>Ga0210377_10000115_pt1 | contig 71898 bp, 47 predicted proteins | sample PLM4_65_b1redo_FD_155480 | JGI IMG/M metagenome (GOLD analysis project Ga0210377, IMG submission 155480) | Groundwater sediment microbial communities from an aquifer in East River, Colorado, USA - PLM4_65_b1 redo | ecosystem: Environmental > Terrestrial > Soil > Riparian zone | place: USA: East...
GGTCAGGTGCCCGAGGACGGCGACCGAGCCGTGCAGCCCCCCCGTCCTGCGCAGCTCCGGGTGGATCAGCACGCGCCCCTGGTCATCCATCGAGGCCGGCTGGCCGTACGAATTCACCAGGGTGCGGAAGCGCGCGATCGACGGGTTCATGCTCGGTGCCGAGCCGATCTTCTTCTCGACCTCGAGCCAGATCGTCATCGGGTAGATGCGCGCGAACTCGCCGCTGAGCGAGGTCACGAAGAACTCGGTGCCGTACTCTTTCTCGATGTGGTGGCGGAACAGCGTGGGGATCTTGAGCCGTCCCTTGGCGTCGATTTTCGCCGGGCAGTTGCCCCTGAGCATCGGCCTCGTCCCCCGCGCGGGAAGGCGTCAACGGTGGAGGAACGCGCCGCCACCACGGCACTCCCCGCGTACCGTCCTCGAACGATTCGGTATTGAAGATCTAGGGTGGGTCACCCACAAAACTCCACCCCGCTCCACCGGCGGACTATATGGGGCCCCCTGGCGACTGTCAATAGCCCGCGCCGGAAATTTCGAGCCTGAAACTTCGGCCTGTGAATGAGATAGCGCTGGATGAAACGACCGGGGGAAGGGCCCCGACCGGTTGTGACGATCGAATTCGGGGGCTCAAGATAACGTGGTCGGCACCCCACCCACCGACGTCTATTGCACCACCCCGGACCTCACCGTACCATTAGGGCCCATGTCGTCGCCGCATCGCAGCTATCTTCTTAGTTACCTGCTGTCTGCCGCCTGCCTCCTCTCGGGGGCTGGTCTTGCTGCCGGCGCGTCGGCCGGCGCCGCCGCAGGCGCCGGGCCGCAGGGTGGCGGTCCACCCGGTGGCGCGCGTGCCCCGGAGCAGAAGCTCGACCCGCTCCTGCGCCGCCTCGCCACTGGCGTGCCGCGTACCCGGGGCCTGTTCACCGATCGGCTGCCGGCGCGGTCGCACGCGGCGCTGGCCACCCTGCCGCCGTTCGTGCGCGCCGCCCGCGACCAGGCCGACCCGATCCTGTTCGTCAACGCCCGCGTCGGCGCGGGCGCCGGGCTCGAGGCGATCGTCGCGGCGGGAGCGCAGTTGCGCGGACGGGCCGGCGACATCGTCTCGCTCGCCGTGCCGCTGTCGGCGCTCGACGCGGTGGCGGCGCGGCCCGAGGTGCGCTGGCTGCGCGCCGGGCGCATATACAGACTGCAAAACGACATCACGACCGGCGACGTTCACACCCAGGCGCGGCTGCAGAATTCGACGTACGCCGCCACGGGCGCGGGTGTCATCGTCGCGGTGGTCGACACCGGCATCGATTACACCAACCTCGACATGCGGCACCTCGACGGCACGACGCGGGTCCTCGGCATCTGGGATCAGACGATCACCGACGCCGCCCACCCGCCGCCGCCGGGCTTCGCGTTCGGCGCCTGGTACACGCAGGCCGACATCAACGGCGTGCTCGCCCTGGGCACCGAGCTGCTGACCCATGATGGTCACGGGCACGGCACCCATGTCGCCGGCACCGCGGCGGGCAACGGCAATGACACCGGCAACGGCATCCCCGCCGGCACCTTCGCGGGGATGGCGCCCGAAGCTGATCTACTGGTCGTGCGCGTCTTCGACAATGGCGGCAACTGGTGCGACGACTGCGACCTGGTCGCCGCCGTGCAGTTCATCGACCAGTTCGCGAAAGCGCTCGGCGAGCCGTGGGTCGGCAACATGAGCCTGGGCGACGACGTGGGCGGGGCGCACGACGGCACCAGCGCCGACGAGCTGGCGATCGACGCCGTCGTCGGACCGGGCCGCCCCGGCGCGCAGCTGGCGGTGGCGGCGGGGAACTCCGGCAGCGCATCGCGGCACTTCCACTGGGAGGGGACGCTCGCGGCCGGGCAGACTTTCACGAACAACTTCACCCTGCCGAGCACCGGCGCCATCCCCGGCAACGACAACGACTTCGTCTGGATCGATGCCTGGTACGACGGCACCGACAGTGCGACCGTGGAGGTCGTCACCCCCGGCGCGGCAACCGTCAGCGTCCCGCAGGGCGGCGATTCCGGTATCGTCTGCACCACCTCGGGCGCCGTCCACGTCGACGCCAGCAACGCCGCCGACCCGGAGAACGGCGACAGCCAGGTGTTCATCGAGATCTCCGACTCGTCGGCGTGCAGCCCGGCAACCCCCCCGGCGACCGGGTCGTGGACCGTTCGCCTCGTCACCAATTCCATCGGCCCCGGGGGTGGCGGCCCGTTCGACCTCTGGAACGCCGCCACGGCGCGTGGAACGGCCTTTGTCAATTTCGCCACCTTCCAGATCGCCAGCAGCGTCTCGGTGCCCGGCACGGCGCGCAACGCCATCACGGCGGGGTCGTACGTCAGCAAGACGACCTGGACCAACGGCGCCGGCGGCACGTCGGTCGGCGGCGGAACGGCGGGCGCCCTCTCGACCTTTTCGGGGATCGGCCCGACGCGCGACGACCGCATCAAGCCCGACATCACGGCGCCCGGCCAGACGGTGGGGTCGTCGATGTCGATCAAGCGCGCGCCCACCGTCTTCTCCTCGAACCGCGAGCGAGACAACCGCCACTTCGGAATGAGCGGCACGTCGATGGCGACCCCGCACGTCGCCGGGGCGATGGCCCTGCTGTTCGACCTCGACCCGACGCTCGACGGCATCCAGGTGCGCTCGGCGTTGCAGCGATCGGCGCTTGCCGACGCGCAGACCGGGGCCGTGCCGAACAACCGTTTCGGCTACGGCAAGCTCAAGGCCCTCGACGCATCGCATGAGGTCACGGCGGTGCCGGGCGACATGGGCGCCGGCGACTTCGCCGGTGGATTCGCCTGGGGCGACGAGACGACCGTCGACACCTGGAACGTCTACCGCGCCCCGCTTCCCGGGCTGTCGGCCGCGGACTACGGCGCCTGCTTCCTGTCGGGGCTGCTGACCCCCGGGTTCAGCGACCCGGAGAGCCCGGCCCTCGGCCAGGGGTTCGCCTACTTCGTCGCCGGTCGATACACGAGCTTCGCCGCGGGGCTGCCGGTCGAAGGGAGCCTCGGCAACGACAGCGCCGGCAACATCCGACCCAATATCGCCCCCTGCCCTTGAGCATGTGATAAAAAGCCCCGATGACCGCGCGACGGGACCACGGAGATCGCGGGTGAACGAGGCCGCCGACCCGGCCGCGCGCGGCGACGCCGGGACACCGGGACTCGTCCGGGCGCTCGGACTGTGGGATTCCACCCTCCTCGTCATCGGTCTGGTCGTGGGCTCGGCCGTCTTCATGGTGACCGGCGGCCCGGACGGCGTCGCCCGCCTGCTGCCGACGCCCGGCGCATTGCTCATCGGCTGGGTGGCGGGTGGCGTCATTTCCTTCGCGGGGGCGCTCGTCTTCGCCGAGCTCGGCGCCGCGATGCCGAACGCCGGCGGCCAGTACCTGTTCCTGCGCGAGGCGTACGGCGACCTCGTCGGCTTTCTCTACGGCTGGTCGCTGTTCGCGGTCATCCACACCGGAACGCTCGCCGCGCTCGCCGTCGGCTACGCCGAATACTTCGGGGCCTTCGTCCCGGCGCTCGGCACCGGCCATGTCCTGGTCACCCTGCCGCTGCCGATCGCCGGCGGCTTCTCGATCTCCGCCGGCCAGCTCAACGCCGTCTTCGTGATCGTCCTCCTGTCGGTCATCAACTACTTCGGCGTCAAGGAGGGGAGCGTCTTCCAGGGGATCGTCACGGTCATGAAGATCGCCTCGTTCGTCGGCTTCGCGGCGGCGGCGCTGATCATCGGCCGCGGCAGCGCGGCCAACTTCTTCCCGTTGTTCGGCGCGGCTGCGGGGAGCGGTGCAGGTGCCGCGGGCGCCGCGAGCGGCGCGATAGGCGCCGGCTCGTTCGTCCTGGCGATGATCGCCATGCTCTGGGCCTACGAGGGGTGGAACAACATCACCTTCACCGCCGGCGAGATCCGCAACCCGAAGCGCAACATCCCGCTGTCGCTTGTCTTCGGGATGTCGGCCATCACCCTCATCTACGTCGGCATGAACCTGCTCTACATCTACGCCATGCCCGTGGCCGACATGACGGCGACCGCGCGCATCGGCGAGACGGCGGCGGCACGCCTGTTCGGCGACACCGGCGCGCGGCTGATGGCCCTGGCGGTGCTGATCTCGGTCTTCGGCTGCATCTCGGCCACGGTGATCTCGGGGCCGCGGGTGTTCTACGCTATGGCGCGCGACGGCCTGTTCTTCCGCGGCCTCGCCGAGGTGCACCCGCGCCATCACACCCCCGTGCGCGCCATCGTCTGGCAGTGCGTCTGGTCGAGCGCGCTGTGCCTCACGGGGACCTACACGCGTCTCTTCACCTTCGTCATCTTCGCCGCGGTGCTGTTCTACGCCCTCGCCGGCGCCTCGGTCATCGTCCTGCGCCGCACCCGCCCCGACTGGGAGCGCCCGTACCGGACCTGGGGCTACCCGGTCACGCCGATCCTGTATGTCGGTGTCTGCGTCGTCGTCCTGGTCAACACGCTCATCACCCAACCGGTAGAGTCGGGGATCGGCCTGCTGATCCTCGCCCTCGGCCTGCCGGCCTACTTCTACTGGAAGCGCCGCATCGGCCGGGGCCACGCCCGTCCGGCCGACGCTCAACCGCGAGGAGGAACACCATGACGACGACCGGCTTCGGTCTCGTGAATCGGGGACTATTGACTAGAGCAGAAGGTGAAAGTAAAGTGAATAGATGAAACAGCCGCCGATGTGATTTTTCCAGTACTCGCGTGATGAGGGAGGGTATGCTCCCGCATCCGATAAGCTAATGGTAACGAGGGACACACGCTGGAGGGGGCCATGTCCATCAAGCCAGGGAAGCGGATCTGGGTACCGTGCGAGGTGAAGCCAGGCCCATTCTCCAACGAACGCTTGGTACGTGTTCGAACATCGCGCGACCAGTGGGTGGGTTTCGTAGGTGTTGACGTCCTCAAGGATCCCGTCCCGAGCGGATCGACCTTCGTGCAGGTGATGGTTCTGTCCGTCAAGAAGGACCAGGTCACGGTTCGCCTCCCCGGGTATTCCGTCGACTCCTCGCGCACCAAGACGCTCAGTGAGGACGATCTCAAAGGGATGAGTCTTGCTCCTGTCCCGGCCTGACCTCATAAAAGAGATTCGGCTCGGCAGACTACGATTCTCCCCAGAGGTGGCCCCGGAGAGTATCGAGCAGGTGTCGATCGACCTTCGTCTGGGAAGGGGATTCACCCGGTTCAAGAAGCCGGCGGGATGGCTGAGCGCGATTCGACTAGACCCGTCGATCTGGGAATCGCAGGATCTCTGGGAGCATACCGAGCGGGACTCGTACACACTCGAGCCGGGTCAATTCGTATTGGCGCAGACCCTTGAAAAGGTGCACATCCCAGGACACCTCGCAGGCTTCATCGAGGGCCGAAGCAGCTCCGCACGAGTCGGGCTCACAACACACTTGACCGCGCCGAAAATCGACCCAGGTTTCGAGGGTACCATCACACTTGAGATGGCGAACTTGGGGAATTTGCCGATTGAGCTTCGCGCGGGAGTCGACAAACCCGCCCAGCTTATGCTCTTCAGACTGACGAGGCCTCTGGCCAAGAGTGACCGGTACGGTGCCGGACCGGGTCACTTGTTTCAGCACCAGAGCAAGCCCACGCCTCGAAAACCAAGACGGTAGACTACCCGTCATCCCGATGGTCATCGAGCGCCTCCGACTGTACGAGGCCGGCGAGGAGTGCACCCACCTCGAGAGGCAGCAGCCTTAGGACGTGTCATGACTTTCGAATCGACTGGCTCTCGCGCTCGAGCCATCTGGCCGCGCTCGTGAAACTTCGGCGGTACCGCGGCGACCTGGCGTGGTTGGATGAGGACCATCCGAGCCTGGGCACCGTGGGGCCGGGCTGGTGGCGAGTCGACGCCTGAGGGATTCAGCGCAGCGACTTGGCGACCGCCTCGAGACCGCGGTCGACGCGGCCGATCAGCTCGTCGATTTCGTCGCGCTCGATGGTGAACGGCGGGGCGATGATGAAGTGGTCGCCGTCCTGTCCCTCGCGGGTGCCCGAGCCGGGATAGATGATGACCCCCTCGGTCATGCAGGCCTCGTAGATGCGGCGGGCGACCTTGAGGGCGGGCGGGAAGGGCTCGCGGGTGGCGCGCGACTTCACGATCTCGACCCCCCACATCATCCCCACGCCGCGGATGTCGCCGACGACGGCGTGGCGGCGCAGACGTCCGAGCCGTTCGCCGAGGAACGGGCCCATCCGGGCGGCGCGGCTGATGAGGCCGCGCTTGGCGATGTAGGCGAGGACGGCGTTGCCGATCGCGGCCGACAGCGGGTTGGCGCTGTAGGTGAAGCCGTGCTCGAAGTAGCCGCGGCCGGCCTTGATGGCGTCGGCGACGCGGCCGCGGGCGATGACGGCGCCGAGCGGCGTGTAGCCGGCCGACAGTCCCTTGCCGGTGACGATCAGGTCGGGGACCACCTTGTAGTGGTCGACGGCGAAGTTCTTACCGGTGCGGCCGATGCCGGTCATCACCTCGTCGGCGATCAGCAGCACGTCGTGGCGGTCGCAGATCTCGCGCAGGCGCGGCCAGTAGCCGTCGACGGCCGGCACGGCGCCGAGGGTGGCGCCGACGATCGGCTCGGCCATGAAGGCGGCGACGCTGTCGGGCCCCTCCTGGCGGATGGCGCGCTCGAGCTCGTCGGCGCAGGCGATGTCGCACTTCGGGTACTTGAGGCCGTACGGGCAGCGGTAGCAGAAGCAGGGGGCGATGTGCGGTGTCGCCTGGATGAGCGGCGCGTAGATCTCGCGGCGGGCGACATTGCCGGTGGCCGCCAGGGCGCCCAGGGTGCTGCCGTGGTATGACTGCCAGCGTGTGATCACCTTGAACTTCGACGGCTTGCCGCGCTCGACGTGGTACTGGCGGGCCATCTTGATGGCGGTCTCGACCGCTTCGCTGCCGCCCGAGACGAGATAGACCCGGCCGGTCTTCTTCATGTCGCCGGGGGCGAGCGCGGCGATGCGCGCCGACAGCTCCATCGTCTCGCGGGTGATGAACTGCGACGAGTGGGTGAATGCCAGGCGGCGCGCCTGCGTGGTCATCACGTCGGCGACCTCGCGGACGCCGTGGCCGATCGAGCAGACGACGGCGCCGCTGCAGCCGTCGAGATAGCGACGGCCGTCCTTGGCCTCGATCCAGACACCCTCGGCCTTGACCGCGACCGGGTAGCCGGTCCTCAGATTCCGAGGGAACAGGTGCGCCGCGGCGGGATCGGGGGAGAAGACCGGGTCGGCCCTGCGCCGGGCGGCGGAGCCGCCTGACGGCCGGCCGGTGGAGCCCGGGCGCGCCCCTGCTTTTGACCCGGCGCGCGACGGTTGCGAGGCGCCGGCGGCGCGCCGCTCGCGCGGGCCGCGACGGCCGACGGCCGGCGGCACCTCCGGCAGCCGGCCGGTCTCGATACCGGGGGCCGGCCTGACGCGGGCGTGGGGAGGACCGAGCGGCGCCTTCACGAAATAGGCGTCCTCCCCCGCCGACTCGGGCTCATCGTCGTCGTCGCCCCCCTCCTCGTCATCGAGGAGCAGGCCGATCTCCTCCGCCTCGTTGATCGCCTCCTCGGTGATCTTTTCGGCGGCCCGGGTCTTGTTGCGCAGCTCGGTGCGCATGCTGGCCTGGGCGCGGGCGGTGGCCCGGGCGATGGCGGCCTCGGCGACGAGCGTCGTCGCGACCTCGGGCTTGCGGCGCCCGGTGGTCTTGCGCGCGCTGACCTTGCGCGCAGTGGCCCGGCGCGCTGTGGCCCGGCGCGTGCCGGCCTTGCGCGTTCGCGCCTTCCCCTTGCGGGCCGCGGCTTTCCGGGTCGCGGCCTTGCGGGCCTTGACCTTGCGTACGGTGTGGCGTCCGGCTGCTGCTTTTCGCTGTCGTCGTTTCATAGTGGATCTCCTGACGTCGCGCCGTCGGCCCCGGACACGCTCCTAACCGGCGCGCGAGCGGAGGAAGATGCCCTGCGGATCGAGCTCGTCGCGGATGATGCGAATCTCCTCGGGCGTGGGTGGCGGTGTCTCGGCGAGATCCTTCGCCGTCTTCAGCTTCCAACCGGTGTTCTCGCGCACCTTGTCGAGGGTGACCCCGGGGTGCAGCGACACGAGCACCATCTCGCGGGTCTCGTCGTCGAAACGGTAGACGCCCATGTCGGTGATCACCAGCTCCGGCCCGCCGCGCAGGCCGAGCGCCTCGCGCTGGCGGCCGCCGCCGAGATACCCGGGGCTGGTGATGAAGTCGACCTTCTCGGGCAGGGTGCGCTTCGAGTTCGAGATGGTGATGACGACCTTCTTCGCGAGCGCGGCGATCTCGCAGGCGCCGCCGCTGCCGGGGAGGCGCACTTTTGGGGCGCGGTAATCGCCGATCACCGTCGAGTTGATGTTGCCGAAGCGGTCGACCTGGGCGCCGCCGAGGAAGCCGACGTCGATCTTGCCGTTCTGCAGATAGAGATTGAACACGTCGAGCATCGGCACGACGGCGAGCGAGCCGGTCACCAGGCACGGGTCGCCGATCGAGATCGGCAGCCGCGTCGGCACGCAGCCGACCGCCCCCGACTCGTAGATCATGCACAACCCGGGGGCGTGCATCCGGTAGGCGAGGTTCACCGCCAGCGACGGCACGCCGATGCCGACGAAGACGACGTCGCCGTTTTTCAGCTCTTTGGCGGCGCGCGAGACCATCAGCTCGCTGGTGGTGTAGTCGGCCATCTCAGAACCCGTAGTTGACCGGCGCGCACATCTGCGTGTCGGCCTGAAGCTCTCTGGCGCGCGCCGCCATCTTCTTCGTGTAGGCGGCGCGGTCGGGCAGTCCATGCACCCATTCATCGAGGTAGGCGGCGAGACCGGCCTCGTCTTTCGAGATGTTGTCCCACTGCACGTAGAAGTCGTTGTCGCGGTCGTAGGCCCCCTGTACGAACGACGGGTGGGCGCCGAACGGCTCGTGCACCACGGCGCTGACGATCAGCCCGGGGATGATGGTGCGGTTCGGGTCGGATCGGATGACCGACGGGTCGACGATCTCCTCGACGCTGACGATCACGCGCCGGCTGGCGAACGCCGCCTCCTTCTGCACCCCGTACAGGCCCCAGACCTGGGTGTTGCCGTCGGCGTCGGCGCGCTGCGCGTGGACGATGGTGACGTCGGGCCGCAGCCCGGGCACGCAATACAGGTCCTCGTCGCCGTACGGCGAGCGGATCTTCCTAATCAGCGTATTAACTGTGGTCAGGTCGGTGCCGGGGTAGTTGCGCGTCGGCAGGAACGGCAGGTTCGACGCCCCGGCCATGAACCGCAGGACCATCCCGAAGTGGGTGTACTCCTCGATCTCGAGCGGCCGCGGTACCCCCTTCTCGACGGCGCGTCGGAAGGCGTGCAGCGGTCCGACCCCGGGGTTGCCGGCCCATGAGAAGATCATCTTCTTCACACAGCCGGCGGCGATGAGCTGGTCGTAGATGAGGTCGGGTGTCAGGCGCGCCAGGGTCAGGTCCTTGCGGCGCTGGCGCATGATCTCGTGTCCGGCGGCGAACGGGATGAGGTGGGTAAAGCCCTCCATGACCACGAGATCGCCGTCCCGCACGAAGCGGGCGACGGCGTCCTTCATGGTCATGACCTTGGACATGGCGCGGGACGGGCTCCTCGGGGGAGGGATGATAGCACAGGGGGTTCGGGGCGGGCCGGGGGGCTCGCCGGGGCCGATTTTCCGCCGCGCCCGCCCGCGAAAGGTGTATCGTATCGCCGGTTTTCGCGCCCCTGCCGTGTGCCGCGGCGGAGGGTCGAGTCTCTCTCCGCCGCGGGCGGACAACTTAATCGAGGTGGATTGATGAACCGAAGGGGCCTCTGGACACTGACCTTGGCCGCGCTCTTCCTGGGGCTCGCCATACCGGCCTGCATGGGGGCCGGATCGGCCGCGAAGCCGGTCGAGCTCAAGACCGACGCCGACAAGACCCTCTACGCGCTGGGTATCTCGCTGGGGAGCAACATCGCCCCGTACGGCCTGTCGGCCGAGGAGATCGAGTTCGTCAAGAAAGGGTTCGCCGACGCCGCCCTGGGCGCCAAGAACGAGGTCGACATGGCGGCCTTCGGCCCGAAGATCCGCGACATGATGCAGGCGCACATGGCGACGAAGTCCGAGGCCGAGAAGGTGCGCTCGAAGGAGTATCTGGACAAGGCGGCCAAGGAGACCGGCGCCCAGGTCGCGCCCTCGGGCATGATCTACTTCGAGGTCCAGAAGGGGACCGGCCCGATGCCGGCCGCGACCGACAGCGTCAAGGTGCACTACCGCGGCAGCTTCACCGACGGCAAGGAGTTCGACTCGTCCTACTCGCGCAACCAGCCGGCCGAGTTCGCGTTGAATGGCGTCATCTCGTGCTGGACCGAGGGGCTGCAGAAGATCGGCGTCGGCGGCAAGGGGAAGCTGGTCTGCCCGTCGGCGATCGCCTACGGCGACCAGGGCCGCCCGCCGACGATCCCCGGCGGCGCCACGCTGGTCTTCGAGGTCGAGCTGCTCGAGATCACTCCGCCCGCAGCGGCAGCGCCGGCGCACTGAGGTTGCGCAGCGCCAGCACCTCGCGCGCCGGGGTCCGGTCGCCGGTGCAGGAGATGCGGCGCGGCGCGTCCAGGTAGTCGAGCGCAAATCCGAGTCGCGTGTAGAGTTCGACCACCCGGCCGGTCGCCTGGTTCGAGAGGGCGACCGGGCCGGGATGGCGCGCCAGCCACTCCGCCAGCCGCACCTGGTCGTCCCACTCGAACCGCCGGCTCGAATACTGCCGGAACTCGACGTCGTACGGTGGGTCGGCGTACACGAAGTCGTCCGGCTCGAGCGCCAGCGTCTCGAACGGGCCGCTGGTGAAGGTCCAGGCGCCGAGCGCCTCGCGGTAAGGGGTGAGGTCGCTGGCGTAGGCGATGGTGGCATGGCGCCCGAACGGCACGTTGAACTCGCCCTTCCTGTTGAAGCGGCAGAGGCCGTTGTAGGCGGTGCGGTTCAGGTAGTAGAACAGCTCCGCCGCCGCGCGCGTCGTCTCGTGGCCCGCGGCGACCAGGTCGTTGAACCGCCGCCGATGGGCCTCGAAGAGGGCGCGATCGTTCTCCATCTTCAGACGGGGCCGCAGGCCGCGCTGCAGCCAGCGATAGAAATTCACCGGGTGCGGGTTGAGGTCGTTCAGCAGGGCGCGCTCGGGCCGCAGCCCCAGCGCCACCGCCAGCCCGCCGCACAGCGGCTCGACAAGTCTCCGATGACGGTGCGGCTCGTAGAGCGGCAGAAGGCGAGGCAGCAGCCAGCGCTTGCCGCCGGCCCACTTGAGCGGCGGCCGCAACGGCTCGCGGCCGGGCGCGGCAGCGACGGCGGCCGCGCGGGCGCGGCCCGGTTCTGGCATCGGACGCATCGGCGGCGACTATAGCAGAGACGGGGCGCCGGCCGGCGGTCGAGGTGGCCGCCGCGGGCGGCGGGAGATGCCGGCGGCGGAGGCTGCTATGCTGTCCGTCGCCACCGGCCTCGCAGGGGAGCGGCGCGGGGGAGGATTACAGCGATGCCCGAGATCGCCTTCCATGGCGCCGCGGGAACGGTCACCGGCTCACGCTACCTCGTGACATCGCGCGGGCGCGGCGGGCCGGGCGCCTCCGGTGCGCAGGGCGCGGCCGACGAACGCGTCCTCGTCGACTGCGGCATGTACCAGGGGCTCAAGGAGCTGCGGCTCAAGAACTGGGAGCCGCCGCCCTTCGACGCCGCCGACCTGCCGTTCGTGATCCTGACCCACACCCACATCGACCACAGCGGCCTGCTGCCGCGGCTGGTGCGGCAGGGATTCAAGGGGGCGATCATCTCGACCCCCGCCACCCTCGAGCTGGCGCGCCTGCTGCTGATGGATGCGGCCAAGCTGCAGGAAGAAGACGCCGAGTTCCTCAACCGCAAGAGCCTGTCGAAGCACGCCCCGGCGCTGCCGCTGTTCGACGCGACCGACGCGCAGAAGGCCCTCGATCGGTTCACGGTGCGCCCGTACGGCGAATGGACCGAGCTGCCCGAGCGCATCTCGTTCCGTTTCCTCAATGCCGGTCATCTGCTGGGCTCGGCGATGATCGAGATGCGCGTCCGCGAGAATGGCGGCGAGACCACGGTCCTGTTCTCCGGCGACCTCGGGCGCTTCGACGTCCCGCTCAACCCCGACCCCGATTCGCCGCCGCCGGTCGACTACATGGTGCTCGAGTCGACCTACGGCGACCGGACGCATCCCCGGGACAGCCTCTACGACCAGGTCGAGCGCGTGGTGCGCGAGGCCCTGGGCCGCCGCGGCATTGTCCTCATCCCGGCGTTCGCGGTCGGCCGGGCGCAGCAGCTCATCTACGTCCTCAACGTCCTCATCGAGCAGGGCCGTCTGCCGCCGCTGCCGATCCACCTCGACAGCCCGATGGCGGTCGAGGCGACGCGCATCTACGCCCGCCACCCGGCCGAGCAGGAGTCGAAGGGCGAGCTGACGGCGCGCAACGTCGTCTGCCACCGCACCGTCGAGGAATCGAAGGCGCTCAACGATTTCGAGGGGCCGGGGATCCTGATCTCGTCGTCGGGCATGCTGGCGGGGGGGCGCATCCTGCACCATCTCAAGCGGCTGCTGCCCGACCCGCGCACGACGATCGCCCTGGCCGGCTACCAGGCGGCCGGCACGCGCGGCCGCGCCCTCACCGAGGGGGCGCGGACGCTCCGCATCCACGGCCAGGATGTGCCGGTGCGGGCGCACATCGTGGACCTGGGCGGATTCTCCGGTCATGCCGACGCCGACGAGATCGTCGCCTGGCTCGGCCGCCTCGCGAAACCACCGAAGACCATCTTCCTGACCCACGGCGAGCCGGACTCCGCGCTCGCCCTGGCCGAGCGGCTGCGCCGCGAGCGCGGGCTCACGGTGCGGGTGCCGCGGCTGGGAGAAATCGTGCCGCTCCAAACGCGGGCCGCCCCACCGCCCGCGAAACCACGTTGACCAAGGAGACCAGCATGACCCGTTCGAAATCGGCTTTCGCCGCCGTGATGTTGTCCATCGCGGCGTTCACGTTTTCCGTGCCGGCGGTGGCCGGCGGCGTCAAGATCGACTACGACAAGGAGGCCGATTTCACGGGCCGGAAGACCTGGGCCTGGAAGGCCGGCACCGAGGCGCCCAATCCCCTCACCGAGCAGAAGATCCGCATGGCGGTCGAGGCGCAGATGCGCGCCAAGGGCCTCACGAAGGTGGAGGCGACTCCCGATCTCTGGGTGGTGACGCACACCTCGGTCACGAGCGAGGCGCGCATCAACGTGGAGACTTTCGGCTACGGCGGTGGCTATGCCTGGAACGGCTGGTACGCCTGGGGTCCGGCGACGACGGTCCGCATCCAGGACAACGAGACCGGCGTGCTCCTGGTCGACATCCTCGACGGCCCCGGGGCCAAGCTCATCTGGCGTGGCATCGCCAGCGAGAAGGTCCCGGATCTACCGGATCCCGACAAGGTCGCGAAGAAGGTCAACAAGGCGGTGGCGCAGATGTTCGAGCAGTTCCCGCCGCCGCCGGCGAAGAAGTAGCAGGCGGTCCGTTCCGCTCCGGCGTCAGAAGCGGAATTCGGCCCCGATTGACATCAGCTCGAGCTTGTCGATGTCGCTGATGTCGAAGCGCTCGTACTCGGCCCGGACAGCGAAGTGTCCGCCGAACACGAAGGCGAAGCCGGCGCCGTAGGCCGGGTCGCTGCCACTTTCGTCCGAGGAACCGTTGATCGCGCCGCTGTAGGTCGCCTCGGCGTCCCACACGATGACGCCGGCCTTCCCGAAGATCTCGAAGTGCTTGCCGATCGGCAGGATGCCGACGGCATAGACGTCCCAGCCCGTGGAGTCGATCGTCGCGTCGGTGCCCGCCGAGATCTCGTCCTCGGCGGAGCCGAGGTCGAGGTAGCTCGCCTCGAGGGCGAAGAACTTGATGAAGGTGAAGCCGCCGTACACCTTGTACCCGGTGTCGCTTGCGTCGAAGGAGAAGCTGGCATCGCTGTCGTTCACGCTGACGTCGCCGGCGCTGGCGCCGAAGAAGAGCCCGGCGTGGGCCGTCATCGTGCAGGCGCCGAGGACCAGTGCCGCCATGAGCAGTCTCTTCAGCATCGATCTCTCCTCCATGAAGGGTCGGTGAACCGCGGGGAAGTCTATCACCGGGACGGCCCGGGACACCCCGTTCAGTGACGCTCGTCGATCTGCTTCAGGAGCGCCTGGATCCGCGGGTGCTGCCGGATCGGGTCGAGGTCGGAGTCGGTCTCCATCCAGGCGCGGTGGTTGTAGCCGGCGCGGACGGCGCGGTTGACCATCTCGAAACCCTCGTCCGGCGCGCCGGCTTCGACGAGCGCACCGCCGCACATGTAGAGGGCGCGGACGTCGTCGGAGTTGAGCTCGAGATGGCGGCGCGCCTTGTCGATGCCGGTCCGGTAGGACCGGGCGACGTCGTCGGGGCGGCCGAGACTGCGATAGACCGTACCTGGTTGCCCGACTTGCGGACGCTCCCCTCGACCACCTTCTCGACGTTGAGACGCTCGCCGATCTCGCGGATGTCGTGCTTGGTCCCCTTGAACTGGAACGCCGACGTCCGCGAGGCGACGCGCAGGTTCTTGATCCGCCCGAGGCCGTTGATCAGCTCCTCGGCGATCCCCTCGCAGAAGTACTCCTGCTCGGGGTCGGGGCTCATGTTGGCGAACGGCAGCACCGCGATCGAGTTGATCGAGCGGCGCTCGCTGTCGCTGATCTCCTGCTTGAGCTCCTTGAGCTCGATGAACAGGTCGCGGGCGGTCTGGTAGCGCTCGTTCGGGTCCTTGTTGAGGCAGCGGCGGACGATGCGCCCGAGGTGGTTCGGCAGCCCGACGCTGATCTCGTTCACCGGGTGCGGCGTGTCGCGCAGGATCGCCGACATGATCTCGGCCGAAGTCTCGCCGGGGAACGGCCGCTTCTCGGTGAGCATCTGGTAGAAGCGGTGGACCGCTGCGCATCCTCGCCGCAATCCATCCGCCCGAGACCACACGCGCCATCCTTGACTGTCTCGGCCTCCCGTCACGCCCCCCGCCTGCCGTCGTAGCCCGCCCCGAGCCCGGTCAGGGAGCGACTCCTGAGTGGTAGGTCACCGATCCCGCACCGACCCGCCCACGGCGCCGGGACCGGGACCCGGTGTGTCCGCGGCCCGCATCTGGCAACGCCCGCCGCGCACCTTGAATCCACCGCCACCCGGTCCGCCGTTGCTGGGGACGGCCACGCCCCAGTCCTTCGAGCCCAGGTTGACGGAATAGCCCTTACCGGACCTGCAATTCCGCCCGCTTGAATTTCCTATGCACACGGGGTGCGGGACACCTTGCGCCTCCATGGCGCTGAGGATGTTCCGCGTTCCAGCCGATCCTCCGCTCCGCCCCCGAGATCGCGTCCTCTGCCCTCTCCTCAGTGCATCCCGCTGCGGCCGGAGAGCTGCTTCACCAGCTCGCCGACCACCGCCTTGGCGTCGCCGAACAGCATGAAGGTCCGGTCGGCGAAGTAGAGCTCGTTGTCGATGCCGGCGAAGCCGGGGTTCTTGCTGCGCTTGATGGCGAAGACCGTGCGCGCCCTGTCGGCGTCGATGATCGGCATGCCGTAGATCGGGCTGCCCTTGTCGGTGCGGGCGGCCGGGTTGACGACGTCATTGGCGCCGACCACCAGCGCCACGTCGCACTGCGGCATGTCGGGGTTGATCTCGTCCATCTCGACGAGGTCGGTGTACGGGATGTCGGCCTCGGCGAGCAGGACGTTCATGTGACCGGGCATGCGGCCGGCCACCGGGTGGATGGCGAACTTCACCGTGATGCCGCGCTTCTTGAGCTGGTCGTACAGCTCGCGGACCTTGTGCTGCGCCTGGGCCACCGCCATGCCGTAGCCGGGGACGATGACCACGAGGCTCGACTGCTCGAGGATCTGCCCGGCGCCCTCGACCGACTCCGACTTGTACACCTTCTGCTCGCCGCCGGCCTTCGCAGTCTGCACCGCGCCGAACGCGCCGAACAGAACGTTGGTGAACGAGCGGTTCATCGCCTTGCACATGATGATCGACAGGATGAGACCGCTCGATCCGTCGAGCGCACCGGCGGTGATCAGCAGCTTGTTGTCGAGCACGAAGCCCATGGCCACCGCCGACAGCCCGGCGTACGAATTGAGGATCGAGATGACCGTCGGCATGTCGGCGCCGCCGATCGGGATGATCAGCAGCACGCCGAACAGCAGCGACAGGCCGACGATCGCCATGAACGCGCCCGGCGCCCACGGCGCGACCGGGTTCATCACCAGCGCCACGCCGAGCCCCGCGGCGATCGCAAAGAGCCCGAGGTTGATGAAGTTCTGCCCGGGGTAGGTCACCGGCCGCTGCGGGATCCACTTGATTTCTTGAAGTTTGCCGGCGGCCATGAGGCTGCCGGTGAAGGTCAGGTAGCCGAGGAGGATTTCGAGGACGATGGCGGTGACGCGGAACGGCGTCAGGTTGGCCTGCGCCTCGGAGAACCACAGAAAGAACTCCGCGGTGCCGACGAGCCCGGCCGCGAGACCGCCGAAGGCGTGCGACAGCGCGGTCCGCTGCGGCACGGCGGTCAGCGGCACCCGCGACAGCGGCACGCCGACCGCGAAGCCGAGGCCGATGGCGACGACGATCCAGACGTGGTGGACGATGATGTGAGGTTGCGCCCAGGTGGCGAGGACGGCGATCACCATGGCGGCGACGCCGGCGTGCACGCCGCGGCGCGCGCTCTTGGGATCGTTCATCCAGTGCAGCGCCAGGATGAACAGGGCAGTCGACAGGAGGTACGAGAGCTGCGTGATCGCGACGATCATGACTTGCCCTTGTCGGTCTTGAACATCTTGAGCATGCGGTCGGTGATCAGGAAGCCGCTGACGATGTTGGTCATCGAGGCGAACAGCGCCACCGCCCCGAGGATGCGAATCGGCAGCGGGTGGTCCTGGCCGGTGACGATGATCGACCCGACGACCGCGATGGCCGAGATGGCGTTGGTGATCGACATCAGCGGTGTGTGCAGCAGGCGCGACACCCGCCGGATCACGCCGACCCCGATGAAGGTCGCCAGCATGAACACGAACAGCATCGACCAGAAGTCGAGCGTCGTCTCGTGCCCGGCGGCCGCGCCGGCGGCCTCGGCTGCGGCCCCGGCGGGCGTCTCGGATGCGAGCGCCGGCGCCGCGCCGCCCAGCGCCGCGGCCACGCCGATCGCCGCGGCGGTGACGGCCGGCGCGGCGGCCGGTGCCATGGCGAGCCACGAGGCCAGGCGTCTTTCGAAGTGTCGTGCGGACATGCTCGTTGGTCTCCTAATGGGAAGGGCGGTGTGCCCGGCCGGGCGTCCCGCCGGCATCGGCCCCGCGGGCCGCGCGCTCAGCTCCTCGAGCTGCCGGCGCGGGCGGTCTCCAGGGCCTCTTTCGTCTTGGGATGCAGGACCTCGCCTTCATGGGTGATGATTGCGCCCTTCTGGATGTCGTCGGACAGATCGATCTTGAACGCCTTGTCCCTGGTGAAGGCCTGGACGAAGGCGTTCAGGTTGCGCGAGAACAGCAGGCTGGCGTGCGTCGGCATCGTGGCCGGCAGGTTGAGCGGCGCCAGGATGCGCACGCCATTTTCGACCACCGTCCCGCCCAGACGCGACAGCTCGCAGTTGCCGCCGCCGTCGGCGCCGAGGTCGACGATGACCGACCCCGGGCGCATGCGGCGCACGATGTCGGCGTTGATCAGCTTGGGCGCGAACACGCCGCCGATGAGCGCAGTCGTGATCACGACGTCGGACACACCGCACTGCTCGACCAGCATGGCGCGCTGCCGCGCCTTGTCCTCGTCGGTCAGCTCGCGGGCGTAGCCGCCGCCGGCCGAGGCGCTCTCCTTGAGATCGATGCCGACGTACTTGGCCCCGAGGCTCTCGATCTGCTCCTTGACCTCGGGGCGGACGTCGGTCGCCATGACATTGGCGCCCAGGCGCCGCGCCGTGGCGATCGCCTGCAGCCCGGCGACGGCGGCGCCGATGACGAACACCTTGGCGGGGAACACCGTCCCGGCCGCGGTCATGAACATCGGAAAGTAGCGCGGCAGCTCGGCCGCCGCCAGCAGCACGCCCTTGTAGCCGATGATGTTGGCCATCGACGACAGCGTGTCCATCGCCTGCGCCCGCGTGGTGCGCGGGATGGCGTCGGTCGAGAACGACGTCACCTTGCGCCCGGCCAGCGCGCGCACCGCGTCGAGGTTGCGCAGCGGCTGCAGCGAGCCGAGGACGATCGTCCCCGGGCGCATCCACTGCACCTCGTTGCGCGCCGGTTCGACGGACGGGCCGTTCACCTTCAGGACGAGATCGGCCCCGCCGGCGAGCGCCACCGGGTCGGACTCGACGGCGACGCCGGCCTCCTTGTAGGCCTCGTCCGGGTAGAAGGCGGCGGCGCCGGCGCCGCTCTCGACCGCGACGGTGTAGCCCGCCTGCGCCAGCTTCTTGCACGTCTCCGGGGCGAGGGCGACGCGGGTCTCCCCCGGGCGGATCTCCTTGAGGACGGCGATCTTCATGTTGGTGCACTCTCCCAATGGGCCGGACGGGTTCTCGTGCCGCCGCCGCGGGCTGTCAGAGCCCCAGCGCGCGGGCGGCCCCCTCGTACTCCTCCGGGCGGACGTAGAGGATATACGCAAACGTCCCTTTTCCGTCAGCCACCCCGCTCGACGCGAAGACGTTGACCCGGGCCTGGTACAGCCGCAGATGGATGCGCGCGAAAGCGCCCAGCTCGTCGTCTCCCTGGACGAGGAAGGCGGGGTGCGGACCCTCGAGCGCCAGGCCGATTTGGCGCGCCGCGGCGGCCATACGCCTCGGGTCCTCGGGGAAAAGGGTCAACTGCGTCCGCTCCGGCCCGACCGGCGTGCCGGTGAACGCGAGCAGGTTGATCCCCTGGTTCGCCAGCTGCGACAGGATCTGGTACCCCTCCCCGGGCTCATCGTGGACCGTGGCGCGGAAGTAGTCGATGCGCCGGATGGTGTAGGCCATCGGACCTCCTCGGGCTGCAACCCCATTCCGCGCGGACGAGGCCCCGGGACGCCTGGCCGCGGGATGCCAGGATGCTACTCCCGATCGTCCTCCTGACGCTCGCCGGTCTCGTGCTCGGCCGACTCTGCTAGACTCCCGGAGCGCAACGGACGGCCAGCGGGACGATGATGGGGAGGGTGGGATGAAGGTCGCCTTTCTGAAGCCGCCCGTCGGCGGCATTCTCGGCCTCGAGATGCTGACCCTCGTCGAGCCGCTCGGACCGATCTGCATCGCCGCCTGCCTCGAGGCGGACGGGCATGAATGCCGGGTCATGGACCTGCGCATAGACGGGGAGGAGCAGGGGCTCGCCGACTGCCGGTCGTTCGCCCCCGACATCATCGGGCTGCAATGCAATTTCACGACGGAGCGCAACCGGACGGTCCGGCTGGCACAGGTTCTCAAGAGGGAGAACCCCGGGACGTTCGTCGTCGTCGGGGGCCACGACGCTTCGCGCGATCCGGACTGGTTCCGGCGCGAGGGCATCGACGCGATCGCCATCGGGGACGGCGAGGAGGTGATGCCCCCGCTTGCCGACGCACTCGCGCGCGGGCGCGATCCCGTCACGGTGCCCGGGCTCGTCCTCGCCCGCCCGGGCGGGTGGGTCCCGACCGGCCCGGCCCCCAAAGGCCGGAGGCTCGACGATCTGCCGATGCCGGCCCGCCACCTCATCGCCCGATACGCCGACCGCTACTACATCAACTTCCGCCGGCCGCTCGCCCTCATGGAAACGGCCCGCGGCTGCCCGTACCGTTGCAATTTCTGCTCGGTCTGGAAGTTCCATGAGAGCACGTTCCGGGAAAAATCGCCGGAGCGTGTCGTGCAGGAGCTTCTGCGCATCGACGCGCCGAACGTCTTCGTCACCGACGACATCTTCTGGATGAACGTGCACCGCGGCGAGGAGATGGCCCGTCAGATCAAGGCCGCCGGAATCCGAAAGTACTTCACGGTGCAGACCCGCACCGACATCATCTGCCGGTTCCCCCATGTGATCGAATCCTGGAAGGGCTGCGGAAGCCTGGCTATCTTCCTCGGGCTCGAATCGGTCACCGATGAGGGTTTGAAGGCCGTCAACAAGAAGAACACGGCGGACAACAACGTCCGTGCCATCCAGATTCTCAAGGACCTCGGTGTCGGTTTCACACCGAACTTCATCGTGGATCCGGCCTGGGGCCGCGACGATTTCACCCGTCTGCGCGACTGGATCGACCAGACGGGCGCCTACAACAGCGGCTTCTCGATCCTCACCCCGCTGCCGGGCACCGATCTGTGGAACACGGCGAGCTCGCGGGTGACGGCGCGGGATTGGGAGATGTTCGACATCGTCCACGCCGTGCTGCCGACCCGGCTTCCCCTGGCGGAATTCTACGAGGAGTATTCCCGCCTGTGGCGGCACGCCCTCGACGTGCGCTACCGGCAGCGCGGGCGCGTTCGGACCTGGGTGCAGCTCGGCGCCGCGCTGGCGAGCCGGAAGGTGACGCTGCAGGCCGTGCGCAACGGGATGAACATCGCCAAGGTGTTCAGCCACCCGCACACCTTCCTCCGTGCCCACGACCCCGTCCCCCCGGCCGCGCAGGCCTGACGACCCCGCGCATGGGCTGGATCACCGACCCGCAGATCTGGATCGCCTTCCTGACGCTCGCCGGTCTCGAGATCGTCCTCGGGATCGACAACATCGTCTTCATCTCGATCCTGGTGGGGAAGCTGCCGCCCGAGCGGCAGCCGCGCGCCTACCGCATCGGCCTCGGTCTGGCGATGATCATGCGCATCCTGCTGCTGCTGTCGCTGTCGTGGGTGATGGGGCTGACCAGGCCGCTGTTCACACTGCCGCTCCTCGGCAATGAGATCGCCGGCCGGGACCTGGTGCTGATTGTCGGCGGACTGTTCCTGGTCGCCAAGAGCACGCACGAGATCCACGACAAGCTCGAGGGGCACGAGGGGAGCAAGTCGGCGAAGGCCGCCGCCTCGTACGGTGCGGTGCTGGCGCAGATCATGGTGCTCGACATCGTCTTCTCGCTCGACTCGGTGATCACCGCCGTCGGCATGGTGCGGCAGGTCGGCGTGATGATCGCCGCAGTCATCGCGGCGGTGCTGGTCATGATGGTCTTCGCCCGGCCGATCGGCGATTTCGTCGAGCGCCATCCGACGATGAAGATGCTGGCGCTGGCGTTTCTCGTCGCCATCGGCGTGATGCTGATCGCCGACGGCTTCGGCCACCATGTCCCCAAGGGCTACATCTACTTCGCGATGGCCTTCTCGCTCTTCGTCGAGATGCTGAACCTCCGGGCGGGCCACCGCGAGCCGCCGGTGCACCTGCGCCGGCCGTACGACGGCGAGCCGGGCGGGCGCTGAGGACCGCGCAGGGCGCGGGTCCTCACTCGACCGGACAGCGCTTTCCGAATCGCCATGGCAGTGTGTCCACGGCTGGCGTCCGGCAACGCCCGCCCCACCGTGAATCCACCGCCACCCGGTTCCGCCGTCGCCAGCGATCGGCCCAGCCCAGCCCTTAAAAGGCTGCGCCCCATCAACCACACCGACTTTGTCGTCGCCCCGCCTGGTCAGCCGTTCGCCATCTGGACGGCCGTCAATCGGATTCCATGCCGCGTTGTGATCATCGGACCGGACCAGCGCGTCACGCCGCCGGAAGCGCTGAAAGCAGTTACCATCAACGCCGCAAGCCAGTAGCGAGACGATCCAAGGAAGGCAAGACGATTTGCAAGGCCAATTGGGCGTGCGGCTCCAACCCAGGAGAACGAACATGACGGCTGTGAAGAGGGTACGACGATGCCTGGTGACGGCACTGAGCCTCTGGCTTTCGCTGGGAGCGTGCGAGCACGCCGAGCATGTCGACCTCGCCGACTTCAAGAGTGACGGGTGCAGCCTGTTCCCCGATGGGGACTACTACAGTTGTTGCTATCTCCACGACGTCGCGTACTGGCCCGGCGGAACGGCCGAAGAGCGAGAGCACGCGGACAAGGCGCTTCGCGCCTGTGTCCTGGAGATCACAGGGGACCCGGCCTTGGCCGAGACGATGTTCCACGGTGTGCGCGTAGGTGGTGGCCCGGAGCTACCCACCTCTTACCGGTGGGGCTATGGCTGGCCTTTCCCTTATCGCACAGACTACGCCTCTCTCACATCCGAAGAGCGGACCCAGGTGGTCGAGAAGACACAGAAGCTGTGCAAGACAATCCGCTCGAATCCCTCCACGGGAGGGGTCACGGTCGATCTCAATCGAGAGATCAGTGTCGCGCAAGCGAGGCAGATCTGCCCGGGGCCATGAGGCGCCCTGACAACAGGCTCGCGCTCGGTCTGCCGGCCTCCGCCTGCTGGAAACGGCGCCGTCCGGCCTGAGCATCGGGCGGGACCCACACCGATCAATCGGACCGGGGATCGCCGCAAATCCCTGCGCCTGACCAGGCCGATGGCGAACGGGTTGCGCGGCCGCAACGCGGTCACGCCTCCCATCACGAGCGCCTGCGGCCGCGCGCAACCGCTGCTCCTCTCCCGTCGGGCACGCGACGGGACGGTCCATCGCCCGTTGCGTCGCGCTTCCTGATCGCGAAACCCCGCGGAAACAAAGAGATTCTCAGCCCTTGCGTGGAATTTCGCCGACCAGCCCCGTCCGTGTCTCGACATCTGTTGGTCGCGGACCCCGACCCCACCGGCAACGGCGGCGTCCTGCCGGGATTCGGCAACCAGCGCGAGGTGGAGCTCCTGGTGGAGGCCGGCTTCACACCGGTCGAGGCGATCCAGGTGGCGACGCGGAACGGCGCCCGGTATCTCGGCCGCGAGGACCAGGTCGGCACGATCGCCTCGGGGCGGCGCGCCGATCTCGTCCTGATCAAGGGTGACCCGTCGAAGAGCATCGCCGACATCGAGAACGTCGAGGTCGTCTTCAAGGAAGGCGTCGGCTACGACTCGCGCAAGCTCATCGACTCGGTGCGTGGACAGGTCGGCATCCGCTGAGGGAGGTGCGGCTCCCGCTGGCGCAACCCGGCCGGTTTACCTTGCGGCCCTTCGCGCGACCTCGGAGAACCAGCCGGTGACCAGGTGGATGGAATCGTCGTGGCTAGCCGATTCGCCGGTCTGCCTGACCAGAAACCGGCCGCCGTCGGGCATGACATCGAGGAGGTCGTTCGGGCTCTCGAAGAGCAGGCGCGGAGACTCGAGGGAGAAGGCGGGTGACGTCCTGATGTGGACGCTCATCACTTGCCGGCCGCTCTGGAAGATGATCTCGTCCGGCTTCTTCCAGTACGGTCTCTCGGATCCCTGGGTCGAGATCTGCCAGCGTCCCTCCGCTCCTTCGAAGGGGCGGACGTAGATCTCGGTGCGATCGGATTCGTCGGAGGTGTAGGCGACCCATTTGCCGTCAGGAGAGAAACGGCCCTCGGTCTCGTTGTGGTCGGTGACGACGAACGGTTTGACGGTCTTGTCCGCCAGGGAAAAAGAGACGATGTCGAGGCCCGTCTCCGGGTCAGTGTCGATCATCAGGATCCGCCGGCCGTCTGGCGACCAGGAGCTCGGCTGCAGGGAAGTGTCGCTCTTGATCAGGAGCTCTTCCGGTTCGCTGCCGTCCGCCCGCCGGAGATAGGGGTTCCAGGGGCTGTTCCTCTCTTCTGAGAAGGCGACGAGTCTCCCATCGGGGGACCACAGGCCGTCGGTCGAGCGCGTCCCGGAAGTCAGGCGCGCGGACGTTCCCCGGACGAGATCGAAAGTCCACAGCTCGAAATCGATTACCCCGGTGAGGTTGTTCCCGCCGCCCGAGAGGAAGGGTCGCGTCAGCGAGCGCCCCGGCGGCACGGGATCGTGGAATGGGAGCGCCCGTCCGGCCCTGTCGACGAGCGCCAACGCACCCACCTCTCCCGCCCGGCTCCCTGCAGGGCGGTAGATCAGCAGGCCATCATCCGAATAGGAGTATTCCGCCGCCCCGGCATCGCCACGGGCGACGCTCTCCATCACCTGCACCGGATCGCCACTAATCTGGAGGGTTTCGAGGTCGAAGCGGACGGCGTAAAGCGACGTGCCGCGCGAGTACACCAGATGTCCGGTCGGGAGATAGCGCCCGTCAAATCCCCCCTGGATCAGGATCCGGCTCTCCTTCGAGCCGATTTTCCGGACGGCGATCCTGGCCTCGTCCCAGCTGCTGCCGACCCCGATGGTGTAGAGAAACGCCCCGCCCCGGGGAAGAACGCTCGACCAGCGGTGGGCGATTTCGCCGTTCGCGCGATCGGGTGTCGTGAGCACCTCCCGGTTTCCACCGGAAGCGCTGATGCGCTCGACGCCGCCGTAGAAGAAGGGCACGAAGAGGATGGAGTCGTCGTCGGACCAGCTCGCCCCGCGCGGCAGAACGCCCCTGCCGATGGTCACCGGCGCGCCCCCGCCCAGGGGGATCTTCTTCAGCTTGCCGCCCGCGAAGAACCCGAGCCACTTCGAGTCGGGGGAGAAGAAAAGCTGCTGGGCGTTCTCGGTTCCCGCGAGAGGATGGGCGTCGTACTCCTCGAGGTGCCTCAGGTAGATCCGCCAGTTGCCCGCCTCGGAGTCCACCCACGCCACGGTTCTGCCGTCGGGAGAGATCACCAGCGTGTGGAAGGTGTCGTACTGCTGCTGACCGGAGGCGATGGGAAGAAGCGATCGAACGACCCCCGGCCCCTCCTGTCTCGCCGGGCCGTTGTCCCGCCGCAACGCGACCGCCGCCATGGCTGCGATCGTCATCGCGGCCGCGAGGATCCAGGCGATCCGCTCGCGGCTCTTCCGTCGCAGCGTCATCGGCCCGGCGACACCCGCCTGCGAGCCCGCCTCGCCGATCCACCGGAGCACACCCGCCACATCGTGCGCGCTGTGCCACCGGTCCTCCGGCTCTTTCTCCAGGCACCGTCGCACCACGTGGTCGAGCGCCGGCGGCGTCATCGGGGCCACCGCCGAGATGGGCGCCGGCTGCGACGACACGATCGCCGCGATGAGGCTCGTCTTGCTCTTCCCCTCGAAGGCCCGCCGCCCCGTGGCCATCTCGTACAGCAGCGCCCCCAGGGCGAAGATGTCGGTCCGCGCGTCCGCCTCCTGTCCCTCGAGCTGCTCCGGCGCCATGTACTGGAACGTCCCGAGGATGGTCCCTTCCTTGGTCAGCGGCTTCACCTGCGTCGGGAGGCTGGTCATCGCCTGCATGGAGACCGGCGACTGCGCCTCGGCCGCGGTCCGCGCCAGCCCGAAATCGAGGAGCTTGGCCCCGGACTTCGTCAGCATCACGTTCCCGGGCTTCAGGTCGCGGTGGACGATCCCCTGCCTGTGGGCGTGATCGAGGGCGTCGGCGATCTGGGCGCCGACACGCAGCACCTGGTCGGGCGGCAGCGCCCCTTTCGCGATGCGGTCGGCGAGCGACTCGCCCTCGATCAATTCCATGACCAGGTAGAGGAGGCCCTCCTGGTGGCCGACGTCGAAGAGGGTGCAGATGTTCGGATGGTTCAGCGCCGAGATGCTCTTCGCCTCGCGGTCGAACCGGGCGCGGAGCGCTTCGTCGCCCGCGCGCCCTTCGGGAAGCACCTTGATGGCGACGTCGCGCCCGAGGCGGGTGTCACGCGCGCGGTAGACCTCCCCCATGCCGCCGGCGCCGAGCGGGGCGGTGATCGCGTAGGGTCCGAAACGCGTGCCGGGGGTGAGAGACATCGGGGCGGGAGCCTATCAGATCGGAGTCCTTCGAGCCCGGGTTGACGGGAGAGCCCGTTCCGGACCTACAATCCGCCCGCTTGAACTCCCCATGCGCCGTCGCCCTGACACCGCGGGAGATCGATGCCTGAGCCGAACACGCCCGCCGATGCTCCCCCCGCCGACGCTTCCCCCGCCGAAGCCCCGCGCCGCGATTGGGGTCGTGGCTTCTGGAGCCTGATCGGCACCCAGTTCCAGGGCGCCTTCAACGAGAACGGTCTCAAGAGCCTGGTCATCTATCTCGTCGTCGGGATGGGTTTCTCGCAGGCCGATCGCGACCGGCTCGTGCTGGTTGTGATCTCCCTGTTCTCGGCGCCGTTCATCCTGTTTTCGATGACCGGTGGTTTCCTCGCCGATCGCTACAGCAAGCGGACCGTCACGATCGGAACGAAGGTCTTCGAGATCGCCGTGATGCTCCTGGCCGTTGCCGCGCTCGCCTGGCAGAACCTCTCGCTCGGGATGGCGGCGGTCTTCCTCGCGAGCACGCAGGCCGCGCTCTTCGGCCCGTCGAAGTACGGGATGCTGCCGGAATTGCTGCCGGCCGGGAAGCTGTCCTGGGGAAACGGCGTGCTCGAGCTGGGCACATTCGTGGCGGTGATCCTCGCGACGGTGGCGGCGGGCCTGCTCGCCGACACGTTCCAGGGGCAGCAGCACTGGTCGGGGATCGTGTTCCTCGGGTTGTCGCTGGCCGGCCTGGTGTGCGCTCTCGGCATCCCCAGGCTCCGCCCCGCGGATCCGACGAAACGGTTCCACGTCAATCCGCTGAGCGATTTCCGCGATCAGATCCGGTTGATCCGCGCGGACCGGGTCCTGTGGCTGGCGGTGGCGGGCAACACCTACTTCTGGTTCCTCGGCGGACTGCTGCAGTCCAACATCATCATCTACGGCAACGACATACTGAAGATCAGCAGCGGCAGGACCAGCCTGCTGCAGGCCGCCATCGCTGTCGGCATCGGCGTCGGCAGCCTCGCGGCGGGGTATGCCTCGGGGAACAAGATCGAATACGGCCTGATCCCGCTCGGCTCGATCGGAATGACGGTGTTCGCGATCTGGCTGTCGCTGCCGGGTCTTCCGTTCGGGGCCGTCTTCGGCATCCTCGCGGCGCTCGGGTTCGCGGCCGGCTTCTTCGTGGTTCCGATCAACGCCCTTATCCAGCACCGGCCGAACGCGACACAGAAGGGCGGCGTGATCGCGGCGTCGAACCTGCTGTCGTTCGTGGGCATCCTCGGCGCGGGCGCTTTCTACTACGTGCAGACTCACGTCCTGCATCTCGACCCGCGCGGCATCTTCGGAACGGCTGCGCTTATCAACCTCGCGGCGACGGCGTACGTCGTCCATCTCCTGCCCGACGCGCTGCTGCGCCTCCTGCTCTGGATCGCGACGCACACGATCTACCGGATCCAGGTCGAGGGCCGCGCCAACGTTCCCGACAAGGGCGGGGTGATGCTGGCGCCGAACCACGCGTCGATGGTGGACGCGGTGCTGTTGCTGGCGGCGATCGACCGGCCGATCCGTTTCCTGATGTTCAAGGACAACTACGAGCACCCGATGATCAAGCCGTTCGCGAAGATCATGGGTGTGATCCCGATCTCGTCGACGCAGCGGCCGCGCGAGATGATCCACTCGCTGCGGACGGCGACGAAGGCGCTGACCGACGGGGAGGTCGTCGGGATCTTCCCCGAGGGCCAGATGACGCGGATCGGGCAAATGCTCCCTTTCCGGCGCGGCATGGAGCGCATCCTCAAGGGCCTCGACGTGCCGGTGATCCCGGTCTACCTCGACGGCGTGTGGGGATCGATCTTCAGCTTCGAGCGCGGCCGCTTCCTGTGGAAGCTGCCGCGGCGGATTCCGTACCCTGTGACCGTCAGCTTCGGCAAGCCGCTGCCTTCCAGCGTCACCTCGGTGGAGGTGCGCCAGGCGGTGCAGGAGCTCGGAGCCGAAACCTACCGGCATCGAAAGCGGCTGATGAAGCCGCTGCAACGCTCGTTCATCCAGACGGCGCGCCGGCACCGCCGGCGTTTCGCCATGACCGACGGCATCACGCCGCCGATCGATTTCGGCACCGCTCTGGCGCGAACGGTGTTCCTGGCCCGGCGGCTCCGCTCGATCTGGCGCGATCAGGAGAAGGTCGGCATCCTCCTGCCGCCGTCGGTCGGCGGGGCCCTGGTCAACCTGGCGGCCCTCCTGATGGGCAAAGTCCCGGTCAACCTGAACTACACCGCATCCAACGAAGTCCTCGCGTCGTGCGCGAAGCAGTGCGGGCTGCAGACCGTCGTTACCTCGAAGGCGTTCCTTGACCGCGTCCGGCTGCAGGTGCCGGGACAGCCGATCCTGCTCGAGGAAGTGGCGGCCGCGCCGGGACTCGCCGAGAGAGCCGCGGCATGGTTCCGCTCCCGGCTCCTGCCGGCCGGGCTCCTGATCCGAGCCATCGGCGGGCGCAGCGTCAGGCTCGACGACGTCGCGACGATCATCTTCTCGAGCGGCAGCACCGGCGATCCCAAAGGCGTCGTGCTGACGCACTACAACATCGCCTCGAACGTGGATCAGCTCAACCAGGTCTTCATGCTGGGGCCGCGCGACCGGATCCTCGGGATCCTGCCCTTCTTCCATTCATTCGGTTTCACCGGAACGCTGGGCATGCCGGCCGCCGTGGGCATCGGCGTCGTGTTCCATCCCAACCCGCTCGAATCGAGGGTGATCGGCGCCCTGGTGGGCCAACACGCGGTGACGTTCCTGCTGGCGACGCCGACCTTCCTGCAAGCCTACATCCGGCGCTGCACGCCCGAGGACTTCGGCAGCCTGCGATACGTGATGGCCGGCGCCGAGCAACTGCCGGAGCGGGTCGCCGTCGCGTTCGAGGACCACTTCGGGCTGCGTCCGCTCGAAGCCTACGGCTGCACCGAATGCGCGCCCGCGGTCTCGATCAACACCAGGGACTATCGCGCGGCGCGATTCCGCCAGGTCGGCGCGAAGCGCGGCAGCATCGGCCATCCGCTGCCGGGAATCAGCGTGAGGATCGTCGATCCCGGGACGGGCCGGCCGGTGAAGCCGGGCGAGCAGGGGCTCCTGCTGGTGCGCGGTCCGAACGTGATGCAGGGCTACCTCGGTCGGCCGGAAAAGACCGCCGAGGTGCTGCGGGACGGCTGGTACGACACGGGCGACATCGCGGCCCTCGACGAGGAAGGCTTCCTGCGCATCACCGACCGTCTGAGCCGGTTCAGCAAGATAGGCGGCGAGATGGTCCCGCACATCAAGATCGAGGATTGTCTTCACGAGATCGCCGGGGCGAGCGAGCAGTCGTTCGCCGTGACGGCGATCCCCGACGAGCGCAAGGGCGAACGGCTGATCGTGCTGCACACCCTGTCGGAAGAGAAGCTGAAGGTGTGCCTCGAGCGGTTTGTCAAAGTCGAGCTGCCCGCGCTCTGGAAGCCCCGGCCGGATCAGTTCGTTCGCATCGAAGCGCTGCCGTACCTGGGGACGGGGAAGCTCGACCTGCGCCGGATGAAAGAGCTGGCGCTCGGTGCGCCGGCATGAGGTTCGCCCGATCCCTCGGCGGCCGGGTTGTCATCACTGCTCTGGCGCTCGTGGTCTGGTTCTGGACCCAGTCGCTGATCGGGGCGCGACCCCTGCCCGCGGAGGGCTTCGGGGACGGGTTGTTCGTCGTGACGGCGTCGCTGAACCAGTGCCTACGCGAGCACACGGCCGTCGCCAACGCACTCCTGGTCGTCAGCTCGGCCGTGGTCGATTGCCTGGGTCTGCTTCTGATCGGCACGTGGCTGATCGGGGCCTCCCCGCGCCCGTTCGCAGGCCTGGTGCTGGTCCTGGCGCTGCGCCAGTTGATGCAGGCGCTGGTGGCCCTGCCCGAGCCCCCCGGCATGATCTGGCATGATCCCGGCTTCCCGTCGTTGTTCGTCACCTACGACGTGGCGAACGACTACTACTTCTCGGGTCACACCGCGATCGCGACCCTCGGCGCCCTCGAGCTGGCGCGTGCCAGGAAGGCCTGGGTCACGACGCTGGCCGTGGCGGTGGTGGTCTTCGAAGCCTCGACCGTGATCATCCTGCGCGCCCACTACACGATGGACGTGTTCACCGGCCTGGTGACGGCGCTCTGCGTCTCCCGGGTCACGAGCCGCATCTGGTCCGAGGCCCCAACCCGACCGCCGGCCCCCTAGACGTACAGCGGCTGGCAGTGCGGGTAAACCACGTCGCCCCTGAGAATGTCCTGGACGTTCGTGACCGACGGCTGCCCCGCGAGCGCTTTCGTCGCGTCGAAGTAGGCGACCCGGATCCGATCCATCCGGCTTCCAGCGGACGCGTCCGTAGACCTCACCGACCCCGTGGTTGACGGAATGGCTGTGACCGGACCTACAATCACATCTTGAGTTTCCTGCGCCGTCGGCGGCCGGACCTGCCAGCATGGCGACACCGCCCTGACAATGTTCATCCTCCCCGGTCCGGAGGGCCGATGAGAGTCCTCGAACGGTTCAACATCGTCCTGACCCTCGCGCTGGTGGCGGCCTTCGCGATGACGGAACTTGCCGAGGCCGATCTCCACTGGCATCTGCTGGCGGGACAACAGATCCTCTCCGACGGGAATGTGCCGCGGCAGGACGCGTTCTCGTTCGTCTCGTCGGGCCGCCCCTGGGTCGACCTCCACTGGCTGTTCCAGGTCGGGGTGGCGCTGGCTTATCGGCTGGCGGGCTGGGGCGGAATCGACCTTCTCAAGATCGCCCTCCTTGTCACCGCCGGCGGTCTGGCCGGCCTGGCGGCGAGGCGGCGGGGAGTGCCCTTGACTCTGGTCGCCGGCCTCGGTCTGGTGGCGATCCTGGCCTCGCAGGAGCGCTTCACCCTGCGCCCCGAAGCGGCCTCCTTCGTGTTCCTGGCCGTCGTCTTTCTGCTGCTCGACCAGCGCGCGGAACGACCCCGCGGTCTCTGGGCGCTCCCGCCCCTCCTGGCGCTCTGGGCGAACACCCACGCGCTGTTCGCGATCGGCCTGGTGACCATCCTGATCGTGACGGTCGGTGACCTCCTGGAACGGTGGCGGCGGCGTGGCGCCGCCGGCGCCGACGGGAGGTCGGCCGCGATCGCCGGGTGGGGAGTGAGATCGGGGCCGTGGAGGCTGCCGGTGGTCGCCGGCCTGAGCGCCCTGGCCACCCTCCTGACCCCCTACGGGGTCCAGGGGTGGACGCTGCCGGCGCGCTTGCTGTTCGAGAGGATCGGCACCGACAACGTCTATGCCAGATCGATCGCGGAGTTCCAGCCGACGCTGGGCCGCGACGGGATGACGACCGCGATCGCCGCCTTCACACTGCTCGTCGGGGTGATCGTCACGGCCGGTCTGCTGGAGGCGCGCCGGGCGCGCCTGGCGGATGTCTTCCTGGCAATGGCGTTCCTCTACCTGGGTCTCCTGGCGCGGCGCAACACGCCGCTCTTTGCGCTGGTGGCGGTGCCGGTCGGCGGAACCTGGATCGCCGGAGTGGCGGCGCGGGTCCGCGGCAGAATCGAAGCAGGTCATCGACGCCGCGCATGGATCAGGCCGCTACGCGCGCTGGCCGCGCTGGCGGTCCTGGCCCTCGTGCTGGTCTCCTTCTGGCAGGTGTTCTCGAACCGCTTCTACGAGCGGGACGGGACGCAGCGGTACTTCGGACGCGGCGCGGCCCCGGGCTTCTACCCGGAGGAGGCCGCCACGTTCGTCCAGGATCGGCACCTTCCGGGTGAGGTCGTGCACGACCTGTCGATCGGCGGCTATCTCGCATGGCGCTGGCACCCCGATCGGCGGGTGTTCATCGATGGCCGCCTGGAGGTCCACGATCCCCGGCTCTTCGTGGACTACCTCAGACTGCGGGCCGATCCGGTTCGCTTCGAGGAGGTCGCGCGGCGTTACGACGCCCGCATCGTCCTGCCGCGCTTCCGGCCGGAGTGGACGGGGCTCCTGCGTCATCTCGCCGGCGGCAACGGGTGGCGCCCGGTGCATGTCGATCATGCGGCCGCTGTCTTCGTGCGCGACGATGTGGCGGGCGCGGCCTCCAACCTCCCGACCATCGACCTTCAGGATCCGGAACTCGGCAGGCGGATCCTGGGGGAAGTTCGTGCCGCGCTTGCCGCCTCCGCGGCGCGCGACCCGCTGCCCGCGTTCCTGCGGGCGATCGTCCCGCGCCGCGCGGTGCCGGCGGCGGAGGTGAACGCCGCAATGTTCTTCGCGATGGTCGGGGCGCAGGGCAACGCGGAGCTTCTGTTCCGCGAGGCCCTGGCCAAGGCGCCGTCGGAGCCGCGCTTGCACTACGACCTCGGGCTGGTTCTCGATCAGGCCGGCCGCCGGGACGAGGCACGCCGGGCCTTCGCGACGGCCCTGTCGCACGATCCGCGGTTCGGGCCGGCCCGGGTCGCCCTCGGGATCTGCCTGAACGAGGCAGGGGATGCCGACGGGGCGCTCCGCGAGTGGGCGCTCGCCGAACGCCGGGGGAGCCTGGGGCCGCGTGCTCTGCACGCGCGCGCGGCGATCCTCGTCCAACGCGGAGATCTCGACGCGGCGATCGAAGACTATCGCCGGGCGGTCCGCATGCAGCCGGAGAATGCCCGGATGCGGACCGAGCTGGCTCTCCTCTATCTCCATCGGGGCCTGCGGACGCAGGCGGAGCGCGAGATCGCGCGTGCGGCGGCCTCGGACCCGGACGCATGCGCGCCGCTGGCGGCCCGGGCCCGCCTGCGCGAAGCCGATGGGGCCCGGGAGGAGGCCGGCGTGATCTACCGGGAGATCCTGCGCGATCGGCCGGCCTGCCCCGAGGCGGTCATCGGTCTGAGCGCCCTGTTGATCGCGGCGGGCCGGAAGCAGGAAGCGATCGCGGTGGTCACGACGGCGCTGGCGGCGGGCCTTGAACGGGATCTCCTGTCTGCCGACCCGGTCCTCCTCATGCTGCAGGACGATCCCGGCTTTTCCGCAGGCGCCTCCGACGGGGACAAGGCGGGTCGGGTGCAGAATGGGCAGCCATGACTCAGCGCCCCTGGTCGTGCGGTACCCGTACGTAACCGGCCCCCTCGGTGGACAGGCCCGCCGCGTCGGTCACGCGGTACACGAGGGTGTAGGTGCGGCCGTCGCCGGAGCCGGATCGTTCGGCGCGCAACCGGAGCGATCGGTCATCGGTGCCGAGGGTTGCCCAGGCGATGTCGTTCTCCGTGTCGCCGTCGCCCGTGCCGTTGTCCGGCTCGTCGCTCCATGCGTTGATGAGCCGAACCGCCAGCGCCGCGGGCGGGCTGCAGATATCGACCACGTCGACCCGCACGTCGATGGCGTGCAGCGTGTGGTTGGGCGGCCAGAGGAGGTCCGGCTGCGGCGCGACGTGGAGGACCGGCGGGACGGTGTCAACGACGCTGATAACGACCTCGTCCGTATCGGTCGCCCCCTGGCTGTCGGTCACGCGCAGCGTCACGATCGTCGTGCCGGCCGGCAGCACGATCGTCGCGGTCGGGTTGTCGGCGACGACACTGCCGCCGACCAGCCATTCGAAGGACGTGATGTCGTCGTTCGACCCCGGGGCCGAGTCGGGATCGGTCGAACCGGAGCCGTTGAGGGCAACGGGGGTTCCCGAGGGGCTGCTGCACTCGACGGTCTGGTCGGCGCCGGCATTCGCGACCGGCGGCTGGTTCGGCAGAACGACGGTGACGGTCACGCCGACCGTGGCGCTCACCTCGCCGGCCGTCGCCGTGACGTGGACGGTCTCCGGAGCGTCCTGCGGCACTGTCAGCACGTCGCTGGCGACGCCCTGCTCATTGGTCATGACCGGCGTCCCGGCCGAGGCCAGGGTCCCGGCATCGGCGGAGAAGAGGACCTCGACGCCCACCCGGAGGATCCCCTCGGTGTCCCTCAGTGTCGCCTGGATGGTCGAGGTGCCGAGGAACTTGCCGCTGTTCGGGTCGGTCGGGGTGGCCGGGTTGGTCGTGTCGATGACGATGGTGGCGGGATTGGCGACAACCACGATCGGCTCGTTGACCGCCTGCAGGGTGAGCCCCATTTTCGCGAGGCTCTGGTTCGTTTCGTTACTGGAATCCTGACTGCACGCGGCCATGACCAGCAGGCCGATGACCGCGGACACGAACAGGGCAGGATGGCGATGACGCATGGCAGCACCTCCGAATGAGCGAGCGGAACCCCGGATGCCGAATTCTACTCGATCTGGCTGCGGAAATGGCTCCCCGCCTGCCCACGGCCCCTCCGCGCGCCGCACCGCCCGATCGGCACGTGCCGCCCATGCGCCTGGGGTGCGCTTCGGCCCTGTTGTATAGTCCCGCGCACAGACGTCGGACGAACGCATGCCTCCAGCAAAGCACGGGGCGCCGGGGGGTCCGCGGTGAGCCTCAAGTCCGGAGATCGGGTCTCGCACTACCGGATCGTCGAGAAGATCGGCGAGGGCGGGATGGGTCTGATCTTCCGGGCGGAGGACCTCACGCTGCAGCGGAGCGTGGCGCTGAAGGTTCTCTCGGAAACCACCGCCGCGGCGAGCGGGTCGAGGGCGCGGCTCCTGCGCGAGGCCCGCGCGTCGGCGGCCCTCAACCATCCGAACATCTGCACCATCTACGAGGTGCACGAGGCCGACGATGTCTGCTTCATCGCGATGGAGTTCATCGACGGCGAGACCCTCCACGATCTCCTGCGCCGCGCGGGGCCGCCGCCCCTCGATCGCCTGCTCGACATCGCCATTGAGGTGGCGGACGGTCTCGCCGAGGCCCATGCCCGCCGCGTCGTTCACCGCGACCTGAAGCCGCAGAACATCATGATCACCCCGCAGGGCCGGGTGAAGATCCTGGACTTCGGGCTCGCGATCCCCGGGCCGCGCCCGGGCGGCGCGCGTTCACCGGGCAGTCTCTCGACCGGCAGCGGCGAACCGAGCGGCGGGCTGCACGGGACCATCCCCTACATGTCGCCCGAGCAGGCGCTCGGCAGGGAGGTGGACGCCCGCTCCGATCTCTTCTCCTTCGGGACGGTGCTCTACGAGCTGGCGACCGGCGCGCGTCCCTTCGAGGCGGAAGGGGCGACGGCGACCCTCGCCCGCATCCTGGAAGCGCAACCCGTCCCGCCGTCCCGCCTGCAGCCCGGTCTGCCGGCGGGCATCGAGCGCGTCGTCCTGCGCTGTCTCAGGAAGCAGCCGGCGGAGAGATACGAGGACGCGCGCGATCTGGTGCGCGTGCTCCTCGATCTGCGCGGGGTCCTGGCGGCCCGGGACGGGCGCGCCGGGGCGGCGGAGCGGGGCGGAGGCGCCGTCGCTCCCTCGCCCACGACGATCGCCGTGTTCCCGTTCGCGGTGCGCGGCAGCGACCGCTTCGGCTACCTGGGCGAAGGCATGGTCGATCTGCTCAGCACCAAGCTCGACGGCGCCGGAGATCTCCGGAGCGTGGACGCGAACGTCGTGCTCGGGAGCCTGGCGCGCGAGGCCGGCGGGCCGGCGACGCCCGACCGCGTGCGTCCGTTCGCCGAGCGGCTCGGCGCCGGGATGTTCGTCCTGGGGAACGTCCTGGAGGCGGGCGGCCAGCTGCAGCTCAACGCCGCGCTGTACGAGTCCCGCGGCCAGGCGCAGGCGGTGGCGCGTGGATCCGTCCAGGGCGACGCCGACGGGATCTTCGACATGGTGGACGACCTCACGACGCAGCTCCTCACGAGCCGCTGCGGCGGGCCGGAGGCGCGTTTCACCCGGATCGCCGCGCTCGCGACCGGCTCGTTCGCGGCGCTGAAGGCGTATCTCGAGGGCGAGACGGAGATGCGTGCCATGCGGCGGGTGCAGGCCGTCGAGGCCTACCGCCGATCGGTCGCGGTCGATCCGGGGTTCGCCCTGGCCTGGTACCGGATGAGCGTGGCGGCGTTGTGGTCGGGCCAGGCGGATCTGGGGCATGAGGCCGCCCGGAGGGCGCTCGAGCACCGGGAGCGCTTGTCGGAGCGGGACGGCCGCCTGCTCGAGGCCTTTCATGCCGTGTTGCAGGCCGCCAACGACGAGGCCGAGCGGCTCTACCGTTCACTGCTCGGTGTCTATCCCGACGACGTCGAGGCCTGGTACCAGCTGGGTGAGGTGCAGTTCCATGCCGGCCCGCTGCGCGGCCGCCCGATCGACGATTCGCGCCGGGCCTGGGAGCGCGTGGTCGCCCTCGACCCCGACCACGTCAACGGCCTGGTCCACCTGGCGGCGATCGCCGCGGCCGCCGCCGACCCGGCCGCGTTCGAGGCCCTTGCGCAGCGGATTCTGAACCTCAGCCCCGGGGGTGACGCCGCGACCTGGATCCGCGCCGTGCGGGCTTTCATCCTCGGCGACCAGGACCTGCAGGACAAGGTCGCCGCCGACCTGCGCCGCGCCGGCGACCTGGCGGTCAACTGGGCCATCCGCGCGGTGGCCGCCTATCTCGGCGACCTCGAGGGGGCGTTGCAGCTGACCACCGCCATTGTCGACGAGGATCGCTCGCCGGAGGTGCGCGCCCTGGGGCACGTGCTGCGCGCCCATCTTCTCTTAGCGCGCGGCCGCTGGGGCTCGGCGCAGATCGAGCTGACGGCGGCGGCGGCGCTCGACCGCGACCAGGGGATGCTGTACCTGGGCGTCATGACCGCCGCCCCGGTCCTCGGGGCGCCGTCGCCGCGGATCGAGGCCGTGCGCGCCGACGTCGAGCGCTGGCGGCCCGCGGCGCCGCCCCGCGGCCGAGAGCCCGAGTCCCGCCTCCTGCCGCGGCCGGATCTGTACCCGCACCAGCGCCTCTATCTCCTCGGACTCCTGAGCGAGCGCCTGGGCGACCAGGCCGCCGTCCTCGATCATGCGGCCGCGCTCGACGCGGCGGACCCGGCTCCGGACGCGGCGCCGCTCGTGCGCGAGATGGCCGCGGGCCTGAAGGCCCGCGTCGCCTGGTCGCGGGGGCGCCGCGAGGAGGCCCTGGAGGTGTTGCTGCGCGCCCGGAGACCGGTGCGGTTCGACCTCGTCTTCCCATCCCCTCTCCACGCCCAGGCCGACGAGCGCTTCACCCTGGCGGGCTGGCTCGAGCAGGCGGGTCGGCTCGAGGAAGCCCTGCCCTGGTACTCCTCGTTCGTGCGCGGCTCGGTCCACGATCTGATCTACGCGACCCCGGCGCTGCTCCGGCTGGGGACGATCCACGAGCGCCTCGGCGAGAGCGGGCGGGCGGCGGCGTGCTATGGCCGCTTCGCCGCCGCATGGCGTAGCTGCGACCCGGAGCTGCGGCCGCCGCTCGACGAGGCGGAGGCCGGGATCGCGAGAAACACGCCGCGCTGACCACGAGGCGCCACAGCACCTGCGCCAGCCGTTCAGCGACGGGCCTCCGAAGGTCGGAACCAGACGGCCCGACGGCATGGGCGAGGTGTACGCCGCCGGGGGGCGCTCAGAACTGGCGATCGTTGGTCTGCGGGACGCCGTAGGATGCGAAGTGGAAGGTGCGGGTGCCGGACGAGCCGACGGGGGTGTTCTTGACGGTGACGCGCATCCCGGAGCAGCCGTCGAGGCCCCCATACGCCGCGTACGACTTGCTGTCGAGCCGGTTCACCGTCATGAACCCCTCGTCGCACCCCTGCGGCTCGAGCTTGAGGTCGATGCGCGGCTCGTTCTCGTAGTCCTTGCCGTCGTGCCAGACGACCGCCTTGTAGAACCTCATGGATGACGAGAGCGGTTGGGTGAAGGTGTAGCTCTCGTTCTTGCCGAGCGTCACCTGCACGCGCTGGACGCTCAGGTTCGCCTGCTGGTCGAAGGCCATGAGGGAGACCCGGCCGGCGCCCCAGTACTTGTCGGGGGTGATGATGTTCTGGTTGGTGCCGGTGCGCGAGCCCGACCGGTCGCCCATGAGCAGCATGAAGTTGCGGGCCCGGTTGTTGTAGAAGATCGCGGTGCTGATGTGGATCCGGTACCAGTCCATGACATTGGCCATCAGGCCCGCCACGAGCGGCGCGCCGAAGCTGGTGCCGACGACGTTGCCGCCGCCGGGGCTGACGGTGCCCGGTGTGATGCCCGATCCCAGCCGCCACGGAGCCGCCAGATCGACGATCGAGGCCTTGCCGCTCTGGCCATCGTAGGATCCGCCGCCGCGCGACGAGCACTCGTCGAAGACGCACGTGGAGCCGTAATACTCGCCCGGGGTGTCGCACGGGGCTTCGGTGTGGATCCCGGAGACCGCCAGGGTCCAGGGATGGTCGGCCGGGTAGAGAGTCGTGCAGGTTGTGTAGGCCGCCCCGTCGCAGCAGTCGAGCTCGCAGTCCGGGCTGCCTTTGTTGCCTGCCGAGACGACCATGGCGGCGTCGCAGTCGATCAGGGTTTCGACGGCATCGTCCATGAACCCTTCGCCGTCGCACGTGGCGCCGCTTGTCCACCCGAGGCTCATCTCGTGGATGTCGGTGCCCTTCTCGCAGGCCTTCTCCAGGATCTTCTCCTGCTCGTTGAGACCCTGGTCCTGGAAGAAGTAGAGCCGGCACTCCGGGCAGCTGCCGCTGATCCGCCGCCGCTCCGCGGCGCTGAACGACGCGATCTGGCCGTCCATCAGATCTCCGGCCATCACCCCGGCGACGTAGTGGCCGTGCGGCGGCCAATTGCCGCCGTCGGCCGGGTCGTCCCAGCAGGTCTCGAGGCTGCCGAGGGTGCAGTCGTCCGGGTCGCAGTCGTAGAAGCGGGCCCGGTTGGCGGTTCCGGCGGCGCCGGTCAGCCAGGCGGGGTTGGCCGTGTCGATGCACTCCTCGCCCATGCTCACGACGACACGGGACGTCTGCGGATGCTTCGAGGAGACGCCGTTGAAGCCGGAGTGGTTGTCGAAGAAGTCTTCGGCGTTCATGGCGATGAATGTGTCGTCGCCTTTGAAGTACTCGCCGTGCACCTCGGCCTTCGGGATGAACTCGAGGGAGAGAACCGAGGGATGCTCCGCCAGGGAGCGGATCGCGGCGGGCGGCAGACTCGTCCGCACGAGACCCGACATCCAGGATGCGTATTCGACCGTGCCGCCGGCGCTCTCGACGGCCCTGACGATCGGCGCCTGGAGGACCGCGATGTCGCGCTTCCTCTCGATGATGGAGCGCTCGCGCGCCGCGGCGACGTCGAGGCCGACCCAGAGGAGCCCGGCGGCGGCCGGATCGGCGGCCTTGGGCAGTCTCAGCTCGGGAAGGTCCCGTAGGGCGATCATGACCGGCACCGGCGCGCTCGAGGAGGCCGCGAGCAGATCGATCTCGCCGCGCGCCTGCATCGATCGCAGGCCGGGGCTGATGCGGTCGCTGAGGCCGGCCGTGGCCGCCTGCGCCGCCCCGGCGGATCGACGCCAGGCTGCGATTCGATCACGTTGCTCCTGCTCGCGCCGCTCGGCGCGCGACGGTTCGCCCTCGAACGGTGAGGCATGCAGCAGCCGGACGGATCGCGTCGCGATCTCCACTGCGTCGTCGGCGACAAAGTCGTCGAAGTCGACATAGGTGACTCCCGCCGGCGCGGATCGCGGGTCGGCGAGATAGTCGCCCAGGCGCGGATCGGGCCTGCCGCGGGTGTGCAGCCGGCGCTCGCCGGTGACGCGGTCGGTCACCTGGATGAAGGCGAAGACTTCGTCCGGCGGCCCCGGATCCCGGCGCACGCGATCCAGAGCGCGGGCGACCGCTGCCGACGCGGTCGGTTGGCCCGTGTCCACGGGGTCGGCCCCCCCGCCGAGGTGCGCGCGCTCCGCCACGGGATTCCGCCGCGGCTCGGCGCGCGGCGCTGTGGATGCCTGCCCGCGCGGCGCCTCGCCGGGCCCCGATTCGCGCGGCGATTCGGAGACCTGGTCCTGGTCACGCTCGGGCGGCCCGGCGGCGACCCAACGGGGCTGCGCGATCAGGAACCCTGCGGCCGCCGCGCCGCCGGCCAGCCAGCGCCACGCGTGCGTCTGTTTTCTGCCTGGGTCGCGATGACTCATCGTCTCGGCCTCACGGGCACGACCCGGTGTTCGGGCGCTCGAGCATGCCGCTCGTGAACCCCCCCGGCGCCTCGCCGACGTCGTTGGCGCCGCGGACCCAGTAGAACCGGGTGAACCCCACGGGCGGCGCGATGGGATCCGGTGGGTGGTTCAACCCCTCGACCCGGCGCGCGTCGCAAGCCCCGTAGTCATCGGCGATGCCGTTGCCATTGGCGTCGGTCATGCGCATCGCCTCCAGGAGATAGATGTTGTAGAAGGCCGCGCACGGCACCTCGTCCCAACCGAAAACCGTCGGATCGGACCAGAGGAGGGTCGTCTCGTGCCCCGGCGGCGCCATGCCGCACGGCAGGCAGGCGCACGGGCCACCCACCACCGGCCGGCAGACCTCGTCGAGCGGGCACACCCCGCCGCAGTACGGCGCCGGGATCGAGCCGCAACTGTTGAGGACGGGAACGCACGAGCAGGAGGCGCCGGCCGCATCGGTGCGGCACACGAAGCCGTCGAGACAGGTGCCGCCGCATGCAGGTGCCGCAGCGCCCGCGCAGGTGTCGAGCGGCGGGGTGCAGTAGCAGGCGGAGCCGGAGGCATCGGCCGCGCATTCCTCGCCGTCCGGGCACACCCCGCCGCAGAGCGGGGCGGCCGCCAGGGAGCAGGGCACGCGTTCGGGCTCGCAGCGGCAGGCGTTCTGGGCGGCATCCGTGACGCACGCCTCGCCCGCGGGGCAGACGCCGCCGCACTCGGGAGCGGCCGTCTGGCCGCAGGGAGGGTCATCGGGAGCGCAGACGCAGTCGCCGACGGCGTCGCCGCGGCAGGCGGAGCCTGCCGGGCAGGTCCCGCCGCACTCGGGGGCGACGCTGTCGCCGCAGGCGACCGGCATGCAGGCGCACCCCCCCGCGACACCGGTGCAGGTCTCTCCGTCGGGACACGGGCCGCCGCACATGCCTGCGGGAGCGAGCGCGCACGGCCGATCCACGGGGGCGCACACGCAGCCCGCGCCGGCGGCATCGAGACGGCACTGCTCGTCGGGCGGGCATGGCGCGTTGCAGGCGGGGGCCGCGGCGCTGCCGCAGGGCGTTGCGAGAGGGACGCAGGAGCAGACGGCCCCCGTTCCGCTGACATTGCACGTGAAACCGTGCGGGCAAATCCCGCCGCAGGCGGGAGCGGCGGAGTCGGCGCATCCTTCGTCGATGGTGGCCATCGGCTCGCAGACACAGGCCCCCGCGACGGTGTCCACGCAGACCTCGTTGGAGGCGCACGATCCGTCGCAGGCCGGGAACGTGGCGCCGCACGCGACACGCGGCACGCACACGCACTCCCCCGACGTCGCGCTGGCGGCGCAGCGATCGGTTCCCGGGCACTCGCCGTCGCAGGCCGGTACTTCAGTGTCGCCGCAGGCCGAGGGGCCCGGAACGCACACGCAGGCCCCCGCGTCGTCGGTGACACAGAGATCGGCGCGGTTCGGGCAGGTGCCGCCGCAGGCGGGCCCCGAAGCGGAGCAGGGCGGGCCACCCTGCGCAAAGGCCGCGCCGCCGGCTGCCAGGCCGACCAGTGCCAGGCAGGCGATTCCGAGGACCAGGCCGGCCGCGCCACGCACGAGCCGGCGAAGAAACCGGCAACACTCACGGGGCTTCAGGGTCAAGTGCATTCCGTGGCCACCCAGGGGCGGAGCAGTTGAGACGCGGTCTCTTATTGGGAAAGGATATACGACATCGCTGCTCCCTGGTCAAGTCGTGATCGACGATCCTGTTCGCGGTCGGGACCTGACTCGAGGAGGGGGGCGATGCGCGCTTGGGCGGGGAAGCGGCCGGCTCCTCAATGGTGCCGGCCGAGAACCCGTGCAGCGGGGCGAGCGGGTACTATACGGGACGTGCATCATCGAGCGCTTTTCCTCGAAGGCGGAGTGACCATGTCGTCCCATGTGGCGGCGGCCGTGCTGGCGGCCGGCCTGGCGCTGGTGGCGGTCTCCTGCCGTGGAGAGCCGCGGTCGGCGGCGCGAGTTGCGCCGCCCGCTGACGCCGCCGTCCTGGATGGCGCCACGCCGTCCGACGCGGAGCGCGACCGGGCGTTCGCGTACTTTCTCGACTCCCCGCGGCCGTTCGCCGTTCTGGACCAGGGCCTCGCGATCGCCGAGAAGGTGCGGCAGCGCTACGGGATCGACACCGGGAACCACGAGGCCGATCGGCGCGCCGCCGCCCTGAGATTCCAGGCGGAGGTCCTCGACAGGATCGTGTTCAGCGGGGAGGAAATCGAGGCCACGGCGCTCGGGCTCGGCTACAGCCTCGACCCGGAGAAGTGCCTGAACGCCTGTGAGAACATCCGGCGCCTGGCCGAGATCGATCTCAAAAAGGCCGCCCTGCAGGCGTTCGCCGACGGGCGCGTCTTGCCGGGCCGGATGCCCTGAGGGCGCGGTCCGGTTGATGGAAAGGGGCCGCTCCCCTGCCAAGCCCGGACGACCCGGCGGCGAAGCGCGCTAGAATCCGCCCGCACGCCCGTGATGGGTGCCACCCGGGGTCACACGTGATCGGCAGGACGATCGGCCACTTTCGCATCATCGAGAAGATCGGCGCCGGCGGCATGGGGGAGGTGTACGCCGCCGAGGATCTCAAGCTGCGCCGCAAGGTGGCGCTCAAGGTCCTGCCGCACGAGCTCGCCGCCGACCCGACACGGCGGGCGCGCTTCGAGCGCGAGGCGACCGCCATCGCCGCCCTCAGCCATCCCAACATCGTTGTCGTGCACTCGGTCGAGAACGCCGACGGCGTCGACTTCATCACCATGGAGCTGGTCGAAGGCCGGCCGCTGTCGCTGGTGATTCCGGCGGGCGGCCTGCCGCTCGGGCGCTTCTTCGACCTTGCGATCCCGCTCGCCGACGCGGTGGCGGCGGCGCACCGCGCCGGGGTCGTGCACCGCGACCTCAAGCCCGACAACGTCGTCGTCGGCAACGACGGGCGGGTCAAGGTGCTCGACTTCGGCCTCGCCAAGCTGCGCGACGCGGAGGGACCGGCGGCCGGCTCCGCCAGCGTCATGCCGACGCGCCATCTCACCGGGCAGGGGCAGATCGTCGGCACGGTCGCCTACATGTCGCCCGAGCAGGTCGAGGGGCGGACGCTCGATCACCGCACCGACATCTTCTCGCTCGGCATCGTCCTGTACGAGATGGCGACCGGGAAGCGGCCGTTCCAGGGCGAAAGCCAGGCGTCGATCATCTCGTCGATCCTGCGCGACGCGCCGTCGCCGGCGAGCGCGCTCAATCCGGCGCTGCCGCGCCACCTCGGCCGCATCGTCCGCCAGTGCCTCGCCAAGGATCCCGAGGAGCGCACCGAAAGCGCCCGCGACGTGCGCAACCAGCTGGTCGATCTGAAGCGCGAGATCGACTCGGGGGCGCTGGCGTCTCCTGCGGCCGGGGCGGCGGCGGGCGAGGGCGCGGCGGCCGGCGCGCGCTCATGGTGGCGCCCGGCGCTCGGCGGCGCCCTGGTGACGGCGGCGGTTGCTGTTGCCGCCATCGTCGCTCTCGGCCGCATCCCGGGCCGGCCGGGCGCAGGCCCGGGCGCAGGCTCAAGCGCCGGCGGCCGCGGCGCGATCGCGATGGCGGCGACCCAGATCAAGCTGACCGACGCCCCGGGCGAAGAGGTGACACCGAGCCTCTCCCCGGACGGCAAGTTCGTTGTCTACGCCTCGCGCGCCGCCGGGAACATGGACATCTACGTCATGCGGGTCGGCGGCAGGAACCCGGTCAACCTCACCGCCGACTCGCAAGCCGATGACACTGAGCCGGCCTTCTCGCCGGATGGCTCGCGGATCGCCTTCCGATCGGAGCGCGACGGCGGCGGCATCTTCGTCATGGGCGCGACCGGAGAATCGGTGGTGCGTCTCCACGACTCCGGCTACCGGCCCGCCTGGTCGCCCGACGGCACGCGTCTGGTGGTCGCGAGCGCCGACTTCGAGGTTCCGTCGGCCCGGCCGTCGCGCAGCGAGCTGTGGGTGATCGAGGTGGCGGGCGGGGCGGCGCGGAAGATCTTCGACGGCGACGCGGTGCAGCCCGCCTGGTCGCCTTCCGGCCGGCGGATTGCCTTCTGGGCCATCCCGCCCGTGAGCGGCCAGCGCGACATCTGGACCATCCCGGCCGAAGGGGGCGAGCCGGTCGCCGTCACCAACGACGCGCCGCTCGACTGGAACCCGGTCTGGGCGCCGGACGGCACACACCTCTATTTTTCGAGCCAGCGCGGCGGCAGCATGAACCTGTGGCGCGTGGCCATCGACGAAGCCACCGGCGCCACGCAGGGGACGCCGGAGCCGGTCACCTTCGGGGCCGGCTCCGAGATCCACTCCGCCAGTCTCTCCCGTGACGGCCGCCAGATCGTCGCCGTCGGGTCGGTCCTGTTCCAGTCGGTGCGCCGGGTGGCGCTCGATCTCGAGCGCGAGAGAACGATCGTCGATCCGGCGATCCTGCAGCGGTCGTCGAATCCGCTGCTGTGGGTCGACGCCTCCCCGGACGGCCGGTCGGTCGTCTATTCCACGGTCGCGGCGAGCGACCGGCCGGGGCTGGTGCGCGAGGAGATCGTCGTGAGCAGCGTCGACGGATCCTCCCGCCGGAGCGTTGCCGTCTCCGAATCGCGCAACCGCATCCCGCGCTGGTCGCCGAACGGCGACAGGATCTCCTTCGCCTCGGACCGAGACGGCGTTTACCGCATCTACACCGTCCGCCCCGACGGCAGCGATCTGCAGAAACTCGAGGGAAGCCGCGGCAACACGGTCTACAACGCCTGGTCGCCGGCGGGCGATCGGATCATCACCCTGGCGATCGGGGTGCAGGCGCCGGCGCTCATCCTGCCGTGGCCGGCCGCCGGCAAATCCGCCGAGGAGCTGCCGCCCCTGCCCGACGGGGTCGAGAGCTTCGTCCCCAACGCCTGGTCGCCCGACGGGGCGCTGATCGCCGGCCACAATCAGGGGCGCGGCGGCGACTTCCCCGGCGGCATCCTGGTGTACGGCCTCGCCGCGCGCGCCTACGAGCGGCTGACCGACAACGGGGCGTACCCGCGCTGGCTGCCGGACAGCCGGCGCCTGCTCTTCACCCGGACCGACTCCCGATCGCTCTTCGTCGTCGATCGACAGACCCGCCAGGTGCGCGAGATCCCCCTCGATCTGCGCGGCACCTTCGACGGCTACTCACTCAGCATGACGCGGGATGGGCGGACGATGTACCTGGTCGAGCGCGAGCTCGAGGCCGACCTCTGGCTCCTCGACATGGGCGAGCCGGCGGCCGGCGTAGCGGCGCGCCCGTAGCCCCGGCCCCCGGAGCAGAGTTTTTTTACACCAGCCGGATGAACCTCCGCGCCCGCGGACCGTAGATCGGGCCGCGACCGGGCGGGAAGGGGCGGGGACGACCGTCCGCTGTCGAAACTCGAAGGGAGGCGCATGCGTCGAATTCTCAGGAGCATTGTCCTGTCGGTGCTTGCGATCGTGCCGCTCGCGGCGATCGCCCAGACCCCAGGCCCGCCCAAGTACTCGGATATCCGGCCGGTGCCGGACACGCCGGCGCTGCGCCGCGCGCAGGAGGTCGTGGAGGTGATCAACAGCGGCGACCCGGCGCGGGTGCGGACACTCGTCGGGTCGGCGTTCGCCGGGCCGCTGCGCGACGCCGTTCCGATGGAGGGGCACCTGTCGACCTTCGCGGAGTGGCGGGATGCGAACCAGGCCCTGGAGGTCCACGGCGCCCGGACCTACGACCCGCCGCAGGCCGCGAACACCGCCGTGCTCATCGTGCGCAGCCGGCTGCTCGAATCGTGGCGCGCCATCGTGATCGAGGTCGAGGCGCAGCCGCCCCATATGGTCACGTCGCTCGACCTGAGTCCAGCGCGGTCGCCGAGCGATCAGCCGGTGCCGGCCGCGCTGGAGCCGGCGCAGGTCGCGAAGACGTTCGGGGCCTTCGTCGATCGGCTGGCCGGGGCCGGCGTCTTCAGCGGCACCGCGCTGCTGGCCAAGGACGGCAAGGTGCTGCTGACGAAGGCGGTGGGCATCGCCAACCGGGACTTCGACGTCCCCGTGCGCCTCGACACGAAGTTCAACCTGGGTTCGATGAACAAGATGTTCACGGGCGTCGCCGCGATGAAGCTGGTGGAACAGGGTCGGCTGTCGCTGGACGATCCAATCTCAAAGTACCTCGACGACTCGTGGCTGCCCAAGGTGGACAAGAGCAAGGTGCTGGTGAAACACCTGCTCACGCACACGAGCGGCCTCGGCAGCTACTTCAACGAGACCTACGACAAGTCGTCGCGTCTGCTCTTCCGCAACATCGACGATTACACGCCGCTGGTCGCAGGGGAGACCCTGGCCTTCGAGCCCGGCACCAAGTCGGCCTACAGCAACACGGGCATGCTCATCGCGGGGGCCGTGATCGAGAAGGCCTCCGGCATGGACTACTTCGAGTTCGTGCGCCGGAACGTCACCGGCCCCGCCGGCATGATCAACACCGACTGCTACGAGCTGGACAAGGTCAATCCCAACCTCGCGGTCGGCTATCAGCGCCTGTTCACCCCCGCCGGCACGGGGTACCGCAACAACATCTTCGACCATGTGATGCGCGGCGGGCCGGCCGGGGGCGGCTACTCCACCGTCGAGGATCTTCACCGGTTCGCGCAGGCGCTGCGCTCGGGGACGCTGCTGAACGCGGCCGCCACCCGCGAGCTGCTGCAGCCGCGCCCCGGGATCGCCTCGCCCGACTACGGCCTGGGTTTCGGCGTCGACCAGACGCCGCTGGGCAGGCGCGTCGGCCATTCGGGCGGTTTCACGGGGATCAGCGCCAACCTCGACATCTATCTCGACGCCGGCTGGACCGTGGCGGTGATGTCGAACTTCGGGGGGGCGGCGCACGTCGTCACGGGCAAGGCGAACGAGATGATCCTGCAGGGGCGTTAGCCCGGCTCCCCCAGCACCACGAACGGCGCCCAGAAGGCCGGGCTCTCCGGCAGCGGCCTGCCGCTGACGCCGCGCACCGCGCCGCGGCGCAAGGCCTGGATGGTGTCGATCTGCGCCCGTCGCAGCGCCCGCGCCGGGCCGAGACCGTCGCGCCCGTAGGCGCGGTAAAAGCGCACCATCTGCTCGCGGCCGGTGATGTCGGCGACGCGCCACAAGGAGACGACGATGGTGGCGGCGCCGGCGTGCATGAAGGCGCGCGCCAGGCCGCCGATCCCCTCGCCGGTGGCGCCGCCGAGCCCCGTGTCGCACGCCGACAGGGTGACGAGATCGGCCTCCAGCCGCAGACCGGCGATCTCGCCGGCGGTGAGCGCCCCGTCGTCGGCGGCACCCGCGGTCCCGGCGACCACCGTATCGGCCGCCGCGGCGGCACCGGCCGCACCAGCGGGGGGTGCGAGCAGCAGGCGGCTGGCGAGCGGATCGGCATCGTCCATCATCGCGTGGGTCGCGAAATGCAGCAACGTCCGGCCGGGCGCCAGCGCGCGGACCCTGGCCTCGGTCGCGTCGGCACCGGTCAGGACGACCGGGTCGCCGGCGTGAAACATCTCGGCGACGGCGCGCACCTCGGTGTCGGCGTCGGGGAGCGTCGGGAGGACCGGCGCGCCCGCGCTCCCGGATGCCAGGAGCGGGTTGCCGACCGCGAGGAGACGCGCGTTCGTTGCCGGGTGATGGGAGCGTCGATCCGCAGCCAGCCGCAGTGCCCCGGCGGCCGGGGCGCACGCGAGAGTGTGGCGCTCGACGAGGTAGGCGCCGCCGGGGTCGGTGAGCGCCGCGAATGGCAGCAGGGAGAGCGCGCCGTGCGGCACGATGACCACGAGCGCCTCGGGGTCGTCCGGCATGACCGCGGCGACCGGTGCGACGAGAAGATCGTGGAGTTCGCGCAGCGCGGCGGAGGCCGGCCCGCCGGCATCGAGCTCCCGCCTGAGGGCCGCGACCCTGTCCGCGAGCGGCGCCGCGCCGCGCGGGATGATTGCCGCGCGCACTTCGCCACCCGGAACGACGGCGAAAACGAAGCTGCGATCCTCGGCGGTGAAGTACTCGAGAATCGTCGCCCGCCGCCGGCGCGCCTCGGCGCGGATCCCGTCGAGGGACAACGGCGGCACCGAGACCTCGCTGGCGAGGGGACGGGTTCGGGCGCCTCCGGCCCCGATCGGCCCCGGCGCGCCGCGGCGCGGACCGGAGTCGTCCGGGGTGGCGGGTGGTGGCGCGGTCTCCGATGATGGGGCGCGGAGCGGGGCGGCCCCGCCGGTGTCGTCGCCCGCGCCGGCGCGGGGCGGCGCGCCGCGATCCCCCCCGACCAGGTCGAGGAAGGCCCGCGCCCGGGCGCGCTCGCTCACCTCGAGGGCCTCGCCCGGGCGGCCCATCTCGACGAGAAGGTCGACGGTCGCCGCGTAGACCTCCTGCTTGTCGATCATGAACCCGGCCCTGGCCTCGTCGCTCGGGGCCGCCTGACGGCGCATCGTCTCGATGATGTCGAGGGCGGCGCGCAACGACGCGAGGGCGTCGGCGGGTCGTCCCAGCAGGCGCTCCACCTGGCCGCGGCGATAGAGGGCGCGCCAGCGCATCTCCGGATTGGCGACCGCGTCGGCGGCGCGCACCGCCTCGGCCGCCGTCGCGCGCGCCGGTTGCGGGCGCCCAACGCGCGCCAGGAGCAACGCGAGGTCGCCGAGCGGCATGCTGACGTATGGCAGGGCGACGGCGCGCTGCGCCGCGGCGGCGCCTTCGTAGGCGGCGAGGGCGTCGTCCGTGCGGCCGCCGCGCTCGAGCAGGCGCGCCAGGTCGTACTCGGCCCAGGCGGCGGCGCGCCGCTCGCCGAGCGACTGCCACAGACCGAGGGCGGCGCGCCAGGATCGCTCGGCGTCCTCGAGGCGGCCGAGCGACTGCTGCGACTTGCCGGTGCGGAAGCGGATCCATGCGGTCTCGCGCAGGTCCCCTTCGGACTCGCACCAGGCGCCGACCTGGGCGTACTCGGCGATCGCCTCGTGGTGCCGGCCCGCCTCGCGCAGGGAATTGGCGAGCAGGTGACGCACGCGCATCTCGAGCGCCCGATCCTGATGGCGCCGCGCCAGCTCGAGCGCCTGGTCCAGGGCCGCGCGCGCCTCGGAGGGCGCGTCCTCGAAGAGGAAGTCGATGGCGACATGGTCGAGGGCGGCGATCTGGCGCTCGACGTCGCCGGCCTGCCTGGCGATGGCCAGCGACCCGCGGAACTCCGCCAGCGCCGCGGCGTGCTCGCGCCGATCGAGGTGGACGAGCCCGCGCAGCAGGCGGGCGTCGGCGGTCGTGTCGCGGTCGCCGCGCGCCGCCGCGATCGCCGCGGCCCGATCGAGATCGGCGAGGGCCTCGTCGTAGCGTCCCTGCTTGTAGGCCAGCCAGGCGAGGCCGGACCGGGTCTTTGCCTCGCCGCCGCGATCGCCGTCCGCTTCCTGCATCGCCAGGGCCCGGCGCAGGAGGTTTGCCGCCGGCTCGGATTCGGCGCGGCGGGCGTGGGCCATGCCGGCGTCGGCGAGCAGCCCGGCCTCGCGGGGGCGGTCGCCGAGAGCGCGGGCGAGGACGATCGCGCCGTCGCGCTCGTGGGCGGCGGCCGCCGCGTCACCGAGGGCGTCGTCGGTGCGGGCGAGTGCGGCGAGGGAGTCGATCTCGGCGGCGCCGTCACCGCCGGCGCGGGCGAGACCGTAGGCCTGCTCGAGGAGCCGGTGCGCCGATCGGTAGGCGCCGCTGCGGCGCAGGAGCTCGCCGTCGGCCAGGAGGGTGCGCGCGTCGTCGGGCGCGGGTGATGCCGTGGTCGTCGCCGTTGGCGTCGATGCCGGCGCTCCCGAAGGCGCTGCCGCCGTCGCGACCGGCGGCGTGCCCGCCGGCGCCACGCCGTTCACCGCCGTCTCCACCCACGGCGGCCGGCCGGCGCGAGCGAGGGCGACGAGGGCGGCGAGCGCGGGGATCGCCACGGCGGCGACCGTTGCCGCGCGCGAGGCCCGGCCGCGCCGGCCGCCGATCATCGGCCGGTCCCGCGTTCGATGCGGTCGAGAAGCGGCCCGGAGTCGACGGCGCGCGCGCCGCCGCCGGCGGCGAGGGATTCGAGCCGATCGCGTGCCTCGGACACGCGCCCGGTTTTCAGGAGCGCCAGGGCGAGATACCAGCCGACCTCGTCGCGGTTCGCGGCGGCGCCCGATCGTTCGAGGCTCTCCAGCTCGCGGCGCGCGTCCTCGGCGCGGCCGTTGATCAGCCGCGTGACGGCGAGGTAGAAGCGGGCCTGCTCCCCGCCGGCGCGCGCGGCGACCAGCGCCTCGAGGGCGGTCTCCGCCGCGGCGAAGTCGCGCGCGCCGTAGTGCTCCATTGCCGCCGCGAACGGATCGCCCGACGCGCCGGCGCGGTAGACGACATCGCCGCCGACATCCCCCGGCAAGGCGGTCGGTTGATACGGCGCCGGTGCCACCGCCAGGTCGCTCCAGGCGATCGCGACGGCCGGATTCGCGGGCGGTGTTCCCGTCCCGCGCCGCACACTCCAGACCCCGACGATCGCGAGGCCCGCGACGGCCGCGGCGAGCCCCAGCCAGGTGCTCCGGCGCCGCCGTGCCGCCGGCGCCGGCCCGGCGGCCGCGCCGACCGTGGCGGCGAAGTCGCGCGCGTCGCGCGCCCGGGCGACGCAGTCGGCGCACGAGGCGATGTGGTCGCGCACCGGCTCCTCGCCGGTCTCGTCCAGATCGCCCTGGTAGAACGCCAGCAGGCGATCATCGCCGGGGCAGGGGCCTCGCCGCGGCGCGCCCGCGGCGGCCGCCTCGAGGTCGCCGTCGAAGTGTAACTGCCTTCTCATGACCCACCTCCCGTCCCGTGCCCGGTGCGCCGGAGGGTCTCGCGCGCCTGGGCGATGTGGTTGCGGACCGTGTTCACGGAGAGCTTCAAGAGTGTCGCGATCTCGTCGTAGGCCAGACCGTCGCGGGCGGCCATCAGAAGGCATTGGCGCTGGCGGGCCGGCAGGCGTTCGAGCGCCTGGCGCAGCGCCGCGACCTGCTCGCGCGCCGCCGCCGTCTCTCCGGGACGCGCGCCCGGCGATTCGTCGGGCGGATCGCCGGCAAGGTCGAGACCGCCGGGCTCGGCGCGCCGCCGCGCCTGCCAGTCGGCGGCCGCGGTGTGGCGCACGTTGCGGGCGATGGCGAACAGCCAGGGCAGAAACGCGTCGACGTTGGCGAGGGTGCCCACATTCCTGAAGACCCGGGCCAGCGTCTTTTGTACCAGGTCGTCGGCCTCGTCCGCAGGCCAGGGGCCGCGGGCGAAGAAGCGGCCCAGGCGCGCCCGCAGCCGGGCGTCAATCTCCCGGAAGGCGGTCTCGTCACCGTCGATTCTGGCCCGGGTCACCGCCCGGCGCAGCGCCTCGTCCATGTGGGGAATCCTCGCGTTGCGGGGAGTTTATCGGAGTCCGGGCTGGTACGAAACGCCGCCGGCCCGGTCTTCTCCCGCAACGGGGCCAAGCGGCCGGAGCCTGCGGGCGGTTTCCCACGACCGGCGCCGACGATTCCCCAGGGGAGGGTGGACATGATGCTCGGGGCTGTTCATCGATCCGAACCGCGAGCCGCCCGGGTCGCGGCGGCGGCCGCGGCCGGCCTGCTGCTGGCGATGGCGACCGGCCCGGTGCCCCTCTTCGCGGAGTGCCCCGACACGGACGCGAGCGATCCCGGCTTGATTCGGATCCAGGTCATCATCCAGTCGGCCGACGGGTCGGCGTCGATCGACGGCGACAACATCCTCTTCGACAACGAGGCCGACCTGCGCCCCCAGGTCTCGATCAACGGCGGACCGTGGAACGCCGGGACGATCATCCAGGGGGACGACACGCCGCACTTCCAGGAGCTTTTCGAGGCCGAGGTCCCGCGCGCGCTCTCGCCCGTGCCGATCCGGATCCGGATGAGCGACCGCGACTTCCCCGACGACGACAACTGGATCGACCTCGATCCGCTGGGCGGATGCAACCAGGACATCGGCGTCGACGACCCGAACTGCACCCTCGAGCTTTCCTTCAACACCTGCTGCTACTCATTCACCGGCGACGGCACCGGCGGCGTCTTCGGCTGCCCGGGCGGCCCCTGCGCCGGCGGCGCCGACGGCCACTGGCTCGGGCCGGGCGACGCCGGCGAGCACGCGGCGATCCGGGTGGCGGTCAGGACGGGCGATCGCCGTCCGGTCTGCAACGAGGCCGATGTCTTCGTCGAGGGCGCCGAGTTCGTCCAGGTCGTCGATCAGCCCGGCTTCGCCGTCGCCGAGCGCGGCAGCATCCTGCGCGTGACGTTCGGAAGCACCTTCGCGGGGAGCATCGACACGAGCGTCCTCGCGAACATCGGCGACCAGGCGGGCCCGGACGCGACCGAGCAGCGCGACGAGACGCTCGACAACTGCGAGGTGCGGACGGAGAACTTCTTCGTCACCACGCCCGCCATCGTCGACGCCACGCGGGCGCACTACGGGGCGCGGATCGATCCGGACGGACTCCTGCCCTGGACCGACCCCTGCGTGCGGCTGAACGACGGCAACGGAGTCATGTACAACATCCCGATCCGGCCGGCCCGCGATCTGTCGGTGCTGTATCAGCGGCTCTACTACCTGATCCAATGTCCGCTCGTGGACGAGTGCGGTGCGCTGGCGCTGCTGCCGGCGGACGACGCGGACACGGAAGCCGTTGACGGCAACATGCGGATGCGCGGCTTCTTCCCCGCGCCGGAGCTGTTCCCGTCGGTCGATCCCCTGGCGCTGCCGATGCCGCTGCCGTTGCCCGACTTCCTCCTCGGGCCGCGCACCGAGATCCAGCTGTTGTCCGAGGTGGCGGCGCTTCTCGGTCTCGACCGGGTTGTCGGCCTCGTGCCGTTCAACTGGATCGATGCCCATGGGTACTTCCCGCTGCCCCTCGGCACCACCGGCGTCTCGAACGGCAAGATCGGCCCCCACTTCGTGCTCGCCGAACGGATCCCCGGTGAGGAGGGGTTCACGCCGGTGCACGAGATCGGCCACACCTTCGGGCTGTCGGACGAGCCCTGCTCGGTCGACGACATCGAGTTGTGGTCGCTGTACCTGTGCGAGGACGAGTACAACGAAGAGGTGTTCCGTGGCCGACCCGCGGGAGGATTCCAGGGGAAAGGCTTCGATGTCCCCCGCGGAATCGAGGCCGCCGGGACCTGCTTCATGGACAACGACTCCAACGCCTGGATTTCGAACAACGATTTCGAGTCGTTCGTTCGCAAGATGGAGCCGGGCCGGGACCCGCGGATCCTGGTGGTCACCGGGCACGTCACCAACGCCGCCGGCGGCGGGCTCATCGCGGCCGTCGGTCTCGACGAGGGGATCCCCGACCGGTTCGGCCTGACCGATTCGCCGTTCGCGCTCGTCGCCCGCGACGCGCTCGGCGCGACGCTCGGCCAGTACGGCATCTTCGACGACATGCAGGGCGATGACGAGGACAACGACGGCGTCCTCGAGGACGACGAGATCCTCGGGGACGACGACAACAACGGCGTCCCCGACCGCCTGCCGGTGTCGCACCCCTCGACCGTGGACGACGACCTGGACGGCATCCCCGACGCCGCCGAGCGGGCCGAGTTCGCCCTGCGGATCCCGTGGCACGCCGATACGGCGTCGATCGATCTCGTCGGGCCGGGGGGCGCCGTCATCGACACGCTCGCGGTCGACGCAGGCGGGCCGCCCCTTGTCGAAATCCTCGAGCCGATCGGCGACGTGCGTCTCGACCCGGCGCGCGCCGACGACCTGCTGATCCCCGTGCGCTGGCGCCTCAACGGCGGCGCGGGGCTCGAGGAGAACGGCGCGATCGGGCCGATGCCTGCGGCGGCCCCGGTCCAGGGGGTGAGCATCGCGGCGTCGTACGACGGCGGCGCCACCTGGTTCCCGCGCGCGCACCGCGTGAGCGGCGACGCGTTCGTCATCGACGCGCACGGCATCACGGCGCCGCTGACGATGCAGGTGCGGGTGCTGGCCCTGGTGAACGGTCCGGCCGGGATCGACACGACGGTCGCCGACAGCGATCAGGATCGCTGTCCCGACCCGGTCGACCCGTTCCCCATGACGCCGCAGACCGCCGACACCGACGGCGACGGCATCCCGGATGCCTGCGACCGTTGCATCGGCACACCGGATCCGTCGCAGACCGACGCCGACCAGGACGGCTTCGGCGACGCTTGCGATGGCGACTACGACCAGGACGGGCTCGTGACCGCCGCCGACGACAGCGACGGTTTCCAGCTCTGCCTCGGACAGAACGTCGTGCTCAACCCCGCCTGCTACGACCGCGATTTCAACGGCGATGGCATCGTCTCGCCGAATGATCGCGCCGCCGGGTTCGCGGCCCTCCTGGCGCTCGGCAAGCCGGGACCCAGCGCCCTCGTTCCCGACCAGGACAGCGACGGCGTCGGCGACGCCTACGACTGCGCCCCGACGAACCCGACCGCCTGGAAGGTGCCGGGAGAGATGACCGGCCTGACGGCCGGCGCCTCCGGTCTCGGGCCGGACCATGTCGTGTTGGCCTGGGATTCCATGGCTGCCCTGGCCGGCCCCGGGACGGTGTACGACGTCATCACCGGGTCGCTGTCGAGCCTCGCCGCCGACCACGGCTATCTTTCGTGGACCTGTCTCACCGGCAACCAGACGACGACGAGCGTCGATCTGTACCAGGCGCCGCCGCCGCTCGCCGACGGCCGGTGGTACCTGGCGCGCGCCGAGAATGCCTGCGGCGGCGGCCTGTGGGTCGGCGGCGGAACGCCCGACCCCGCCGGCGTCGACTGTGGCCTGCCGGCCCCGGCGCTGGCGATCCAGAAGTCGGAGGCCGCCGACCCGGTCCCGGCCGGCGGGCTGATTTCCTACAGCCTCGCCTGGCAGAACAGCGGCAATGCGACGGCGACGGGCGTCGTGATCGCCGACACGGTGCCCTCGGGCACCACGTTCGTTTCGGCGAGCGGCGGCGGGACTCCCGACCCGTCGGATATCGTCCACTGGAGCCTCGGCACGGTCCCGGCCGGCGCGTCGGGGGTCGTGCAGCTGGTGGTGCGCGCCCCGAACGCGACCACCGCTCCCCTGACCGTGGCCAACGCCGCCTACTCGATCGACAGCAACGAGACCGCCGCCGTGAGCGGCTCGCCGGTGACGACCACCGTCCTGCCGCCGCCGATCGTGGCGATCGACCTCGATCCGGCGACACCGACGACGATCAACTCGGCGCGGACGATCTCCGTTACGAGCAGCACCCTCGACGTGGGCGTCATCGTCAACGCCCTGGGCACGGCGGGGATCGGCGACGTCGCCCGGATCGCCTTCGGCGTCATCAACGCGTTCAACACCGGCAGCGCCATGGTGGCCTCGGTCACACCGCTCGCGATCACCGACATCATGCCGCCGGCGGCGTCGCCCAACAACGCGACGTTCGCGGCGCTCATGGGCGAGTTCCAGCTCGGCAACGCGCTCGTCGAACGCGGCGTCCCCGCCGGCGGCTACGCCGGCGGCGCCACCCAATACGCGCGCTTCCGCCTCACGTTCGGGGCGCGCCCCATCGGCTCGACGGTGCGCGTTTTCATCGGCGACGCCGGGCCGGGCACCGGCGCCGTCCTCGCCATGTCAGGGGTCACGATCAGCGGCGACATCACGGCCGACGGCACCCCTGTCGGCGGTGTGGCCGGCGCCGACCAGGGGGCGGGCGCGGGGATCAACTACATGGACGCGACGATCACCTTCGGCCCCTGAAACGGCCCGCTTTGGACCTGCGGGTCCTTTACGGGCAGATCTCGAGGCCTGCGTGCGGCAAGGCGGTGAGCGTGGCGTTTCCCGGGTTCTCGACTCATGGACAGTTCGGCGCGCAAGGCCAGGTGTCGCGAGAATACGGGTCGAATGACGACCGGGCCCTCAGGTAGTCGTTACTGAACCCAATCTCGAATTTCGGGTTGATACCCGTTCCCAGGGCGGGCAATCCAGTGGCGAACGCAAGCGGCTGGAGACTGCCCCAGTCCCCGTTTTCGGCGCCGGGCTTGTCTCCCAGGCCAGTCAGGCCCGTAATCAAGACGACCGAAATGTAGTCGTCCACCGTGTGCGGCAGGCCGACGCCGCCCCGGTTCCCGTTCCCGGGGCCGGACGTGACCTTGGGGCAGTTCGGCGGGCAGGGTTCGGGGATCGGGTCGAATCTCATGCTGATGTTGTTCCCCAGGGCGGTCAAGCCGGGAATGATGACGACCCGGGTCTCGAACCAGTTCCCGTTCCCGGGGCCGGAACTCATGAATCGTCCCTCGTTCGGGTTGTAGTACCCGCCGATCGCATAGAGGCCGCCGAAGTCCCAGGCGACGCTGGCGCCGCGAGCGCCGAGCTCCGGGTCGTACCGCATGCCTCCAAAGAGGAAGGGGTTGCCATGCTGGCTCTCGTCGATGAAGGTGCCGGCGCCCGGGTTGACGAGGGGGACGTTGGCGGCGTCTGCGAAGGTCGGCTTGCCGTACGGGTCGTAGACGACGCGTTCGAGAATCCCACCGCCGGTGGCGAGCCCTGAAGTCAGGCCGACGATGCTCCCCCGGGCATCCTCCAGGAGGTACTGCGACGATCCGGAGTCGTCAACCTGCCAGAGTCGCCGACCGCCAGGGCCGAGGGCGAACCGACGCTCGACGGTGGGGAGGGCGCCGCCGACTTTTCGAATGGTGCAAGGCGCCATTCCGCAGTACTCCTCGATCTCGGTTTCCATCCCCAGCCCCTCGACGGCGCGCAGCTTCTCCGCCCGGCGGCCGAGGCCGTCATAGGCGTATGCCGCGACCAGCGTCCCCGTCGCGAGGTCATGCGCCGCCGCCGGCAGATTGGCGAAGTTGTAGCTCACCGACTGCCGGACAGTGTCGGTCTGGTTGCCGTTCCTGTCGTAGGTGAGGTTCAGGCCGTCGGGGAGCGGTGTCGAGGCCGGATCCAGGAAATCGTCCGGGATGCCGTCATCGACGTGCGTGCCGCAGCACTGCGGGTCGTCGTATTCGTTCAGGTTGTTCGGCGTGTTGAGGTAGAGGGTCCCGTTGCGCGTCAGGTTCGCCCAGTTGCCGGGCCCGTCGAGCGTCCAGGTCTGCTGACCGAAGACCGGCGGGACGAGGTTGTGGCCGGCGTCGAGCATGCCCTCCTGCGCGGCGACCAGGCGGCCGGCGGAGTCGTAGGCGTGGAGGCTGCCGCGGCTGTTCCCGAGCGGGTCGGAGTCGTGCAGCCGGCGGGTGGAGGTGATGTTCCCCGCCCGGTCGTAGTGGTACTCGAACCCGGCGAGCATCGCGTTGGATGGATCGACGTGCCGCATCCGGATCGGCCGGCGCGCGCCGTCGTAGCCGGTGTCGAGCGTCCCGGTGTCGTCGAGGAAGGTCAACCGGACGCCATTGCCGGAAACGCGGGTGTGCAGCCGGCCCAGGCCGAAGTAGTCGAACGACGCCATCAGCTCCGGATGCATCAGGTCGTTCATCGTCCGCAGCCGCTCGGCGCCGTCGTAGCCGTACAGGACCGGATCTCCGCCGGGGTACGTCAGCCCGGTCAGGAGATCCGCCGCCTCCCACGCCATGTCGGTGTAACGCCCACCGCCCGCCGCGGCACCGCGGGCCTCCTCCAGGAGCCGGCCAAGGGAGTCGTAGATGAAGCCGACGCTGGCGTCGTCCGCCGGATCCGACGGCGCGTTGTTGTCGAAGGCGCGCGTGATCCGCGACAGGCCGTTGTATTCGAAGGTCTGCAGGGTCGTCCCCGCCAGGCCGGGAGGGGCCTCGACGCTGCGCGTCACCAGGCGTCCGGCGTTGTCGAAGAGGCCGGAGACCCGTGTGCCGTTCGGGTCGGTCCGCAGCGCCGGGGCGTCCTCGGCATCGTAGTCGGTCTGCGCCTGGGTGCCGTCGGCCCGGGTCGTGCGCACCAGCCGGTCGAGGTTGTCGTAGCCGTACGAGGTCGCGTTTCCCTTGTCGTCCAGCGACTGGAGGACGAGGCTGTTGCCGGTCCAGAGCGTCGACCCGGTGATCACACCGTCGGGATTGGCGGGGTTCGAGGCATCGGGCATCGGCGACGTCGTCCCATCCCCCATGCCCGTCGCCGTCAGCACCGCGACCGTGCTCAGGAGCCGATCCGCGCCGTCATAGGTGAAGCGCGTCACGTTGCCGTGGGCGTTGATCGGGACGCTCAGCCCCGTGTGCCCGATCGATCGGCGGTTGATGCTGCCGCCCGACGGGCCGTTGGCGTCGCTCGCGACAACCGGCGCGTCGAGACTGTCGTAGAGCCCGCGCGTGGTCGCGCCGACGTTGTCCACGATCATCGTCCCGCGGCCGAGGGCGTCGAAGTGGAGAGTGGTCAGGAACTGCTCGTCGGGAGGGCCGGGGTTCGACGACAGCTCGGTCTCGACCGATTCCACCCGGTTGCCGGCGGCGTCGTAGGTCCACTCGATCGTGTCGTTCGCCGGGTCGGTCGCCTTGATCGCGCGGCCCGCGCCGTCATAGTCGAGCCGTGTCGTGGCGCCGCTGTCCTTGTGGATGAAGGTCGGGCGCGACAGCCGGTCGTACTCGATGATCGTGTTGATCGCGCCGTCTCCCGGCAGCAGGGAGCCTTCGCTCAGCACCGGCGGCCGCGCCGGCGGGGGACCTGCCGGCACGAAGAGCATCGCGTCGACGCGGATGCGGCGGAGCATCTCGTCGTAGAGCCCGCGCACATCGGAGAGGTCGACGTTGCTTCCGCCCGCGCGGTCGGGAGGCGTCGGCCCCCCCGGAGGGCCGCGACGAAGGGCGCGGACGACGGCGCCCGCCGGGTCGTAGAAGAGATCGGTGGTGCCGCCGACCGGGTCGATGACGCGGGCCAGCCGGCCGTGACCGTCGTACAGGTAGTCGACGACCCCGCCCCGCCCATCGGTGAGGCGCGCGAGCGCGCCGTCGCCGTCGTAATCGTAATGGCGCGTCGATGGCACCCCGCCGAGCGGTCCCGCTGCGCCGCGCGTCGAAGACAGCAGCAGGTCGCGCTCGTCCCACGCCTTGTCGTGGCTGTTGCCATCGGGTTCGGTGACCCGCGTCGGATTCTGGTTGGCGTCGTATCTGTACCGGGTCGTCAGGCTCGCCGCCGCGGTCGCCTGCCGGTCGGCCTGCACCAGGTCGCCGAGGATGTCGTAGGTGAAGTGCATGCCGATGAAGGTGCCGAGCCCGCGCGTGGCACCCCGGTCCTCGCGCTCCGCGGTGACGAGACTCCCGTTGGCGTCGTACGCGTAGCGCCGGAGGAAGCCGAACGGGGCCAGGCCGGTCTCGCCGCGGCCGGTCGGCGGGGTCCCGTCCGGCCCCGAGCCGTCGGCCGTGGCGGCGGCGCGCCGCAATTCGACCAGCTCGCCGAGTGCGTTGTGGACGAAGCGGGTCGCCACGCCGCGGCCGTCGACGACCGTCGCCAGCGTCCCCTGCGGGTCATACTTGATGTCGTACTGAATCTGGGTTGGTCCCGGATTGACGCCGTTGTCGCGGCCGGGGGCCGGGGCGGTGTCGATGAGGCGCGTCTTGAGATGGCCGCCCGTCGCCGTGTCGAGGACGCGGCCGTCGGCTGGCGGCGGGCTCGCGATGCCGTCGCCGTCGGGGTCCGTCTCGGGGTAGTACTGAAACTCGTGGCGGTTCTGCTCGGCGTCGACGAGCGCGACCGGCTGGCCGTGCCCGTTCCACTCGATTGTCGTCTCGATCACTTGCAGCATGCCGCCGGCGATCGCCGCCTGCATCGAGGCCGGGTCGAGGTTGACACCCGGGCCGCCGATCCGGACCGGGTTCCCGGCCGCCTGCACGACGCTCCCGTCGCCGTTCAGGTCGCCGAGCGCGAAGAGACCGCTCGCGAGGCTGATCCCGAACCGGCCGGCGTAGGCGTTGATCCCGTTCATCGCCGGGTCACCCTCCTGGTGGTCGTACAGCCAGGTGCGCGTGTAGCGCCCGGGGGTGTTGGGGCCGCCATTCTGCGGCACGTAAGCCGGATCGTTGCCGCGCGGCTCCGTCGCCGAGGCGATCTGGTTGAACACCGGCTCGTAGGTGAAAGTCCGCGCCACGTCGTTGCTCTCGCCGCCGTGCCCGTCCCCCCGCCCCCCGGTCGAGAGCGCGTCGGCAATCGACCGCACCATGATCAGGTTCCCTTCGCGGTACCGGTCCGCCCCCGGCTTGTCGTAGACGAGCTGCGTGCCGTCGCCCTGCGGGCGGAGGACGAGAATGAGCTCCCCGTCGCCGTCGTACGAGAACAATGTCGTGTAGTCCGGCTCCCCGGCGCGCAACCCGCGATTCGTGAAGTCGGCGCGCGACAGGCAGTTGCCGTTGGCGTTGTGGATGAACTCCCTGCGGTTGCCGTTCCGGTCGAAGAGGGTCGCCTTCCGGCGCGGCAGCGCGAGGTCGGATGGGTCGGCCCCGGGATTCAGCGACTCGTAGGAGAGGGTCGAGGTGCCGCCCGCCGCGATTCCGCTGGCGTTGGTGCCGCCGATCGTCTGCGACACCACGCGGTCGAATTCGAACCCCGCGGCGTCGCTGCCGTACACGACCTGAACCGCCGGCACGCCGCTGCCGGATTCATCGGGCCGGATGATGGCGGTGAGGTTGTGGTTCAGCCGCTCGTCGGCGAAGCCGCTGCTGTAGGTGTAGGCCGTCGTCCTGCCGCTCGGAAAGTCGTTGCCGTTTGGGGTGCCGGTGACGACCGGCGATCGGACCGACGTCAGATTCCCGAAGGCGTCGTACCCGTACACCACCTGCCGGCCGGTGAAGTCGGTGATCGAAACGACCCGGCCATCGGCGTCGTAGGCATAGTCGATCGCGCGCCCCAGCGGGTCGACGGCCTTCGTCATGAGCCCCTGGCTGTCGTACAGGAAGGCCGACCGATTCCCCAGCCGGTCCTGCGTCGATTCGAGGGCGCCCGTCCGGTTCGATCCGTCGAAGGCGTGGAAGTCCTGCAGCGACCCGTCGGGGCCGCGCAGCGTGAACGACCCGTCGGCGTTCTGCAGGAGCCGGGCGTAGCGCCCCGCGGGGGAGGCGAACCGGGTGGCATCCAGCCGCACGAAGATCTCGCGCCGACCCGCGCCATCGGCATGGACGACATTCGCGCCGGCCGGCGCGAGGCGCGCATTCGCCGGAGAGTCCCACCCCTGGCCGAGCGGTCCGCTGTAGCGGATCTGGCTGCGGTAGGTCCGCGCAATCCAATAGAAGCCCGACGATGCCATGGAAGCGGCCGTCATGGGGGCATCCGTGCAATCGGTGCAGGGCTCCGGGAGGGCGCGGTGCCCGATGGTGTCAGTCGCGGAACCCGGTGTGTCATCTCCAAAGAGGCCGTCCAACCAGTCGTCCCAGGGATCGTCCTGGAGATCATCCAGTTCTTCCTGCAGGCGCTCGATCTCCTCCATCAGCTCCTTGAGCGACTTTTCCTTCTCCTTCCGCTTGTCGTCTGCTTGATTCAGTCTTTGCGAGATCCCGCTTCCCGCCTCCCCTGACCCGCCGCGATCCAGCGGGGTCAGGTCGGAAGCGGTGACGAAGAGCTCACCTGTATGGAGGTGAACACCGGTTGTTTGCATTGGAGTCGACCAGAGAGAATCGCTCGGGTTCCTGAGCGGCTGAGTGCCGTCGACGATTCCGTCCCCCGGGTCGCCGCCGTCACTGCTCGGCAGGAACCGCCGGGCGGGGACGCAGCGGGGGAAGGGGTCCGCCTCCGGCAGGTCGGCCACCTGGCCCTCGCCCGACTCGTCGAACCCGTCGACCAGGAAGAACACGCCCGTCCCGACCGGGATCGGATCGTCGGGGAGCGCAACCGATTGACCCTGGACCGAGCCGATGAGACAGCCGCCATAGTTCCCCGTGCGCAGCCCGGCGACCTCGCCGCGGTAGACGTGATAGCCGGCGGAACCCGGCAGGGCGTCCCAGGCAAGGGTTCCGGCGCCATGGAACAGCAGGTTCTCGACCTGGGGCAGCGAAGCCCAGGAGCGCGACGAAACCGCCGCCAGGATGAGCGTCAGGATGACATTGCGTGCCGCGGGCATCTTCAGGCCCCCCTTTGGAGGCCCCTTGGCACCAGGCAACTGGTTGGCATGAATCTACCCCCTAATGGGATGGACGCAAGCCCAAAGTGGGCGCGGTCGGCCTCATTGGCCATTGATATAAACGCAGACCGGGGCCGATCTGCGACACGGGGTTGCCACCCTTATCGTGGAGCGGTCAATTGTGGAGCGATCAACCCCGGCTGTCGGGCGGGACGGAGCGCGGCCTGAGGCGGAGTGCCCGGGCCGCGGCCGCCAGGCTCACCAGCGCCGCCACGGCCGCGAGGTGCCAGGGCGCGAGACGCGCGCCGCGACCGCCCGGAAGCGGCGCGCGGGCGGCGTCGCCGAGGATCTCGACGCCGGCCCAGGCGGCCGCGGTCGCCCCCTGCGCCGCGCGGTCGCGCCGGGCGCGCAGCAGCGCCTCATCGAGCGCAACGCCGCGCCCCAGATGCAGATAGAACCGATCGAGAAGCCGCGCCGCTTCTTCGTCGCGCAGGTCCCAGATCGATCCCACGACCGCGTGCGCCCCGGCGACGAAGAACGCACGCGCCAGGCTCATCACGCCCTCCCCCGCGAGATTCGGTCCGGAGGCGCTGCGGCAGCCGGCGAGGACGACGGTGCGGGCGTTCAGATCGAGCCTGACGAGCTCGGCCATCGTGAGCCGGCCGTCGTCGCCCTCCCCGGGCGCGAGCAGCACCGCCGAGCGCGACGGCTCGAGGGGATCCGCGAGCGCGTGCGTGGCGAGGTGGATGACCGCGAACCTGCCCGGCGCGGCGCCTCGAAGCGCCGCCTCGGTCGCGGCGCTGCCGGCGATCACCCGGCCGCCGCGCCCGAGATGCCGCGCCGCCGCCCGCGATTCCCAGCGCGCGAACGGCAGGGGCACGTCGCCCGCGCGCTCCGCCGCCTGTCGGGCGGCGTCATCCGCCCCGGGAGCCGGTGGATCGGCGAGCGCCAGGAGCGATGCCTCGGCGGGGCGGGCCCGGGCCTGCCGCAAGCGCAGCCACGACGTCGCCGAGGGGGCCCGCGAGATCCGATAGCGCAGGCCGAGCGGCTCGGCGCCGGACGCCGGACGGAGGGCGGCGAACGGCAGCCGATGGAGCGGTCCGTCCGGGATCAGGATCAGCCGATCGATCCCCTGCGGAAGGTCCGCGAACGCGGCGGCGAGGATGTCGGTGAAGAGCCGCTGCGCCGCCGCCTCGGCGGCCGGCTCGTCAGCCTGGGTGAGACCGACCAGCAGGTCGACCCCCACCTCGAGATCGCGCTCGTCGGGGAGCCGGTAGGCGCGGGTCTCCGCGCGCGTATGGGCGAGCAGCCACGAGCCGCCCCCGAACCGCTGTGACGAATCCATGGTGTTGGCGGTCTGGAACGACAGCAGCGCCTCGCCGTCGCCGAGCGCCGCCTCGACCTCGCGCAGACCGGCGACGGAACCCCGCCAGACCGCGAACGCCGGATCCGCCCCGGCCAGCGCCGCGCGCAACGCCGCCTCCTCGGCGGCGAGCCGGTCCAGATCCGCGACCGCGGCCGCGCGCTCCGATTCGGCAAGACCACCGCGCAGCCGCAGGACGGTGGCACTGATCCGGGCCAGGGCATCCCGGCGCGCCTCGTCTCCATGGCGCGCCGCCGCGAGCGCGACGCTGGCGCCCGACCGATCGAGATCCTCAAGGAGGACCCGCGCCCGGCGGCGCTCCATCACCGCGAACGCCGCCTCGAGATCGTCGGGTTCCGGGTCGCCGCCAGACGACTCCAGCAGGCGACCCGCCACCCGGTCGTACACATAGACCCAGGTCGCGAAGGTCCGCACCCTGACCTCGTCGTCCGGCTGCCGGTCGCGGATCGCCTCGATCACGTCGAGCGCCGCGGTCGACGCGGCCCGCGCCCGGACGCCGAGCGCCGGGTCGGCCCCCGCTTCCCGGGACAGATTCCACAGCATGGTCAGCCGCACGATGGCCGCGCGCGCGGCGGACTGGAGATCGCCGTGCGCCTCGGCGACCGACTGCGCCTCGTCCAGGAGCCCGAACGCCCGTTCCATCTGTTGTGGCTGGTTGTAAACCAGGTCCGCGGCGAGGATGCGAACGGCGTCGAGGTAGTTCGAGTTCTGGAACTCCGAGAGAAGCGCCACTGCCCGTTCCGAGCACCGGCGCCTTTCGGCCCCGGGCGGTAGAAGTTGAGCCAGGTAGCTGTTCACGTGACCCTCGGTCGCGCGGTTGCCGCCCGCGATCGCCGCCGCCAGCGCTTCGTTCGCCAGCCGGACAAGATCCTGACGCTGCCCGGGGGTGTAGTCGCCGCCGTAGGTGTGCGAGGTCAGGAGCGCCACGTTGGCGCGGGCGACCGCCTCCTCGTAGCGATCGCCCCCGGCGCGCAGCAGATCCGCCAGCCGTTGGTAGACGGCGAGCGCCTCCGGGTAGCGCCCCATCCCCCAAAGCGTCCCCCCCATGGCCGAGAGCCAGGCACTCTGGAGCGGGACGATCCCGTCGGGGAAGATCGCCGGCTCCGCGGTCCGGAGGACAACCTCCGCGCCGCCGTAGTCGGACCGGTTGTAGCGCGCCCAGGCGCGCGCGACCGCGACCCAGCCGCCGATCTGCGCGCCTTCGCCAGCCGCTGCCTCGGACGCGCGCTCGATCTCCCGCTCGGATTCGTCCAGCCGCCCCCGGACGCCCAGGAGGGACGCGAGCCCCAGCCGCGCGTGAACTTCCCCCGCGGCATCGCCGGAGCGCCGGAACCCCTCGGCCGCGGCGAGGAGGAGTTGTTCGGCTCGCTCGCGCCCCTGGTCGGCCTCGATCGAGGCCAGCGCGAAGCGGGCGGGGTGGTTCTCGGGATCGACCGCGAGCGCCGACTCGAGCCGCCGCCTGCTCTCGTCGGCCTCCGCGACGCCGCGGCGGGCCCAGCGGAGATAACAGCGCCAGGCATCGAGCGAGCGCGGCTGGCTCGCCACACGTGCGTCGCAGGTGGCGATGGACGGGGGAGTGAACGGAGGGGACGCGGCGGCGCCGCCGGCCAAGCCCAGCGCGGCCAGCGCGCAGGCAGCCCGCATCCAGGCCCGTGGCGTGGCTACTCCAGTGTCGCGACGAAGGTCGCGGGTGTGAGCGGGGTGCCGTCGGCGAGCGTCCCCTGGATCTGCCAGACGATCTGCGCTCCGGGCGGCAGGTCGGCGAGGCGCTCCGGCGGAACCCGGTACTCGGTCGCCGCGAGCGCGCGGGCGCTTGAAACGAGCGAGAGGTCCTCGCGCGCCACCCGGAGGTCGTAGCGCGCCCCCGCCGGCCCGCTCCAGCGCAGGACGCAGTCGGCCCGCGCCAGCGGCTGTCCCGGCGGCAGCATCGATCGGATGGCGGCCGCCTCGGGAGCCCGCACCGCCATCGCCGAGCGCGGCCGCAGGCGATCCATCACCTCGTACCCCAGGAGCGCGACCATCACGGCGGCGGCCGCCGCCGACAGCACCCACCAGCGCATGGTCGTCGCGCCGGCGAAGGCGACGCCGGCGGTGCGCGCGGCCCGGGCGGGAAGCGGCGGCGCGTCCAGATCGCGGGCCAGCCGCCAGCCGTCGGTGCAGGCGGCGCAGCCGGCCAGATGGAGCGCCACCCGGCGGACCGCTTCGGCGCCCGCTTCCCCCCGCGCCGCCGCCCACAGCGCTTCATCCGCGGGGCAGTCGTCCGCGGCGCCGCGGCGCGCGGCCCAGGCGGTGCGCAGATCGTCGAGCCCGATCTCGTCGTTTGTCATCGTTGCAGTCCCCTCGACCGCAGGCAGAGGCGCAGGTCGGCGATGCCACGCGCCACCAGGTTCTGCACCTGCTTCCGGTTCCAGCCGAGCAGCCCGGTCACCTCCTCAACCGAATGCCCCGTCAGGTGCAGCGCGACCACCGCCCGGCGCCGCTCATTGAGACGCGCGAGACAGCGCTGGATCGCGGCCCCCAGATCGCGGCGCTCGTCGTCGCGGTCCGGGTCGGCCGTGGGATGCCGCCCCGGTGGCAGGGCTTCTTCGATACTGCTCTCCCGGCGGCGTCGCACACGCCGGATCTCGTTCATCACGGCGGTGAACGCCACCTTCCACAGATAAGACTCCGGGGAGACCGGGTGGTACTCACCCGCGCGGACGACTTTCATGATCCGCAGCATCGCGGACTGGATGACGTCGTCGCGGTCGGCGTGCAGCCAGGCGGGGCAGATGCGCGCCACCGACCGGGCGAGCTGGTCGCGCAGGGCGTCGTAATCGACGTCGGGGGTAGCCGCGGGGGCGGCGTCGCCGACTGCACGCCCGTCGGGGTCGGGTTCCCGGTCCTTGGTCACGGCCCCTCCTGGCCGGCATCGTAGGCGGGGGCCGGGACCCGAGTCAACGAACGAGAGTGAGTAGATCGCCCCTGCAGCGGTGTCTTCATCGGTGAACGCCCGCGCACCGCGGCCCCATCGCACACGGCAGAAACCGATGAAGGAGAAAGCGATGCCGAAGCAACTGAAGAGGACCCCTTTGATCTGGATCGCCGCGCTCTCAGCCCTCGCGTTGATTGAGGGAACGGTCCAGGGCGGGAGTCTCGAACCCCCTGGTCCTCCCGGGCCCACGATGAAGACGCTGGATGATGTCCCGCCGGTCTGGAGCCAGGCCCTGCCGGCGTCCGAGCGCTTCGTCCTGGTGCTGGGGGGCGTTGCGGTCCTCGACAAGGAGACCGGGCTCGTCTGGCAGCGCCAGCCGTGGACTCCCCTTGCAGAGAGCGAACTCTGGGCCGATGCGTTTCGGGGGTGTCATGCCCTTCTGCTCGGCGGCCGGATGGGGTGGCGGCTTCCCGCGGTGGCAGAACTGAGTTCACTGCTGGACCCCGCGACGGGCCAGGCTGGGGAGTTCCTGCCCAGCGGCCATCCCTTCATCGGGATCGACTCCCTGAATGTCTATTGGACGTCGACGACGGCCGGTGCCGGCCAGAGATACGGGTTCTTTGGCGGGCAGTTTATTGGCATCGGCTGCCCTGGATTCCCGGCATGTTCCGGCAGCCGGGATTATTTCGCGCAGCCTGTAAACGAGACGACGGCTCATCAGACCTGGTGTGTCCGCGGCGGCGCCGGCACCGATGGCCGGTGATCGACAGTCGTGAGAGAGGCGCAGCATGAGTCGGGGGAGGGAGCGATGTCGAAAAAACCGAAGGTGAGCCGATGGGCATGGGTCGTCGCACTTCCAGCCCTGGTGGCGATTATCGGATCGGTCCAGGGGGGGAGTCTGGAGCCGACTGGTTCTCCCGGCCCCACGATGAAGACGCTGGATGAGATCCCGCCGACCTGGAGCCAGGTCCTGCCGGCGTCTCAGCGATTCGTCCTGGTGATGGGAGGCGCGGCGGTCCTGGACAAGGAGACCGGTCTCGTCTGGGAGAAATCGCCCAGCGCCACCTTTGTCACTTGGAGCGAGGCCCAGTTCCATTGCAACGACCTCAGCCTTGTCAATCGCATGGGCTGGCGGCTCCCCACCATTCAGGAGCTGACGAGCCTTGCGGACCGAACGGAAAATTCGGGTCTGCCCGGCGGGCATCCCTTCACCGATCCTCCGCTGGTCGGGGCCTGGTCGGCGACGACCAACGCCAGCGATTCGACGACGGCGTGGATGGTGCTCTTCGGACTCGATGTCTATGTGGGCAACGGCGCCTCCAAGATCATCGTCAACCGCGCCTGGTGCGTGCGTGGTGGAACCGGTCTCGATGCTCAGTGATCTGATTGATGGTGTCATTAATAGGGATTGATGAGGGTGATCACATGAGCATGGATCGGCGACGACTTCATCAAGCGCTCTCACTGGCGATCGTGGCCCTTGTGCTGGATCTGGGGGGAAGTGCGGCCTGGGCCGGGAACATCGACCCCGCGAGCGATGGCTCGCAGTACGCCTGGGGGGAGAACGTCGGGTGGATCAACTTCCAGCCCTTCTCCGGCCCCGGGGTGACGGTGACCGATTCGACGCTGACCGGCTTCGCCTGGGGGGAGAACATCGGCTGGATCAACCTGAGCCCCGCCAGCGGCGGCGGTGTGGCCAATGACGGGCTGGGCCATCTCTCCGGGTCCGCCTGGGGCGAGAACACCGGCTGGATCAACTTCGCCCCCACGGGCAGCGGGGTCTTCATCAGTGCCTGCGGCGAGTTCAACGGCAGGGCGTGGGGAGAGAACATCGGGTGGATCAGTTTCCGCTCCAACGGGCCGGCCCCCTATCGGGTCACCACCTCCTGGATGGCTCCCGTCGATGCGGTCGCGCCGGTGACCTCGGCCAGCGGTCCCGGGCCGGGCTGGAACACGACCGATGTCAGCGTGACCCTGGTAGCGAGCGACTGCGGGGCCGGGGTGGGAGCGATTCACTACACCCTCGACAGTGATCCCGAGGTGGTGACACCGGGCTCCAGCGTGACCTTCAGCATCACGTCGGACGGAATCCACGCCCTGAGCTACTTTTCGATCGACCTCGCGGGGAATCCGGAGACACCCCATCTCCTGACGATCTCGATCGACAAGACGGCGCCTCTCATCAACCTTTCCAGCCCCGTGGATGGGGCGAGCTACTACCTGGACCAGAGCGTGGCGGCGGATTTCACCGTGACCGAAGCCGGCTCCGGGCTGGCGGGCGTGACCTCCACCGCGGCCGATGGCAGCCTCCTTGTCACCTCCGTGGCGGGGCCCGGCGCCTTCAACGTGTCGGCCACGGACCAGGCGGGGAACAGCGCCTCGGTCACGCACAACTATGCAGTCGTCGGTTGTCCGGCCGACATCGCGCAGGTTGGCATCATCAGCACGTTCGCCGGCGGTGGCATCTCGCTGGGCGACGGGGAGCCGGCGACAGCCGCGCAGATCACAACGCCTGTAGGGGTCGATGTCGACCTCGCCGGCAACGTCTTTGTCTCCGATCCCGACACCCCGCGCGTGCGTCGCATCGCCGCGGCGACCGGCATCATCACGACCGTTGCGGGCACCGGGATCATGACTTTCCCGGGAACCGGCGACGGCGGCCCGGCGACCGCGGCAGGCCTGGCCATGCCCTGGGGTGTTGCCACCGACCGGTCGGGCAACCTCTACATCGCCGATTTCTTTGACAATCGCATCAGAAGGGTGGACGGCGCGACCGGCATCATCACCACCTTCGCCGGGACCGGCATACCCGGATACGACGGAGACAACGGACCTGCCACGCAGGCGGATCTTTTCTGGCCCCAGGATGTCGCGGTCGACGACTCCGGCGACGTCTATATCGCCGACAGCGCCAACTACATGGTCCGGAAGGTGTCGGCGGCGACGGGGATCATCTCGAGGTACGCCGGGGTGCTGTTGCCCGATGAATGCGGCTCGGGGGATGGCGGCCCGGCGCTGCTCGCCGGTCTCTGCGGCAGTCAGCAGCTCGCGCTCGACCGTGCGGGCAATCTCTATGTGGTCGTCGGCTTCGAACCGGAAAGCAACAGTCATGTCGTCCGTCGGATCGACGTGGCGAGCGGCATCATCACGAGATTCGCCGGCGGAGGCGCCGGCAACGGCGAGTCCGGCCGGGCGCTCGATGCGGATCTCGGCTTCGTGAGTGACATCGATTTCGATGACGCCGGCAATCTGATCATCTCATCGTCGAACTATGCGTCTAGCGCGCGTGTCTTTCGCGTCGATCGGGATGGGAACATCGGCGTCTTCGCGGGAACGGGGGAGCTCGGGTACGCCGGCGACGGCGGTCCGGCGATCCAGGCGCGATTCGGCTTGCTGGGCGGCCTTGGGGTGGGTGGGGATGGCGACGTCTACATCGGCGACATGTCCGGCGGAGGCAATCGTGGCCTGATCCGCAGGGTGACTGTCGACCTGGACGGCGACGATCAGACGAATTGCATCGACTCCGACGACGACAACGACGGCATCTCCGATGCGGCCGAGACGGCCGCCGGCTCCGATCCGCTGAACCCGGCCTCCAGGCCGGAAGTGTGCGATGGGCTGGACAATGACCTGGATGGGCAGACCGATGAAGGCTTCGCCCATGCCGGCAACGTCGGCCCGACGCTCCGGCTGGCGCACGCGGGCGGCGGCAGCCAGATCCAGATCACCTGGACCGACACGACCGCGGCCGACGACTACGTGGTCTACCAGGACAGCCTTTCGAACGGGTCGTTCACGACGGTGACCGGGACGGCTGTCAGCGGGACGATCGGCCTCACGGTTCCGACTCCGGCGGAGGATGTCGTCTACTTCCGGGTTGCGGGCCGAAACGCCGCCTGCGGCGAGGGTCCGAAGAACTGAGCCAGGCCCTCGCGGCCGGACCCGTCCCGCGACATGTCAGCGCTTCGGCCGGCGTGTCGTCCGGTGCGTCGGTGTCGCGGTCCATGGATCCTCGGGCCAGGGGTGCTTCGGGTAGCGGCCGCGCAACTCGCGGCGGACCTCGAGGCCGGGGCCGCGCGCCCCGGCGACGACGTCGGGGGCGACGATGAATTCGGCGTCGCGCACGCCGCTCTCGCGCCTGAGCGCGGCGCCGTGGCCCGAGGCCAGGACGAAGCGCGGCGACCCGGGCTCCCGGCGCCGCGCCACCCGGTCGGGGTAGGCGGCGAGGGCGGCGCGCAGAAGGGTGTCGTCGTCGGCGCCGTCGGCACCGGCCATGCCGCGGGCCGGCGGGCCCTGAGACGACGCAGCCGGCGGCACGCCGCGGCCGGATCAACCTGTGGCCCCCCTTCGGCAAGGCGGCGGAGGATCTCCTGCCGCCTTCCGGGGTCGAGGGGGCTTCGCGCCCAACGGCTGGTCGGGCGACGGGGCGTTCATCGCCAGCCACATCCAGGGACGGGGCGGCGACTTCCCCGGTGGCCTCACGCTCTACCGCCTCGCGCCAACAACGGCGCCTTCCCGTACTGGCTGCCCGCCTGCCGGCGCCTGCTGAACTCGATGGCCATTCCGTGACCGTGAGGATGCGGGCGGCGACGGGATTCTGGAGCTCTCTGGCGAGCTCGGCCGCCGCATGCTCCATCACTGCCGGCTGGGCGAGGTGCGTCGTCGTGGCGAGCGCCAGAGGGACGCCCAGCGCAAGCGTTGCGGGGAGGGTCTGTCCCACGATGTAAGCCGCGCGGGACGCTCCAATCCGGAGACCTTGTGTTTTCAGTTATCGTCACCGAGATTTCAATGTAATATTCGGGTTGTGAATCCTCGCGTCACTGAAGTCGCTACGCTGCGCGGCCTGCTCGCTCGTCATCCGGTGGTCGGCATCATCGGCGCAAGGCAGGTGGGCAAATCCACCCTCGCCCGATTGGTGGCCCGGGGTTCCAACGGCCCGGTCACGACGTTTGACCTGGAGAACGACGAACACCTCGCCCAGTTGACGGACCCCCTGCTGGCCTTGAAACCGCTCAAGGGGCTCGTCATTCTGGATGAAGTGCAGCGGCGGCCCGAACTGTTTCCCGCCTTGCGTGTGCTGGCGGATCGGCCGGCGCGCCCCTGCCGGTTCCTGGTCCTGGGAAGCGCGTCACCGGAGCTTCTCAAACAATCCTCCGAGACGCTGGCAGGGCGGATCGTCTATCACCATCTCGGTGGTTTTGCCCTCGGTGAGGTCGGCATGGCCGAGCACGACAAGCTCTGGCGCCGAGGCGGGTTTCCGCGAGCGTTCCTCGCTCGTACGGAAGCCGAGAGCATGGAGTGGCGGCGGGGCTTTCTCCGCACGTTCGTTGAGCGGGATATTCCCCAGCTCGGCATCAAGGTGCCGTCGAGCACTCTGCGGCGGTTCTGGACGATGGTGGCTCACTATCACGGCCAGACTTGGAACTCCTCGGACTTTGCCCGGTCCTTCGGCGTGGCGGACACCACCGTGCGTCATTACCTGGACATCCTGACCTCCGCCCTGGTCGTGCGACAACTGTTGCCCTGGTACGAGAACATCGGCAAACGCCAGATCAAGGCGCCCAAGGTTTACGTCGCCGACAGCGGCCTGCTGCACGGATTGCTGAACCTTCCCGCTCGGCGCGAACTCGAAGGACATCCCAAGATGGGCGCTTCGTGGGAGGGCTTCGTCATCGGACAGTTGATCGTGCACCTGCGGGCTGAACCGGATGAATGCTATTTCTGGGCGACGCATGCGGGGGCGGAACTGGACCTGCTCGTCGTGCGGGGGGCCAGGCGAAGGGGCTTTGAGATCAAGCGTACGGTCTCGCCGTCCGTAACTCCGTCCATGCGGCGCGCCCTGGCTGACCTGCATCTCTCCTCACTTGATGTCATCCATGCGGGCGACCGCACGTTCCCGCTGCACGAGCGAATCCGCGCGGTCGGCCTGTCCCGCATGCTTCGAGACATCCGCCCGCTGTGACCCCCTGTCACGGCTCTCCTTCCTG
>Ga0210377_10000116_pt1 | contig 71776 bp, 66 predicted proteins | sample PLM4_65_b1redo_FD_155480 | JGI IMG/M metagenome (GOLD analysis project Ga0210377, IMG submission 155480) | Groundwater sediment microbial communities from an aquifer in East River, Colorado, USA - PLM4_65_b1 redo | ecosystem: Environmental > Terrestrial > Soil > Riparian zone | place: USA: East...
TGACGTAGCTGAACCCGACGACCACGAACAGCACCAGGATGAGGATCTTCAGCCCCACCATGACGTTGTTCAGGATGGCGCTCTCCTTCACCCCGATCACCAGCACCCAGGTGATCAGCGCGACGATTGCGAACGCCGGCAGGTTGAGGACGATCGGCACGCCGAACAGGTGCGGCGCGGCATCCAGGATGTCGGGCGTCTTCAGGGCCGTGCGCAGATCCGTCACCATCCACGTCGGGATGGTGAACCCGAAGGCATGCTTGAGCACATCGTTGAAATAGGCCGCCCACGAGATCGCCACCGCGATGTTGCCGACCGCGTACTCGATGATGAGGTCCCAGCCGATGATCCAGGCGACCGTCTCCCCCAGCGTCGCATAGGCGTAGGTGTAGGCGCTGCCGGAGATCGGGATCATCGCGGCGAACTCGGCGTAGCACAGGGCCGAGAAGGCGCAGGCGACGGCCGTGACGATGAACGACACGATGATCGCCGGCCCGGCACCCGGCCGGTCGGCGTTGCCGGCGGTCGCGGTGCCGATGGCGGCGAAGATGCCGGTGCCGATCACCGCTCCGATCCCGAGCATCATGAGATCGAGGCCGGTCAGGGTGCGCTTGAGGGTGTGCTCGCGGTCCTCGGCCTCGCGGGTGATCTGGTCGACGCCCTTGGTGCGGAACAGCGCTCCGAGACCCATGCGGTGCTCTCCGTGGCGCGGTGCGGCGGGCGAAACGCGGCGACTATACACGCAAGCGCAGCGGCGATGTCAACGCGATGATCCGGGGCGGAGGGCGGCCGCGGGCCGGGCCGCACGGGGCAGCGGGTCCGGGCGCGCGGATGAACGCGCGCCCTCCCCTCACCTCGCCCTTCGGGGCCCGCTGAACGGCGCGGGCTGATCCCTCAGGGTCTCGGAGGCCCCGCGCGGCCCGGCCCGCGGCCGCCCTCCGCCTCGCACCGCCGCTTTGATTCCGCGCGATCTGTAGCGAAACATGACCGATGCGTCCTCGATCACGAAACCCGATCCGCCTCTCGGCGTGCGGATTGATTCTGAAGCTCCGCGGTGTGATCCACATGCAGCCGTCGCAGCGCCGGGGGCGGGCGCGCGCGGCCCCTCGGGGGGCCTCCGAGACCCTGAGGGATCAGCCCGCGTTTCTCAGCGGGCCCCGAAGGGCGAGGTGAGGGGAGGGCGCGCGTTCATCCGCGCGTCCGGAGCCGCCGCCCCCCGAGGGGCCGCGCGCGCCCGCCCCCGGCGCCTCGATGGTGGCGTTGCTTGACACCCCATCGCCGCACTGCATAGCATCGCTTTCTCCACACCGCACGAACGGAGTCCGAGGAAGTCCGTATGATTGTGGTGTCCGCCCGCACGAAGGAGCTCGTCGCCGCCGGTCGGGACGTCGCCGTCCTGACCGGGGCGGGGATGTCCGCCGAGTCGGGCGTGCCCACCTTCAGGGGCGCGGGCGGCTTCTGGGAGAACGAGTCGTTCGAGGAGTTGGCGACGCCGCAGGGGTTCGCGCGCGATCCCGACAAGGTCTGGCGCTGGTACGAGGAGCGCCGCCGGGGCGTCGCCGCCTGCGCCCCCAACGCCGGCCACCGCGCCCTGGCGGAGTACGAAGCCCGCCACCCCGGCATGAAATTGATCACCCAGAACATCGACGGGCTGCACCAGGCGGCGGGCAGCCGCAACGTCGTCGAGCTGCACGGGGCGCTGTTCCGTGTCCGCTGCACGCGCGACGGGACGGCGCGCGAGGACCGGCGCGTGCCCCTGCCTGACATCCCGCCGCGCTGCGCCTGTGGCGCCCTGCTGCGTCCCGACATCGTCTGGTTCGGTGAGGCGCTCCCCCAGGAAGCGCTGGAGGCGGCCTTCGGCGCCGCCCGGCGCGCCGCGCTGTTCCTCGTCATCGGCACCTCGGCGGTGGTGTATCCTGCCGCCGGCCTGCCCGCGGTGGCGTCGGGGGCCGGGGCGTGGGTCGTCGAGATCAATCCCGAGCCGACGGCGATCTCGGACCAGGTCGACGAGGCGCTGCGCGGCCCGGCGGCGGTGGTCCTGCCGGAGTTGCTCGGCGCGGTTCCTTCAACTTCCAGGTGATGGCGATGCGCGGCCTGTATCTCGACTGCTTCTCCGGTGTCAGCGGCGACATGATGCTCGGGGTCCTCGTCGACCTCGGGGTCGAGGTGTCGCATCTCCGCCGGCATCTCCGAACCCTGCCGGTGCGCGGCTGGGAGATCGAGGCGCGGCCGGCGCGCCGCGCCCACCTCGGCGGAACCAAGGTCGATGTCGAGATCTCGGGGCGCCAGCCCGAGCGCGGCATCGCCGACATCCGCCGCATCATCGAGCGCAGCCGCCTGTCCGAGACGGTGCGCGCCCGCTCGCTCAAGACATTCGAGCGCCTGGTCAAAGCCGAGGCCCGCGTCCACCGGGTGCCGCCGGCGAAGGTGCACCTGCACGAGGTGGGCGCCGTCGACGCCATCGTCGACATCGTCGGCACGATGATCGGCCTCGAGGCGCTCGGCTGGCCGCGCGTCGTCTGCTCGCCGCTGCACGTCGGGCGGGGAACCGTGACGATGGCGCACGGCACCTTCCCGGTGCCGCCCCCCGCCGTCGCCGAGCTGCTGCGCGGCCGGCCGTGCTACGCCACCCACGTCGAGGGGGAGCTGGTCACGCCGACCGGGGCGGCCCTCGTGACCACGCTCGCCACCGATTTCGGGCCGCTGCCGCCGATGCGGCTGCAGAAGGTCGGCTACGGCGCCGGCACGCGGCAGTACGACAACCACCCCAACCTGCTGCGGGGCCTCTACGGCGACCTGCTCGACGAGGCCGTCCTGCGCGAGACGGTCGTGGTGATCCAGACGACCATCGACGACATGAACCCGCAGCTTTATGGCCACCTGATGGAGCGCCTGTTCGCGGCCGGGGCGCTCGAGGTGTTCTACACCCCGATCCAGATGAAGAAGAACCGCCCCGGGACCATGGCGACGGTCATCGTTCCCGAGCATCGGCTCGAGGCGGTCACCGAGGTCATATTCCGCGAGACCACGACCATCGGCTTCCGCTACCTGCCGATGGGGCGCATCGAGATGGCCCGCCGCACGGAAACGGTGCGCACGCCGTATGGGGCCGTGCGCATGAAGATCTCGCACTACAACGGAGAGGTGATGCAGACGACACCCGAATACGAGGATTGCCGGGCCCTTGCCCTCGCGGCCGGGGTGCCCCTGAAGGAAGTCCAGCGTGCCGCGGTCGCGGCCATGGGCGCCGGCCGGACGCGGGCCGGGCGCGGGAGACGCCGATGATCTACGACCGCGACAAGGCCAACCGCATGCTGAAGGTCGTTCTCGAAGTCACCTCGGGGGCGCTCGACGTGGCGACCCGCCCCGGGGGCGAGCCGAGCCTGCGCCTGCCGGCGGTGAACGCCGAGAAGACCATGCGGACGTTCGCGGCCAAGGGGGACGTCGACGCGATGTACAGCGAGTACCTGCGCCTGCTCGGCGAACAGGCGGACATCGGCCGGATGCTCGATCGCCTGCACCACCGCTGCTTCGAATCGGAGTTCTACCGCTTCGCCAAGCTCTACTGGGAACGCGACTGATGCCGGTGAGCGGGCGGCCGTTCTACGTCACGACGCCGATCTACTACGTCAACGACGTGCCGCACATCGGCCACACCTACACCACCATCGTCGCCGACACCATAGCCCGCTTCCGGCGCCAGCGCGGCGACGACGTGCGCTTCCTGACCGGCACCGACGAGCATGGACAGAAGATCGAGCGCGCCGCGAAGGGCCGCGGTATCCGGCCCATCGAGCTGGCCGATCAGGTGGTCGAGCGCTTCCGTTCGCTCTGGCAGACCCTCGGGATCTCGTACGACGACTTCGTCCGCACCACCGAGCCGCGGCACCGGAGGGGCGTCGAGGCGCTGTTCGCGAAGATCGCCGCGCGCGGCGACATCTACAAGGACGCCTACTCCGGCTGGTATTGCACCTCGTGCGAGTCGTTCTTCCCCGAGAACCAGGTGGTCGACGGCCGCTGTCCCGATCAGGGGCACACGGTCGAGTGGACCGAGGAAGAGTCGTACTTCTTCCGCCTGTCGCGCTACCAGGAGCCCCTGCTCAGGCACTATCGCGAGCACCCGGAGTTCGTCTTCCCCGACACCCGGCGCAACGAGGTGGTGGCGTTCGTCGAGGCGGGGCTCCGGGACCTGTCGATCAGCCGCTCGTCGTTCACCTGGGGGATCCCGTTCCCGTCCGACCCGAAGCATGTCGTCTATGTCTGGTTCGACGCGCTGAGCAACTACATCACGGCGCTCGGTTACGGCGCCGACCGGGCCCTGTACGAGCGCTTCTGGCCGGCCGACATCCACCTCGTCGGCAAGGACATCCTGCGCTTCCACGCCATCTACTGGCCCGCCTTCCTGCTGGCGGCCGGCGAGCCGCTGCCGAAGCGGGTCGTGGCGCACGGCTGGTGGTTGCGCGACGCCGCCAAGATCTCGAAGTCGAAGGGAGGGGTGGTCGATCCCCTGCCGCTGATCAGGGACTTCGGCGTCGACCCGCTGCGCTACTTCCTGCTGCGCGAGATGGTCTTCGGGCAGGACGCCAACTACTCGGACGAGGCCTTCGTCGAGCGGGTCAACACCGATCTCGCCAACGACCTCGGCAACCTCGCCAGCCGATCCCTCAAGATGATCGAGGACTACCGCGGCGGGGTCCTGCCGGCGCCCGACCCGTCGTTCGACGACGCGGCGTTGCGGGAGACGGCGCGGATGGCGTGGGACGGCTTCCTCGCCGACTTCGAGGGGCTGGCGTTCAACTCGGGTCTCGCCCGCGTCTGGGAACTCGTCGGCGCTCTCAACCGCTTCATCGTGCAGCACGAGCCGTGGAAGATCGCCCGCGACCCGGTGGCGGCGCGCCGTCTCGACACCATCCTGTACGATGCGGCCGAAGGCCTGCGGGTGGTCGCGGCGCTGCTCGCCCCGGTCATGCCCGGGTCGGCCGGACGCCTGTGGACATCTCTCGGCGCGCCCGGCAGCGTCGCCGACGCGCGCCTCGACACCTTCCAGTGGGGCATTCTCGCACCCGGGGCCCGCACCACGCGCGGCGCCGCCCTCTTTCCGCGCATCGACAAGGCCGCCTGGCTGCAGGCCGCGGCCGACACCAGGGAGACGACGATGGACACCCCGGAGACCCCCGCACCACCCCGGCCGCCCGCGGCCGCCACCGGCGCGACCGGCGCCACGCCGCCGGCGGCGCCCGCACCGGCATCGAGCGAAATCACCATCGACGACTTCGCCCGTGTCGAGCTGCGCACGGCGAAGGTTCTGGCGGCCGAGAAGGTGCAGGGGGCGGACAAGCTCCTCAAGCTCACGGTCGACATCGGCACCGAGACCCGCACGGTCGTCGCCGGCATCGCCACCCGCTACACCGCCGAGTCGATGGTCGGCCGGACGATCATCGTCGTCGTCAACCTCAAGCCGGCGAAGCTGCGCGGCATCGTGTCGCAGGGGATGCTGCTGGCGGCCTCCGACGAGACCGGGGCGCCGTTCGTCCTGACGACCGAGGATCCGTCGGTCCCCGCCGGCTGGCGGGTGAAGTAGCGCGCCGCTGTGGCGCCGGTCTACAGCGACAGCCACGCGCACCTCACCTACGACCGCTTCGACGCCGACCGCGACGAGGTGATCGCGCGGGCACGCGCCGCGGGCCTCCGGCACATGGTCACGATCGCCTCGCGGGTCGGCGACGCGCCCGCCTGCGCCGCCCTCGCCGAGGCGCACGCCGACATCCGCTTCTGCCCCGGGGTCCATCCGCACGAGGCGAAGCACTGGAACCCCGAGATCGCCCGCGGCATCGAGCGCGCCGGGCGCCACCCGAAGGCGGTCGCCATCGGTGAGATCGGCCTCGACTACCATTACAACTACTCGCCCCCGGCCGAGCAGCGCGCCGTCTTTCGCGAGCAGATCGTCATGGCGCGCGACCTCGGCCTGCCGATCGTGATCCACACGCGCGAGGCGTGGGACGACACGTTCGCCATCCTGCGCGACGAGAACGGCGCCGCCAACGGCGGCGTCTTCCACTGTTTCTCCGGCGGCCCGGCCGAAGCCGAACGCGCCCTCGGCATGGGGTACGACCTCTCCTTCGCCGGACCCGTGACCTTCAAGAACGCCGGGGCGCTCGCCGAGGCAGCCGCGCTGGCGCCGCTCGAGCGGATCCTCATCGAGACCGACGCGCCGTATCTCTCCCCCCACCCGCACCGCGGGCAGCGCAACGAGCCGGCGCGCGTCGTGCTGGTGGCGGCGCGCCTCGCCGAGATCAAGGGGCTGTCGCCCGACGCCGTCGGCGCCGCAGCGACCCGCAACCTCGAGCGGGTCTTCCGGATCTCTACACTTCCGGATCTCCGACGTTGACGCCCCGGGCGCCGGGGCGTAGCATGCGGCCATGAGCCATTGCCTGAAATGTGGTGCCGCCCTCGCCGAGGGCGACATGACCTGCGAGGCGTGCGGCAGGCTGCTGGCCGGAACGCGCCGGGTCGCCGAGGTGCCGCTCGAGGAGGAGGCCGCGCTGATCCACGACCTGCTGGCCAGCGGCGGCTTTCACCCGGTTCTGGCCTGGCTCGACGACGCCGGACGGCCGGTGCCGGTCGAACGCGGCGCCGTCAGGAACCCGGGCGCCGGGCTCCTGCCTCCCGTGACTACCCCGTTCGCGGTGTTCGTGCCGGACGAAGAGGCCGACGAGGCGCTCCTGCTCCTGCAGGATGCGAAACGCGCCGGGGTCAGCGACGCCCCAACTTCCTCCTGAAGCCACCACCGAGTTTCGGGAGCCCGCCGTGCGTGACCGCGCCGGCCGCCCCTGCTGCGGGGCTCTGCTCGGCCACGGGGCTCCGCCCGGCCGCGGCACTCTCCCCGGCCGCGGCACTCCGCCCCTCGACGCCGCTCTCCGGCCGGACGCGCTCGATGAGTGCGGTGATCTGCGCTTCGAGTCGGTCGCGCACCTGGCGGAACGACTGGTGCACCGCGTCGGGGCCTCCCGGCACGAACGTCGGGTCGGGCGTCGACCAGTGCTCCATCGGGTAGTCGCGCACCGAAACGGGGCACAGCATGGCGGCGCTGTCGCACAGCGTGATCACGAGATCGAACGGGCCCGGCACCTCGTCGATGCGCTTCGAGTTGTGGCGCGAGATGTCGATGCCGCGCTCCTTCATCACCGCCACGGCGTGGCTGTTCACACCCACCGGCATCGTTCCGGCGCTGTGGGCCTCGATGCGCCCGGCGCCGATGTGGTTCGCCAGCCCCTCCGCCATCTGGCTGCGGGCGGAGTTGCCGGTGCAGATGAAAAAGACCTTGAAGGGATTCCGTGACATAGGCGGCATTCTAATCCACCCCGACCCGGGATCACAGGCCGGCCGAAGAAATGTCACCGACCTGCCATAGAATGAGCGGCTTCGACCGGAGAGATGCATGGGACGGACGCGCAGGACAGCAGCGAAGGCGGCCGGCCGGCCGGCGCCGCGACCGGCCGATCGGACCTTCCGCGCGCTCGTCGACGCCGACTGGGAGTGGCGTCTGCGGGAATTCCCCACCTACGCGACGGCCGTCGGCGACGCGCGCCATGATCACCGATGGCCTGACGTGTCGCTGGCGGCGCACGAGCGCCGCGCCGCCTACCTGAAGGGACTCCTGCGCAAGGTCGAGACGGTCGATCGGGCGCGCCTCTCCCCCGCCTCGCGGCTCGACCACGACCTGTTCCACTACGAGGCGCGGCTGGCGGTCGACGGTCTGCGGTTCCGCGACGAGCTGCTGCCGCTCAACCAGATGAACGGCGTGCACCAGGATGTCGCCGACATCATGCAGATCGTCCCGCGCCGCTCCATCCGCGACCTGGAGAATATCGAGGCCCGCCTCGACGGCGTGCGGACGCTCGTCGATCAGACCATCGACCTCATGCGCGAAGGCGCGGCGCGCGGGCTGACACCGCCGCGTGCGATCCTCCAGGGAGTGCCGGAGCAGGTCGCCAACCAGATCGCCGACGACCCTTCAGCCCACCCGGTCACCCGCATGCTCCTCGACGAGCTGCCCGCGGAGATCGACGCCCGGGCGCGGCGGCGCTTCGCGAAGGCGGTGCCGCGGGCCGTGGCCGCGGTCGTCGTTCCGGCCTTCCGCCGGCTGCGCGACTTCATCGTCTCCGAATACCTGCCGCGCTGCCGGACGACGATCGGCCTCACCTCCCTGCCCGACGGCGAGGCCTGGTACGAGCATCAGGTGAGGCTGATGACCTCGAGCCCGCTCCGGCCCCGTGAAATCCACGAGCTCGGCAGGGGCGAGGTCGCCCGGCTCCGCAAGGAGATGCTGGCGACGATGCGCGCCGCCGGCTTCGACGGCGACCTGCCGGCCTTCATGCACCATCTGCGCAGCGACGCGCGCTTCTTCTTCACCGACAAAGAACAGCTCCTGATGACCTACCGCGACATCTGCAAGCGGCTCGACGCCGCCCTGCCGCGACTCTTCAGGACGCTGCCGCGCCTGCCGTACGGTGTCGTGCCGGTGCCGTCGTATTCCGAAAAGGTGCAGACGACCGCGTACTACTATCCCGGCTCGCCCGAGGCCGGCCGCCCGGGCTACTTCTACGCCAACACCTTCGACCTGGCGTCGCGGCCGAAGTGGGAGATGGAGGCGCTGGCGGCGCACGAGGCGGTCCCCGGTCATCACCTGCAGCTGGCGCTGGCGCAGGAGATCGAGGACGTGCCGCAGTTCCGCCGCCACACCCACCACACCTCGTTCGTCGAAGGCTGGGGCCTGTATTCCGAGTCGCTCGGCGGCGAGCTCGGCCTGTACCGCGACCCGTACTCCGACTTCGGCCGCCTGACCTACGAGATGTGGCGCGCGATCCGTCTCGTGGTCGACACCGGCCTGCACGCGTTCGGCTGGACCCGCGACCGGGCCGTCGCCTACTTCGAGGAGAACGCCGGCAAGGCGGGCCACGACATCCGCGTCGAGGTCGACCGCTACGTCGCCTGGCCCGGCCAGGCGCTCGCCTACACGATCGGCGCCCTCGCGATCAAGGAGCAACGCCGGCGCGCCCGCGCGGCGCTGGGCGGGGCCTTCGACATCCGCGCCTTCCACGACGTCGTGCTGCTCGCCGGTGCGCTGCCGCTGCCGGTCCTCGAGCGGCGCGTCGGCGAGTGGATCGCGACCACCGGCGGCCGCGCGCGTTGACAGCGCCGGCGCCGCGGTGGTACAAGTGCGGCGTCGTTCATTGACAATCCGCCGTGGACGCTCCGCCGCCCGAACGGCGCGCGGAGATACCGGGAAGGGGGTGTGAATCCCCCGCTGCCCCGCAACTGTGAGCGGTAGCGAACGCCGGAGAATCCCACTGGGGGCGTCATTGCCCCTGGGAAGGGCCGGTCAGTAGAGAGCCGCGAGCCAGGACACCCGTCCACGGTGCAACGCGCGTGACGGACCTTTCGCGGGAAAGGAACTCCAGCAGGTCGGGGTATCCACTTCTGCGGACGGCCCGTCGCGAGCCAGTGCCTCGTGGGGGGGCGTCATGGTTCGTTCGTCCGGCCGCACTGCCGCAGTCCCGACCCTGTTTCTTCCCGTATTCGTCGTGTTCGTATCGGCCTGCCCGGCCGCCGCCCGGGCCGGCGTCGCCACCGACTGCTTCCCCGACCGGGCCGTCACGCTCGCCATCGGCACGGTCGCGTCGCCCCCCGCCTTCAACTCGTGGCAGCCCGGTATCGTCCTCGGGCCGCCGGGAAACACGACGCCGACCAACGGCACGCTCACCGTGCTGTCGCTCGGCCACGGCGGATCGGTCGTGCTGGAGTTCTCCGACAACGAGATTGTCGACGGACCGGGCCCCGACTTCATCGTCTTCGAGAACGCCTTCTTCTGCAGCGCGCCGCCGGCCACCGGCGCCGATCCCTGGAGCGTCTTCGCCGAGCCCGGCATCGTCGAGGCGAGCGAAGACGGCATCGCCTGGCACCTCTTTCCCTACGACGACGCCGCCCTCGCGCAGGTGACGACGCTGTGCAGCGACCAGGCGCTCATCGGGCAACTGCACGGCCTGTTCGGCATCACCCCGAACTTCACCGGCAACTGGACGATGGCCGACGATCCGCTGGTCTTCGATGCCGCCGCCCCCGGCGGCGTCTCGGGCCACGGCGGCGATGCCTTCGACCTTTCAACCGTCGGGCTGCCGCGCGCCCGCTTCCTGCGCCTCACCGATCCGAACCTGCCGATCGGGATCCCGGGGTCGGCCGATGGACTCGACGTCGACGCGGTCGTCGCGCTGCATGCGCGGCCGCTCCTGCCGGGCGCCGACGGCGACGGCGACGGTCTGCCGGACGACGCCGAGACCTGGCTCTACCAGACCAATCCCCAGGATCCCGACAGCGATGGCGACGGGGTCATGGACGGCGATGAAGCGGCCGCCTGCCGCGACCCGCGGTCGGCCTCGACCGCGCCCTTTTTCCTCGCCGACATCGAGCTCGAGGTCTTCGAGACGGCGCCGACCGTCGTGCGTTGGAGCACCCTCGGGCCCGGGGTGACCTACGACCTCGTGCGCGGCAACGTCAAGGCGCTGCGTTCGCTGGGCGGACTGGTCGATCTCGGTGTCGTGACCTGCATCGAGAACGACGGGACGGATCTGTCGAACCGCGGCCTCGGCGACGCGGCGGTGCCGCCGGTGGGCGAGGCGTACTTCTACCTCGTGCGCCAGACGCCCCGCGGCACCGGCCTCGGCTACGGCGCCTCGTCGGCGCACGAGCCGCGCCAGCCGGCCTCGGGGGATTGCCTGTGAGATGCCGGAAGGCGGCGCCCGGCGGCGCGGCCGCCGCCTGCGCGCTGCTGCTGTTCGCCGCCTCGGGGTGGATACCGCTGCGCGCCGACGAGACGGAGCGCGAGCCCGCTTCCGAGCCGGACACCGACTCCGCCGAGCCGCCGGCCGCCGTTGCGCAGGCCGTCGCCGGCAACCCGCAGCCGGGTCCTCCGCCGCCGCCCCTCCCCGCGTCGCCGCGCGAGACGGTCGTGGTCACGGCGCCGGCGGGCGAGACACCCGCCGACCCGTCGGCCTTCGCCACCATCGTGCACACCGCCGATCTCGATGAGCCGTTCCTGTCCCTGCCCGAGCTCCTGCGCCGCACCGTCGGAGTGCAGGTGCGGTCGCTCGGCGGCGACTTCGCCACTGTGTCGATCCGCGGCTCGAGCGCCGCGCAGGTGATGGTCTATCTCGACGGGGTGCCGCTGAACAGCGCCCTCGGCGGCGGTGTCAACCTGGCCAACGTGCCGCTGACGGGGCTCGACAGCGTCGAGGTCTATCGCGGCGCCACCCCCTCCTCCCTGCCGTCGGCGTCGATCGGTGGCGCCATCCTGCTGCATTCGCGCCGGCCGTCCGACGGATCGGACAGCGATGGATTCCTGTCGATCGGCTCGTACGGGTCGGCGGAGGCGGGCGGCTCCTGGTCGTTCGCGCGCGGGAAGGGCGACGGCATGATCGCCATCGACGGCGGCCGCAGCGACGGCGACTACCTCTTCTTCAACAACAACGGCACGCCCTTCGATGCCACCGACGACGGCGATACGGCACGGGTGAACAACGACTTTCGGCGCGGCCACCTCATGGCGCGCGGCGGCTGGCGCGCGGGAGCGGCGAACATCACGTTCGGAGCCGATCTGTTCGAGCGCGACCAGGGGGTCCCCGGCGTCGATGCCTACCCATCGACCGACTCGCGCCTGCGCACCGGGCGGATGCTGCTGCACGCCGGGGCCGAGGTCCCCGGGCTCGCCGACGGGCGGCTTCTGCTGCGCGGCCTCGTAAGCCACCTGGTGCAGGACCAGGAGTACGACGGCACGCAGGGCAACCTCGGGTACGAGATCCGCAGCACGAACAACCGCGTCGCCTCAACCGGCGTCGAGGCCTCGGGGACCTACGTGTTGTCGGCCCACCAGGGGCTGTCCTTCCTGGGCGCGATGCGACTGGAGAACGCCGATCTGCAGACTTGGGTGCCCGATCTCTCCAAGCGCGCCGGCGCCGAGCGCCGGGTCGCGACCTTCACGGCCGAGGACGCGATCGAGATCGCCGAAGGCCGCGTGGCGCTCGTGCCGTCGCTGCGGCACGAGCGCTGGCAGTCCGCCTTCGATCCCGATCCGACGGCAAGCCTCGGGTCGTCGAGCACGGTGGACCAGGACGCGGCCACCACCGGGCGCCTGGGCGTGCGGGTGCGGCTGCGCGACGGTCTCGATCTGCGCGCCAACGCCGGCACCTACCTGCGGCTCCCCGACCTGACCGAGTTGTACGGCGACCAGGGGACGATCATCGGCAACCCCGCCCTGCGACCCGAGAGCGGTGTCAACGCCGACCTCGGCATCGTCGCCTCGGTTGCGGCTCCCGGCGGCCCCTTCCACGACCTGCGGGTCGAAGCGGGGGTCTTCGCGAGCCGCGCCGACGATCTGATCCTGTACGTGTTCAACTCCCAGAGCACGGTCGTGGCCCGCAACCTCGGCGCGGCGCGCATCCACGGTGTCGAGTTCGGCCTGGCGTTCACCGCCGGCCGGCGCTTCAGCGGCAGTCTCAACGCCGCGCGGCAGTGGGCGGTCGACACCAGCGACACCTATACCAACGGGCGCCAGCTCCCGCTGCGGCCAAGCGACGAGATCAGCGCCTCGGCCGGCCTTGTCGCCGGGCGCGGCCGGCTGGCCTGGGAGTTCACCTACATCGGGCCGAACTACACCGACACGATCAACTCGGAGGGCGGCCGGCTGCCGTCGCGCTACCTGCACGACCTGTCGTACCGCCGGCCGCTCTCCGCCCATCTCGAGGCGTCGTTCGAGGTGCGCAACATCTTCGACGAACAGACCGTCGACGTGATGCGCTTCCCGCTGCCGGGGCGGGCGTTCGGGGCGAGGCTGCAATGGTCGTACTGAGCCCCGGTCGGAAGCGGCGCCATCCGACACCGTTCGGGCCGGCGCCGGCCGGGCGTGCGGTCGCCTGTGCGCTCCTGCTGGCGGCGCTGTGCGCCTGCGGGGGTGGCGGCGGCGGGAGCGACGACGCTCCGCTCCCGGGTCCGGCGGGCCGCCTCGATCCGATCTACGACGCCACGCTGTCGTTCCCGAACGCCGTCGTGACCTCCGGCGGCCTCACCTACCAGGGGATTCTCCTCGACCTCGAGATCACCTTCGATGACCCGACGGTGCGCGACGCCGACCCGCGTTTCACGGCCCCCGTGCGCGTCGTCGCGGTCACGGCCGGCGGCGTCGCGCAGGCCTTCTCGGTGCCGTTCCCGATCGTCATGCAGGGCGCCATCGACGGGCCGCTGTTCGAGACCGACTTGTTCGGCTCGATCGTCTTCGGCAGCGCCAACCTGGTCATTTCGATGACCGGCACGATCGCCGCCGGCGCGCGCCGGATCGACGGCACCGCCGCCCTGTTCCAGACCTCGCACACCGGACCGTTCGCGGCGCTGCGCCGCCGGCGCTACCTCGTCGCCGGGACCGACCTGTCGTCGAGCGTCGGCCAGGTGACCGTCGTCGAGGCGCGCTACGATCGCGATGTCACCCAGGCGCCAGGCCTGGAGACGATCAGCAGCGACCCGGTCGCGCGGGTGCGCGACGGCCGCCCGTTCGTCGTCAACCGCCTGTCGTTCGACAACCTGCAGGGTCTCGACCCCGCGAACGGCTTCCGGACCGTTTTGCAATACTCCACCGGCAACGGCTCGAACCCGCACGACCTGGCGGTGCTCGACGACTCCGCCGCCGGCGTGCCGCCCGGGACGACGACCGGCGGCGCCGCGGGCGGCAGCGCCGGGGTCGCCTTCGTGACCCGCTACGAGCCGCCGTACGACGACGTCGCGCTGTTCGATCTCGACGACGGGGCGTTGCTGGGGTCGATCGATCTCGTGCCGCTGGCGACCAATCCCGACGGGTTGCCGCGGCCCGACCAGATGCTCAGTCTCGACGGCCGCCTGTGGGTGACTCTCCAGGACGCCAACCGCTCGTTCACCGAGTTCCGCACCGGCCGGCTGGCGGTGATCGACCCGGCGGCACGCCAGGTCATCGACGTCATCGACCTCGCCGGGCAGAACCCGTTCGAGGCGCTGGTCTATGTCCCGGAGACCGGCCTGATCTACGTCGGCCTCGCGGGGATTTTCCCCGGCCTCAAGCCCCAGGCGCTCACCGGCGGCATCGAAGCGATTGACCCCGTCACCCGGCGCTCGCTCGGCCTCGTGGTCGACGACGACGATCTCGGCGGCAACGTCTCGGGCATCGCCATCGTGTCGGCGACGCGCGGCTACGCCGTGGTCACCGACGCCGCCTTCCGCAATACCATCAAGGCGTTCGATCCCTCGACCGGCCAGGTGTTCGGTACGGTGTACGAGACCGCCGACCGCATCGCCACCCTCGTCTCCGACGGCGACGGCTGGGTGCTGGTCGCCGAAACCAGCTTCGTCACGCCACGTCTCCTGATCTTCGACGGCATCGACGGCCGTGTCGTGGCCGTCCTGCCCCTGCAACTCCCGCCACTCTCGGTGGCCATCATGACGAGAGGCCTGTAGGTGCTCTCATCCCGGAGGTTCTCATGACACGCCCCACCCGTTCCCCGCTCCCACTCGCGGCGGCCGGCCTGGCGCTCTGCGCCGCGGCCGCCCTTCTCGCACCGGGCCCCGCCGCCGCGATCGTCGAGCGCTTCGACCGCGATCCGCTCGCCGGCCGTTCCGCTCTGCCGTTCTTCACGGAAGGCGACGCCGCCGCGCGCTTCGCCTACGTCGCCGACGCGCCACCCGCCTTCCCCGGCGACCGCCGCGGCGCGCTGCGCGTCCTTTACGACACCACCCTGCCGACGGCGCGCCTCTCCACCCCGCTCGGCACGGTCCTGGCGATGGACGCCGATCTCACGTTCGGCGCCATCATGACGGTGCGCTCGGAAGGGTTTGCCGCCGACCCCAATGGGTTCTCGCAGATCGCCTTCGGTCTGTGGAACGGATCGACGACCGGCATGGGACGGACGCTCTTCCCCGCCGACACCTTTGATCTCGTCGAGATCGACTGGTTCCCGAACGTGACGGAGTTCGGCGGCCCGTTCCTCGCCCCTTCGGTTTTCGGCGGCAACGTCGGCGGCAACGCCTTCCTCAACCTCGCCTTCGTCTCGGCCGACGTGGCCTTCCCCCTCGACACGCCGCTCCTGGTGCAGGCGACCTACCGCGCCGCGATCCGCCGGCTCGAGGTGAAGGTCCACCGCCACGCCGGCGGCACGCTGTTCGCCGAGATCCCCGGGGCGCGGGTCGATCTCGACCTCGGCCGCCTGGCGCCGGGGTTCCTGGTCGATGTTCTCGGGATCGCGGCCTACGGCGAGGGCTGGCCGTCGCTGCGCGCCGTCGTCGATTACGACCTGCTCTACAGCGGGCCGCTGCCGGCGCCGTTCCGAACGTCGCGAGCGGCGCGGCGCCCGGCACCACTGCCGGCACCCGCGCCGCCGGACTGATCCGGGCTACTTCTTCTCGGGCTCGGCCGGCTTGGGCGCCTGCTTGATCGCCTCGACGTTCAGGGTGATCTCGACATCGTCGCTGAGGACCGAGCCGCCGCCCTCGACGACCTTGTTCCAGGCGACGCCGTAGTCCTGGCGGTTGATCTTCGTGCGCGCCTCGAAGCCGGCGCGGACGCCGCCCCAGCCGTCGGGCCCCGACCCCATGAGGTCGACGTCGAGCGTGACCGCCTTGCTCACCCCGCGGATCGTCAGCATCCCCTCGACCTTCGCCTTGCCCGTGCCGGCCTGCGACACCTTGTTGGAGACGAAGGTCAGCTTCGGGAACTTCTCGACATCGAAGAAGTCGGGGCTCTTGAGGTGGGTGTCGCGCTTGTCGACGCCGGTGTTGATGCTGGCGGCCTCGATCGTGACGTTGACCACCGACTTCGAAAGGTCCTGGCTGTCGAACAGGATGGTCCCCTCGTACTGGGTGAAATGACCCGGGACCTTCGAGAAGAAGTGCCGGACCGTGAAGCCGATGTTGCTGTGCGCGACATCGAACGTGTAGGTATCGGCCGCGAAGGCGGCCGGCGCCGACAGGGCGCACAGGACGAGGGCCGCGGCGGCGAAACCCGCGGTCAGCGATGCCCGGTTGCGACGATGGGTGGTGCTCGTGGTCATCACAATCCTCCGGTTGCCAGTTGCGTTGGTTGGTGCCTGTCTCAATTCAGGTGGCGTCCGCCGTCCACGCGCAGGCATTCGCCGGTGACGAACTCGGTCTCGATCAGGAACAGCACCGCCTTCGCAATCTCGTCCGGCCCGCCCCAGCGTCCGAGCGGGGTCGCCTTCATCACCTCGCGCTCCGCGTCGGCGCCGAAGCCCGGCGGCGCCAGGATCGGGCCGGGGGCGACGGCATTGACGAGGATCTGCGGCGCCAGCTCGAGCGCCAGCGCCTCGACGAGGCCGACCACCCCGGCCTTGGCCACATAGTACGGCAGGTACCCCTTGTAGCGCGGCCGGCCGCTGGCCGGCAGCCAGTCGGCGGTCGCGACAATCCGACCCGCCCCCTGCGCCCGCATGTGCGGCGCCGCCGCGATCGCCAGGCGGTAGAGACCCGCCAGGTCCGATTCGTGGCTGCGCCTCCACGCCTCGTCGTCGAGCGACTCGAACGGCGTCTTCTTGTACACCGAGGCCATGGCGACCAGCATGTCGAGACGGCCGAGCCCCCCGACCGCCGCCTCGACGGCGGCCGCGGCCGCCCCGGGGTCGGCGAGATCGGCCTGCACCGCGAGCGCCCGGGCGCCGGCCGCGCGCACCGCCGCGGCCGTCTCCTCGGCCGCCGCCCGCGATCCGCGCCAGGTCAGGGCGATGTCGGCGCCGCGCTCCGCCAGCCAGGCGGCAACCGTTCGGCCGACGCGGGCGCCGCCGGTGACGAGCGCGACCTTGCCGCGCGGGTTCACCGGCGCTCCACCGCCTGCCGGTCGCTCATGCCGCGGGGGCGATCGGAGGACGCTGCTCGTGCCAGTCGGTGATTCGCTGATAGAAGCGGCCGACCGAGAGAGCCTTCGCCTCGTCGTAGGCCCCGGCCATGATGCCAAGCCCAACCGGAAGCCCGTCGTCGGCGAAGCCGCACGGCACCGACAGCGCCGGCAGTCCGCACAGGTTGCCCGCCGCCCCTGCCGGGTCGGACCAGGAGATTTTGGAGAAATCCTCCTCGGCCCCGAACGCCGTGTGCATCTCGGTCGGGTAGAGCAGGACGTCCCAGGTCGCGAACAGGTCGGCCATGGCGCGCATGCAGACGGTGCGCACGCGCTGCGCCTTGACGAAGTCGGACGCCCGCAGCGCCCGCGCCGCGACCATCGACACGACCGCGTCCCGGGTGACGAGCTCGCGCACCCGCCCGTCACGCTCGATCTCCTCGAAGGCCGTGCCGACCTCCCCTGACAGGATGGCGATGGTGGCGGCGGCGAACGGCAGGTCGGGAAGCGTGACCTCCTCGCAGTGCAGGCCGGCCCGGCCGAGCGCCATCAGCGCGTGGTGGAAGACGCGCCCGACCTCGGGGTTGCCCGACTTGGAGAAGTCGAGCCGGAGGAAGCCGATCTTCAGGCGCGCCGCCGAGGCGGGATCGGACTCGGGCCCCTTCGGCTCGTCGGCGCTGTACGGGTCGTCCACATCGTGTCCGGCGATGGCGCGGTAGACGATCTCGCAGTCGCGGGCGCTGCGCGCCATCGGACCGATCTTGTCGAGAGACCACGACAACGCCATCGCCCCCTGGCGCGACACCCGGCCGAAGGTCGGGCGCAGCCCGGAGATGCCGCAGAAGGCCGACGGGCAGACGATCGAACCCCAGGTCTCCGAGCCGATCGCGAACGGCACCATCGCCGACGAGACCGCCGCCCCGGATCCCGATGACGATCCGCACGTCCAGCGGCTGGTGTCCCAGGGATTGCGCGCCGCGCCGGTGAGCGAGGCGGCCCCGGTCGTGTAGCCGAGCCCCCCGGCCAGCTCGATCATCGCCAGCTTGCCGAGCAGCACGGCGCCGGCCTCGCGCAGGTGGCGGATGACCGCGGCGTCATACTCGAACAGCCGGTTCTCGAACGGCTTCGCGCCCCAGGTGGTCGGGGCGCCGCGGGTCGCGAGCAGATCCTTGGCGCCGTACGGGATGCCGTGCAGCGGCCCGCGCACCTTGCCGGCGGCGATCTCGCGGTCCGCCCGACGCGCCTCCTCGAGAGCCGGCTCGGCCATGACCGTGACGAAGGCGTGCAGGGTCGGATCGAGCTTGTCGATGCGGTCGAGGCAGGCGCGCGTCAGATCGACCGACGTGAGCTTGCGGTCGCGCACCAGCCGCGACAGCTCGGTGACCGGTCGGAACGGCAGGTCGCCGGCGCTCACGACCGCCTCCCGGCGCGCCGCGAGCGCAGGGCGCTGAACGAACCGGCCGGCGGCACGTCGTTCGCCAGCGGGAAATCGCGCAGCGCTTGCAGCGACTGCTCCAGGTCGGTGACATCCTTGCGGAGCTTGTTCTTCTGCGCCGCCGACAGATCGTCCTCCTGCCTGGCGAGGAACTTCGCCAGCGGCGACGGATCGGGCTCGGCCGCGGGCGCGGCCTCCTCGGCGCGCGCCACCCCGGGCGCGAGGAGCGTCGATGCGGCGGCGGCCGCGAGAACCGGCGCCCCCAGGAGCAGCTGTCCCGCCTTCCTGCGCGTCATCGTCATGGCGACCTCCGTCGTTGCGCAGCCGGCGCCCGGCGCCGGCATCGAATCACCCCTTGTCCTGCACCCGCCGCACGAATTCCCCGGTCGTCGTGTCGACCATCACCCGCTCGCCCGCCTCGAGGTAGACCGGCACGCGGATCTGCGCCCCATTCGAGAGCGTGGCGGCCTTGGTCACCTTGCCGCTGGCCATGTCGGACCGTCCGCCGGGCCCGGTCTCGACGACCTCGTACTCGATGAACTGCGGCACCTCGACCCCCGACACCCGCCCCTCGAAGACGATCGAGGTGAGCGAGACGCCCTCGCGGATCCAGCGCACCGCGTCGCCCAGGGTCTCGTGGTTGAGGTGGAACTGCTCGAACGACACCTCGTCCATGAAATGGAAATCGTCCCCCTCGGCGTAGAGGAAGGAGATCTTGCGGCGCTCGAGATCGGGCTCCTCGAACTTGTCGCCCGACTTGAAGGTCATGTCCAGCACCTGCCCCGTGAGGACGTTGCGCGTCTTGACGCGCACCAGCGTCGCGGCGCCGCGCGCCGACGGCGTCTGAACCGAGTAATCGGTGATGACCCACGGCTTGCCTTCGACCAGGATGGCGAGACCGCGCTTGAAGTCCGACGTGGTGATCATCGCGGCGCTCCGGATGACGCCGCGTTCGGCGCCGGTTCGAAGATGAGGACGTACTGGTACGGCAGGGTCTTGACCTCGCCGTCGAGCCGCCAGCCGGCGTGCTCCATCTCGTACACCACGGTGTCGCGCTCGAGCTTGTGCTCGGGCGACGGACCGACGGGCAGCGGCCGCTTGTGGAAGTCGACGACCACGAGGCGTCCGCCCGGCGCCATGTCGCGGCGCATGCGGCCGAAGTAGTCGAGGCGGTCGTCGATGTGGTGATAGGTGTCGACGATCAGCACCCGGTCGACCCGGCCGCGCGGCAGGAACGGGTCCTCGAACAGGCCCAGCACCGGCAGCACGTTGCCGAGCCCGTCCTTGTGGGCCCGCTGCCCGAGGTGCTTGACCATGTCGGGCTCGGGGTCGATGGCGAGCACCGTCCCCTCCGGGCCGACGGCGCGCGACAGGTAGGCGGTGAAGTACCCCGTCCCGGCGCCGAGGTCGGCGACCATCATCCCCGGGCGGATGGTCATGGCGGCGATCACGTCGTTCGGCCTCTGCCAGGCGTCGCGCCCCGGGTCGTCGAACACCTTGGCCCAGCGCTGGGCGTCGTCGAACGGATGGTGCGCGGTCGCGTCGTCGGCATCGCGCGGCTCGGCCGCGGCGCCCCGGGTCGCGCCCTCGGTTCCCCCGGTGGCGGGTGTCGCGCCGTCGGCGCCGTGGGCGTGGCCGCCGGCCGCGGGCGACGGGTCGCCGGCAGCCGCGGCCGTCGGCGGCGCCGGCCGGGCCGGGTCGCCCGCCGCGCAGCCGGTCGCGAGCGCCACGCCGGCGAGCGTCAGGCCGGCCAGCAGCGGGCCGGCGAGCACAGGGCCGATGAGCACCGGCCCGATCGCGACAACCGATGATCGCCAGAAACGGCGCGCGCCGGTCTCCGCCCGCGCCGCGCTCATCGGACGGGCGCCTTCTCGGACGCGACCTCGAACGCCAGCGCGGCCAGCCGGCCGGCGAACACCACCAGCTGCTCGACCTCGATCTCCTCGTTCGGCTGGTGGTAGGTCTCCTCGTCACCCGGCGCCCAGCCCACCGCGTCGACCCCCATGAGGACGAGGTCCTTGGCGAAGGTGCCGCCGCCGCTGCCGATGACCTTCGCGTCGGGCGCGTGCCGCAGCAGCCGCTTGACGATCGGCGCCTCGGGCGACACCTCGCACGGCAGGGCGCTCTGGGCGATCTCGACCGACACCGAGGCGCCCGCGAGCCCGCCCGGGCCGGCAAGCGCCGCCTCGGCCGCCGCCTGCACCTCGGCGCGGATCCCCTCTTCGGTCTGCCCGGGGACGTAGCGGATATCGAGGACCGCCTCGGCGTCGGCCGGCACCGCGTTGGGCGCCATGCCGCCGCGCACGAGACCGGTGTTGAGCGTCGGCCCGCCGAGGATCGGGTGCACACGGTGGACGAGCTTCAGCTTCTCGATCGCCAGGAGCGCGCGGGCCAGCGCGTGGATGGCGTTGATCCCCTTCGCCGGCTCCATGGCGTGCGCCTGCCTGCCGCGCGCCTTGAGCTTGAGCAGGACGCGCCCCTTCTCGGCGACGTTGATCTCGCGCATGTTCCCGGCGATGTCCGGTATCACCGCGTCGGTGCAGCCGATGACCCCTTTCTCGATCAGGTACGGCAGCCCGACTCCCGCGCCGACCTCCTCGTCGCCGACCGCGCCGAAGGTGAACAGGCCCGGGATCTCCGCCTCGTGCTCCTTGAGGATCCGCAGCGCGGCGAACGACGCCGCCAGCGGTCCCTTGTCGTCGAGGACGCCGCGACCGTAGAGCTTGCCCTCCTTCTCGAACGGCTCGTACGGCGCGAACCTCCAGTCGGAGGGCGCCCCACTTGGAACGGTGTCGCTGTGCAGCAGGACCAGGAGGTGCCGGTACCCGGGCTTCCCCTGCCCGACCGTCGCCAGGAGGCTCTCGCGCCCCGGCACCTTGGCGTGCGTCGTCCAGGGAATGCCGAGCGGCTTGAGCTCCTTCTCGAGGACGCGCACAACGCGCGACTCCATCCCCGGCGCCTCCATGCCGTCGGGACCGCCGCCGGGGAAATCGTCCGGCGAGTAGTTGACCGTGCGCTCGCGGCAGATGCGCAGGGTGAGGTCGACGATGAAGGGCCTGAGCGCACGGGCCTTGTCGGCGAACGTGCGCGCCTCCGGCGGGGGCGTGGTTGTGCTCATGATGGGCGAGAGACTACATGAGGCGCCCGACCTGATCAAGGTCGCGGACGGGCGGCTCGCCCCGTGACGGCCGTCCCGCCGCTGTCCTCCCGGAGGCGGCTGTCCGCCGCCCTGCCCGGCTCGGACACACTTCCATGCGCACCCGGCGGAGGATCGGGCATCGGCGCCCCCTCCAACATGCAGGAGAATGACCGACCGGGAAGCGCCGCCCGGCCTTGCTGCGGGACGCCGACGGTCGTAGATTCAGAACGAGGGATGCCGCGTGAATGTCCGCGATCTCGACCTCGCCCGCAGGATGGCGGCGGGTGATGAGGTGGCCTTCGATGAACTCTTCGACCGGTCCTTCCCGGCGCTCTACCGGTTCGCCATGGCGAGGATGAACCGGGACGCCGACGGAGCGGAGGAGGTCGTGCAGGCCGCTCTCGTGAAGGCCACCTCGAAGATCGCCACTTTCCGCGGCGAGGCGTCGCTCCTGACCTGGCTGTGCACGTTCTGCCGCCACGAAATCTCGAGCTTCTACGAGCGCGCCGGCCGGGGTCGTCCGACGACCGAGCTCGTCGAAGAGGTCCCGGAGATCAAGGCGGCGCTGGAGTCGCTCCCGGCGCTGGCCGGAGACGATCCGGGGACCTCGCTGCAGCGCAAGGAGATTGCGCGGTTGGTGCACGTGACGCTGGACCGCCTGCCGGGCCGGTATGCCGACGCCCTCGAGTGGAAGTACATTGAAGGACTCCCGGTCCGGGAGATCGCGGCGCGGCTGGCCTTGACCCCCAAGGCCGCCGAGTCGCTGCTGACCAGGGCGCGGGAGGCTTTCAGGGACGGGTTTTCCGCCCTGCAGGCGGTGTGACGATGAACGATCGCGACCGGGACGACTCGACGACCACGACTCTCCCGGAGATCTCGGACGAGAAGATCGCCGGGCTCCTGCGCCTGACGGGACCGCGGCCGGCAGTCCCGGCCGATCGATCGAGCCGCGTGAAGGCGGCGGTCCGCGCCCACTGGCGCGATGAAGTCGCCGGCCGCTCGCGACGCAAGACACTGTGGACCGCGGCGGCGCTGGCGGCCGCAGTGACCGTGGCAATTGCCCTCGGTCTCGCCAGGTGGTGGCGCCCCGGAGGTCCGCCGCCGGCCGCGATCGCGGCCCGCGTCGAAGTGGGCTCCGCGACGGCGCGCACGGGTGAGGCGGTGCGGTCCGGGAGCGAGCTCAAGACCTCCGGAGCGGATCGCCTCGCGATCAGGCTGGCGGCCGGACACTCGGTCCGACTCGATGTCGATACCCGGGTGCAGGTGCTCTCCCCGCGCGCCGTGGCGCTCTACGAAGGGGCGGTCTACGTCGATTCGGGCGGTCCGGACCCGCTCCATGCGCCCGGCGGCGGGTCGATCGAGATCCGCACCCCGGCCGGGGAAGTCCACGAGATGGGGACGCAATTTGAGGTGCGCATCATCGACGCCGCGGTGCGCGTCCGGGTGCGGGAGGGGACCGTGTCGATGGACCTCCCGACGGGCGGGCTCGAGGTGCAGGCCGGCCGCGAGCTCGAGGTCGACGCCGCGGGCCGCGCGCACCGCGGGGATGTGCCGACCTCCGGAGCCCACTGGGAGTGGATCGGCGCGGTCGCTCCCATGATGGAGATCGAGGGCCGCACCCTGCGCGAGTTCCTGGACTGGTTCGGGCGGGAGCGCGGGGTGGAGATCCGGTTCGCGGGCGCGGAGCCGGCCGCGTCGGCGTCGAACATCAGGCTGAACGGATCGATCGACGGCATGACGCTCGATCAGGCCCTCGAATCGGTGCTGCTGACCTGCCGGATGGGACACCGGATCGACGGCAATGCCATCCTCGTCGAGCCGCTGGCCGGGCCGCGCGGATCGCCCTGAGCGCGCAGCGCCCGCCGGCGCTTGTGAGGCGGGACGGCCGCGGAGCACAATAACCGCATCATGCGGCCCGTCCGGAGCCCCCAGGGAATCCGCGCCCGGAAGGGTCCCTGGTCCCGTCTCCTCGTCATCATGACGCGCTGCCTTCTGGCCGGCCTTTCCGTCCCGGGCCTCCTTGCCGCCGATCAGGAGACGCGCTGGAGCGGACGTCGTCTGATCGATGCGCTGGAGCAGCTCCGGGGGGAGGGCGTCAAGCTGATCTTCAGCACGGCCGTGGTCACGCCCGATCTCATCATCACGGTCGAGCCTTCCGAGACCGAGCCACGCGCCATCCTCGACGCGATCCTGGCGCCATTCGGCCTTGAGGCGCGGGATGGTCCGGGTGGCGCCCTGTTGATCGTCCCGTCCCTGCGCCCGCCCGCCGAGGCGACCCTGAGAGGCCGCGTCGTGTCGGCGGCGACCGGTTCCCCGGTCTTCGGTGCCCTGGTGCGCATGAACGGCACCGGCGCGCAGGCGATGACAAACCCCGACGGGACCTTCAGGTTTGCCGGGATTCCATCCGGGATCCACGAACTCACCGCCGCGGCGGGCGGGTTCATGGACCGGACGCTTGCCGGCGTCGAGGTTTCTCCGGACGTCTCCCGGGAAGTCGTCGTGACGCTCCAGCCCCGACCCGGCTACGTGGAGCAGATCATCGTCACTCCGAGCCGGCATTCCCTGGTACAAGACGACCAGTCCTCGCGCCTGACGATCGACCACCAGGACGCCAGGCTGGTGCCGATCCTCGGCGGCGACGTCGCCCGGGTCGTCGAATCGCTGCCGGGCGTCACCGCCGCCGACAACTCCTCCGCCTTCAACGTCCGCGGCTCCGAGGCCCGGGACGTGTCGCTGATCCTCGACGGGCTCGAGCTCTACGACCCCTTTCACCTGCAGGAGCTGCAAAGCCCCTTCACCTCCATCGACACGGCGCTGGTCGGGACAATCGAGGTGCTCGGCGGCGGCTTCACCGCGGAGTTCGGCGACCGCCAGGGCGGGTTCGTGGAGCTGTCGACCGCCCTGCCCGAGGGGCCCGATCGCGCCCGGGTCGAGGTCGGGACATTGAGCAGCGGCTTCTCCTATGGCGCTCCGACCGGGGCGGGGTCTCTGCTCGTCGCGGGACGCGCCTGGTACCCCGAAGCGTTCGTGACCGCCATCGAGATCGGCGAACCGGGCCTCGATCCCCGACTCGCGGATGTCTACGTCAAGTCGTCGTTCGTCGTCACACCGCGCACGGTCCTTTCCCTGCACGGTCTCCTGGCTGCCGATCATCTGAAGTTCCGCGAGGCCGCCGGCAACGAGCGGATCGACCTCACGGACCGGAGCGCCCACGTGTGGCTGCGGGCCATCCAGTCGTGGAGCACCTCGGTGTTTTCCGAGACCGTCTTCTCGGCGGGACGCCTGCAGCGCTCGCGCCGGGGAGACTCCGAGCCCGGGGACGAGGTGATCGCCGTCGAGGACGATCGCACCGTGAACTTCTTCGGCATCAAGAACGACGTGATCTGGGAGGCCTCCGATTCGCAGCTTGTCAAGTTCGGGTTCCAGGTCCGCCCCCTGGAGGCCGAGTATCGTTATACGAGCGGCCCGGCGGCGGACCCGGCGGCGGACCCGGCGAGCGGGACCGCATACCGGCTCGACCCCTCGGGGACGTCGGTGGGGCTGTACGCGGCGCACCGGGCGGCGTTGACCGATCGCTTCGCGACCGAGGTGGGTGTCCGCTGGGATCGACAGACCTACACGGGCGACAGCCAGCTCAGCCCGCGGCTCAACGCACTCTGGCGCGCCGATGATCGCACCGACCTCCGTGTCGGGCTGGGCCGGTTCCACCAGTCGCAGCGCATTCACGAGCTGGACGTGGAGGACGGCGAAACGGAGTTCCTCCCCGCCGAGCTCTCCCGGCGGATCGATCTTACGTTCGAGCATCGCTCCGCGGCCGGACTGCGATTCCGACTCGACGCGTATTACGGCGAGATCTCGCGCCCCCGGAAGCGCTACGAGAGCCTGTTCAACCCGATCGAGCTGTTCCCGGAGACCACGCCCGATCGCATACTCGTGGCGCCGCAGAGCGCCCGCTTGCGCGGCGTCGAGTTGCTCCTCGGTGGCGATCCGGCCCGGCGCTTCACCTGGTGGGCGAGCTACGCATGGTCGGCGGCGGAGGATAGCGTGAACGGCCGGAGCCAGCCCCGGAGTTGGGATCAGCCCCATGCCGGCAGGCTGTTCGCGGCCTACCGTTGGGACGAGCGCTGGTCGGTATCATTGCTCGGCACCGTCCGCTCCGGGTGGCCGACGACACCGGTCACGGCCGCGCTCACAACCTTGCCGGACGGATCGACGGAGTTCGTGGCCACGCCCGGCGAGCGCAACTCCGACCGCTTCCCCATCTATGCACGCGTCGACGTCAAGGCGAGCCGTTCGTTCCCGCTCTCGAGCGGCCGCCTCCGGCTCGATCTCGAGATCACCAACCTGATCGACCGCAAGAACACGTGCTGCGTCGACGAGTTCCTGTTCACGACCGCCGCGGATGGAAGCATCGAGGCCGAGCCGGTCCTCGACGACTGGCTCGGCCTCACGCCCTCCTTCAGCGTCCTCTGGGAGTTCTGAAGGGCCTCGACCGGACGGGCCGGCGGCTAATCGACAAGCTCGTCGCAGATCTGATCGGCGATGCGGCTCGCGGCGTCGAGATGTTCCCGCTCGATCGCCGCCCGGATGGCCCTTATCTGCCGGTCGAGACGGCGCGCGCCGGCGGCACCGAGCGTGTGCGCGATGCGGTCGCGGGTCCACTCCAGGACGACCACGTCGCCCAACGCCGCGCCGGCGTCCTCGTCCTCGGCGTCGAGCACCAGCACGCAGGCCCGGATCTGCAGGCGGGCGCGGTTGATCGGCGGAACCGGCCGATGCCGGAGCAGCAGGTCGTTGGCGGAGAGCATCACATCGAGCGCGGCGCGCCGCGCCCCGTCGGCGTCGCACGCCGCCACGCTCTCTTCGAGCGCGTCGATCGTCTCCGTCATGCGGGCGCGGATCAGTGGCGGCACCTGGCCGGCGCGGTAGGCGTCCCAGGCGTCGACAGCTCCCTCGGCCGCGTCGGCGGCATCGCCCCAGTCGCCGTCCTCAGCGGCGTCGAAGACATCGGCCGCGCCATCCACCATGGCGATCAGCTGCGCGGGGATGGGGCCGGGGAGCGCATCGGTCGGCGAGGCCAGCGCCAGCGACTCGAAATCGCCACCGATGTTCCCCGTGTGGAACTCGCCGTATCCGGGCGCGAACAGCTTGTCCTCGCGCGTGCCGTCCATGTGCAGCTCGTTGACGGATATCGCCCCGGGAACGGGTCCATTGGGTCCGTCGACGGTCACGCCGACCCGCGTCACGGTGACCTCTTCAAAGACGAAACCGGGCGCGTTTTCCGGGCGATAGACATCGCCGACCTTCGGGTTGGCCGGCATGATCATCGCGGCGGGGCCGTCCCGGCCCGCGAGCCATGTGCCGTCGGTATCGGCGACTTCGCCGTCCTCGTACTTGAACACATCCTCGCCGAGGTACCAGACCGCGCCGTCATCGGCCTGGGCGTAGAAGTCGAGCGCGACCTCGTCGATCTGGCCGTCAACCAACGCGGCGTACTGCGAGACCAGCGTCTCGACGTTGACGCCGCCGATGTTGATGACCTTCGTGTAGGGGAGCAGCGTGACCTCGGTCCTGAACTCACCGCCGTCGACGGTGCCATGCATCAGGACCGACGCCTGGCGGCTCACCGGGAACAACGGATTCGTGATGTTCGTCGGGTTGGAGAACACCGGCGGTACCAGGTCGACACGCTGGCTCTCCGGTGCACAGCCCGTGCCGTCGAAGGTGCCGCATTCCTGCGACTGCGGGAGCGGTATCGTCCTTCTCTGGGCGGCGGGCCGCGCGTTCGGGGTGCCGGATGACAGGGCGAGCGCGGCCGTCGCGATCAGAGCGCCCGCCGATGCGATGAACCTGCGAGATCTCATGGCGATTCTCCTGTGTGATGAGACGCGAACCGGACGATGCGTCGAAACCTGACTCGTGACGCCGGGAGCACCCGCTCCCGGGAGCAAGGGTTGCAGCAGTCGCGTGTGCCTCGTTATTTCGATGAACCTCATTGGCACCGCAGTCATGCCGGTTTCTTCGCCTCCCCCCTCCTCGACGCCATCGCCCGCCGGCAGTGTGTCGGCGACGGGCGTTCGTACGGCAGGGGCTCCAGGGCCGTCGCGGTGCTTCCGGCATGTGAGAGGGCAGCAACGCGGGGAATCCTTCGCGAGGACGACCAGGTGCCTCGGAAGTGGGATGCCGGTCGAGCGCCGGCGGGAGCACATCGAGACCGGGAGGGAGCGTCACCCTACATGGGGAACGCGTGCGCGTCAGTGAATGGCTTGACAGGGGCCTCAAGAGGGCCCGGCCCCAGGGAGGACCGGGCCGCCATCTCTTCTGGTTCACTCGCGCGGCGGCCAGAAGCGCCCCGAAGGCCGGATCGCCTGTGAGCGACCTGAGATCGGTTTGGTGCGGCAGCGTTTCTTTGGGTCTCCCCGCCTCCCAAAAAGCGCCTCCGCCGCAGCCGTTCAGGCTGCGCCAGGTACGAGTCCTCTCCACGTTCTTCCCGGAGGCTACCATCCCGGCGAGCATTCGCCGAGCCACACTGGCCGCGCGTGATTCGAACTCGACGTCGCGTATCGGGCGCGCCGCAAGCATCTCCCGATCGTCACGCTGAAGCGAGCGGCGTGGTCCTGACCCTGGCGAGCCGAGGTTAGGGGCGACGGCGTCGTGGGTTTCACGTGGGATCACGCCCCAGGCGGTGAGCTGGTGGAGCCCGTCCCGATCCCGGTGCACTCAGAAACGAGCCCTCCCCATGTCTCGACAGCGATGATCGCGCTCCGGATCACGGCATTTCTGGCGGTTCAGATTCGGTGGCCCGTTTCACCTCCTTGCGAAGAATGCCCCCTCGTTCGGCAGACTTCCTGATCGGCCTTGACGCTCCGGCCGCTCGCGGCTATACACTACGAACAACAAGCGGTTCGTCCACTCGCGGGAGGATGCCATGACGGTGCGGCGGGCTTGTGTTCAGGCCGTGGTTTTGCTCGTGTCCGCGATCGCCCCCGTTGCCGCCGATCTGAAAGACGGATTGGTGGCTCACTACCGATTTAACGGGAGCGCCCACGACGACAGCGGCAACTTCATCGACGGCGAGGTGATCGGTGCCATCGCAACGGTCGATCGCGTCGGCGATCCGGCCTCCGCGTTCCACTTCGACGGGCTGGACGACTTCATCAACCTCCCCTACTCAGCCGTCCTCAAACCGCCGCTCCCGGTGACGATCGCGGCATGGGTGAAGCGCGAGTCGGCCCAGGTCGCGCAGCCGATCTTCGCCACGGACTTCACGTCGAACACCTACTTCGGCGTTTGGCTGGACCTCGGAAGCGGCGGCGTGGCTCGGGTGCACTATGGCGACGGCGGCGGCACGACCCCTAACGGCCGCCATGGCAAGCAGGGAACGACGGTGCTCGTCGTGGGTAACTGGTATCACGTCACGGGCGTAACTCGTGGCTTTTCGGACATGGACGTCTACGTGAACGGCGTCAACGACGGCGGGTCGTTTCTCGGAAACGGGGGTGCCCTCATGTACAGCGGTAGCGATGGCACCGTGGCGCGACGCGACTACTCCGGCAGCGAACCCCTCTACTACACCCACGGTACCCTCGATGAGATCCGTTTCTACGCGCGTTCGTTGACGGAGACGGAGATCCGCTGTTTGGCCGGTGTCGAACCAGACGGCGACTCCGACGGGGTGTGCGATCAGTACGACGACTGCCCGTTCGTATCGAACCCCGATGGGGTCGATCGAGACGGCGACGGCCTCGGCAATGAGTGCGATCCGGACGATGACGGGGACGGGATCGCAGACGGGTCGGACAACTGTCCGCTCGAGTCCAACCCATCTCAGGAGGCAGTCGCGTTCGGCCAAACTGTCAAAGTCGGCCCGACCGGCGATTTCATCTGGGAGATCCCGACGGATGCGGAGTTCGTGAAAGGCCCTCTGACCGGACTTCCGTCCTATACCTTCGACGCGTCGGGATCACTGGTGGCCACGAATCGCTTTGACGACGGCGTTCAACCTCCCGTCGGAGAAGGACTCTACTACCTGTTCAAGCCAGGTGGCGCCTGCTCGGTCGGCAGTTGGCAGAGCGAGATCGGTGCCGAACCGGATCGGGACGTGTTCCTTCCGTAGAAAGTGCCGGGCGCGGGGCCCTCAGACGCGGCCGTACAATGGCCGCACGCCTGTCCCTGCCAGTGGAGTGCATGAGCGATTACCGCCCGGTCCCCCGCCCGGTTCCGCAACCCACAAGCGGAGCCGAGGTTGACGGAATGGCCCGCATCAGTCCTACAATCACACCTTGAACTTCCCACGCGCTCGCGGCTTCCCTCGCATCCCGCCTCTCGCCCGCCTGGGCCTGGTCGTCACGGCGGCGATGGCTCTCATCTTTCTTTCCGTCCCGACGGTCGCGGCCCATCCGGAGCGGACGGCCGGCACACCGGGATCGAGCCCCGAGCAACCCTGCACCTGCGCTGAGGCTCGCCTCGCCGACGGCTGGTGCGGGACGCACCGGGTCGGCTACGTCGCCATGGTCAGGATCCCATCGCGGCTGGTGTACGACGCGCTCGACGCCCACGGGCACGTCCTCGACCTCGACACATTCACCTGCCCGGCCTGCCGGAAGGCGATCGATGCCGGCGGCTTCTGCGATGAGCACCACACGGGGTTCGTCCGCAAGGAGGCGTACTTCTCGCGTCTGACCTACGAGATGGCGCGCGGCGAGCGGCTCGACCCCGCGGGGATCGCGTGCCCGGCCTGCCGCAGGAACTCCGCGAGCCTCGGCTGGTGCGCCAGGGACGGTCGCGGCATGGTCGGGGTCGTCGCGATCCGGGACCGCAGCGCCTACGACCGGGCCGCGGCGGCGGTCACGGTGGTGCGCGCCGCGGCGGAGACCGTGACGCGCTGCGAAGGGTGCGCCGTGGCGATGGTGACCGACACCGAGTGCTGGCGCTGCCGGATCACCTACCGCAACGGCCTGGCGCAGCCGCGCGTGTCGCCGTCGCCTGTTTCGCCGCCGCGCTGAGTCTCCCGTCGATGCGGAGACCGGCGGCGGGTCAGTGGCCGCAGGTGTTCGTCAGGCTCTTCGACGTGATGGCGCAGACGCCCGAGGAGCCATCGGCGGCGGGCCCGAGCCGCTCGACGAGGTCGCTCCCATGCCCCCACGAACCCTCGGTCGCCGATCCGTCGTTCGCCAGGATCAGCCACCAGATGAGACCCGTTCCATCGATGGCTTCCGGGACCGAGTTCCAGACGACCGGCGACACGCTTCCCAACCCGCACGCGCCGCCCGCGATCGCGTGGGCGGCGCCGGCACCGTTCGGCAAATCGGAGCCCTGGCCATAGACGATATGGAAGCCGGTGTTGCCGGTGCAGGCGCCGGTATCCCAGGAGATCTGCAGGCTCGTCGCGCCGGCGTCGAGGGCCGTCACGGTCATCGGCGTCGAGCCCGCGGCGCCATCCGGCACGCCGGGAGGGGCCGGCGGGTTGGCGTCGACCGAGCCGGTCTGGTTGCTGTAGTTGGTCGGCGAGTTGGCCAGGACGCCGCCGACGCGATTGTACGAATTGACTCCGTCGGTCGGAATCAGGCCGGCGCCGATGATCCAGGTGTCGTAGGGTATGTAGCGCATGGTGTCTCCTCCGGCGGAGAAGAACGGCACCGATCCCTCGGGAAAGGTGTAATCCGGCGTCGGCGCGCCCGGCAGGGCGGCGAACCCGGGGGTCGCCAGCAGGATATGCCTGAAGCTCGTCGGGGACGCGACGTTCGACGTCATCGTGAACGAGCGGGTGTTGCTCGTCACCTGGTGGCCGCCGACTCCGATCTCTCCGGCGCCGCCCCCGGTTTCCTTGATCTCGACGAACTGGATCGTACCGCTGGCGTTGCTGAACACTTCGTTGACGTCCCACGTGTGGGCCCCGGCGAAGGCTGCCGGTGCCGTGATCGCACCGAGAGTCAGGGCCACAAGAGTCAGGCAAGGTCGTGAATGCGTCATGGATGCCTCCCGGAATTTCCTGTCACCGTATCACTGCCCCCGAAACCCGCGTGTAACTTGAGTCACAGAGGAGAGCGGAACAGGGCGGGACGAGACGGGGGCCGAGGTTGACGGTAGGCCCCTTACCGAACCTAGAATCGCACCGCACATTTTGTACGCGTCGAGGCCGGGGGCAAGACGCGGTTGCAGCGCGGACCGCGCCGCGAGCCGTCCTCGAGCCCACCACCATCGCGAGGAGATTCTGATGTCGCCACGATCGGCTCAACGAAGGACTCCGTGGATGGCCGCCGCGTCGCTGGCGGCGGCCTCGGTCGCGCTCGCCCAGAGCCCCACGCCCCCGCCGACGTCCGCGCCGCCCAGTCCGGCGGTTTCGTCGTCACCGTCGCCCCCGCCGGCGCCCACGCCGGCCCCTCCGCCCGGTCCGGTGACCGGCATCCGCAACAAGCTCTCGGCCGGCGATCTGCTGAGCGCCGAGTCGATCCTCGAAGTCCATCGCGCCGAAAAAGGCGAGGACGCTGCCTACCTGAGCGGGCTGTCGTGGCTGGCGCGCGGCGCCCTGCTGGTCGGCGACCTCGAGAAGGCGAAGCGCTACACCACCGACGTCCGCGCGCGCTGCGCCGGCCAGATCGCTCACGGAGCCGACGTGAAGGAGGACCGCGCCCTCGAGACCGCGCTCGGCGCGGCCATCGAAGTCGAGGCCCAGTTGATCGACCGTAGAAGCGGACCGCGGAAGGCCGCCGAGTACCTGCGCGGCGAGCTCGCCGGGATCTCCGGTCCGGTGGCGCTGCGCTCGCGCCTCAACAAGCGGATCAACATCCTCACGCTGGCCGGTAGCGCGGCGCCGGAGCTGGCGATCGAGGATTTCATCGGCGACCCGCCGCCGACTCTGGCTTCGCTCAAGGGCAAGCCGGTCGTGCTGTTCCTGTGGGCCGAGTGGTGCGGCGACTGCAAGGCCCAGCACGGCACGCTGGCACGCGTCCGGGAGCGTCACGCCGCCGAGGGGATTCAGTTCGTGGCGCTGACCCGCTACTACGACGAGGAGGCCGATCGCGCGGCCGAGAAGGCACGGGTCGAAACCGTGTGGAAGGAGGTCTACGCCGACCTCGGATCCATGCCGGTGGTGCTCAGCACCGCCTCGATGGAGCGCTACGGCGGCTCGAGCACCCCGGCGTTCGTGTTCGTCGACCGTGCTGGCGTGGTGCGCGAGTACACGCCCACACGGCTCACCGACGCCGAGCTCGAGCGCGCGCTGGCCAGGATCACGCGCTGAGAGCGGAGGTCGCCGGTCGTTTCCTCCCGCTTGACATCGTGACCAACCATGACCATCATATGGTCATGAAGCGTGTCCGCATCGCCGAGCTCAAGGCGCGCCTGAGCGAGCATGTCCGCGAGGTGCGCCGCGGCGAGAGCTACGCCGTCATGGACCGGGAGACGCCGGTCGCCCGCCTGGTGCCGTATACGACCGAGGGCGAGGCGTTGCGGGTCCGGAAGCCGCGCGGCCGCTATCCGTCGCTGCAGAAAGTGCCGCTGCCTCCGCCCGCGCGGATCCCGAGCGACGTGGTCGCCCTTCTCCTCGAGGATCGCGGGGCGGAGCGGTGATCGCCTACCTCGACAGCTCGGTCCTCCTGCGCGTGGTCCTGGGGCAGCGGGGCCGGCTGCGGGAGTGGCCGTCGGTACGCGAGGGCATCGCCAGCGCCCTCGCCGAGGTCGAGTGCTTGCGCACGCTCGACCGGCTGCGTCATCGCGGCGAGCTCACCGACGGCGACGTGGCGGTGCGCCGCGAAGCGGTGTACCGGCTCCTGGACGAGATGACGGTCATCGAGCCGGCCCGGGCGATTCTGGGTCGCGCGGGAGAACCACTGCCCACGCCCCTCGGGACACTCGATGCCATCCACCTCGCCACGGCGCTGGCCTGGCGCGACGCCACGGGAGCCGACCTGGTGTTCGCAACCCACGACGGCGCCCTGGCGGCGGCGGCGCGCGCCATGGGGTTCCAGGCCATCGGGGTCTGAAGGTGCGCCACGCGGAGTGACTCACCCGCGGCCATCAACCGCGGACCGCGTCCGGCGATAAACAGCGAGAGCCAGGCGCACCAGCCCGAGGTCGGTCGGGCCTGCGTGCGCCTGGCTCGATGGCCGCCCGAGGCGGCCGAGAGGTGCGCTGTCCGTGCAGCCGGCCCTGGGCCGGCTTCAGTCCTTGGTGCTCTTCAGGCGGACGTCCACCGGGCAGGCCACTGCCACCATCCCGCCTGCGCCATCGTCCACCATCAGGTTCATCACGAAGTTGCCCATGCCCTTCGCGTGGTTCCCGGTCTTGCCGAGGGAGTCGAAGACGAAGGTCAGTTCGAGACCTGAGGGCATGCGCTTGCCGCCGACCAGGTGGCCCGATACACCCTCCGGCGTGAACCCCCGGTCCTGGAGCCCGAAGCTCGTGACCGGGCCGCAGTTCCCGGGACAGGAGTAGCTCACGGTGAACGTGACTGGCGCGCCAATCGTGTAGTCCTTGATGTGGAAGTGGCAGTCCCAGGTCAAGCCCTGGGCGGTGCACGACGAGTCTTTCACCGCCTGCGCCGAGGCCGGTGCGACCGCCGGTCCGAACAGCATGACTGCCGTGACCGCCAGCAGAAGCGTCATTCTCTTCATCATCGGCTCCACCTCCTGTGCGACCCGCTGACGCGGCCCCGCACGGACGGTGTTGGAGAGCAATTCAGGCGCCATGCCGTGGTTCCGGACGCGGCCTCCGGGGCGACCGCTAAGTCGAGCCGTTCCGACCGCCCGTCAGACGCCAGCATCGTGATCCGCCGGGGTTGTGGACAGATTACGAAGACGCACCGACACCGCGTGGCGCTCGCGTGTGCCGCGGACTGTCAGTCCCGCCCGGCTCCCCGCCCGATGTCGACGCCAAGGTTGACGGAATAGCCCTTACCGGACCTACAATCGCACCTTGAATCCCCCATGCGCATGAGACCACCTGCCGGGATTGACCCGCTGGCCGATCGGATCCTTCAAGGCCTCGCAGCGCTTCCCGAGGCGTCGGAGATCGTCCTGGGGGGCTATCTGGCCCTGCAGCATCACCTGGATTACAGGAAGACTCACGATATCGACGCCTGGTGGCGCGTCCGAGCCACTCCGACCGCGGAGAGGGCGATTCTGGCGGTCATGCAGCAGGTGGCGGCCGAGGTAGGCTGCACGGTCCGGGAAAGGCGTTTCGGCGAGACACTCTCCATCGAGCTGGTGCGCCAGGGGCGCAGGACTTTTTCGTTCCAGATCGCCGTTCGATCGGTCGAACTGGCGCCCCCGGTCGTCAGTGCCTGGCCCCCCATTCTCATCGAAACCCTGCAAGACAATGTCGGCTCCAAGATGAACGCACTCGTGGACCGCGGTTCACCGAGAGACTTCCTCGACATCAAGGCCGTCGTTGAACGCGGGCTGCTGAGCGCCGCTGATTGCCGGGAGCTCTGGACAAGAAAGAACCCGGGCCAGACCATCAATGCAGCCGGGCAGAAGATCCTCTTCCATCTCTCCGCTCTGGAGCTGCGCCGACCCTTGGAATCCATCGAATCCCCGGTCGAACGCGAGCAGGCCCGACTCACCCGCGAGTGGTTCCGACACGAATTCCTGGGCCTCTAGCATGTACATCGACGATTCGGTCTATCCCGATCTTCCTGAGCCTCCCGCCCGCCTCGATTCCGATCTGGCCAAAGCGGACTATCTGCAACGGGTCTGTGCCGCGTGGGATTTCCATGTTCATCCCGAACCGGAGACGTTCGCCCTGCTCTCCGGCTGGAGAGAGATCTTCGACCGGTTTCCGCTGCCCGCGTCGCCCGGGTATCATGCTTTCAGAGCCTGGTTCGGCTGGGGGGCCGTCGAACACATTCCCGGTCTGCCCGCACCAATCCCGCTTTACGAGCATCTCGACCGGATCGAAGGCCGCGAGCCGGATCCATGCGCTGCTCTGATCTGAAAAGCCTCGACCTGCGAGTCGAGTCGCTGCAGCCGGGTTCCCCGCCGCTTGCCCCACACAACACCGACCCCGAGGCTGACGGAATGGCCCTTGCCCAGGCGCCCCGGCGGGGGCGGCGGGGCGGTCGGAATCCGGGTTAGGATCGCGCCTTCATGTCCCTCTCTTCGAACCTGTCAGGGTCGATAGGCTCCATGCAGCGTCTGCGGGGAGAGGCCTACGACCTCGAGGTCGGTCCCACCCCGTCCGGGGCACGCGTGGCGGTCCGCGGCACCCGGCCCCACGTCGTCTTCCTGGATGTCGAGGCGGACGCGCTCCTGTGCTGGCCCAGCTTCCGGATCCCGCCGATCGCCGGATCCTCGCGCTCCTTCAAGACGGCGGTCACCCGCTCATGTACGGGTTCCGTTCCGGCTCCGAGAGGCTGCCCGACGCCCTGGTAATCCCCGCCTCGGCCGCCGAGCTCCTGCTCAAGGTCGGCTGCCCGAAGCATCGGACTCACCCGGCTTTGCGCGCTCTCCGGCGGCTGATACACTGATTCTCTTCGACCGGAGTCTCCATCATCGTGGCGCGCGGCGCGAAGTTCACACGCGGAATCGTCATCCTGGGCCTCGTCGCCGCAGCCGGCGGCGCGGCCTGGGTCGTCCTGCAACGCCGCCAGGAGTCGCGCGAGAACGGGTATCGCACGCAGGCGGCCGAGAGGGGCGACGTCACCATGACCGTGACCGCCACCGGGACGATTTCGGCGGTCACCACCGTCCAGATCGGCAGCCAGGTGTCGGGGATCATCGCCAGGCTGCACGCCGACTTCAACAGCCCGGTACGCCAGGGACAGCTGATCGCCGAGCTCGACCCGACCCCGTTCGAGGCCCAGGTCGAGCAGCGCCGCGCCGACCTCGTGCAGGCCGAGGTCCAGATGCGCAACGCGACCATCACCTTCAAGCGCCAGGAGCGCCTGCTGGACGAGGGGCTCGCCGCGGAGGCCGACTTCGACACCGCCAAGGCGAACGCCGACGGCGCTTCCGCCCAGGCCGACCAGGCGCGCGCCGCCCTGAGCCAGGCCCGGACCAACCTGCGCTACACCCGCATCCTGTCACCGATCGACGGCGTCGTGGTCGACCGCAAGTACGACATCGGCCAGACCGTGGCCGCCTCGTTCCAGGCCCCGACCCTGTTCACCATCGCCCAGGATCTGACCAAGATGCAGGTGCAGGCCGACGTCGACCAGTCCGACATCGGCCGGATCACCCTCGATCAGCCGGCCCGCTTCACCGTCGACGCCTACCCCGAGGAGGAGTTCCGCGGGCGCATCGCGCAGATCCGCCTTAACGCCACGGTCAACCAGAACATCATCACCTACCCCGTGATCCTCGCGGTGGACAACCCCGACCAGAAGCTCCGTCCACTGATGACCGCCAACGTCACCATCGACGTGGCGCAGGTGAAGGACGTCCTGCGGATCCCCAACGCCGCCCTCCGATTCCGGCCGACCGCCGGAGGGGAGGAGGGCGCCGCCGGCCGTGGCCGCGGCGCCGCGGAGGCGGGGTATGCGGGCGCGCGCCCGGGCGCGGGCGGCGCCGCGGCGGCCCCCGGCTCCAGCCCCGAGGAGCGCCTCGCGGCACGGACGGCGGGCGGCTTCCAGGGCGCGGCCGGCGCCCTCGCCGGCGACGGCGACGGACCCGCGCGCGGGCGGCAGACGGTCTACCTCGAGGATGGCCGTGGCGGCCTGCGGGCCGTGCCCCTGCGCACCGGCATCTCCGACGGCCGCTTCACCCAGGTGATCGAGGGGGATCTCAAAGCGGGCGACCTGGTGGTCACCGGGCAGGCGACATCCAAGGTCGACACCACATCCCGGCCGCCCGGCGGGGGGAGGATGTTCTGAGCCGCCCGCTCGTCGAGGTCCGCGGCCTGACCCGCGTCTACCACATGGGCGAAGTCGAGGTGCGGGCTCTCGACGGCGTCGATCTCGACGTGGCGCGCGGCGAGTTCGTCGCCATCATGGGCCCCTCGGGCTCGGGCAAGACGACCCTGATGAACATTCTCGGCGCGCTCGACCGGCCGACCACGGGGTCGTACCGGCTCGACGGTGTCGATATCGCCACGCTCGAGGCCGATGAACGCGCCGAAATCAGGAACGCCCGCATCGGCTTCGTGTTCCAGAGTTTCAATCTACTGGCGCGCACCTCGGCCCTGCAGAATGTCGAACTGCCGCTGCTGTACGGCGACGCCGCCCTCGGCGGAGCCGCGCGCCACGAGAAGGCGCGCGCCGCCCTGCGGCGGGTCGGTCTCGAGGGACGCGAGCACCACGTGCCGTCGCAGCTCTCGGGCGGCCAGCAGCAGCGGGTCGCCATCGCCCGGGCGTTGATCACCGACCCGGCGCTGCTGCTCGCCGACGAGCCGACCGGCAACCTCGACTCGCGCACCTCCGAGGACGTCATGGCGATCGTCCAGGCGCTCAACGAGGAGGGGCGGACCATCATCCTGATCACCCACGAGGCCGACATCGCGGCGCACGCGCGCCGTGCCATCCACATGCGCGACGGCCGGATCATCGCCGACGAGCCGGTGCGCGAACGCCGCCGGGCGCGGCCGGCAACCGGCGCGGGCGCCGTTCCCCCGGCCGGGGCCGCCGCCGGCGCAGGAGTCCATCCATGAGGGTGGCGCTGGTCCGCACCGGCAACATCCTCAAGGTCGGGCTGCAGTCGATCCTGCGCAACAAGCTGCGCTCGTCGCTGACCATGCTCGGCATCATCATCGGCGTCGCGTGCGTCATCGCCATGGTGGCGGTGGCGGGCGGCGCGGCGCAGTCGATCCAGGAGTCGATCACCTCGCTCGGCACCAACTTCATCCAGATCTTCCCGGGCGCCGTGACCCAGTCGGGGGCGCGCATCTTCACCGGCCAGTCGACCCTGACACCCGAGGATGCCCTTGCGATCAAGGCCGAATGCCCCGCCGTGGCCTACGTCTCGGCCGGCACGCGCACGGCCGGCCAGGTCGTCGCGGGAGAGCTGAACTGGGGCACCGCCATCTACGGCGCCGATGTCGATTGGCCGTTCATCCGCGCCTGGAACGTCACCGAGGGGTCGTTTTTCACCGAGGCCGAGGTGAAGGCGGCCGCCAAGGTCTGTGTCCTCGGCACCACCGTCGCCGGGAATCTCTTCCCGTCCGGCGACGCCGTCGGGTCGCTGGTCCGCATCCGCAACGTGCCGTTCCGCGTCGTCGGGGTGCTCGACCGGAAGGGCGGCACGATGCACGGCCAGGATCAGGACGACCAGGTGATCGCCCCCTACACCACCGTCATGAAACGCCTGTCGGGATCGACCCGCATCGGGATGATCCAGGTCACGGCGGTGTCGCCCGAGCGTGTCGGCGAGGCCAAGCAGGAGATCGAGGCGCTGCTGCGTCAACGCCAGCGCATCGGGCCCGGCCAGGAAAGCAACTTCATGATGCGCACGCAGGAGGAGATCGCCGCCACCGCGGCGCAGAACACCCGCACTCTGTCGATCCTGCTCGGATCGGTGGCCGCCATCTCGCTGCTCGTCGGCGGCATCGGCATCATGAACATCATGCTGGTGTCGGTCACCGAGCGGACGCGCGAGATCGGCGTGCGCATGGCGATCGGCGCCAAGGCGCGCCACGTGCTCGCCCAGTTCCTGATCGAGGCGGTCGTGCTGGCCGTCGTCGGCGGCGCCATCGGCGTGCTGGTCGGCGCGGGCGCCTCGGCCGCCATCGCGCGCTTCGTCGGCTGGCCGATCAAGGTCGGGGCCGGCCCGGTCGCGCTGGCCTTCGGGTTCGCGGCGCTGGTCGGCATCTTCTTCGGCTACTATCCCGCCCGGCGGGCGGCGCGTCTCGACCCGATCGAGGCGCTACGCTACGAGTGAGCCGATGAAGTCGTACCGCAAGGAGCTCTGGTTCGACATCCCGGGACGCCGGGCCTACATCAACATCACCCCCCAGGTGCGCGACTGTCTGCGCGAGAGCGGCGTCAGCGAGGGTCTCGCTCTGGTCAACGCCATGCATATCACCGCCTCGGTCTTCGTCAACGACGACGAGCGTGGCCTTCACCAGGACTTCGAGGCGTTCCTCGAGGGCCTGGCGCCGCACGCCCCGACATCGCGCTGGCGCCACAACCTGACCGGCGAGGACAACGGCGACGCGCACCTCAAGCGCCAGCTCTTCGGCCGCGAGGTGGTCATTGCCGTGACCGGCGGCGATCTCGACTTCGGGCCCTGGGAGCAGGTGTTCTACGGCGAATTCGACGGCGGGCGGCGCAAACGCGTCCTCGTCAAGATCATCGGGGAATGACCGGGTGCCGCGCCGCACGGCCGGCGCGCCCGTGCACGACCCGGGAGGGAGATCCACTATGCGACACCGCTTTTGTCCGCGCCCCCGGCTCGCGCCGGCCGGCCTCCTCGGCGTCCTGCTCATGACCATCGCACCGGCGTTGTGCGCGACGGGCAGCGGCGACACCACGTTTGACGCCTGGTCCGACGGCGCCACGCTGCGGGTCGACTATCACCACTTCGGCATGGCCGGCGAGGAGGCGGTCGCGCTCGACGCCCTGATCCGCGAAGGCCCCTGGCCCGGCAGCCGCCGGAACACCATTGACGGGCTCAACCTCGGCGCCTACCGGGTCGAGGTGCGCGACCGGGCCACGCACCGGCTGCTGTTCACCCAGGGGTTCGCCAGCATCTATGGCGAGTGGGAGACCACCGACGAAGCGAAGACGACGCGGCGCGCGTTCCACGAGTCGGCGCGCTTCCCGTTCCCGCGCCGGCCGGTGCAGGTCGATCTCCTGAAGCGCGCGTCCGACCAGTCGTGGCGCCCGCTCGGCACATTCCTCGCCGACCCGGCGTCACAGGAGGTCCGTCGCGAGACCATGGGCGGCCGCGGCACGGTCTGGACGGTGTTCGAGAACGGCCCGTCCGAGACCAAGGTCGATCTCCTGATCCTCGGCGACGGCTACACCGCGGCCGAGATCCCGAAGTTCCACGCCGACGTCAAGCGTCTGGTCGGCACCCTGTTCGAGACCACGCCATTCCGCGAGCGCCGCGCCGACTTCAACGTGCGCGCCATCGACCTGGCCGGCCAGGACTCGGGGATCGACCGGCCGAGCGACGGTCTCTACCGGCGCACCGTCCTCGGCACGACCTACGACATCTTCGGTTCGGAGCGCTACGCCCTGACCTACGACAACCGCGCCTTCCGCGACGTCGCCGCCCAGGCCCCCTACGAGTTCGTCGAGATCCTGCTCAACGGCGACACCTACGGCGGCGGCGGGATCTACAACCTCTACGGGACCACGGCCACCGGCAGCGGTTCGAGCCCCTACATCTTCGTGCACGAGTTCGGGCACCACTTCGCCGCGCTCGCCGACGAGTACTACACCTCGGACGTCGCCTTCGACACCGGCGGGGCGATCGTCGAGCCCTGGGAGGCGAACATCACCGCGCTCCTCGATCCGGCGGCGCTCAAGTGGAAGGACCTGGTCACCCCGGGCACTCCCCTCCCCACGCCGTGGGGCAAGGAGGAGTACGAGGCCCGCTCCAAGGAAATCCAGGCACGCCGCCGCGCCCTGCGGGGACAGAAGGCCCCCGAGAAGGAGCTCGACGCGCTGTTCGCCCAGGAGCTGGCCTGGAGCCGGCCCTTCCTCGCCGCGCCGCCCCACGGCGGCAAGGTCGGCGCCTTCGAGGGGGCCGGATACCGGGCGAAGGGGCTCTACCGGCCCTCGTCCGACTGCATCATGTTCACGCGCAACCTCGACCGCTTCTGCCCGGTCTGCGCGCGCACCATCGAGCGGGTCATCGACGCCTCGATCGGGCGCTGAGAACGGCGAAGTAGACGACCACGTTGAACGCCAGGAGCGCCCCGCCGAGCAGCACCTGGACTCCGGGCGCCAGGCCGGGCGGGTAGAGGACCGGAACCAGGTAGTGCTCGATGAAGCCGCTCCGGTAGCCCTCCACCCCGGCCACCGTGCGCAGCCGGTTCTCGAGGTGGGTCAGCGGGCAGACCCAGCCACGGAACTCGATCAGCGCGGCCCAGGCGAGCGCCGGCAGGTGCACCAGCGCCGCACGCCGGCGCCACATGACGAAGAGGCCGCCGAAGACCGCGAACAGCACGAACCCGAGGTGCAGGAGCACCACCAGGTCGGCCAGGAGAGCCGGCATCGCACTCCGTGAGGTCGCGGGAGAGCCGGGGACCGGCGCGGTCCGGCCGGGATCCCCGGGTCAGCCCTTGAAGGCTTCGTCCACGACCTTCTGCAGCTCGCCTTCCTGATACATCTCGACGACGATGTCGCAGCCGCCGACGAACTGCCCCTTGATGAACACCTGAGGTATGGTCGGCCAGTTGGAGTGCGCCGACAGGACCTGGCGGATGGCCGGGTCGGCCAGGACGTCGACCACCTCGAACGGGCGGCCGATCTCCTGGAAGACCGCTATGGTCCGGGCTGAGAAGCCGCAGCGCGGCTGGTCCTTCGTCCCCTTGGCGAACAGCACGATGGTGTTGTCGGTGATGGCCTTCTTGATGTCGGCGAGGATCATCTCGTCGCTCATTGATAGGTTCTCCGGAGTGGTTTTGGAATCGCGGCCTTCCGTGCCTCAGCCCCCGGTGGGAACCGAGGTGCGGAGGGCCAGTGCATGGATGGCCTCGCGGGCCATCTCGTCGCGGAACAGTTCGTAGATCATCTTGTGCTGCTCGACGCGCGACCGGCCCGCGAAGGCGGGCGCGGTCACGACGGCGCTGAAATGGGCGTCTTCACCCGACACCTCGGCGCGCGCCCCGGGGAGCGCGGCCTCGATGCGCCGGGCAATCTCCTCTGCTGTCATCTCTGCGGTCATTGGCGAATCTCCCACCCGCACCGGCCTACACCGGAGGGGTCGCGATCGAGGCTAGCAGGGTGTGGTCGAGGTCGCAGGCCACGTCGGCGGCGCCGTCCCCGTCGGTGTCGAGGTCGAACGAGTCGCAGAAGCCGCCGATCAGGTTGCTGTTGAGGTCCATCGTGCCGAGGCACTGCACCCACCCCTGGTTGTCCTCCTCCCAGGTCTGCACCAGCGCCAGGCACGAATCGGCCTCGACGCTCGCCAGAAGCTCGTTGGCGCGATCGGGCCCCGCGCCGATGATGTTGAAGCTGGCACCCGAGGGGCTGGCGAACGACACGGCATCGGGATAGACGAATGAGAAACCGGTGACATCGACCAGCGTGTTGTTCCGCAACGGGTCGTCGCAGTTCACCGTGAACGCCGCGCCGGGGGTGTAGGTCACCACCCAGTCGCCCGATACGTCCAGGCGGATGAGACCGCAGTCGAGACCATTGACGATGAGGGTGTCGCCCTCGTTCGTGCAGGCCGGCAGCGCCAGCGCCACGAGGGTCGCGGCCACCAGCAGCGCCGCCCGGCGGCCGGTTCCCTTCGGCCGGCCCGGCCGGCGTGCCTGCATCGCCACCGCATCGCATCGCGCACCGTTCATCGTGTAGGTTCTCCCAATGGCGCCGCCGCCCATGGGCCGCGGCCGGCGGTTATTATGCCACGGCCACCGGCGGCGGGGCACATGCCGCCGCCACGATATGGCGCGGTCCGCCGTGCCCGCCCCTTGAGGCCGGACCGGCGCCGGGCTAGGATGCACCCCTCCGGAGGAGCCTCGTGCCGCCCATTCGTCGCCAGTCACTGATCCGGGCCGTACAGCGGACGCGGACGGCCGCGCCCCTTCCCGCGGCGCTCGGCCTGGCCCTGACCGCCGCGCTCGTGGCCGTACCGGCGCGGGCGGATGACCTCCCGCCGGTTGACGATCCGTTCGCGGGCGCCCGAGTCATCGTGCTCGACAACGGTCTCACCGTCGCGCTCCGTGCGCTGCACTCCGACCCGGTGGTCGCCGTGCAGATGTACTACCGCGCGGGAGCGCGCAACGAGACCACCGGCATCACCGGCATCGCCCACTATCTCGAGCACATGCTGTTCCGCGGCACCGAGGGGTTCGGACTGGCCGACGTCACCGGCGCCATCGAGCGCGCCGGCGGCGAGTGGCACGGCTACACCTGGCTCGACGGCACGACCTACTTCGAGGCGGCGCCGCGCGAGATGCTCTTGACCCTCCTGCGTCTCGAGGCCGAGCGCATGACGAAGGCCCGCATGGCGGCCGCCGAGGTCGACCCCGAGCGCGGCGCGATCTTCCAGGAGTACCGCGGCTACCAGCTCGATCCCCGATCGGATCTCTTCGATGCCACCATGGCGATCCTGTTCCAGCAGCATCCTTACCGCAACAACACCATGGGATGGGAGAGCGATCTCGCCGGGATCACCCATGCCGACCTGGTCGCGTTCTACCGCCGCTACTACGGCCCGCGCAACGCCGTGCTGGCGATCGCCGGCGACTTCGACCCGGCGCGGGCCGAGGAGGAGGTGCGCGCGCTGTTCGGCGCTATCCCGGCCGGCGGCGACGACACCGCGATCCGCACCGTCGAGCCGCCGCTCGACGGCACGCGCCGCGTCACCCTGGTGCGGTCGGGCGCCTCGCCGGCGATCATCGTCTCGTTCATCGCCCCGCCGCCGGCGCGGCCGCACGAGTACGCCGCCCTCATGGTGCTGGACACGCTCCTCGCCGGCGCCCGCGGCCTGAGCTTCTACCATCACTCGGGCGATCAAACGAGCGGCGGCGGGGTCGCACCGACGACGCGTCTCGCCGCCGTCGCCAACGCCGGTCCCGTCGCGGAGATCGGCACCGCCTTCGTGCCGACCATCTATCCCGGGCACTACTCGATCTACGCCACGCCGCGCGACGGGCGATCGCTCACCGAAGTCGAGGCGGCGATCATCGCGACAATCTCCGGGGCGGCCGGCTCCATCACCGACGACGAGGTCGCCGCGGCGCGCCGCGCGATCGCGGCCGCCGACAGCATCGAGACCGACTCGCCGGTCGAGATCGCCCACGAGTTGGCCTTCTGGACCGCGCTCGGCGGCCCCGCGGCCCGTCGCCGCGTGCTCGACGCGGTGGGCGTGGTCACCACCGCCGAGGTGCGGACCCTCGCTGCCGGCCTGACGCCCGCCAGCGCCGCGATCGGCATGCTGCTGCCGCCGTCGTTCGCCCCCGGATCCGCCACGCCGGCCGCGACGGGGCCGGAGTCGACCGCGCCGGCCGGCCGCCGCGTCGAACCGCGGCATGACGCCGCGAGCGCGACCTGCCATGCGGTGACGGCGAAACCAGCGGCCCGCGCCCGCCGCCACCAGGTGACGACGAACCGATTGGCGGTGTCCGGCCGCGGCCCGCGCCGCCTCGCGGCGGCCGAAGCGATCGTCGACGCGCGGCCGGCTCTCGCGACCTTCGTCCTGCGTCTCGCCATCGCGCCCTCGCCGGTCGATCGGGCCGACGACGACGTCGTGGCGCGGCTGCGTGCGGCGGCGGTCGCGCTCGCCGGCAATGACGCCGCGCGCACCGCGGCGGCCACATGCGGCTTCAGCCTCGGCGTCGTCGCCCCCGGAGAGGGACGCTTCGACGAACGCGACACCCTCCAGATCGAGGCGACGGGGCCGGCCGACACATGGGACGCGACGGTCACGGCGCTCGAGGGGGCGCTCAGCCGGGCGCTGCGCGCCGACCCGGCGGGTGCCGCGCCCGCGGCGCCCGACAGCCCCGGCGCCTTGGCGCTGTACCGGCTCGATGCCGCCGTTCGCGAAGCGCATCCGGGCGCGCGCCCGGTAACGGCCGCCGCCGACATCCGGTTCACCGCGGCCCTCGTCGCGCCCTTCGACGACGCGGCCGTGACGCCACGTCTGCGCGCCCTGGCGCGCAAGGTCGACGAAGCGCTGCGCCGGTGGCCGCGGCAGGGAGCGGGGCCGGCCGCCGCACCGGTGGCCGGCGCGGCAGGGAGCGCCGCGCGGGCCGGCGACACGGCGCCGTTCATCCCGGAGCGGCTGGCGATGACGATGCCGGGCATCCCCCAGGGCCGTCTGCTGCTCGCCATCCCCGGCGATGGCGACCATGCCGCGCAAGAGGCGGTCGCCTGGCTGCTGCACCACAACTACAGTGGGCGCCTCGGGGTGAAGGCGATCGCCGAGACCGGCCTGGTCTACGACATGGACAGCGAGTCGACGCGTTGCGGTCCGTCGCTGGCGCTGTTCACCATGGGCGCCGACCCGGCGGCGCTGGCGCGGCTCGAGGCCGATCTGCTGCAGGTGCTCGACGTGGCCGCGGGCGGATTCACCGGGTCCGAGGTGGCCGCCTACCGCACCCATGCCACCGGCCGCACCGCCGTGCGCCTCGCCCATCCCGACCAGGCCGCACGCCTGTGGAATTCGGCGCTCCTGCGCGGCGGCGACGAGAAGACGCCGGGACGCGACGCCGACCTCGCCGCCGCGCTGACACCCGGCGCGGTCGCCGCGGCGGCGGCGCGGATGCTCGCGGCGGATCGCCGGCTGGCGATCGTCGTCGGGCGCGCGGGCGACCCGGGCGTGGTGGGCGCCTCCGAATGACGCGCAGCACCCCCATCAAGATGCCGAGTCAGGGAGAGCAGGCCAGTGTTTCCATCGCCGCGCGGCCGGCGCCGAATCCACCGTTGCCGCACGGCTTGCGGGCGCGCACGAGGTAGTAGTAGCCGTCGCCGGCGGGCGGGTCGGGCCGGTTGTCGTCCCACTCAGCCACCGGCAGCGACCCCGACAGGCAGGCCGCGAGACCGACGCCGCTCCCCGGCAGCGTCGACAGCAAGGCGCCGGCGACCTCATAGCTCACCGGCGTCGGGTCGGCCGAGGCCTGGGCGTCCCAGGCGACGTGCGACGGCAACGCCACCTGCACGTTAGTGACCTCGCCCGGGCGCTGCCACTCCGCGGCGTCGCCGGGGGCGCAGTCGCCGCCGTTGAACGCGCCGTCCTCGTCGCGGTCGGCGCCGAGGCGCACACCCGATCCGACCGTCGCGCAGGTGAAGGTGACCGGTCCGCCGGCCGCGCTGCGCAGGCTCGCCGTGGTCATCTGCGCCTCGCCCGGAACGTCGGTCGTCCACAGGCCGCCGGGCGCGCCGCCGTTGAGGAACCAGGTGCGCTCGCGAGCCCCGGGGCCAGCCGACCGCGCCGCCGCGGTCAGCTCGCAGTGCCGGTTGGGGTCGGCGAGGTTCCCGAGGGCGATGAGGATCGCGAGCTGGCTTTCCAGTTGCGGCGTCCCGGTGGGCGGAGCACCAGCGGCCACGGTGAGGTTCTTCCCCACCGCGGGACGCGTGCCGGTCGGGAACATCATGGTGAACGCCGAGATGTTCCTGGCGTCGTCGGGCGTCAGGTTGAAGACCCCCGCCGACAGGAAGGTGTTCTGGTCGGGAATCGATCCGTCGTGGGTCAGGCCGAAACCGCTCTTCTGGTCGGCCGGCGGATCGCCGTTCGCGGGGTCGGCGAAGCGCGGTCCGAACTTCTCGTACATGTTCCTCAGATGCGGGATCTTGAGATCGCTGTGCGGCGATCCGTCGAGGTTGCCGTTGAACAGCGCCGCCCTCGCCAGCGGCGGATCACCCGGCTCGAGACCGCCGAGCTTCCCCCCGGCGGCGCCGAACGGCAGCTGGTGGCAGCCGACGCAGAAAACGCCGCCGTCGGTCGGCGGACCGGCGGTGCCGAGGTAACGCTGCTGCCCCACGAACGGGTTTCCGGGGTTCGGCAGCCCGGGGATCGCCACCACGGCGTTGGGCAGCGTGTCGTCGGTGTTGCGATGCGGGTTCGGCGGGAAGGCGATGCCGAGCGCGAACTGGCGGAACTCCTCCATGGCCGCCGCCGACAGGCCGGCCGGCTCGCCGTTGACCGGGCCGATGTCGTGCGCCCCCATGAGGCCGACGAACGCCTTGTTGAAGGCGTTCATCGTCGGCCTATCGCCGCGCCAGTGCAACGGCTCGAGCATCCCCCGGAGCGTCTGCGTGGTCATCGGCCCCTTCTCGGGGTCGAAGCCGTCGTGCGCCGCGACGATGCTTGGATCGTCGATCGGGAAGAAGCGGACGTTGTCGCCGGGCGTCCCGTAGGCGGTGAAGGAACCGGTCGGGTCGCCGAGGTCCCACGCCAGGTTGTCGCGATCGCCCGACAGATGGCACGACAAGCAGGCGGCGTCGCCGTGCGCCGACGAGTCGATGCCGTCGTACATGTGTCTTCTTCCGACCTTCACGGTGGCGGATGAGGGATCGTGCAGCGCGACTTCGCCGATCGCCGCCAGCGCCACGGGGTCGACGACGGTGATCGTGTTGGAGAACCGGTTGAGGACATAGAGCCGCGTCACGGGCCCCTCGCGCAGCGCCACGCCCGTCGGTCCCTCCCCGGTCTCGACCGCATCGGGCACCGCGCGCGGGGCGCCGAAGACGCAGGCGGCGTAGTCCGGTCCCGGCCCGTTGAGGCACGCGCCGCTGACCCGGAAGACCTTGCGCGAGCCGATCGCCGTGAGCCAGGCCTCGGTGCCGGCGGCGTTCCAGACCATCATCCCGGGCTGCGACAGGCTCGCCTGGCGCTCCGGCAGGTTGGTGGCGGGGTCGCTGGCCCGGTTGATGTGCGTGTTGAGGTCGACGAGGGTGACGGCGTTGCCGGCGGCGGGGTCCACGATCGCCATGCGGTTGTCGACCATGTGCCCGCGGACGCCCAGCGGATGCTCGAAGCGCACCTGGTTGAGCGCCTCGGTGTGCGGCACGTAGATGCGCCCGTTCGCCGGGTTCACCGCCACCTCGAAGAGCGCGGTGCCGAGGCCCGACACGCTCGTCACCCCGGCGGTCGTCGGGTTGGCGGCGTCGATGACGAACAGGTCCTTGTCGGGCAGGCGGAACGGCAGGCAGGCGGTCCAGTCCTGGCCGGCGTCGTCGAGCCAGCGCGACGTGGCGCGGTCCCAGCGGACGATCAGGCCGACGGGCGGCTGCTGGCCGCCGGCAGGATCGAGGAGCAGCGGGTTGCGGGCGATCCCGGTGGGCTTCGGCGGGTAGGGCGGGTGGACGTTGTCCGGGCAGGCGATGTTGTTCAGACCGAGCGCCTGCAGGCGTTGCGGGTTGAGACCGTTGCTCTGCGACCAGATGTTGTTGGCGTTGATGACCGTCGTCTGGTTCCCCGACTGCAGGACGACCGCGTAGATCCTGCTGCCGTCGGGCGAAGCCGCGAGCGCCCGCACGTCGCGCCCGAACAGGTCGACGCGCGCCGGCGGCTGCGCCAGGTCGGCGAGGTTGTAGGCCTTGACGTGATCCCCCTGCGACACCGCCACGAACGCCCGGCCGGCGGCGAAGACCACGTCGGTCGGCTCGTCGCCGGCGAAGAGCGTCCGGGTCACCGTGCCGAGATCGAGGTCGACGATGCTGACCGTGTCACTGAGGTTGTTGACGACCCACGCCTCGCCGTCGGTGCGCGCCACCACGGTCACCGGCTCCAGCCCGACCGGGATCGATCGCTCCGCCGCCAGCACGCCAGAGGCAGAGATCGTGAACACCTCGAGGAGCGCGTCGGGCGTGTTGACCGCCAGCAGGCGCGACCCCGAGGGTGTCAGGTCGATCGGGTGGACATGCGAGGACTCGAAGTTGACGTAGACGGCGCGGCCGGGCGTCGCCACCCACAGACCCGCGACCGCCACGGCGATCAGCACACGTCGGCGCACTCGGCTCCTTCCTTGTCGGCGCATTCGCATCGGCCGTTCGGGGTGGCTGGAATGTACCACCGCACCCGGCGACCGGCAACGACCTTCCGAGGCGGCGCGGCCGGATTCGCGGCCGGCGCGTGTGAGCCCCGCGGCCGGCGTCCGTCCGGCCTGTCCGCGGGCGGACGCGCGCGCCCCCCGCGGCCGACGTCACCGCCGCCGGCGCGCGACCCGCACGCCTCTCGCAAGCCTTTGCCGCACAGACCATTGCGCCCTATCCCCTGCCCCGGCCGCGGGCGGGGCGCGCGCTGGCAGCGGTCTTGCCTTAGCCCGCCCCGCCGCTGCAACACCAGGCGCGCTGAAGAACACGATGGCCGCGAACGATGGATGTCTCGTATGGGGGGAGGGACCGGTGGTGACGGCGTGACTGGGGGCGGCCACTCCGAGACCGCCGGTCCCTCTCCTCTCCAGCCCGGCCTCCCGGCCCACGGCGGATCACCGGTTCTCGACACCGCGCTCGGGCCGCCGCGGTTCGATAACACCGACACCTTCATCCTCGATCTCGATGGATAGGCGCTCGATCTGCTGCCGATCGACGGCGCCTCGACACTGTTCCGCACCGTCCTCGACAGCGGCTTCCACCTCGGGCGATCGGGATTCGGGGGCAGGCCCCTGAGACCGCCGCCCCGCACCCCCCAACCATGCGCCTTCCCGAGGCGCGGCGGCCGTCCTGCATCTCCTCCCGCAGGGCGGCCGCCTTCGCGCGTGTGCTCTTCGCGGTCCCCGCGCTCGCGGCGTGCCGGAGGGGCTCGGGGATTCGTACTATACTTTTCGCTCTTCTGAGGGGCACCGGGCGCCGGGAACCGTCGAGCGCCGTCCGGCGGGGTCAAGCGATGGCGGAATCGCCAGAGATTCGGTCGAGAATCAAGCATCTCCTCGTGGATGCGCTCCACCTGGAGGGGCTTGTCCCCTTGGAAATCGCCGACGACGCGCCGCTGTTCGGCGAAGGTCTCGGACTCGACTCCGTGGATGCCCTCGAGCTCGTGGTCGCTCTCGAGAAGGAGTTCGGGGTTCGGATCCAGAGCCATGAGGTCGGCAAGGAGGCGTTTGCCTCGGTCCGCACCCTGGCGGCCTTCATCGATGGACGCCTCGCCGCCGCGGGGAACCCGAATGCCGGGAGCTGACCCCGAAACAGGCACGGCCCGCACCGTCGTCGTCACCGGTCTCGGCGCGGTCAGCCCGCTCGGCTGGAGCCTGGAGTCGTTGTGGGAGGGGCTGCGCGCAGGCCTGACCGCCGTCGGTCCGTTCGACCGCTTCGACCACTCCGGTCATCGCACCCACATCGCCGCCCAGGTCGACCTCGCGTCGGAGCCCCGGCGGGCGCGCCGCCGTTGGAAAGCGCGCCGGGTGTCCAACGCCGACCGGTTCGCCGTGGCCGCCGCCCGCGCGGCCGTGGCGCGGTCCGCGATCGACCCCGGCGGCTGCCGGGAGCGCACCGGCGTCTACTTCGGCAGCAGCACCGGCGGGATGTTCGAGAGCGAGACCTACCTCGAGACCCTTCTCGCGGCCGCAGGCGGCCGGGGGAGGCCGCCCGCGGCGAGTCTCCTCGCCTCGCAACAGAACAACGGTCCCGGCGACGCGGTGGCGCGCGACCTCGGGATCAGCGGGCCCGCGCAGACCGTTTCCGCCGCGTGCGCCTCGGGCGCCATGGCGATCGGCGATGCCATTCTCGCCGTCCGTCGCGGCGAGGTGGATGTCGCGATCGCCGGAGGCTCCGACTCGCTCTGCCGGCTGACCTACGCGGGGTTCAACGCGCTGCGCTCGGTGGACGAGCGGCCCTGCCGGCCGTTCCGACGCGACCGCGCCGGCCTGTCACTCGGCGAGGGCGCGGCGGCGCTCGTTCTGGAGCCTCTCGAGCGCGCCATGGCGCGCGGCGCCCGGCCGCTGGTACTCGCCGCCGGGGAGGCGGCGACCTGCGATGCGCACCACATGACATCGCCCCACCCCGAAGGGAGGGGCGCCGCCGAAGCCATCCGCGGAGCGCTGGCGGACGCGCGGCTCGACCCGCTCGAGATCGACTTCGTCAACGCCCACGGAACCGGCACGCCCCTGAACGATGCCGCGGAGTGCGCGGCCCTCGTCGCCGTGTTCGGCGACCGGACGACGGATCTTCCGGTGACCTCCACCAAGTCCCTCGTCGGCCATCTGCTGGGATCGGCCGGGGCGCTGGAGGCCGTGGCGACGATCCTCTGCCTGCTCCATGGGGAGGTCCATCCGATGCCGGACGACGGGATGTCCGATCCCGGCATCCCGTTGCGGCTGGTCCTGGGGCGCCCGCTGCGCCTGGCACGAGCGCGGCACGCGCTCTCCACGAGCCTGGCGTTCGGAGGCGCCAACGCCGCGCTCGTGTTCACACGCCACGGAGATCACGACGCTGCGCGCTGAGACGGTAGTGACGGGGCTCGGCACGATCGGCCCCTGCGGACACGGGCGCGAGGCGCTGGCGGCGGCGCTGGCGGTGGGCAAGCCCGCGGTCGCCGAAGTGGACCGCGGAGCCGGACTGCACCGCGAGGGTGGGGCTCGAACGGCCGCGCTCGTCGGGGAGCGCGACCTCTCCCGCTTCATCGCGCCCGCGGCCGCCCGCCGGATGAGCTTCCCGTCGAAACTCGCCGTGGCCGCGGCGCGCATGGCCCTGGCCGAGGCCGGCATCGGCGCCACCGAGGCGGGCGGGCCGCGCGTCGGTGTCTATCTTTCCACGACGTTCGGCTCGGGGCAGTTCACCGAACTGCTCCTGCGGCAGGTCCTCCTCGAGGGCGCCGAGGCGGCGCAGCCGTTCTACTTCTCGGAGTGCGTCGCCAACGCCCCCGCCGCGCAGCTCGCCATCGCGGTCGGCGCGCGCGGCCCCAACGTGATGCTGACCCAGCGCGAGTCGGGGCCGCTCCTCGCCGTCGGCCGCGCCGCCCAGGCGGTGCGCGAAGGGCGCGTGGACCGGGCGCTTGCCGGCGCCGTCGAGGAGGTCACCCCGCTGCTGCACGCCCTCCTCGACCGCTTCGGCGCGCTGGCCCGGCCGGAGGGCGCGCGCCCGGAAATGCCGCGGCCGTTCGACCGGCGGCGCGACGGGTTCCTCGCCGGCGAGGGAGCGACCATCCTCGTTCTCGAGCGCGAGGACGCGGCGCGGGCGCGCGGCGCGCCGGCGCTGGCGCGGATCGGCTGGAGCGGCGCCGCGTTCGACTCCACGGCAGACGTATCCGACTGGGGCGATGGGCACGTGCCGCTTGCCGCCGCCCTGCGCGCGGGGCTCGGCGAGGTTCCGGGCGGCGTGGCCGGGATCGGCGCCGTCGTCTCCGGCGCTTCGGGGGCCAGGCGGGGCGACCGCATCGAGGCGCGCGTCCTGCGCGCGGCCTGGGACGGGGCCGCGCTGCCTCCCCTCCTGGTGCCCAAGGCCGTCACCGGCGAGTACGGGGGCGGCATTCTCGCGCCGGGGTTGCTGGCGCTCGAGGGCGCGCGCTTCGGTCCGACGCCGGGATTCGTGGAGCCCGATCCCGAGATTGATGTCACGCCCCACCGCGGCGCGGCGCTCCGGGCGCCGGCGCGCGTTCTGCTGACCGGGCTGGCGTCCGGCGGCGGGGCCGCGTGGCTCGTCCTGGAGCGGACATCGTGAGCGCGGCCATGCCGGTGGCGCTGGTGACGGGAGGGAGCCGGGGCATCGGTCGCGCCATCGTGCGCACCCTGGCGGCGGAGGGCTGGAGGGTCGCCTTCACGTGGCGCGAGCGGGAGGCCGAGGCGCGGCGGCTGGCGGAGGAGCTCGGCGACGCGGCGCGTCCGTTCAGGTTCGATCTTCTGGACCGGGCGCGTCCGGGGAGTCTCATCGTCGAAGTCGAGGAGCAGGTCGGCCCGATCGCCGGCCTCGTGAACAACGCCGGGGTGCGGCGCGACGGGCTGCTCGCGGCGCTCCCCGACGACTCCTGGGATGAGATGATCGACGCGAACCTCGGCGGCGTGTTCCGCTGCTGCCGCGCCGTGATCCCGCGCATGTTGAGCCGGCGGGCGGGCTCGATCGTGAATGTGTCCTCGCTGACCGCGGTGCACGGGCTCGCCGGGCAGGCGGCGTACGGCGCGGCCAAGGCCGGCATCCTCGGACTCACCCGCTCCCTGGCGCGGGAGATCGGCTCGCGCGGCATCCGGGTCAACACCGTGATCCCCGGGTTCGTGCCGACCGACATGGTCGCTGACATCACGCCCGAGATGGTCAAGGCGCTGCGCGCCGCCGAGGTGCTGCCGGGCGGCGTGACCGCCGCCTCCGTCGCCGGCGCCGTGGCGTTCCTGCTGTCGGACCGGGCGGCCTCCATGACCGGCCAGACCCTCGTCATCGACGCCGGCATGACGGCGTAGGAGGGCACCCGATGCCGGCCGACGTCCCCCGTGTAGCGCGCGGCGACCGCCTCGCCGAGCTGCTCCCCGCCGAGCTGATCCCGCTCTTCGACGACCACTTCGCCGGCTCGTGCACGCTGTTCGAGGAGTATGTCCGGCGCCTCGCGCTTCGGGTTGTCGGCGCCACCGGGCTCGACGCCGCGGCGCGCGAACCGGGGACGCCCGCGGCGATCGCGGCGCGCGCCGGTCTCGACGCCGACCGGGCTCCCGAAGCGGTGCGATGGCTTCTCGCCACCCTGGCGCTGACCGGGCACGCCACGCGCGCCGGCGACGGGCGCTTCCAGATCCCGGCGGCGCTGCCGGACCTCGACCCCGAGGAGATCACCCGGGCGCAGGAAGCGCATGATCCCTCCGCCCTGGCGTCCTACCGGATGGCGGCCCTGGTCGCCGCGCTCTACCCGGCGGTGCTGCGCGGAACCGTGAGCGGCGAGGAGGCCCTGTTCGCGCCGGATCGGATCGGGGCGTGGTTCGAGTACTTCTCCAACGACAACGTCATCTATGCGATCAGCAACCGCCTGGGAGCGATCGCGGCCGAGCGCGCGCTGCGTGACGACCCCGGGGAGATCCTCGAGCTGGGTGGCGGACTGGGGAGCGGGACGATTGCGCTCCTCGAGCGCTTCAGGCGGACGGGACGGCTCTCCGCGGTCGGCTCATACCGACTCACCGAGGTCGCCCCATCGTTTCTGCGCCGGGCGCAGCGCCGGCTCGCCGGGCAGTTTCCCGGCGTGGCGCTCTCCTTCGGGCGCCTCGACATGGATCGTCCGTTCGCCGAGGCGGAGATCGATGCGGGCGCCTTCGCCCTCGTGTACGGCGTCAACACGCTGCACGTAGCCCGCGATCTCGAGTTCACCCTCGGTGAAGTCCGACGCGCGCTCGCACCGGGTGGGGCGCTCGTCCTGTCCGAGTGCGTCCGCCCGTTCCCCGGCCGGCCGATCTACGTCGAGTTCCTGTTCAACCTGCTCGAGGCGTTTCGCGCCCCGCGGCTGGTCGACCCGTGGCGGCCCAACGGCGGATTCCTGACTCCCGAGCACTGGGTGGCGGCCCTAGGGGCGTGCGGCTTCCGCGATGTGACCGTCTATCCCGACATCGCGCGCATCCGCGAGGTATGCCCCGCGTTCGTCGTCGGCGCGATCACGGCCGTGCGCGCGTGAAGCGGGAGAGCCCGCCGGATCGTGTGGCGGCGCCGCTCCGCGACGGATCACGTCTCACCATCGAGATTCCATCGTCCGGACCGCTCTTCGAGGGCCATTTCCCGGGGCGCCCGATCCTCCCCGCCGTGGGTCTCCTCGATCGGGCGTTGCGCGCGCTGGCCGCGGCCGGTGCCCCGCCGGCTCTGCGCGGCATCGTGACCCTCCGACTGCGACGAGTCGTCGCACCGGGAGACGTTCTGGAGCTCCACGTGCAGGCGCTGGCACCTGACGGTCGCGCCCGGCTCGAGGTGCGTCGCTCCGCCGAGGTCGTCGCCCATGGCATCGTCCTGCTCGGCGAGCCGTCGCCCGGGACCGGCGCCGGGGCGCCGGCTCCCGGGTTGCGACCCGTCGCCGTGGACGAGGGGCGGGCGCGCGCGCCGCAATCGGCATCCGGTGTTCCGGAGCTCGACGACCTCCTGCCGCACCGGCCGCCGATGCGGTTCGTCGAAGGGATCGAGAGCGAAACGGACGACGGCGTGGTGTGCGCGGTGCGCGTGCCCGAGCGGAGCGCGTTCAACGCGGGTGGATCGGCGCCGGCGCTCGTCGCGCTCGAGATGGCCGCGCAGACCGCGGCCGTGTGCGAGGCACTGCGCCGCTTTCGCGAGACCGGGGACGCGGGTGCCCGGGTCGGTTACCTGGTCGGGGCGCGCGACGTGCGGTTTGCCCGCACCAGCCTGCCGGTCGGTGAGACGCTCTTCGCGGCGGTGCGGCTTTCGGGGATCGCCCTGCCACTCTGCACCTACGCCTTCGATGTCGCGCGGGAGAGCGAGGTCGTGGCGTCGGGAACCGTGAGCACGTGGCTCACGGCCACAGGCGCTTGAAGCAGAACCACTGGTGCGGCGCGCGCCGGATGGCCCACTCGATCTCGACCGCGACCTGCCGCATGGTCGCCGTCAGATCCGCGGCGCGATCGCCGGTTCTCGGGGCGCGGATCGGCGGCCGGAAGATCACCCGGTAACGCCGGCGCCCCTCGCGGAATACGAAAACGGGCAGGAGCGGCACCTCGGCGGTGCGGGCGAGGGCGGCCGGACCCGGCGGCAGCGGAAACGGTCTGCCGAACAGCGTCGCGCCGATCGGCTTGCCGCCCGCCCGCGGGCGGTCCCCCTGCACCGCGACGATCTCGCCGCGCCGGAGCGCGTCGAGCAGCTCCATCCCCTGCAGCGGGTCGTCGTTCTGGAAGTGCATGCTGTACTGGTCCTGGGTGAACCGGTCAAGGACGTCCTCCAGGAACGCCTGCGCGTGCGCGTCGGCCTCGGGCTCGCGGACGAGGTGAACGCGGCGGCGCTCCACCTGCGCGGGCAGCATGGAGCCGACTTCGAAGTTCCCCAGGTGCGCCGTGACCAGGACCAGCCCCCGGTCCCCTTGCGCGACGTCGTTCCAGTGCTCGATCGCCTCCGTCTCGACGCGAAACGGGCGGCTCGTGGTCAGCCTCTCGTAGCGCTCGTTCAGGCACCATCCGAACGACCACATAGTCCGGTAGATGCGACACTGACGCTCCCACCACCCGCAAGGCCCGAGAACCGCCTCGAGGTTCGCGGCGATGACCGCACGCAGGTTCCGGAGGCAGACGAAGAAGATCGCGGCGAAGAGCGCGCCGGGAATCCACAGAAGCGGCGACGGGACCGTCCGGACGATGAAGCGATGGAAGCGGTACCAGAAGACGCCGGTGACGTGGAACGGGCCGAGGATCCGCCAGGACCATCCGCGCTCCGGCGCGTGGGGCGGTCCCGCCTCGGCAGCCGCGGCCACGAGCGAGTCCTAGCCTTCGGGCTCTTCGTGCGGGACCGGAACGGCGCAGGACTCCGAGGGATAGCGGGCAGCGGCGCGTGTCATGCTGCGTTCGACCACCCGGCTCAGCCCGCTCGTCCCCAGGTAACTCAGAAGGCTCATGAACAGCGGCACGCCCACAAGACAGATTGGCACGAAAGTCGCCGCCGCCAGATAGTTGTACGGCGTCATGCGGCGCCTGTCCTCGGGGGTGCCGAGGTGGCCGTAATACTGCCCGATGAGCCCGTACACCTGCCCCACCAGCTCGACAAGACCGATCTCGCGCCCCGCCACCAGGCAATGCCCCTCGGCCACCGAGGCGAGCCAGGCCCCTTTGTCGTCGCCCGGCGCGAGCGTGACGAAAGAACCGATCGGCCGCAGGCCGTGCGCGTCGCTGCCCCCGACGCCGAAACGGGTGAGTCCCAGCCGGCGGCCGTACTCCAGGATGCCGGCGGTTGCGCGGTTCTGATCGGGGGGCAACGTGCCGTTCCCCGTCTCCACGTGGGTGAACAGCTCGAGGATATCCTCCACGAACCGCATCGGTTTCTTCTGCATGCGATAGCTCTGCAGAGGATGATTCAGGAAGTGGACCAGGTTCCGGGAGCGCAGGAACGGGACGAGCTCGTAGATGTTCCCCTTCACCTGCCGCAGATCAGCGTGGGTCGCCTCGTCCACCCCGAGGACGTTGACATGGGCCCATTGCCCGGTCTCGGGGAAAAAGGTCTCGACCTCCTCGCCGATGATGACGGTCGGCTCGAGGTCGGGGCGCCGGGACAGGAGGTCGAGGGCGCCGTCGATGGTGTCGTGGTCGGTGATGGCCACATAGTCGCAGCCGATCTCCCGGCAGCGATCGTAGACCCGTTGCGGCTGGTTGTAGGAGTCGCGCGGGCGCAGCGCCTTCAGGTGGCGGAAGTTCGAAAAGGCGGTATGGACGTGGAGGTCGACTTTACGCAGCGGCGATCCGGTCACCCGCCCTCCCCTCCGCCGCCGCGCCGTGTCGCGGCAACGGGCGGCATTCTATCATCACGCGAGCGGCTACAATGGCCCTCATGATCGGATCTGCGAGCAGCCCGGACGCGGTCGCGGCCAACCAGCGCTTCTACGACACGCTGTGGGCCGACACCTACCTGATCCAGCCCGAGCGCTTCAACACCTGGCCGCTGGTTCGCGAGCTCTGCGCCCCCGGTGGTCGCCGCCTGGAGATAGCACCCGGTCTGCGGCCGCGGTTGCCCATCGCCGGCACCTGCTGCATCGAGATCAGTCGCGCCGCGCTGGCGCGGCTGTCCGCCCATGGCGCCCTGGCCGCCCGGGCGACCGCCGCCGCCCTGCCATTCGCGGATGCGGCCTTCGATCTCGTGATGGCGATGGACATCATCGAGCATGTCGATGACGCGCCGGTGTTCCGCGAGCTGGCGCGCGTCCTCCGCCCGGACGGAACGCTGGTGCTGTCCTCGCCGCTGCACCCCGAGAACTGGACCAGCTTCGACGATGTTGTCGGACACCTGCGCCGCTACCGGCCCGAGGAGCTGCTGGCGCGCCTGGCCCGCCACGGTCTGACGCTGGAACGCAGTGCGATCTACGGGATGCAGCCGCGCAGCCGGACGCTCAGTCGCCTGGGAGCCTGGTGGCTCACGCGGAGGAGGGAGCAGGCGATGCGCTGGTACAACCGCGTGTTCATGCCGATCGGTCTGGTGTGCGCGAAGCGACTGCGGCTGGTGCCGGGGATGATCGACGTCACCTGCGTGGACGAGGTCCTGCTGGTCTGCCGGAGGACCGGCGCATGAGCGGACCATCCGGCTCCACGGCCCCGCCGACCGTCGGCGTGTGATCTCGGCGGGGTCCGGGAATCACGGCCCGGGCTTGCGCCCCTCGATGAGGACGTTCGCGAAGGGAGGGCCGCCGGGCATCGGCACCGGGGCGGTCTCGAGGCCACGGGCGGCGAGGAGCGCCGACCATGCGGCCGCCGTGCGGTAATGGAAACGCTGGCGCCAGGCGCGCCGCGCCAGCGCTGCGACGCGCTCCGCTGCGCCGGTGAGCCGGAACCGGAAGCCGCCGCCGGCATCGGCCTCACGCAGGAGCAGGCGGCCGCCCGGCCGCAGGGCGCGCGCGGCGCGATCCAGGACCTGTTCCTGGGCGCCGGCGTCCAGGTAGTGCAGCACGTCGACGACCAGGATGAGATCCGCGGGCGGCGGTGCGAACTCGGCGAGATCGGCCACGACGATCCGGCCGCGCGCGCCGAGGGCGGTCCGGGCGACACCGGCGATGGCGGCTGCGCGCTCGACGCCGACGAGCGTCGGCGGCGCCGGCCCGTCATCGCCGCGCGCGTGGTCCGCGAGCGCCAGGGCGATACCGCGCCCGCAGCCGAGATCGAGGAGCGTTCCCTGCCCCAGCCGCAGCAGGCTCGGCTCGATCGCCCGATAGACCGGATCGTGCCGCAACTTGCCGCGCACGAACTCCCAATGGAACACGCCGCCGTCGAGATAGCGCCGCGACACCTCTTCCACTTTCTGTCGCCACGGCGTCTGGTGTCGCGATCGCCGGCCGGTCATCCAGGCGGCCGACCCGAGCACGACGCCGAGGACGGCGCCCAGGATCAGGCTGCCCGCGAGGATGTCGCGCCCGATGTTCAGCGCCCCCATCCGCGCCAGCTCCGAAGGCCGCAGCGCCGGCCAGCTGCCGCGCGACACCCAGTGCCCGATCCCCAGGGAGGCGGCCAGGATCCACGGCGCGGTCAGCGGGTTGTTGATGTGGGCCGCGAGGTAGGTGACGATGCGGTTGAGCCGGAACAGGCGGGCGAAGAGAACGCACAGCACGAGGTGGGTGCCGTACAGCGGCACGCAGCCGATCAGCGTGCCGAGCCCGATGGCCGCGGCATTGCGTGCCGGCGTGTCGGCTTCGGTCCGCAGCCGATAGTGGATCTCGCCGACGACATCGCGCAGCCGGCGGCGTCCGAGGCGCAGTCCCGACGCCCGCTCAGGCGCCGGCATGCGGTGCGGGTGGCGCCGGCAGCGGCACGGCGCGCAGGCCGGCGGCGTCGATCGCGTCGAGAAGGCGCGGCAGGGTCTCCACGACGACCGGGTGCCCCGCCCGATCGCGGGCCGCGCCGCCGTCGTGCAGAACCAGGACGTCGCCCGGGGCGATCGAGCGCGTCAGGCGGCCGAGAACCCGGGCGGGTTCACGCGACACGGTATCGAAGCCGCGCCGGGTCCAGCTCGCGAGCTCGAGGCGCCGCCGCACCAGCGCGCCATCGAGCCATGGATTGCGGATCCCGGCCGGCGCGCGGAACCAGCGCGGCGCCGCTCCGGCGCAGCGCGACAGCACCTCCTGCGCGCGGTCGATCTCGCGGCCGATGGCGCGCGGGCCGAGGAAGCAGAACCCGCTCAGATGCCGGTAGGAGTGGTTCTCGACCCGATGGCCGAGTCGCGCTGTCTCGGCCACGAGGTCGGGGTGGGCCTCGGCCCGCCGGCCGACGAAGAAGAACGTGGCGTGCGCCCCCCGTTGCCTGAGGATCTCGAGAATGCGCGGCGTGACGGCGGGATCGGGGCCGTCATCGAAGGTCAGGGCCACGGAGCGATCGTCCGGGATGCCCGCCGGGAGCCGGGTCAGGTTGGGGCCGACGAGGGAGCTCCGCGGCCACAGACTGCCGCCGACGAGAAGCAGATGATCGACGACGAGCCCGCCGATCACCCAGGGCCAGAGCCGCGGGGAGGCGACCACGAGCGCGACCCCGCCGAGGTGCAGCGCCATGGAGGCGCGCACGAGCGCCGAGCGTGGGGCCTGCCAGGCGCCCGGGTCAGTCATGCGCCCCACCGCCGTCAGCCGCGAGGCGCGTCGCGAGCCTGCGGTCGATCTTGCCCCGGGCGGTGCGCGGCATGGAGGGGACGATCAGCACCGAGCGGGGGACCTTGTAGCCGGCCAGACGGTCCCTGCACCACGCGATCACCCCGGGTGCCGTGACGGTTCCGCCGGGCGCCGAAACCACCGCCCTCAGGCGGGCGGTGTCGCCACGGCCGTCCGGGAGTCCGTGCACGACGACCTCCTCGACTCCTGCCAGACCGGCGATGGCCTGCTCCACCTCGATGGGATCGATCTTGTGGCCGCGGAAGTTGATCCGATCGTCGAGCCGGCCCTCGAGCCTGAGATCCGGTCCGCTCCAGCTCGCCAGATCGCTCGAGATGAAGCGGCCTCCCGACAGGTGCGGATCGGGGCGCGGGAGGATCGCCAGTCCGACGGCCGCCGACCGGACGACAACCCGTTTCGCGGCGGAAGGTCCTTCACCCTCGACGTCGGCGAGCGCCACCTCCACGCCCGGCAGCGGCGAGCCCACAAGGCCCCGGAGCGTCGCCTCCCCGATGGGGTCGTAGCAGATCCCCCCGCACTCGGTGGCGCCATAAAAGGAGTGGATCGGCCGCCCATGGATGGCGCGGAAATCCGCGGCGGTGTCGGGCCGCAGCGGGGCGCCCGCCGCGATCACGAGCCGCAGCGAGGCCGGCCAGGGCGGCGCCTCGGAAAGCCGCAGGATCGCCGCGATCCACGCGGGTGCCGTCGGCAGTACCGTGGCCGCGTGCCGGGTCGCCGCCCGCAGCGGCGCGAGCGGATGGTCTGACGACGGCAGGACGAGAGTGACCCCTGATGTAATGGCGGGCAACACCAGGCTCGACAATCCGTAGCTGTGCGAGAACGGCACGACCGCGAGCAGGCGGTCGTCACGACCGATCCCCATCGCCCGGCGCAGCGCCGCGTCGTCCGCGAGGAGCGCCTGCGCGGTGACCGACACGCCCCGGGGCGCTCCCGTCGAGCCGGAGGTCATCTTGATGATCGCGGTTCCGGCGGGCGGCCGGCCGGCCGGATCGGCCGGCGGCCGGCGTCGTTGCACCCGGAAACCCGAACCACCGCGCGGCCAGCGGGAGGCGGCCCGCAGGATCGCCTGGAGGCCGAACGCGGCGACGGCCCGGTCGATCTCGCCGGGGGCCGCCGCGGGATGGAGCAGGGCGGTGGGATGACCGGCCCGACGGCAGGCGATCAGGCCGGCGAGAAACCCGGGGCCGTTCGCGGCGATCAGGCCGACCGGCTCTCCCGGTTCCGGCCGCGCCTCGAGGAGCGCGCGCGCCGCGGCACGGGCCAGGGCGTCGATGCCCGCGGCGGTGGCGCGCCGGGACCCCGAGGTGGCGAGCAGGGCCGACGGATCGCGTCGTCCGAGCGCGTCGAAGGCCGCTACGATCGGATCAGTGTGCAGCAATGGTCACGCCTCGTGCCGATTCTAGCCCACCCGGCGATCCGGCGTGTTAAAGTGCCGCGTACCGACGCCGCAAACAAGGGCCCCTTGCCTTCATCATGTCGCCGCCAATCAGCCTGATCGACCTCCAGCGGCCCGCCACGGGGCGGGGCGCATGAGAATGCCCTCGCACGGGGCGGGTCACGCGGCGGTCGCGATCGCCCGTGGCACGCTGGCCGCGGCGATACCGGCCTACGATGCGCAGGCCAGCATCGGCGACGTGGTGCGCCGCACGCGGTCGCTCTTCGAGCATGTCCTCGTGGTCGACGACGGGTCGTCGGACGCGACCGGGCGGGCGGCACTGGAGTCGGGCGCCCGGGTGCTGCGGCATCCGCGCAACCTCGGGAAGGGCCGGGCCCTGAGAACGGCGTTCGAGGACCTCTTCGGTCGCGGCTTCCCGGCGGTCGTCACCCTCGACGCCGACGGCCAGCACCTGCCGGAGCAGATTCCACGCCTCCTCGAGGCCATGACCTCGGGGGCCGACCTCGTGATCGGCTGCCGCGAGCACCTCTTCGAACACATGCACCCGGTCCGGCGCGCGAGCAACCGCTGGTCCTCGCGGGCGATCTCCTGGTTCGCTGGCCGGCCCTTCGCCGACGTCCAGTGCGGCTTCCGGGTCTACACCCGCGGCCTCGTCGATCGCACCGGCTTCCCCGAGCCGCGCTTCGAGGCGGAGAGCGCCGTGGTCGTGCGCGCGGCGCGGCTCGGCATGCAGGTGGTCTGCGTGCCGGTGGACCTGGGGTTCGCCGATGGACGCTCGACGAGCCACTACCGGCCGGTGGTCGATTCGCTGCGGATCGCCGGCGCCGTGATGCGCGCGCGGTTTCGGGCGCGCGCCGGGCTGCGCAGGATCGCGGCCTCGTGACGCCGGCTGCGGTGGGTATAATGCGGCGCAGATGGATTCCCCGGGCGCGCCGATCATCAGCGGGAAAAACCTCGGCAGGACCTATGCTCTCGGCGAAACCAGGGTCCACGCCCTCCGCAGCGTCGACATCACGATCGGGGTCGGCGATTTTCTCGCCATCCAGGGACCTTCCGGCTCGGGGAAGACGACCCTCATCAACCTGCTGGGCCTTCTCGACATTCCCGATGAAGGGGAGGTCATGCTGGACGGCCGCCCGGTCGCCGGCCTCGACGAGGATCGACTGGCCGATCTCCGCCGCGATCGCCTCGGGTTCGTGTTTCAGGCGTTCAGCCTGATCCCGGTGTTGACCGCCGCGGAGAACGTCGCCTACCCGATGACATTGAAGGGTCTCGCGGAGACCGCGGTCCGGTCCCGCACCCGTGACCTGCTCGAGCGCGTCGGTCTCGGCGCCCGCGCCGGTTCACGCCCCGACCTTCTCTCCGGTGGCGAGCGGCAACGTGTGGCGATCGCCCGCGCTCTCGCCAACGAGCCCCAGGTGGTGCTGGCGGACGAGCCCACGGCGAACCTCGACAGCGAGACCGCGTCCGGCATCCTGGAGCTGATGCGCTCGCTCAACGAGGAGAAGCGGGTCGCCTTCGTCGTCGCGACGCACGATCCGCGCGTCGTGGCCGGATCCCGGCGCACCCTGACGCTGCGCGACGGGCGCTTCGTGAACGCGGCATGAGCCTCTGGTCGATAGCACTGCGCAATGTCACGCGCAACCTCCGCCGCAGCGTCCTGACGGGGTGCGTCGTGGTGTTCGGCTTCTGCGCCTTCGCGCTGGCGGGCGGGTTCATGGCGCAGAGCCTCGAGGGCCTGCGCGACGGCACCATCCGCAGCGGCATGGGCCATCTGCAGTTCGCCCCCCCGTCGATGTTCTCGGAGGGCGCCGCGGGCGCTCCCGACACGGGGATCGACGGCGCAGGTGAGATCGCCGCGATCCTGAAGGCCGACCGTTCGGTTGCGGAGATCCTGCCGCGCATCGAGTTCGTCGGGCTCGTGACCGACGGCGAGAGATCGGTCCCGTTCCTGGGGGTCGGCCTCGATCCCGAGCCCGAGTCGCGCACGATGGACACGCCGAAGCTGGTGGCCGAGGGGGACTGGCTGCGGGACCGTACCGAGCGGGCGGTCATCCTCGGCACCGGGCTGGCCGCGGCGCTCTCGGTCCGGGTGGGCGGGACGGTGACGCTCCTGGCGACCTCCCGGGACGGGACCCTCAATGCCGTGGACGCCACGGTGGCCGGGCTGGCGAACATCCCCTTCAAGGAGCTGAACGACCGCTACCTCGCGACCTCCCTCGACCTGGCGGCGGAGCTCCTGGACGCTGAGGGCCAGGTGTCGAAGCTCGTCGTCGTGCTGACCGACACCGCAGCCGCGCCCGCGGCGCTGCCGCGCCTGCTGGAATCGCTGCGTGCGCGCGGCCGCGACGACGTCGCCGGCAGGAGCTGGCAGGAGCTGGCGCAGTTCTACCGGCAGGTGCGCACTCTCTACCTCGGCATCTTCGGCTTCATGGGGGCAATCCTCGTGGCGATGGTGCTGCTGGCGGCGGCCAACACGATGATGATGGCGGTCGCCGAGAGAACCCGCGAGATCGGCACGCTCCGGGCCATCGGGACGCGTCCGCGGTTCATCCGCCGGCTCTTCCTGGCCGAAGGCCTCGTGCTGGCGATTGGCGGGTGCCTCGCGGGGGCGGTCCTGTCGCTGGTCCTCCGGTTCATCCTCAACCACTCGGGGATCATGCTGCCGCCGCCGCCCGGGGCGACCCAGGGCTCGATGCTGTACGTCAAACTCTACGGCGCGGCCTACGGGGCGGGAGCGCTGGCGATGATCGTGACGCTGGCGGCGGCGTCCTGGCTGCCGGCCCGCAGGGCGTCGCTGATGCGGATCGTCGAGGCGCTCGCGCATGTCTAGCCACGCGCGCATGTTCAGCGGCGCGCATGCGGCGGTGCTGCTCCCGGTGTTTCTGGCCGTGGCCGCGATCGGCGGCGAGGCGCGCGAGCCGGACCATGCCGCAGCCGGTTCCGCGCTGCGCGCCGTCGACGCCGCGCTGCATCCCATCCGGGAGGGTGTCATCCGGGTGCGGTCGACCGTCACCCGGATCGACGCGGAACCGGTGGTCTCGGTCGTCGACGTGTACGTGAAGGGCTCCGACCATGTCCTGTGCGTTTTCCGGGAAGGCCCGCTGGCGGCCAGGAGGATTCTGACCGTGGGCGATCGGACCTGGCTCGTCGTGCCCGGTTCGGAACGCGCCATCCCGGTGAGCGCCGGCCAGCGTCTGCTCGGCGGCGCGTCGATCGCCGACGTCGCCCGGCTGCATTTCGAATCGGAGTTCGACGCAGAGCCGCGTCCCGGCGACGAGCAGATCGGCGGCGACGGATGCCGGGTGCTGGACCTTCGTGCCCGGAGCCGGAAGTCGCCGTATGCCACCGCGGTCCTCTGGATCGGCCGCGAGGACGGCCTGCCCCGCAAGGCGCTGCTCTCGCTTGCCTCCGGCATGACCGCGAAGGAAGTGCTCTTCACGGCGTACCGCCCGCTCCCGTCGGGCCCGGCGCTGGAGCGGATGCGGATATTCCACCGGCTGCCGTCGGAGCAGGGCATGGAGACGGAGCTCGAACTCGTCGATTTCGAGTCGCGATCCCTCGACGCCGATCTCTTCACCCCCGCCGGTGCGCGCGGACTCTCCTGACGATGAGCGCGCGCCGGCGTGTCGTGGTCACGGGAGCCGGCGTCGTCTCGGCGGCGGGCATCGGAGTCGAAGCGTTCTGGCGCGCCTGCGTCGAGGGGCGCGCGGCGCTGCGGCCGCCGGAGCGCTTCCCCGCGGCGCGCTTCGGACCGATACTCGCAGGCGAGGTGCCGGGTCCCCTCGCCGCGGGCGAGGAGGCGTCCTGCAGGTTCGCGCGCGACGCGGCGGACGAGGCCGTGCGTGCGGCGCGTCTCGATGACGGCCGGTTGCCGCCGGCCAGCGGAGTGGTCGTGGGCAGTTGCCTCGGGGCGACCCTGCAGACTCTTCGCGACGCGGCGCCGCCGGAGCCGATTGCCTACGGAGGGTTCGCGTCGCCCGCGCACCGGCTCGCCGACCTCCATCGGCTCTCCGGGCCGGTCATGGCGATCTCCTCGGCCTGCACGTCGGGGCTTGCCGCCATCGCGGCCGCGGCCGGCTGCGTCCGTCGCGGCGAGGCCGACGTGATGCTGGCGGGGGGCGCCGACGCCCTGTCGGAGTTCGTCATGAGCGGCTTTTCGATCCTCCATGTCCTGACGACGACGAGGGTGAGGCCGTTCGACCGCCGCCGTGACGGGCTGGCGCTGGGTGAGGGGGCCGGCATGGTGGTCCTGGAGGCGCGCGATGCGGCGCTCGATCGGGGCGCCCGGATACTCGCCGAGATCCTGGGGGATGGATCCGCAGGCGATGCCCACCACATGATCGGGCCAGTCACGGAAGGCGCGGGGCTGCGCCGCGCGATGGCGGCCGCTCTGGACGATGCGCGGCTCGATGCCGGGGTCGTGGACTTCGTGGCCGCGCACGGAACGGGGACAGTCCCGAGCGACGGCATGGAGATGACGGCGTTGCGGGATCTGCTGGGGGAGCGCGCGGCGCACGTCCCGATCAATTCGATCAAGGCGGTCGTGGGGCATGCGCTCGGCGCCGCCGGGGCCTTCGGGGTCGTCATGGCCGTCAGGACGATGGTCGAAGGGATCATCCCGCCCACGACGAACCTCGAGGAGCCGGTGGAGGGTTGCACGCTCGATCTCGTCGCCGGCGCGGCGCGGCGCCGGCCGGTGCGACGCGCCCTGACGATCGCTTCCGGCTTCGGCGGCCACAATGTCGCGCTCCTCCTGGGCGCGCCGTGAGGATCCGCCGGTTCGACCCCGCCCCCCACGCTCATGGCTTCGGGATCGTGCTCCCGGAGAACGGGACGACTGCGCTCCCCGTGCCGGCGGACGCCAAGTCATTGGTCCGCCGGCTGGATCGTTATGGGAGGCTCGGTGTCGCGGCTGCGGCGGCGGCGCTCGATGCCGCCGCGGCCAACCCGCCCGCAGTGCTCGATCCCTCCTGGGGGGTGATGGTCGGTTCGAGCCTCGGGTGCCTGGAGAGCAATCGCGCCCACGACCGCGCCACGCGGGAACAGCCGCTGCCGGAGATGCGCCCCGCATTGTTCGTCAGGACGGTCTCGAACTCGGTCACGGGTGACATCTCGATCGTCTGGCGCCTCGGCGGCCCGAGCGCGACCTTCGTTTCCGGCTGGACAGCGGGGGTCGATGCGCTGATCGCCGCCGCCATCGCGATCGAGGAAGGCCGCGCGCGCCTGGTCCTGGCGGGCGCGGTCGAGGCGCCGGGCAGCCCCCTTGCGGATGCCGCCGTGGCCGCCGGGCCCTGTGCGGCCGGGCGGCCGGGCGCGCGGGTGGCGGCGGGACCGCGCGAGGCGGCGGCGATGGCGCTGGTCGCCGCCGGGCCGAAGCCGGGCGCCCCGCGGCTGATCGCGGCGGGGCGCGGCCGCGACCCCGAGGGATGCATGTCGCTGCGCGCGGCGATGGCAGTCCTTGCGCCGGAGCGTCTCGCGGCGGTGGTGATCGCCAACGGGGTGCCGCCGCCTCTGCTGGCGCGCTGGCGCGACGAAGCCGGTCAGGTGCCGATCGTCGACCTGTCGAAGCGAACGGGCGAGCTCGGCGCGGTCGGCGTGTTCGCGGCGCTGGCCGGAACGGCCGCGGGTTCGGGATTGACCCTGGTCGTCGCCCGCGGTCCTGCCGGCGAAACGGCCGTGGTCGCCGCGCTGCGCTGAGGCCCTGCGGCGGCGGCGTGCTCGTCGAGGTAGGCGTCGGCGCGCATCATCCGCTGCGTCCGGAGGAGCACGCGGGTCAGGTACGGGATCTCGCCGAGCCGGACCTGGCGGATCCAGTCGCGCCAGCGTTTCCGGCCCTTGAGGTTGAGGATCGATCGGCGCCAGGTCTCGGCGTAGAGCTCGAAGAACCGGCGCGCCCCGAGTCGCGGCTCCCAGAGCGCGTGGTGCATGTCGTACGTGAACCATGGCCGGTCGCGGCGCAGGCGGTCGTGGTCCCGGTGCAGGGCAGTGCCCGGCAGCGGGGTCAGGATCGTGTAGCCGGCGCGCTCGAAGCGGTGCTCGGCGACGAACTCCCAGAGCTCGCGGAAGGAGTCCTCGCTCCAGTCGGGATCGATGACGAAGTTGCCGGTGACCCCGTAGCGCAGGCCGCGTGCGATCCGGGCCGCCTCGACGGTGTCGCCCAGGGTGGCGTCCTTCGACAGCCGCCCCAGGCCGGCGTCGGTCGGCGCCTCGAGGCCGAAGAAGATGTCGAAGTCGGTGGCCAGCGGGCGCCATGCCTCGAGAAGCTCCGGGTGGCGGCGCACCAGGTCGGTCCGCGTCTGCACCAGGATCCAGCGCTTGCGGACGCCGCGGCGGCGCAGCTCGCGCGCCAGCGCCAGGCTGCGATCGGGGAGATTCCAGAACAGGTCGTCCACGATGAAGACGTTCTCGCCGACCGCCTCGAGATCTTCCGCCACTGTGCCGATCGAGCGATCCCTGTAGCTCCGCCCGTAGAGGGACCAGACCGAGCAGAAGGAACAGCGGTAGGGGCAGCCGCGCGCCGTTTCCACGAGCCACACCGGCCGGAAGAGGAGGCAGTGATAGCCGCGTCGATAGCGCGCCACCAGGTCGCGCGCCGGTCTCGGGCAGCGATCGAGGACGGCGCGACCTGCGAGCGGCGGGGTGGAGATCCAGCCGTCCGGGGTGCGCAGGCGCAGTCCCGGCACGGCCGCGAGCGATCGGCCGGCCGCGACGGCCTCTGCTATGGCCGGGAGAACGATCTCACCGTCATCGACGCAAATCGCGTCGACGTCGGCCGTCTCGAGCGGTCCGGGCAGTGCTGAGGCCGCGTGTCCGCCGATGACGACGAGCGCGCCCGGAAGGAGGCGGCGGGCCGCGCGCGCGACCTCGAGCGCGCAGTCGTACTCCATGGCGTGCATGCAGGAGATCCCGACAATCGAGGCGCAGTGGCGGCGCATCCAGGCGTGCCCCCGGCGCTCGAACCGCGCGTCCACGATCGACGGCCGCGCGCCCGCGTCGCGCAGCGCCGCGGCGACATATTCGAGACCGAGTGGCTCGACCCGGAAGAAGGGTCCCAGGCCGAACCGCTCGTTCCCGGGATGGGGCCTGACCAGGAGAATGTCCACGGTGCCGTGTACCTTAACGGCGGCGGTCGGGGGTGGTCAAGAGCGCCGCCGGTGGTCCTCCTCGTCGCGCGGCAGACCATCGGTGGACGCGCGCCCGGGGCGTAGAATCGCCGGCCGTGGTACTGCCCGAGAGCCTCCCCGACGCCGGCGCCTCTTCCTCGGCCTCGCCATCGCCAATGTGGCCATCGCGGCCGGCGATGTCGCGGGGCTCATCCGGGTGGACAACCACGCCGGCCCAGGGGTCGACGGTGCCGGCAGCTGCTTCACCTAGTCTCTCGCCACCGCGTCCGACCCGCGCCCCGCACCGCCGCCATTCACGTTGTTTCTGCGCCAGGGGCGACTGCTCACGACCACGGTCGACAGCGACGATCTCGCCGCGGGCCTTGCCGCCACGATGGGGGCGGGTCTCGAGCTCCTGTCGGTCGCGGTCGATCCGCTTCAGATCGAAGGCCCAGGCGACCACCTCGCGCTCACGGTCCGTGCCACCGCCATCGCCCCGCCCGGACCGCGCGTAGACGATGTCCACATCCTGGGTCAGGCGGGCCGATCCGTGCGCGGTGGCCGCCAGCCCACCGATGATGATGAACTCGACGCGCCCCTCGGTGAGCGTCCGGATGAGGCGCTCGAAATCGGTCATCGGGAAGGCTCCGCCACCCTGCGTGCCCGGCGCGCCTCGGCGGCCAGGCGTTGCAGGGCGACGAGATGGGCGAGGCGCTGGGCGACCGACCTCTTGAGATTCTCGCGCAGCAGGGTGCGATCGACACCCTTCTTATACGCTTCGATGACCGGGTCGACCTCGAGGGGGTTCCGCATCGCGATCTCCGCCGTCGCTCTGAAACATCAGTTTACGCGAGGCCGGTACGCCTCGCGCGTGCTGACTTCCGTCGCTCGGCCGTGCACCGAGCGGCGCGTCACGCGGCGATCGCGACACCGACGGCGGCACCCATGCGACGCGGCACCATCTCACGCAGGTTGGCTTTCGGTGGACGCGCCGCAGTCGCGCGCACAACAGCCCCCGGGCGGTACATTCAGCTGGAGTCGTGAGCGCGGCGCGCAGCGCCGCGCCACCGCCGAGCCCCCCGGCGGCCCGCCGGGGGGCGTGCCGAAGGCCGGCGCAGAGGGGAACTGCCACACGCCCGCTGCGCCCCGCCTGCGGGCGGCGTGACAGACGCGCGTGACGGGATTGACTACAAGAGGTTCACTGCACCGCAAGCGCGGCTGGCGCGACGCCTGCCGCGGGGTCCGCGTCTCGCCCAAGCGCTACATAGGCCGCGAGTGACCGCAGCGCCCGCAGGCGCGGAGGGCCACGTCGGTCCCAAGTCCCGCTTGGCGAGCGCGCGATAGCAGCGCACCGAACCTTCTTGATGTCTCCCGATCATCTTTCGGTTTGGACGCAAATGACCGAGTACTCCCTCGCGAGTGCACGAACTGAGTCGCTCTCATCGTGCAACAGTGATTCACTCATGTCGCACGCTGCTTTGGAGTTGAGGCGAACCAAGCCTTTAAGAGCATTCAGCCTGACCAGCTCTGCGCCATCGTGCAGAAGGGAGGCTAGCCGAGGCCCGTCGTCGCCTGTGCCGCACTGAGACAGCCACCACGCAGCACTCTTCTTGACGTCTTCGGCCTCGGATGCAAGGTGATCGAGGGCGAGGCTCTTGGATGTGGAGCTGCAGTACTTCGAGAGAGCTGATAGGGCACGCGCCTTGGTTTCCGGATCTGGTCTGTTGGCAAGAACCTCAAGAGGCGTCACGGCGCGCGGATCCGCTAGCAGTCCCAGCGCTACAGCCACTGACGGTAACACGCTAGGTGGTGCACTCTCGGCACAACGGACGAGTTCCTCGAGGGCTTGGATGCCTCCCAGCAGTCCGAGAGCACGCGCAGCGGTCGACTGGATGATGCTCGCCCTCGCGAGAGTTGGTTCTGTGCGCAGGAAGCGCACCACATATTCTCGCCCGCTGCCTATCTTCCTCTCGCCGATGGTCTCGAGTATCGTCGTGATCATACCCGCAGGGTGCGAGGGCCAATCACTGAGCTTTTCCTCGAGCACACGAAACGCAGCCCTGGTATTCTCCGCCGTTGGCTCGGCGCAAAACGCTTCCACGTTTTCCCACACCCGTGGATCGTCGGCGTCCTCGACGATGACAACCTTGGTCGAATGCTCGTTCCCCTGAGAGGGATCCTGACCGGACTCCGGAGCGGGCGCCAAAAACACAAGGGCCACCACGAGCGCGACAAGCAGCATTCTCACGTGTCCGTCATCCCGAAGTGCGGAATGCGCCGTCTCAGTGCATCGGGGTCGGGGGTCTACTGACAAGCGATTCATCTCTCCGTCACCACTTGCCTTGCGCCTCAAGCTCCTTCTTCCGGGCTTCAGCTGCGGCCATGTATCCACGAATCGCATCGAAACCGCTAGAAGCACCCGAGCCTTTCAGATTTCCTGTACCTTCAAGGGCTTGGTCGGCGGCGCCGCCGCAAAGGTCGTCGGACTCATCACGGTAGTCATCGCGGATCTCACTCTCCACCCCATCGGCCCTCGACTCAAGCTCATCGTATTGCCACGTACCCTCCTCAGGCCCACCAAAATCTAGAGCGTCGTTGATGTGGGCGATCTCGTGTCCGGTACGAGCACCTGACTCCGCATCGCCTCTTGCTGCGATGGTCAGAGTCCCAACTACCTTATAACCATCCGAGCTGATCAGCTTCCCGGAGCCATTGACTACGGGGTTGATGGGAATTGCATCGCCATCAAACTTCGCCCTAACCTGTCTGCCCTTATCATCGTAGACCTTGGGCGCAAGCTGGAGCTTCACCTGAACGTTCGGGTTGCTCTTCGCCGCATCGAACTGACGCCGGAACGTCTGAGAGGTCCTGTAGGCGTAGGCAACCGCGCTGCGCGCGCTTGTGGCGACTTGTATATCGAGGCCATCCGGATCCACGTACTTCAGTGGATTGTTCAGAGCGTAGGAATAGCGATTCCATCGCTGCGGCCTTGCTAGATTCGCGCGTTGATCGACCAGTGGATCCGGGCTCATGAACCGTCCGAGGGAGGA
>Ga0210377_10000117_pt1 | contig 71747 bp, 62 predicted proteins | sample PLM4_65_b1redo_FD_155480 | JGI IMG/M metagenome (GOLD analysis project Ga0210377, IMG submission 155480) | Groundwater sediment microbial communities from an aquifer in East River, Colorado, USA - PLM4_65_b1 redo | ecosystem: Environmental > Terrestrial > Soil > Riparian zone | place: USA: East...
GAATCGGAGGCTCGTCGTAGTATCAGGCCGAATCGTGTTCGTCATCCTACGGACTGTATGTTCGTCTCCGGTTGCTCTCCACCCCGCCTCGCGGCGACGCAGTTACCGTTGACTACCGGGAGTGGACCTCTCCCGGGAGAGGACTTTCACCTCTCAGATGCGCGTGCTTCCAGGCGCACGATCCCCGTTTTCACGGGGATGACGAATCAGGGTACAAGTGAGTTTTTTTCTACGCTGCTTAAGAGTTTTGAATTTTCCGTGTAGTCAGTGTGTTCCGTGGTTAAAAGGTTTTACGTTTTAGATTTTATTCCTGCTTGCCAGGGTCAGGTATTATGCGCGCTACTGACTTATTCAACGAACTGAGATCAAACCTGCCCGCCATGGCGGCTTCGATCCTGCTTGCGCTGCTCGTACTGACGGCGCTCGTGGGCCCATGGCTTGTTTCCGCTGATCCGCTCTTCATGGATCTTGAGCACTTGAAAGAACCGCCGAGTTCTGCCCACTGGCTCGGCACGGACAGCACTGGCCGGGACATCCTGTCGCGCATCGTTTCCGGCGCGCGCATCTCGCTTGCCGTCGGGATCATCGCCTCGATCCTTTCCCTCAGCATCGGCATCTGCTTCGGGTTGATCGCCGGGTACTTCGGCGGCAAAGTGGATGCGTTCCTGTCCCAGGTCTTCGACATCTTTCTTGCCTTCCCGAGCCTGATCCTGGCCATCGGCATCAGCGCGGTCATGCCGCCGGGGCTTACCTCCGCCATGCTGGCAATCACGCTCGTGGGCTGGTCGGGCTTTGCCCGGCTCGTGCGCGGCATTACGCTCTCGCTCAGGGAGCAGACCTACGTGGAGGCATCGCGCGCCATCGGCGCATCATCCGCACGGATCCTCTTTCACCACATCCTGCCGAATGCACTCCCCTTGATCCTCGTTGCCGGCAGCCTGCGGGTGGGCGGGTTCATCCTGCTCGAAGCCGCGCTCTCGTTCCTGGGCCTCGGCGTCCAGCCCCCAACGCCGACGTGGGGATCGATGATCAGCCTGAACCGTGCCTACATCAACTCGGCTCCCTGGATGGTGATCTTCCCGGGCCTCGCCATCAGCATCACGGTGATCAGCTTTAATATGCTGGGCGACTTTCTGCGGGACAAACTTGATCCGAGGATGCAGGTGTAGGAAAGATGCTTTCTCGGTTGATCAAAAACCGTGTTGGAGGACCGCCGTTGATCCTGTACCTGGATACCACCAGCCTGGTGAAGCTCTATGTCACTGAGTCTCATTCCGGGCTTGTCAGGGCTCGGGCCGAAGAGGCGGAGATCCTCGCCACCTGCCGCGTTGCCTATCCTGAAATGATGTCAGCCCTGAACAGGCGCTTCAAGTCCGGGGACCTGCAGAAGGGACTATGACCTGTTGGTGAAGGCCTTCCCCTCTGTATGCGGCTATCTGCAAGCACCCTCACAGATCCCTCACAATATCAGTTTATAAATGACCGGATTAGTGTTAGTATACGCAGCCATGATAGACAGCATCCGCGCAAAAAAATCCCTGGGCCAGAACTTCCTAAAGGACCCCCTTTATCTCTGCAAGATCGTAGACGCGGCACAGGTCTGCCCGGATGACCAGGTCCTCGAGATCGGACCGGGGCTCGGCCATCTGACAGCAGTGCTTGCACAGCGGGCGCAACGCGTTCTCGCCCTCGAACTGGACACACGGCTGATCCCGGTGCTGGAGCGCCAGTTTGGCGACCAAAAGCATATAACGATCATCCACGCTGACGCCCTCGAATACGCCTACGGCGAACTATCTGGCACGTGGAAAGCGGTCGCGAACCTTCCCTACTACATTTCAACGCCCATCATTCAGCTCCTTCTTGGTCACCGCGACAAGTTCTCGACACTAACGTTGCTGCTCCAAAAAGAAGTGGCTCAGCGCATAGCGTCGCCGCCGGGAAGCAAGGAGTACGGCTTTCTCTCCGTTCTCGTCCAGCTGTCTGCTGAACCGCGGATCGAGTTCATGGTGCCTGCGGGCGCTTTCACCCCGGTGCCGAAAGTGGACTCAGCCGTGGTCACGCTCAGGATGCGCGAGCACCCGGCCGCATGCAAAACGGATAAGGCCTTCCTGATCAGCTTGCTCAAGGCAGTTTTCTCACAGCGCAGAAAAACCCTGCGCAATGGACTAAAGCCCCTCGCAATACCACCCGATCGCCTGGAAGCCGTCCCTGGGCGAACAGGCATCGATCTGTCCCGAAGGGCCGAGACGCTGAGCGTTGAGGAGTTCTGCGCTCTCGCCGATTTTCTGAAAGAACCTAACCCGAAAATCGCATAGCATCAAAAAAATCTTTTTTACCACGGAACACCCTGACAACACGGAAAAACCAGAACCTTTTAAAAATCCCTTCCGTGTATTCCGTGTGTTCTGTGGTAATAAACAGTCGTAAAAAATGTCCGGCTGAATAGTTACACCGGACGTTCCTCAGATTCGTTCTTGTCCATATGCTCTTCCTGGATTCGTCGCAGCACTGCTCGTCGCAACCCGCATTTTCACAGGCCTTTTTGCCTTGACATTTACCTGCCGTACCCTATAATAATCAGCGTTGCGGAGAGGTTGGTCATGAAAGACGCCATCATACAGGCATTTGAGGAGAGCGCAAAGGTCAAGGTCGCTTTTGTGCGCGACAATGTCGACAAGATCGTCGAGGTGGTGCAGCTTATTGCCCAGGCGTTCCGGGAAGGGAAGAAGGTGCTCCTGTTCGGGAACGGCGGCAGTGCCACCGACGCGTCCCATATTGCAGCAGAATTCGTGAACCGTTTTCTGATGGAGCGGCCGCCCCTACCGGCCATCGCGTTGAACACGGATGTGGCGGTCCTCACGAGCATCAGCAACGATTACGACTTTACCCAGGTATTCTCAAAGCAGCTCAGCGCCCTGGGGCATGAAGGCGACGTAGTGATCGCCATCAGCACGAGCGGCAATTCGCCGAACGTCATCAAAGCCCTTGATGTGGCCAAGAAGAACCACATGAAGACCGTGGTGTTTACGGGAGGGAACGGCGGCAAGATGGCGAACCTGGCCGACTATACCTTTATCGTCAAGACCAAGGTAACAGCGAGGGTCCAGGAAACGCATATTACCCTGGGCCATACCATCTGCCAGATGGTGGACGAAGAGCTCTTCGGGAACCACCTCAAGTGAGCCCCATGAAAAAGCTCGACACCAGCCGGATAAAAACTTACTCCCTCAAAGACCGCCCGAGCAAGGTGCGCATCGGCGATTTTGCCAAGCCCCATCAGCCTGGCGCAAGCTTCAAGGACTTCTTCTCATCGCTCCCGAACATTCTCGGAGCCCAGCATTTAAAGGACGTTGTAGCGGCCCTGGTCCAGGCCCGCAAAGACCAGCGGCCGGTCATGCTCGGCATGGGCGCCCACTCGATCAAGGTCGGCCTGAACCCGGTGATCATCGACCTCATGGAGCGGGGGATCATCACGAGCCTTTCCTTGAACGGGGCCGGCATCATCCACGACTTCGAGCTTGCCTTCGTGGGCCAGACCTCGGAAGACGTAGACAAGGAGATCCTCTCCGGAGCCTTCGGCATGGCGGAAGAGACCGGCCGCATGCTGAACCAGGCGATCGCATCAGCATCGGATGATGAAGGCATCGGCGCATGCGTCGGCAGGATGATCCAGGCCGGAGACTTCCCGTACAAGAACAACAGCCTGCTTGCCGCCGGCCGCCGGCTGGGCGTTCCAGTCACGGTCCATGTTGCCATCGGCACCGACATCATCCATATGCACCCGTCTTTTGACGGGCGCGCCCTGGGAGCTGCTGCGCACCGCGACTTTCTCGCCTTCTGCGCGCTCGTATCAGAACTTGAGGGCGGGGCCTATATCAACCTTGGATCCGCCGTACTCCTGCCCGAGATCTTTCTCAAGGCTGTGACGCTCTGCCGCAATTTAGGCCATCCGCTTCTGCACTTCACCACGGTGAACATGGACTTTGTACAGCACTACCGTCCGAACACCAATGTTGTGCGCCGTCCCACCCAGGGAGGCGGCAGGGGCTTTGCCCTGACCGGCCACCACGAGATCATGCTTCCCCTGCTTGCCGCTGCCCTGATCGAACAGTTCTAGCCACCTTGTTGTACGCCTGCCTGGCCGCCTAACTCCACACATTCACTACCGCACTCGGGTACGCGGAATTGACTCGCCGCGTACAATAAAGAATCTCACTTTCTGCTTCTTATTAATCTTCCTCAAAAATACATTGTTGTACCACCAGTTCGTCATCCCCGAATGATTTTATCGGGGATCCAGAAAATGCCTACGACGACTGGATTCCCGCTCAGGGTCATTGAGGGAATGATGTGTGTACAGGAAGGTCCCAGTCATTGATATCGATGAGCATTATGGGGTCTGCTTGTTGAAAGATCAGGGCAACACTTTTGATACGCTACAGGTTCTAGGCGTGAGGGAGGAGAAAAGGTTATGACGCAGTTCCGTTGATGGCCCGATGCACCACTTCGCTCAGGTCCTTGATCCTGAACGGCTTGGCAATAACGCCGCGAAAGCCATACTGCTTGTATTCGGCCATGACCGGGTCCTTGGAATATCCGCTCGAAACGATGGCCTTCACGTTTGGATCGATCTCGATCAGTTTCTTCACTGCTTCCCTGCCGCCCATGCCGCCCGCAATGGTAAGGTCCATGATGACGACATCGAAGGGAGTCCCGCGCTGGTCCATGGCGTTCCGGTACAGTTCCACGGCCTCTTCGCCGTCTTCGGCGAAAGCCACTTCGTATCCCAGGCGCACCAGGATGTCGCGCATGGTCGTCCGGATCGTCTCCTCATCATCCATGACCAGCACCCGGCCCTGCCCGGTCGTGATGGTTTCGGCCTCAGCCCGGGCCGGAAGGAGCTTTTTGTCCGTTGCAGGAAGGTAAAGACGGAAGGTCGTTCCCTTGCCGAGCGTGGATTCAAGCGTAATCTGTCCGCCATGATTATTGATGATAGAGTAGGTGACCGCCAGCCCCAGACCGCTGCCGCGCTGCTTGGTCGTAAAGTAGGGATCGAACACTTTGTCCAGATGTTCTTTCGGGATGCCGGTCCCGCGGTCCGCGATCGTCACGAGTATATATTTTCCTGCTTCCAGGGGCGGGATCTCGTGAGCCTTCAGCGTAATGTTCTCGCAGCTCACCGAGATGACCCCCCCTTCGGGCATGGCCTGATCGGCGTTGATCAGCAGATTGTTGATGACCTGCGTCATCTGCGCTTCGTCGGCCTCAGTGAGCCAAAGATCGTCGGGAAGCTGCAATTCATGCCTGACGCGCGATCCGCGAAGCGCAAACCCGGCCGACTCCCGGATGAGCTCAGCCAGGGACGCGACGGTCTTGACCGGCGTGCCGCCCTTTGAGAAGGTCAGGAGCTGCTGCGTCAGGTCCCGTGCCCGGAGCGAAGCCTGTTCCGCCTCGGCCAGATACCGGTGGGCCCGGTCCGCAGGCGGAATGTCCAGCTTGGCAAGCGAAACATTGCCCATGACCGACGCCAGCAGATTGTTGAAGTCGTGAGCGATCCCGCCTGCCAGGATCCCCAGCGATTCCAGTTTCTGGGCGCGCAGCAGATCGCCTTCGACCTTCTCACGCTCGGCGATCTCGCTTTTCAGCCGCATATTCGCCGCGGTCAGCTCCATCGTCCGCTCATCGACCAGGTCCAGGAGGCGCTCGCGGTGATCGCGCAGTTCATCTTCAGCGTGCTTGCGCTCGGTCACGTCCCTGACGATCCCGATCATGGCGATGGGCTCGCCCTGGTCGTTCTTGATCAGGGCCGTGGACAGCCATACGGGAAACTTCGAACCGTTCTTGTGCTGAACCATGATCTCGCCGCTCCAGCGGCCTTCTGTCCGGATGCAGGGAACGATTACGGACGAAGCAAAGTCCGGGTCCACGTTCATGGTATTGACGTGTTTGCCCACGAGCTCCACCTGGGAATATCCGTAGAGCTCCTCTACGGCCTTGTTGGAGTACAGAATGTATCCGTTGAGATCAATGATCTGGACCCCGTCCATGGCTTCTTCAATGGCCCCCGAGAACAGCTTCACTTTTTCCTCGGCCTGTTTGCGCGATGTAATATCGCGGATAATGCCGGTGGAAAACCAGCGGCCCTTGATCTGGATGGTCGACAGCGAGATCTCGACCGGGAACTCCGTACCGTTCTTCCGCAGGGCCTGCAGCTCCACGGTCCTGCCGAGCACACTGCCCTCGCCTGTTTGCTGGTAATGATTGAACCCCTTCTGATAGGCGCTGTGATAGTTTGGCGGCGCGATAAGCAGGTGCAGTTCCGTGCCCAGTGCCTCATGTGCGGGATGGCCGAAGATCTGCTCGGCGGCCGGGTTCCAGAAAACGATCTTTCCCGCGTCATCCATCATGATGATGGCGTCTTTTGCCGTGTCCGCGATCGTATGCAGCGTTTTCTCGCTCTCGCGAAGCAGCATCTCTGCTCGTTTGCGATCGGTAATGTCCCGCACCAGCTCGATGCCGGCGATCATCTGACCGGATACATCCTTGAGCGGAGAGGCCGTTATCTCGATAGAGCGATCCTCGCTTCCGGTCAAGTTCTTTTCTTGAGAGTGGCTTTGTCCATCCTGAAAAGATAGGTTCACGGGACAGCCGGGGCAGACGTCGTCGAGCTTCGAGTAGGCCTGGTAGCAATATTCACCCAAGTGCTCTCCGACCATAGCTTTGTGCGCCTGGTTTTGATATAAGACCCTGAAATCCGTGCTCTGGATACTGATCCCGTCGCCAATGGCCCCCAGCACCGCCTCCGTCCTGGCCTTTTCATCGGCAAGCTTGGTGAAGGCCTCCTGCAGCTCTTTATCAGCGTGCCTGCGGCGTACCATAATGCGGGAGATCAGGATTCCGAACACAAGGAAAGCAACGAGAAAGAGCATCCGGAAGTAGAGCTCATGAAAGGACATGTCGAACAACAGGGAATCCAGGAACGATTCGTCCTCAAAAAATACCGAATCGACGAAGGCATCAAGAGCCCAAAGCGCTATGCCGCCGAACAGGGACAGGAGTATGATCTTTTTTTCTTCCTTGAACATGTTGAGAACACCCGTCGGGGACCTGAAGCGATTTTCGTCTCAAGACTGTAATAAGATCGATTGCACTTGATCAGAAATTGTATCATAACAAATCATAGCCGCCGAGTACATAGGAAAATTCAGCCTGCTCCAACGGACTGTCTGCCCCGCAATGTTACCACAAATACCACGCTTCCAACGACATTTTAACCGGGGTTACCGGGGTTATCGTCTCAGACAAACGAAGGCCCGCGCCAGAGTATCGGCACGGGCCTTCTTGAATATTAACTATTGAACCTTAACTGTCGTGTTCTTGAATCACGCCTTTGCCCTTCCAGGCAGGGGCGTAATCGCGTCTGCGAATGCGATTAAATCGGAAGCTCTTTTAAAACAGCCCAGAGACCTTGCCGGTGTTCACATCCACGTCCACGCGGCGGAATGCCGGGTTGGAACTCGTTCCGGGCATGAGGCTGATCGTCCCTGCGCAGGGGCAGAGGAACTTGGCTCCCGAGTAGATCAATATATCCCTGATGGGCAGCGTCCAGCCCTTGGGCACTCCCTTGAGGGTCGGATCGTGGGTGAGGCTCAGATGGGTCTTGACCATCATGGTGGCGTAGTCCGCGTACTTGGGATCGTCTTCCAGCATCTTGGCCTTGGCTTCCGCTTCGGGCGACCAGGAAACACCATCGGCGCCGTACACTTCCGTGGCAATTTTCGCCACCCGGTCGCGCAACTTCATCTCAAGGGGGTAGAGGAACTTGAAATCGGTCTTCTCGTTGCAGGCATCGATGACCGCATCGGCAAGTTCCAGCGCACCCTCGCCGCCTTTGAGCCAGTGCTGGGATTCCGCGCAGCGTGCGCCGGCTGCTTCGGCGGCCTTCTTGACCGCGGCCACTTCGGCGTTCGTATCAGTGTAAAAACGGTTGATGCAGACCACCGGGTTTATGCCGGACTTGCGGATGACATTGATCATGTGGACCATGTTGGCGCAGCCCTTTTCGACCAGACCCACATTCTCCTTGGTGTACTCTTCGGGCAGGGCCTTGCCGGGCACAACCTTGGGACCGCCGCCGTGCATCTTGAGCGCGCGGACGGTGGTGGTGAGCACTGAAACGTGGGGTTTCAGGCCGCTGAAACGGGACTTGACGTTCCAGAACTTCTCAAAACCGATGTCCGCGGCAAAGCCGGACTCGGTCACATGGTAATCGAACAGCTTCAGGCCGACCCGGTCGGCGATGATGGATGACTGGCCCACGGCGATATTGGCAAAAGGACCGGCGTGTACCAGGCAGGGGTTGTATTCTGCCGTGCACATAAGCGTCGGGTTAATGGTATTGCGCATGAAGGCGGCCATGGCATTGCCGACTTCCAGATCGCCCGTCGTGACCGGCTTGCCGCTCTTGTCGAAGGCAACGGTGATGTTGTTCAGGCGCTGTTTCAGGTCGGCGAGGTCTTTGGCTATGGACAGGATGGCCATGCACTCGGACCCGACCGCGATGCCAAACTTGGACTGCATCATGAAGCCGTCCGTCCGTCCGCCGATGCCGATGATGATATTGCGGAGGCTTTGGGCGCAGAAGTCGATGATCCACCCCATCTCAACGCGCGTGGGGTCTATGTCGAGACGCCTCATCTTCGTGAGCCGCGCCAGCTGCTCGTCGTTATAGTTGCGCTCGTGCTGCATGCGGGAGGTCATCGCCACCATGGCCAGGTTGTGGGAGTTCATGATGTCGTTGATGTCGCCGGTGAGACCCAGGGAGAACTCGGTCATGGGAATCAACAGGGAGTTGCCGCCGCCCGCGGCAGTGCCTTTCACGTTCATGGTGGGACCGCCCGAAGGCTGACGCAGTGCGCCGCCGACGTTCACGCCCCGCTTGCCGAGACCCTCCATCAAACCGCATGACGTAGTGCTTTTGCCTTCGCCCAGCGGGGTCGGGGTGATGGCCGTCACCTCGATGTACTTGCCGTCGGGCTTATTCTTGAGACGTTCATTGACCTTCAGGAAATCGATCTTGGACAGGCGGCCCATGGGCAGCATCTCGTCCTTGTGCAGGCCTAGTTTCTCGCGCCACTCTTCCGGCGTGGGCATTTTCTTTTCCGCTTCTTCGGAAATCTGCCAGTCGGCTAACTTCGTTGCATCATAGGGCATATCAAATTCTCCTTTTGTTTTTCTTAATATATACGAGCCTTATATGGCTCACCTTGCAATGGTATTTTTGAGATCCCGAAACGAAACCTTCGCGTTGATGATCGTTTGACTTTGAATATTCTCTTTCGCGCCTCTATCGTTATTCGTTCCGTGCTTTTAGTAACTGATCAAAAGCTTCATGAGCTTCTCGTTCATGGAGTGCACGTTTTTGCTCGCGATGCGCGCGATGGTCTTCATGATCTTGTACATCATCATCGTGTCGCTTTTTTCGAGCGCCTTGAAATCATCGGTCTTGAACCGATAGACCTCCGTATCATCGATCGCAGTCGCATCGGCGCCATGCATCGCTTTGTTTTCGATCACGGAAAGCTCTCCGAAAATGTGGTTTTCCAGAAGCACCGCAAGTGTCTGTTTCCAGCCGTCGGCGGTCAGCATCGAGATCTCCACTTTCCCGGTCTTGACCAGGAAGATCCCCTTGGTAGGCTCGCCTGCCTTGAAGATCGGCTTTCCCTTGGAAAACTTCTCGAGGGTGATCGTCTGGGCGATCCTCCCGAGTTCTGCTTCTGTCAGGTCGCTGAAGAGTATCTGCTGCTTGAGTTCGGATGTGTCGATCATACTTTCTCCTCGATAGAATAACCCTCAAATGGTAAGAAGGTGCGACTGCCAAATGTTTTCCAAACCTCTCGACTGCCCAACTTCACGCCTTCTCTATCCGCACCGCCGAGACCTTGAATGACGGGATCTTGGCCGTCGGATCAAGGGACGTGCTGCTCGTGAGCACATTGGCTGCAGCTTCCTTAAAATGGAAGGGGATGAACACCACACCCTGTGCCGGCCGCTTTGACACGAGCGTCTTGACGTTGATCGATCCGCGGCGCGAGGTAACCTTCACCCACGTCCCGTCGCTGACCGACAGCTCCCGGGCATCTCCGGCGTTTATCTCAATATAGGCTTCCGGCGACACGGCATTGATCGGCTTCACGCGCCTGGTCATGCCTCCGGTATGGTACTGGAACAAGAGTCTTCCGGTCGTCAGGATGAACGGGTACTCCTTGTCCGCCTGTTCAGCCGATTCTTTGTAGGTCACGAGGGTGAACCTGCCCTTGCCGCGCGGGAAACCTCCCTTGAACAGGAACTGCGTGCCGGGATGGTCCGGCGTGGGACAAGGCCATTGCAGGCCGCCTTCTTCGAGCCTGACGTAGCCCATTCCGGCGAGCGCCGGCCAGGCATGGCCGATTTCACGGAAGACCTCGACGGTATGGGAATAGGACATCTCATAACCCATTCTTTTGGATAGTTCCATGATGATGAGCGAGTCTTTCATGGCCGAACCAGGGGAACTGACCGCCCGTCTGACGAGCTGCACGCGGCGTTCGGTGTTGGTGAAGGTGCCTACCTTCTCGGCAAAGGATGAACCGGGAAGCACCACGTGGGCAAGCTCGGCTGTTTCGGTCATAAAGATGTCCTGGACCACAAGCAGCTCAAGCGACTTGAGCGCCTTCACCGTATGCGTGGTGTTGGGGTCCGAGACCGCCGGGTTCTCACCCATGATATAGAGGGCCTTCAGGGCGCCCTTCTCCGCGGCAGGCAGCATCTCCGTGGCGGTCAGGCCTTCTTTGTCCGACAGCTTCGCCTTCCAAAGGGCCTCAAACCTCTCCTGAACAGCGGGGATACTGACCCGCTGATACCCCGGATACATGTTCGGGATGCACCCCATGTCCGTTGCACCCTGCACATTGTTCTGGCCGCGGAGCGGGTTCACGCCCGCGCTTTCCTTGCCCAGGTTTCCGGTCATGAGCGCCAGGTTGGCGATGGAGAAAACGTTTTCCGTGCCATGCGCGTGCTGGGTGATCCCCATGGTGTAGTAGATGCCCGCTTTTTCCGAGGAACCGTACATCCTGGCCGCCTTGATGATCAGGTCTGCGGGCACGCCGGTGATCTTCGACGCGGCCTCGGGCGTATAGGCTTCCAGGTTTTTCCGGAATGCCTCGTCAAAGCCTTCGGTCATGGACGCGATAAAGTCCTCTTTGACCAGCCCTTCCTTCATGATCACATGCATCATGCCGTTTAAGAGCGCCACGTCCGTGCCGGGCTTCTGCTGCATCCAGATGTCCGCGAACCGGACCAGCGGCACGCGCCTCGGGTCCGCGATGATGATCTTCGCGCCCTTGCGCTTTGCCTTGATCATCCTGAGCGCGACAATGGGATGGTTTTCCTTGGTGTTCGAGCCGATGACGAACAGCACGTCGTTGTTCTCGATCTCGGCGATCGAGTTCGTCATTGCTCCGGAACCGAATACGGTGGCCAGACCGGCCACAGTCGAGCTATGTCAGAGGCGTGCGCAGTGATCGACGTTGTTCGTGCCGATGCCCGCGCGGATGAATTTCTGGAACAGGTAGTTCTCCTCGTTCGTACAGCGTGCGGACGAGAGGCCGCCGATGGCGTCGGGACCGTGCTTCTTTTTGATGGCGGTCATCTTCTCGGCAATATAGCCGAACGCCTCGTCCCAGGATGCGGGCACGAGTTTCCCGTCCTTCCTGATCAGCGGCGTCGTGAGCCTGTCGGGGCTGTTGATGAAACTGTAGCCGAACCGGCCCTTGACGCAGAGCCAGCCTTCGTTGAGCGTGTCCTGGCGCGACGTGACGCGCACCACTTCATTCCTGCTCACGTGCAAAGTGAGGTTGCAGCCGCAGCCGCAGTAGGGGCAGATGGTCTCGACCTGCTTCACGTCCTTCTGCCTGCCCTTGCCCAGGGACTGCTTGCTCATGAGCGCGCCCGTGGGGCAAATGCTGACGCACTGGCCGCAGAACTCGCAATCGAGGTCTTTTTCAAAGGGCGTGGAGACCTTGGCGCCGAAGCCGCGGCTTGAGATATCGATGGCGCCTACGCCCTGGATCTCTTCGCAGACGCGGACGCACTTGCCGCAGAGGATGCACTTCTCCATGTCGCGCTCGATAAAGGGGTTCAGGTCCTTTTTCGTGTATTGACGCCGCTCGCCCACGAAGCGGTTCGACCGGATCTCGTAGAAATATGCCAGTTCCTGGAGCGTGCAGTCTCCGGCCCGTTCGCAGACCATGCAGTCGTTCGGATGATCTGACAGGAGGAGTTCGACGATGGTGCGGCGCTGGCGTTCGATCTGCTCGTTCGAGGTCTCCACTTCCATACCCTCGGTCACCGGCGTTGTGCATGCGGTCACCGGCCGGGGCATGCCCTTTACCTGGATGAGGCAAAGCCTGCAGCCCCCATGCGGCTCGAGCCGCGGGTCGTCGCAGAGCGTCGGAATGTAGATGTCGTTCCGCCGCGCGGCGTCGAGAATGGTCACATTGTCCGGCACGTTCAATTTCCTGCCGTTTATGGTAAGATTTGCCATTGGTTACCCTTTTTTGATCGCCTTGAACTTGCACGTCTCGAAGCAGGCCCCGCATTTGATGCAGATGTCCTGGACGATCTTGTGCGGCTTTTTCTTCTCGCCGATGATGGCGCCCGCCGGGCAGACCCGCGTGCAGGCGGTGCACCCCTTGCAGAATTGTTCGGTGATGCTGTACGACAGTAGATCTTTGCATACACCGGCGGGACAGCGCTTTTCGTAGATATGCGCTTCGTACTCATCGCGGTAGTACTTGATCGTGGAGAGGACAGGGTTGGGCGCTGACTGTCCCAGGCCGCAGAGCGACGATGTTTTCACGTCAATGCTGAGCGTTTCCAGGAGGTCGAGATCCCCTTCCCGTCCCTTTCCTTCGGTGATCCTGGTCAATATTTCGAGCAGCCTCTTGGTGCCGATCCTGCAGGGAACGCATTTGCCGCAGGACTCGGACTTGGTGAACTCCAGGAAGTACTTGGCCACATTCACCATGCAATCGGTCTCGTCGAGCACGACCATCCCGCCGGACCCCATGATCGATCCAACCTTGCCGAGCGATTCGTAATCCAGCGTCGTGTCGATGATGCTTGCAGGAATGCATCCGCCCGACGGCCCGCCGGTCTGAACGGCCTTCAGCTTTTTGCCGCCCTCAATGCCCCCGCCGATATCGTAAATGACCTCTCTGAGCGGGATGCCCATGGGGACTTCGATGAGTCCGGAGTTCAGGATCTTTCCCGTCAGGGCGAACACCTTGGTCCCCTTGCTCTTCTCCGTGCCCATGGCCGCGTACCACTCAGCGCCTTTGCGCATGATATAGGGAACGTTCGCGAGCGTCTCCACGTTGTTGATGATCGTGGGATAGCCCCAGAGACCCTTTTGGACCGGGAAGGGCGGCTTGGCTCTCGGTTGTCCCCGCTTTCCTTCGATGGACGCGATGAGCGCCGTTTCCTCGCCGCAAACGAAAGCGCCTGCGCCGAGTTTTACCTTAACATTGAAGTCAAATCCCTTGCCGAGGATATTCTTGCCGAGGAACCCGCGCTCCTTTGCCTGTTTGATCGCGAGATGGAGGCGTTCCACCGCAAGCGGGTACTCCGCCCTGATGTAAACGTATCCGTAGGGTGCCTGGATCGCATAGGCCCCGATGATCATGCCCTCGATTACCGCATGAGGATTGCCCTCGACAACCGACCGGTCCATGAACGCGCCCGGGTCTCCTTCGTCGGCGTTGCAGATAAGATACTTTTTTGGACCGGGCGCCTTGATCGCCATGTCCCACTTGACGCCTGTGGGGAAGCCTGCGCCGCCGCGGCCTCGTAAGCCCGAGGCTTTGATCACGTCAATCGCCTCCTGGGGGCTCATGGTCGTGAGGACCTTCTTGACCGCCTCATACCCTTCCCGGAAAATATAGGAATCGATGTCCTCAGGGTCCACTTCGCCGCAGTCGGAAAGCACGACCTTGACCTGTTTATCATGGAACGTGTGATAGTCGTCCTTCACCAGCCAATCGCCCACCGGCGTGCCGCCGACGATATGCTCGTTCACGATGCGCTCGACCATGTCCGGCTTGATATATTCGTACGTGGACTTGCTGCCGTCAAGGATCACGTCCACAAGCACATCACGGGCGCAGAATCCCCGGCAACCGACCTTATGCACCGAACAGTTCTTTTCCACGGTCGCCCGGATACGCGAAGCCGCAAAAGCCTTTTCAAAGGAGGCGATCACCTCTACGCCGCCTGCGGCAATACCGCCCGTGCCCATACATACTTTTATCGATACGTCTTTATTCATGATTGCTCCGGAGTGAAAACTGTGACCGCTGGATCGGTTCAAGCAGTTTAAACGGTTTGAACGGTCATTCTAAATATAATCGGTATACTCTTTCTTCCCCTCTTTGAGGGTCTTCATTTCAGTCTTGAGCTTGTCCGGCGTCACCTTGCCGAGCACGGTCTTGTTGACGATGATGACCGGCGCGATGCTGCAGGCGCCGACGCAGTTCACCTTTTCCACGGTGAATTTCAGATCTTCCGAAGTGTCTTCGCCTTCGGGAATTCCCAGTTCCTTTACCAGACTGTTGATCAGCCGCTCGGACCCCTTGACGTGGCAGGCCGTGCCGCAGCACGCGGTAATAACGTTTTTGCCTCTCGGCTTGAGGTGAAACTGCGCGTAGAAGGTCGCTATGCCGTAAAATTTCGCCGGCGGAACATCGAGCCGTTCCGAGACCCAGAGGATCGCGTCCTCACGCAGATAGCCGAATTCGCTCTCCAGGTCCTGCAGGATCGAGATCAGGTTTCCTTCGTTCTCATGGTACCGCGCGATGATGCCTTCGAGTTTTCTTTCCATCGTTCTCTTCCTTTTGAGACAAAAAGGGCCGCCTCAATTGTCCCGGCAGCCGCGTAGGTGCTCCACGGTCTTGGTCTTGGGTGTGCTCTTGGAGGGCACGCTCCTGGCCTTCGACTGGTGCGCCCCTGGTTGCGACAGGGGCGCACAAATTTGAAGTCTCTATTTTTTTTTCAGAACATCGGATCCATGGTGAGCGCCGGATGATTCTTGGCGGTCAGAAACTCCATCATCTTTTCCGAATCTTCCGCAACGGTCTCATCGGCGATCCTGTCGATCAGGTCGGGGATTCCCTCTGCCTCAGCGCGCTTTTTGAATTGCTCCGCAAAGGATTCCTTCAGGTTCTTCGTCATCCAGACGATGCGTTTGAACCCGCCGTCGGCGGAAAGGAACTTGTTGCTCGTCAAGAAGAACCTTCCAATGCCCATGAAGCCGGGCGTCTGAGCCCCGCCGCCCACGGTGCCGGCGAGCGTTGAGAACTTCATGCCGATGGGCGTCATGCCGGTGTAACCGCGGTTCACGATCATGACGCCGTTCGCCTCGGGCACGATGGCCATGATGCACTCAAAGCAGCCGCAGGAAGTCATGGGTGCATCCATGATCGTATAGGCATTGAAGTATTCGAGGCCCTGGTGCGAGTTCGTGTACACATATTCGTCCACGCCCTTCCAACGGCCCTTGACCGCGTCGATGGTCTCGCCCTTCAGCACCGGCTGGTTCGCGCCATTGGGGTCGATCTCGTAAGCGGCCTTGGCATCGAGCCAGTTGTAGGCGCCGCAGAGTCCGAGCCGCTCAGGAGAGACCACGCACACGTGGTTCGGCGCGAAGCTCTGGCAGAGGAGGCAGGAATAGAAGGTGTCAACAGACTCATCGGTCATTGAAGCAAGACGGATATCGCGTTCAAGGTAGGCCTTGCGTGCTTCCTCGGCCTTCGCATTCACGTCGGCATCGTCCACATAGAGCGTCACCTGGACCTTGTCCACGATGTTGTTGAACTTGTGTTTGAGCTGGGTCGCGAGGATGTCGCCGAAGTGCTTCAGGACAAACCCATCCTTGAGAGCGTTGATGCTGATCCGGAACCAGTTCTGGTCGCGCTGGCCCATGTGCCAGATGCCCTGCGCCTCGTTGATGAAGTGATGGATCTTGCGCTCGAGCACGGGTTCGAAGTCCTTCTGCATCTTGCGTCCGCCCACCTCGATCACAACGCCGAGCGGCATCTGACCGCCCTTTTGGTACCGGGCCTCGGCATCGGCCCCGACGATCGTGACCTTGCCGTCTTCGATGGTGCTCAGGTCAACCATGTGGAGCCACTCGAAGGCCGGCGTGCGTTGTCCGCCGAACTCGATATGCATGTCTTCCTTGCGGATGCGCTCGCCTTCGAACGCCGGGCCGTAGGCCACCGGGATCGGCGGCTTCGAGACCGTGATCTTGAGCCCGCGCACCTCGATGCATTTCTGAACGATCTTTTTCGGATCGAGCTCCTTGGCAACCTCTTCGTAGATCGTGACCCCGGTTACCTCAATGGTCGGGATGTCCGTGTTGGCGATGGCCGGGAAACCCATGTCAATGGCACCGGCGCCCGTGGTCCAAATGCGGTCGTTCAAGGGACCGAGCACCATGACAAAAGCAAACACTTTGTCCTTGGAGTATTTCAGGATCTTCTGGAAATCGCCGCCCTTCATGCCGCCGAACGTAATGCCCGCTCGTGCGGCCCAGTTTACGGCGTAGATGGCATGCTCCACTTCAGGCCCGAGCGGGACAAGACGGGTGTCCCAGCCGAGCTGCACGCCCTTTCTGAGAAGCTGCTTGGTCATGCTGTTTCCGTCGACATTGCCGCAGAGCAAGGTAAGAATGTTCTTCTGCTGAAGTTCGCGGGCTATCTCGAGCGCATGTTCGTCGTCGTTCGCTGCGCCGACGATAACCACATAGCCGGGCATGGAACCGTCCACGAGCTGCACACCCAGGTTACGGAGGATCGTGTCGGATATGAATCCGTTGTAGGTGAGGCCGATGGAGTCATCCTTCACCGGTTCCTGCCCGTAAATATACCGGATCGCCATGATCATTTCCTGGGCAAAGAGGGTGGCCATACCTGCGTCGAGCGCCTCGCCCAGATACGGTACGTACAGGTGATCTATCGGCGCTTCCGTGAGGAGCGGCTTCACCTTCTCGTTAAGCGCCGTCTTCATATCACCGACGGTCCGCACCTCGAATCCCGTCATGGCGAACATCTGCGGCAGGAAATACGCCGTATCGGGGAACTCGAACGCGAAGTCGGCGCCCTTCTCGGTGATGGCCTTCTCGACGAGGGCCTCGGCCTGCTTGACATAGTAGTGGGAACCCAGAATGGCCCCGGTGGCGATGACTTTTGACATGGTTTACTCCTCTGATAAGAATCTTCGAAGATGAGAAGTTGAGAGGTTGGGAAGGTGGGCTGTCGAGCATAACTCACATGCCTACCTTCTTAACTTCCTACCCTCTTAACTTCGGGTATTTTACGCTCTCGCCTTCAGGAAGGTCGGCAGCTGGTTCGCTTCCCGCGGACCCACGGTGATCTTCCAACCGGGAAGCTTCTCTTCCAAAGAACCCGAGAGAACGGCAACATAGCCGGGAATGATGAGCTCCTTGTGGCTGATGTTCTTTTCCACACCGCTCTCGGTGACGAACTGGGCTATCTTGCTTGCGGTGAACTTTCCTGCGGCCCAGGCCGTAAGCACCGACAACCCTTCGTTGTCCATGACCGCGAGCCACGACGGCACCTTGCTGTTCTCCACTTCGCCCCGCACGATGAAGTATGAGAGCGAGAAGTTGGTGGTGATCATGAGCGGTGAGTTTTCCTTGGCGTCGCCGACCTTGTAGATGTTCTGGGCGACCTGCATCGGCACCTGCGGATCGGTATAGATGTTCTGCCTGAGCGACAGGAGCGCGAGCATCTTCCACTTCTCGACATTGTTCAGGATGACGATGGAGGCGTATTTCATCGTTGCGACGGCCGCGGTCATGGTCTCGGCAACCGTGTTGTCGCGCGTCGCAAAGGTGATGACCGGATAGCCCAGGGGCTTGAAGTTCTTTTTGATGGCAGCGCGCCGGATGATCGTGAAGTGCTCGATCATGTCTTTGGCCTTGCGTGCGCCGGAATCGAGAACCAGATCGTCCACGCCCAGGGCTTTTACTTTTTCTGAAAGCGCGGTCAGCGCGTCGAGGCCGTCAGCGAAAACCGCAAGGGATGCTTTCTTTTCCTTGGCGATCTTCGCCATGGCCTCGGCGTTCTCGGCAGTTGCGGCATAGATGAGCGGCTTTTTGTCGGCACAAAGCGCGATACCGGCCTCGATGGTGGCTGGGACCTTGCTCACGAGAATGATCGGCACACCCGGGGCGCCATCCACAACCTGCTTTACCACAGCGGCGAATTTGGCTGCATCGCCCCCCTCATCGGTCACGGCAATGGCGTCAACCCTGAGTTTCTGGCCCACGCGGTCGATCTCGGAGGTTTTGACCGCCTCGATCTTCTTCGCTGCAGCGTCACCGGCCTCGGAGGCCTTGATCGCTACGGCGAATACGTTGGGATTAAAGAACTTCTTTTCATGGCGAAACATGCAGATCTCTTCGCCCACCTTGACAGCCTTGTCGCCCACGCCGATGGAGATGCCCCTGATCGGCGGTGCAGCTGACTCGCCCAGTATCTGTTTGGCGCTATCGGAGGCATCGGGACAGGCATCGAGGCTCGCCTGCTTTGCGGCCAGCTTCATGGCGAAAGCAAGGCAGGTCGGATGCCCGCATTTTTTGCAATTGGTCTTCGGTAAGTGCTTGAATATTTCAATTCCAGAGAGTGCCATTATGATGCTCCTTTCACTTAAAACATGAAGGTAAGAAGTTAGGAGGTTGAGAAGTTACGCGAGGTTTTGTGGGTGCCTTTGCTCATCTTCCCACCTTCCCATCTTCTCAACTTCAGGATTTTACATCAACTCCGCAATGAGTTCCTTTGCCTTTTCCGCGGCTCCGGGGTGGCGCATGATCAGCATGTCCGCACCGGCCGTGATCATGGCCGACGCTGTCACTGATTCCCATGCCAGGGCTCGGTCCTCGAGACCGCCCCATTCCGGCATTTCAGCGTCAGCCGCCATGGTTTCCTTGACCTTCCAGACATTCGCGCCGATGTCACAGACGATGGGGGTCTGCATCATGGCGTCGTTCTGCAGAAGCGCTGCAAGACGGATACGCTCCATCACGCTGTAGGTATACTCCAGACCATACCCAAGGGCCGAGGACATGGGATCCATGATGATCCTCTCCTTATCAAAGCCCATCTGGGAAAGCAGGATATTCAGCTGTTTGGCCAGGTTCACATCGAGCTGGCTCATGGCGATCAGCTTGTGGTCGTTCGCCATGGCTGCGGCCGCGATGGTCTTATAATTCTCTTCCACTGCTTTGCCGATAGCGCAGTTCTTGCCGCGTGTTGCAGCGGCGGCCGCCTGCAGCACCTGCGTGTCCTTTTCCACATGACCGCAGCCGAGAATGATGAGCGGAATGTCGATGGCTGCGGCAACATCAGCCGCTATCTTGGCGGCTTCTTCCGGGGTCTTGTTCTTCTGGTCAGGGTGGGTGCCCATGAGCCTGAGCGCCACCATATCAGCGCCGCTCTTCTGACAGAACTTTGCCCATTGAACTGGATTGGCGGCCTCGCCACCGAGCGCTTTTTTCAGGGTCTCGGGCCAGTCATCGGGAGTGATATCCATTACTTCGAGCGCCACTGCGGGCTTGTTCGGAAAGGTACCTTCGAACCCCAGGAACGGGAGCGCATTCGCGCCGCCGATGGTCACGGCCTTTGCCCCGCTGCCGAGCTGTACATTGTAGATCTTGCCGCTGTAGGTTTCTTTAGGTATTACGAGTGCCATGAAAGCCTCCTCAAAATGTCCCGTATATTAACAGAATTGCCGGTAAAAAAACAAGAGCAAAGGGGTGAAGCAAATCCCAAACTCCAAATCCCCAGAAGCCAAATCCCAAGCTCCAAATCTCAAATCCCAAATAAATTCCAAATTCTAAATATCAATTTCCGAAACGTTTGTACTTTTGTGCTTGGTGCTTGTAATTTATTTGTTATTTGGTGCTTGCCATTTGGAATTTGTTTTTAAAATTACATGTCTAAGTAGGAATGCGCGTACATCTTCCTGCCCATAATAACCTCGACGGTCTTGACCGTATCCATCATATCCTTATCAAGGGGATCGATGATGGCAGCCGTAAGTCCCTCGTAGATAAGCATGGTGAGGAAATTCCGGTTGATGATCGGACGAACATGCTTCGGCGCACCGTTCGAGATATTCGAAAGCCCGACCACGGTCTGCATCGGGGGATCGTTCAGCTGCTGGAACATCTTGACGGCACGGATTGCCTGCAACCCCTGGTCCTGCATGGTGCAGAGCTGGAGGATGAGCGGGTCCAGGAAGAGGTTCTCCATCGGTACGCCGTTCTCCATGGCGCGAGCCATGATCTCCGCTGCGATGCCGCAACGGTCCTCGGCATCCGCCGGGATGCTGCCTTTGCCCAGGGTAAGGGCGATGATCTTCGCGTTATACTTGCCGGCAAGCTCCATCATGGGGAACCGCTCGGGTTCATTGGAGGTGGAGTTGATGATCGGCACACCCCATTTGTTGTTGTGAGCCTTGAGCCCGGCTTCCATGGCCTTGATGTTCGTCGTATCGAGGCAGAGTGGTTTTTCCACAACTTCCTGCAGCACCTTCACGGCCCAGTCCATGAGCTGGGGGCCGTTCTCCTCGGCAGGACCAATGGAAATGTCGATAAAATGCGCCCCGGCCTTGTCCTGCGCCACGGCGAGTTCCTGAAGCGGCTTGGGGTCTAACTTGCCCAGGGCCTCACGCACCTTCTTTGCAATTACGCTGATTTTTTCTCCGATAATTAACATGCTTCGATACTTCTCCTTTCAAAAATGAATCAAAACCTTTCGCAGATACACAGTACTTTGAAGGGCGTTACTCTTTGACCAGGTCCAGCAGATCCTTTGCCGTGTCCTGCGTAATGCTTCCCCGGTCCCTGGCAACCGAGACCGTCTGTATCGCCAGGGCCTTATAAAGGTCCGCCAACTCCGGCGTTCGTTTCCGCATCGCCTCAAGATGGTCTTGGACGGTTTCCGTGTCGCCCCGCATGATCGGCCCGGTCAGGGCATCGGGTATACCGAGGGTCTCGATATTATGAAGCGTCCCCTTGATGAGCGGAAGCACGGCCTTGAGCGCTTCCTGCTTGTCCGCGCCCAGAGCCTCATAGAATTTCAACCCGTAGTGAACGAGCGCAACGAAATAATTCGAGACAGCCACGGCGCCTGCGTGGTACAGTGCGGCAGAGTCCTTATCTGAACTCCACTTCGGCATCACCAGCTCGATGCCGCCCAGCGCTTTGACGATCTCCCGGGCAGCAACCTGAGCGGTCTCATCCGCTTCGATCCGGAAATAGGAACCGGGAAGCGTCCTGACGCCCTGCTCGTTGCTTGCCAGCGACTGAAGGGGATGGAGCACCGCCCGGTCCGTTCCGACGCTCTTTGCAGCATCGAGCAGTCCAAGCGAGTGAGCTCCGGACATATGGATCACGATCGCGCCCGGCCTCAGAACTCCTGCCGCGGCGATCGTTGCGCAAACTTCCCTGATGGCCCGGTCCGGGGTCGTGATAAACACGACCTCAACACCGGCTGCTGCCTGCACAACATCGGTGGTCGCTTTCCCTGCGCCGATGAAGGCAGCTGCTTTTTCCGCGGATGCAGTTGTGCGTGCCGCAACCGAAAGCACCGCATACCCTGCCCGGTTGAGCAAATAGCCCACTGAACTTCCGACACGACCTGCGCCGATGATGGCGACGGTTTTCATGGTCATCGTTAGGGAATCAGCCTGTCCAGCACTGAATAAAAACTCGTCAACGCCTTTGAGCCGGCCGGAAGCTGCACCAGCGGTTTGCCGTTGAGATCATATTCAAAGATCAGGTCGTCTGCCGGAACGAAACCCGCGAACTCGACGCCCTGCTGCGCAATGGCCTGCTGAAGCGCCTTGTCCCCGCTCGTGCCGTCCTGCACCCGGTTCACGATAAGGACCACCCGCTTCACGTTCAGGTTCAGTTCTTTCACCAGTTCGCCGATGCGGCCGGCGGTCATGATGCCGCGCACTGAGGAATCGCTGATAATGAGCAGCAGGTCCGTGTCCTGTGTGGTGCGCCGCGACAGATGTTCGAGGCCCGCTTCATTGTCCATGACCGTATACGGGTACGTATCGGCCAGCTTATCCATATATTTGCGGATGATGTTGTTCGCCGCGCAGTAGCAGCCCGCGCCTTCGGGCCTGCCCATGACCAGCAGATCGAAACCTTTTGCCTCGACGAGCGCCCGCTGGATCTGGTAATCGAAGAGCTGTTCCATGCTCATGCCGCCGGGCCGGGGGGCCGTGGATTTGATGGCCTCCAGCGAGGTCTCCCGCAGCGTGCCTACGGTCGCATGGACCTTAACACCGAGCACATCGTGAAGGTTCGCGTTCGCATCGGCATCAACCGCCAGCACTGCGCCGCGTTTCTTCTCTGTCAAATATCGTATGGTAAGACCGCAGAGGCTGGTCTTGCCCGTCCCGCCCTTGCCTGCAACTGCTATGGTAAAGCCCATGAGACCTCAACTGCAGGGTTCAGGGTACAGGGTCCCGGGTCCAGTAAAGCCTTCCTGAACCCTGACCCCTGACTACTGGACCCTATTATTTATTCACTCCGAACTTCTTCCGAACTTCTTCGATCTTGCCGCAGGTCATTTTGCCCTCGGGGCAGGCAGTGTACAGACAGCCGGGACCGGACTTGGCAAAGATCGTCGGCGCTACTTTCTTCACGTGGGCCAGCATGCGGTCGGCCATCTCCCGAATCTCCCACTGTGCCCGGTTGCAGCAGCGCACGCGGAAGAAATGCAGAAGCTCACGCGCGTTCATGGTGACCACGATCTTCGTCTCTGCCGCGTTCGGCAGCAGATAGCGCGCATCCTGCTGTCCTGCTTCGCCCTTATACCCAAGCTCTTCAAGCCGCTTCAAGACCTTGGTATAGTTGGCCTGGGCCTCGTCCATGCACTGCTCGAATTCCCTGACCAGCGCAGGGTCCTGCTTGATGCTCGGCGGAATCACATAGTCAAAATGCTCTTCCCTGACATAGCGCTGGCTCTGCTGCGAGTAGGACGCTACGCGGTGGCGTACCAGCTGGTGCGAGCAGGCCCGGGAAATGCCTTCGATGCCGAAAGAGAAGGTCACATGCTCGATCGGCGACAGGTGTCCGATGGAAGCCAGCTTCTCCACAAAGGCCGCCTGGTCTTTGGCCTCGATCTTCTGCTTCAGCTCATCCACACCGGACGGGCTGTAGCAGAGCTTCGCTGCCATGGCCACGACCTCTTCGGGCTCCGGTGTATACCGCAGCAATACAACGTTCAATGGTGCTTCAGGCATGGTCCCCTCCTCTCAGAATGTCCCTCAGCACCCTGCTGCATGAGAAAAGGGGTAAAATCGGATGATAAGGGAATGACATTATAGCGAGCACCTATCTCGTGAGTCAAGAAAAATGGATGAGTTGCAGACAATATTTTTTAATTAACTTATAAATTTCATTGATAAAAACCATACCCGCTACAAAAAGTAGCCAGGCGTTTGCTACCAAAGTCTACAGGTTATTTGGTTGTTTGATTATTTAAAACTGTGCTCGTCTGAAGGGAAGGAGCCGCTCTCTACATCATTCTTATACTCTTTTACCGCCTTGATCGCCTGTTCCTTCAGGTTTGCGTACTTTTTAACGAACTTGGGCGTGAAGCGATCGAAAAGGCCCAGAAGATCATGGATCACCAGCACCTGTCCGTCGCAGTCCGGACCTGCCCCGATCCCAATGGTCGGGATGCGGAGCGCCTTATGGATGTCCGAGCCAAGTGACGACGGAATGCCCTCAAGCACCACGGAAAAAGCACCCGCATCCTGCACCGCCCGTGCGTCGGCAAGGATCTTCTCCCGCGCCGCGTCGTTCTTGCCCTGGACCTTGAACCCGCCCATCATATGCACATACTGCGGCGTAAGCCCGATATGGGCCACAACGGGAATACCGGCGTCCACAATGGCCCTGATGGTCTCCGCCATCTGGCTGCCGCCTTCAAGCTTGACCGCTTCTGCGTTCGCCTCTTTCAGGAACCGCCCCGCGTTCCGGATGGCTTCCGCCTTATGTGTTTGATACGAGAGGAAAGGCATATCGCCTACCACCATTGCGGACAATGCTCCGCGGCTGACCATCTTCGTGTGATAGATCATCTCGTCCATCGTGACCGGCAGCGTGCTCGACACGCCCTGCACCACCATGCCGAGCGAGTCGCCCACGAGGATCATATCGATCCCTGCCTGGTCCACGATCTGGGCCGTAGGATAGTCGTAGGCCGTCAGCATGGTGATCTTCTTGCCTTCGGCTTTTTTCTTATAGATGTCGAGAACGGTTATCTTCGCCATGTTTTCCTCACGTGGACCAAGGCAACCACGTTGCCGTTGCCTGTACGCCGACACGGTCGGCTTGCTCCATATTACACCGTCGGTCTCGGATACAACCCCGCTGCCTTCACGATCCCCTCGATGGCGCTCTCCCACTCGATGGCCTGGATATGCACACCCTTTACGCCCGGGGTTTCCAGCACCTGATGGATAAGCTCGATGGTGATCTTGATGCCTTCCTGCTCCTGCAGTTCCCTGGCCTTTTTCTTGTCATCGCCTGCCGCTTCCTTTGCCTTGTTCATCCGGTCGATGAGGGACTTGGGGACCGACACGCCGGCAACGGAAGAATCCATGTATTTGAGCATCATAGCGCTCTTCGGCACAATAATGCCGCCCAGGATCGCCGTCTTCTCATGGAGGCCCATATTCACGATCTTTGCCATCTGTGTGCGGAAACCTTCGATATCGTAAATGCCCTGGGTCTGGATGAAATCAGCGCCGGCATTCACCTTTTTCATGAGATTGATCGGCCGGAAATCGATGGGGTCGGCCATGGGCGTCCAGGAGGCGCCGATGAAGAACTTGGGCGCTACGTCGATGGGGTCGCCGCCGTCCTGCTTGCTTTCGTCACGCATCTTCTTCATGATGCCGACGAGCTGGCACGTATCGACGTCGTACACGTTCTTTGCGCCGGGATGACCTTTGAGCCTTCCTGCTGCGCTGAACTTCTGGTGGTCACCCGCAAGGCAGAGGCAGTTCTTAAGACCCAGCGCTGCCGCGCCGAGAAGGTCTGCCTGCATGGCGATCCTGTTGCGGTCGCGGCAGGTCATCTGCATGACCGGCTCCAGGCCGTTCTGCAGAGCGATTGCCGCAGCGGCAATGCTCGAGATGCGCACGACTGCGGTCTGGCAATCAGTGATGTTCGCTGCGTCGCAGAAGCCTTTCAGCTGCTGTGCTTTCTTGATGACCTCATGGGGATCGGCGCTCATAGGAGGGCCGAGTTCCGCCGTGACCGCGGGATGGCCGCTGGCCAGTACTTTTTCGAGAGTGCTTCCGCTTTTCATTATCTAAACCTCCAAAAGGGTTGTCTACAGATGCAATGAAAACCCAAACCATTGACACTGAAACGTCATGATTACTTATGATTAACGCCAATAAAAATCATACAGAATCTGTGTAAATCAGTGTCAAAAAAATCGGTCTTGGTTTTCTCCGTGTCTCTGTGTCTCCGTGGTGAAAAAGACTTTTCCTTACTTCCCAGCCTTCGCCTCTTCCTTCGCTTCATACTCCCGGATATGCTCCACCGATATGCGCCGCGGTCCGCCGTCGCGGGAGGTGGACCAGTTACGCGGAGGTATGATCGCAGAGAGTTTTTCTAGCGTGCCGAGCTTCTTCATCCGCTCGACGATGAGATACCAGGCGCAGTCCACGTCCTTGCTGATCTCGCACTTGCCCTTGTTCGTTCCGCCGCAGGGTCCGTTCATGAGCGTCTTGGCGCAGCGCGCAACAGGGCAGATGCCGCCGGTCATATGCACAATGCAGTCTCCACAACCCGCACAAAGCTCTTTAAAATCGCCCGGCGCTTCGACCGCACCGTAAAACGAGGTGTTGATGCCCGGATAGACCGGCACCGTTCCTGTCCGGTCGGACAGGAAATTCACCCCAACACCGCAGGCAGTGGAGAGTACAAGGTCGTATTTTTTCACTTCCTCGATCACGGGCTCGAAATACTCCGGCTCACAGTGGCGCATGACGCCCATATGGTTCACCACCATGGATTTGCCTTCCTGCGACGCCTTCATCTTAATCAGCGACGCAATAGTCTCGGCTTCTTTCTCGCCGCCTGCATGGCAGATGGCCACACAGGTGTTGCACCCGAACACGAGGACCTTTTTAAAGTCCTTCACCATGTTCCATATTTCATCGATTGGTTTTTGTGATCCTACGATCATAGTGTATTGCTCCTTTACAAGAATCCGTATTATTTATTGCGGACAGGCTGAAGCCCAACAGTTAGTAGGTTGGGTAGAAAGAAGTGAAACCCAACAAAAGCCGTTGCGTTGCGCTTAACCTACTGCTCTCATCACGCGGCATTACGCTTTGCAATAAGCTCTCGTACAGCCGGGACGATGCCCAAAGGCAAATTTTGAATATTAACGCTCCCAAAAAGGGAAACTCCGCATTTCATATACAATATACAGTTACGCTGTAATCAGCTCCAACTTCTCCTTCGTCTCAGACGGCAAGCGCACGGACGCAAAATATCTTTCGGGAAACAGATAATCCTCACCCGATTCATCGACCACCCTTACCTGGTGATGTTTCTCTGCTTCCCTATCAATCAAAACTTCGTATATTTTTCTGATCTCTAAGGACGCTTCGTATCCTTGATTCTCAACGCAAAGCATAAAATGTTTTTTCATAGCCACCTCGTTTACAGGTACCGCTTAATCTTCATTTCCTTCTTCCCAATCCCGTGTCCTTCGTACCAATGCACCTCGGCCTCAAGGATCGCATGATCCTCCAATATTACCTTGCAAATTCCCTTCAATTTTCTCCAATTTGTCTTACCATATATCTTATTTAGTCGATTCAAATTCATAATACCACGCCCCACGGCAATGGTCTCAATATCCCGGATAGCTCCCTTAACTTTGAAATTCATGGACGTTTACTGTAACTCCCATCGCCAGCCTACTTCGCCCTCATCCCTATCGTCTTTACTCGCCCAGAGAACTCTCTGCACACCGCTGAATAAGGATTGCCGCCGTTGTTCGAAGCTGCGGACAGTATCTCAACGCGGCCGGTCTCAATCTTCAGCATGCCGAGCAGGTCCTGTACGCGCTTCACCCGGGCGTTTACGCGCGGTGCGATGTCCTTATACTTGCAGTTTCCATCGCCGCACCGTACGACAGCAACACCGTCTGCGCCGGCCTCAAAGGCTTTCAGCATATCGAGAACATCGACCCGGCTGGTGCAATGCACGGGAATGCTCTTTACGTTCTTCGGAAGATCAAGGCCGAGAATGCCGGCATGGTTCGCACAGGTAAAGGCCACGATCATCGGCTCCTGCCGCTTGGGATCAACCTTACCGACAAGGGTGGGAAGGGTGTTCCTGATCTCGCGCACATCATAGCTCACCATACTGATGGCCTCGGCAGGGCATTCAGGAGCGCAGAGGCCGCAGGCCTGGCAGTATTCGGGTCTGATCGTGGAATAGGCCTCGACCACCGGCGCGCCGTAGGGACAGACACGCAGACAGGTGAGGCAGGCCATGCACTTCTTCTGGTCCACCACAGCACCGCCGCCACAGCCGCGGCACCGTCCCGCTTCTTCGAGCGCTTCTTTTTCCGTGAAGCCTTCCTCGAAATGCTCCATGGTCTTGACGCGGACCTCGGGGGCCATGTGACGTACCTTCATGCGCGGATGCTTGCTGATCTTCTCGGCGACCTCAGAAGGCATCTCCGCGATCTTTTCCTTTTCCTGCACAGGGAGTTTGCCTTCGATCACCTCGCCCTGGAGAAAGAGATGCATGGCAATGGCCGAGCGATGGCCGTTCGCAACAGCGGCGATGGCGGAACCCGGTCCGGTCACGACCTCACCGGCAACGAACACGTTCTTTGCGCTGCTCATCTGGGTTGCCGGGTTCCACTCGACGCGGCCGCGCTCGTCAACTTTCACGGCGCTGTTTTTCAGGAACGAAAGGTCAGACATCTGGCCGATGGTGATGATGATCGTGTCTGCTTCGAGCAGGGTGGTGACGCTGTTGTCAAAGGTCGGAGCAAAGCGCTTGTTCGCATCGAAGACCGACAGCACCTTCGTGACTTCCAGGCCTTTTACCTTGTCGCCTTCGCGTTTGATTGCCTTGGGCCCCCAGCGGTAGTTGATCTTGACCGCCTCTTCGACGGCCTCATCCACTTCCCATTTCCAGGCAGGGATTTCCTGCTCGTTCTCAAGGCAGACCATCTCGACGTTCTTCACCCCAAGCCTGCGTGCCGAGCGCGCCACATCCATGGCAACGTTTCCGCCGCCGATAACGAGGACTTTCTCTCCCAGCTTCGGCTTGCGGCCGAATGAGACATCTTCGAGATAGGGGATCGCGAGCAGCACGCCGGGACCTTCAACTCCCGGGATGTTCAAAGACCGGCTGAGCGAAAGGCCGATTGCCACCAGCACGGCATCGTGCTTCTTCATGAGGTCGTCAAGCGTTGCATCTTTGCCGACCATGAAGTTCGTCTTCACCTCGATGCCTTTGGTAACGACATCGTCAATATCCTCTTTCAACACCTCTCTCGGCAAACGATAGGGCGGAATCGCCGCAGCAAGCATGCCGCCCAGAACCGGGTGGCGTTCGTAGATCGTGACACTGTAGCCGAGGTTGGCGAGATCGCGCGCCGCAGTCAGGCCCGAGGGGCCTGAGCCGATGATGCCGACGCTCTTGTTCTTTGTTTTTTGGACAAGCTTCCGTTTGGCGCGGCGATAGTCCTTGGATTGTTCGATGGCGAAGCGCTTGAGATGCCGCACCGCCAGGGGCTCGTCAACACCGCAGCGCCTGCAGGACTGTTCGCAGGGATGGTGGCAGATCATGGAGCAGACCGAGGCGATAGGGTTCACCGAGGTGATGACCTCGAAGGCCTCGGTATATTTGCCCTGGGCGATGAGGCCCACATAGGCCTGCACGTCCGTATGCGCCGGGCAGGCCGCGCGGCAGGGCGAATAGGGCCTCGTTTCCTTGATTTCGGCGCCGTAGGGGCGGTACTCGGTCGGGATGCACGTATCTTGTGTTGCCATTGATCTCTCCTGCGCTTAAATTAACATTGTATTATCGAACTTTAGATGAAAAATAGAAAGAAAAAACCATTTGCGCTAAGGTGCGCAAGTCTTTGATTTAGTACTTTGAGGCTATTCCCGCTTCGTCAACAGCTCCAGCATTTCCATGCGCGTCGACTCCTTGGTGCGGAAGCTGCCACGCACCGCGGACGTCACCACACGGGCGCCGGGCTTCTTTACGCCGCGCATGCTCATGCAAAGATGTTCTGCGTCAATGACCACCATGGCGCCTTTGGGCTTCAAGTGGCTCACGATAAGATCGATGAACTGTGCCGTCAGCCGCTCCTGCACCTGGGGCCGCTTGGCGAAGACCTCGAGTGCCTTGGCCAGGCTGCTGATGCCCACGATCTTTCCTGCGCCCGGGATGTACGCGATATGGGCCCTGCCGAAAAAAGGCAGCAGATGGTGCTCGCATATGGAGTAGAACGGGAGATCGCGGATCATCACCATCTCGTCGTGGCTTTCTCCTGCCATGGGGATCAGGAGCTTCTCCGTGTCGGTGGAGATGCCGGAGAAGATCTCAGCATACATCTCAGCCACGCGCGAAGGGGTGTCCTTCAGCCCGGGCCGGTCGGGATCTTCCTTGATGCCTTCGATGATGAGCCTGACGCCTTTTTCTATTTTTTTAATGTCCATAAGGGGAAAGCTCGAAATCCCAAGCATCAAACTCCAAACAATATCAAAATTCAAAACATCAATTTTCAAAACGTTTGGCTCATTGGACCTTGGCGTTTGGAATTTATTTGTTATTTGCTGTTTGGATTTTTGAAACTTGTTTCTATGATCCTCTTCTCCGTCACAATCTTCTTCATAGGCACGTCGTGGGCATCAGCGGGAACCTGCGGCACGACCTGCAGCTCGAATGCCAGCGCTGCGGTCATCCCCGGGTACTGCGCCAGGAGCTTGTCGTAAAAACCCGCTCCGTATCCCACGCGATTGCCGCGTTCGTCGAACACCGCGCCCGGGACGACAATGAGTCCCATGTCCTGAACACCTGCCGCCTTCCCCTGGTCCGGCTCGGGAATGCCCCAGGCGCCGGGGCTCACGTCCCGGTCGAAATTCTCGATTTCCAGGAGTTCGAGCTCTTTGCCTTTTACCCGCGGCAGCACGACGCGTTTGCCCTCGGCCAGAGCACGGCGGATCATGCAGTGCGTCTCCACCTCGCTCTGAAAGGACGCGTAGAACATGACCGTGGCCGCTGTACTGAATTCCGGAAGGCCGAACAACCGTTGCTCGATCTCCCTGCTCTTGGCCCGTCGCGCTTCCGGCGTGAGCGCGAACCGTGCGGCCAGTATCTTTTTTCTGAGTTTGTCTTTCACCTTACTTTGTCATGAGCTGGTCGAGCGCAACCTTGATCTTCCGGACCTCTTCCCGCGTGACAGGAGCTGCATCGTAGGGCGATTTCCCGTCAAGATCAGCGGTCACTGCGTCTCCGGCATAGCTCATAAAGCCAAGGAACGTCATCCCCTTGAGGTGCTCCAGGATGAACGTCTTTTCCGATTCGGTCCGGATCTTATTGCCCACGACGAAAACCTCTTTCACACCAAGTCCATGGGCAAGCGATTCGATCTGGCGGGCGGTCTGCATGCTCCGCTGGCCAGGCTCCACCACCACGATGAACGCATTGACACTGCCGGCAGTGCCGCGGGTCAGGTGCTCGATACCCGCTTCCATATCGAGGATGACCACCTCGTCGCGCTTCAGAATGAGGTGGCTCACGAGGCGGCGAAGCAGTACATGTTCCGGACAGTAGCAGCCCGCTGCAGCCTCTTTCGATTTTCCCATGACGAGCAGCCGGACCCCCTCATGCTGCACACCGTAGGCTTCAGGGATATCATCCACCTTGGGATTGATGCTGAACATGCCGCCGGGCCTGCCGGGGCGGGAACCGGTGCGTTCCTCGATCATGTCCGACTGTTCTGCCAGCGGAAGGGCCCGTGCCGCGGCCTCGGGAGAGATGCCGAGTGCAGAGGCGAGGTTGGCGTCCGGGTCCGCGTCAACGGCAAGAACTTTTTTGCCTTCGGCGGCATAAAGCCTTGCCAAAAGGCCGGAAAGTGTGGTTTTTCCCACTCCACCCTTGCCCGTAACAGCGATTTTCACAGGTCTCTCCTTGCTCTACAGAGGGACAAAATAACATCTAACGCTCGAAAGTGTCAAGGGATTTTTGTCTTTGGAGGGCGGTTACGAATGGTAGCATATGCCGGGGCAACCGCATTATTCTCGTCTAAATATCCGGCTGCGCCGAACGTCAATGCGAAGGATTACGATGCAGTCAAGAGGGAAGTTATTTTTCTGGAAAAACGGAAGGAAAAGACCAGGCTCAGGATCGAATTGCAGACCACGTTCACCGACGGGGAAAAAGATCCCTGCTCCGTTGCCGGCAGCAGGCGCAGCAAAAGAAGTAATCAATGGTTAATGCCGCCTGCCGAATAAAGCCGGCCGAGCCGAAACGATCAGGCTAGTTCCTGCCGATCCTGGCGATCGCCTTGCGTGCGACATCGCCGATGTCCCGGTCGGCGCACAACCCGGAAAGCGCCGGCAAGGCTTCCTGTATCCTGCAGCAGCCAAGCGTGATCGCGGCATTCCGCTTCGCCTCGTGGTTGTTCGAGTTGAGGGTTTCAAGCAGGATGCCTGATGCTTTCGGGCTGACCGGCAGGTTGTCCCCGCTGTCCGGCCATCGTGCGAAAATGCCTGCAACGGCTTCCAGCGTCCACTCGCGCAAGGACGGCTCCTCATCCTCAAGCAGCCTCCCAAGCGGCCCCAGTGCAACAGGATCGCCGATCTTTCCCAAAGCCTGGATCGCCGGCATATTCGCGCCCGGCACTTCCAGCAGCGCCACAAGCGGCCCCACCGCGCGGCTGTCAGCCAGCTCGCCCAGGGCCATCGCTGCCGGGAACTGAAGCCACATATCGCCGGTCAGCGCCTCAATGAGGGGGAGCACTGCCCGGTCGTCCCTGATCCTGCCCAGAGACTCGGCGGCCGCATGCTTCACATTGAGATCCCCATCCATCAGTGCGTTGATCAGCGCCGGTACGGCCTCGCGATGCCCCATGGTGCCGAGCATGACCGCGGCAAAGGTCCGGACCTCTTCGTTGGCATCCTGCAGCAGCATGACAAGACGGGGCAACGACCGGCCGCCGAACGTTATATACAGCTCCATTGCCGCGTTTCTGAGGTTGGCATTAGCGTCATTGCGGAGAGCCTGCTCCAGTACAGGATATATGAGATCATCCGGCTTGCCGCTGACCAGCGCCGCGAGCCGGGCCTGCTCCTCGCTGCTGCGCCCGTAGTAGGTACCGAGCAAAGAAATAAGCGCTTCGGGCGTATTCAGTTCATTGCTGCTGTTGTTATTATTATTCGTCATGCCTTCGCTGCTCCCTTTCCTTGAGGACGTGCTGCATGCTCACCGGTGCATGCCGGGCACGATCCTGAGACGTTCCTCGTCCCGTCCTAAAGCGCACCAGCAGCCATCGCTGCCTGGCGAAGCCCGTCGTAGTCCTGGTCCGACACGGGAACAAATCCCGTAAGCTGCGCAGGCCCCAGTATCTGACGGGCTGGGGTGCTGCCGGGCTTGAGCTTGAGCAAAGCTTGCCGGAGCTTTTCGGATAACCCTTTGCGCAGCGTGGGTGCAGCGAACAACGGCCAGTTCGGATAGTAATCCGTGTAAGCCACGATCCTTAGTTGAGACAGGTCCAGGACACCTTTCTGCTTTTCCAGGTCATCTTCACGGAGACCGCCGGCGTCTGCAGCGCCGTTGAACACTGCCTTCACCACAACATCGTGTTTTTTCGCAAAGGGCAGCGTGATAAAATCCTTTTTAACATCCAGCCCGGCACTGCTCAAGGTCATCAGCTGGAATATGTATCCGGCGGCAGAGCTCTTTTCCACGAACATGAGCCTTTTGCCCTTCAGGTCGCGGATGCTGCGGATCGTGCTGTCCTTTCGTGCAATAATGACCCCCCGGAACCGCGAACCCGCTTTGGGTTCTGATGCCAGGGCCAGGGGATCGAGAAGCAGTTCCTTTTTCAGTTGAACGTAGATCAGGGGATTTGCGAAACCGACATCGATCTGACCCGCCCGGGCAGCCGCCTTGAACGCATCAAAATCCCGGGGTATCACCAGACACACCCTTTCGCCCGTTTCTTTGCTCAGGTAGAGGGCAAGGGGGTTGAACATATCATAGAGCTCGACTGCGCTTAAGCGCGGCAGGATACCGAGCCGGACCTCTGCCTGCGCATGGTTCACCGAGCCTGATAACGCCGTAATAATTACCACGGCGGCCACTATCGATCGGACCAAAACCCTGTTCAGCATAACCCCTCGGCAAGAACCGTTATTTTACCTCAGCAGGATAGAACTTTTCGATCAACTGATGCAGATCGCTCGGCTGAAAAGGTTTTTTCACGTAGCCCTTGGCGCCGAGAGCGAGCCCGCGCATCGTGTCCTCTTCCTTTCCCTCTGTGCTGACGAGAACGATCGGGATGTGGTCGTACGATCCGAGCTCCTTCACCTTCTTGATAAAATCCAGCCCGTTCATCACCGGCATGTTGATGTCGAGCAGGATGAGGTCGGCATCGGGATTCTTTGCGAGCTTGTCCAGCCCGTCCTGACCGTTCAAGGCATCGACGATCTGACACTTGTACCGCATCAGCACCATCTTATACATCTGGTGAATCAGCGCAGAATCATCCACCACCAGCACTTTTTTCAGCATTATCTTACCTCCCGATTATGAGCGTGCCGCGCCGCTCAAGACAGCTCCCGCCATTTTACGAATAAATACCCATTTCCTTAACGCGTTGCATCAATTCCGCAATGTCGATCGGCTTATCATAGTACTGGTCTGCGCCGCGCTCCAAAGCCTTTTTGCGCAGATCCTCTGAGCCGGATCCCGACAGGATGATCACCTTTGTTTTCGGCGAGTTTTTTTTGACGTAGCTCAGGAGCTCAAGCCCCTCTACACCAAGGATTCCCGACATCCTGATATCGGCGACGACCAGGTCAAAAAAATATTTATCCAGGGCTGCTTCTGCTGACTCAAGCCTGCTCGCCGTCACCACTTCTACACCCGGTGACCGCAGAGAATATGACAGGTTCAGCACAACCACAGGATCATCATCCACGATCAGTATTTTTTTTGTTTCCGTTAGGGTAGCCATGCGAAGCACCTGAGAGTTAATTTATAGCGATTGATATTTTGCAATATCTATACCGTATTATTTTATTTTTAAGTTGTTATTTATCAATTTGTTAACCTTGCCACGAGGGACAACGCCTGTCCGGAAACACTACAGGTAACCCCTGCGACCAGTCAAAATTTGGCATAACCCATAGCCTTCTTGATTTTGCATTATAAAGATGCTACTCTCCGCCATGACGTTCGGTGTATATTGACCGGACGCATACATATAATGAATGTAGGTTTTTACTGGTTGTTATCTTCGGTCAACCGATCGCTTTTCTTCGGATTCGCGCCGCTGGATGGGAATATCTTTTGACAGCCCCCAAAATAAACATAAAATCCCTGGCCCTTGATGAACTCAAGGCGTTACTTGCAGAGCTTGGTTGCAAACCCTTCCGGGCAGGACAACTGTTCGCCTGGATCTACAGCAGGGGCGCCCAATCCTTTGACGAGATGACCGACATTGCCAAGACGGAGCGAACGCTGCTTGCTTCCCGCTTTGACCTTGCCTCGCTCGGCCTGCGGCGTCAGGAACTCTCTTCAGACGGGACCCGGAAGTTCCTGTTCGAACTTGAGGACGGGCATACGGTCGAGAGCGTGCTCATCCCTGAAGAAGACCGGCAGACGCTCTGCATCTCTTCGCAGGTAGGCTGCGCCCAGGCCTGCAGGTTCTGCATCACCGGAGGAGGCGGGTTCCAGCGGAACCTCAAGGCCTATGAAATTGCCGACCAGGTCGTGATCGTGGAGAAATTCCTGGCAGGAGGGAGGAAGTATTCGCCCGAGACGCGCAGCGTAACGAACATCGTTCTCATGGGCATGGGCGAGCCGCTGGCAAACTTCGATGAGGTGGTGAAGGCACTGGCCATTATTACCGGCGAGCCGGGCCTTGGCTTTTCTACCCGGCGCGTGACGCTTTCAACTGCCGGCCTGGTCCCGGAGATCGAGAAACTCGGCAGATCGGGCGTGAAGGTGAACCTTGCCGTATCGCTGAACGCGACGACCGACGAGGTGCGCGACCGGATCATGCCGGTGAACAAACGCTATCCGATCAAGGCGCTTCTTGCCGCCTGCAGACACTATCCCCTGGAGCCCCGGCGGCGCATCACCTTTGAATATGTCCTGTTGCACGGCATGAACGACTCAACCGAGGACGCGCTCCGGCTGACCAAGCTCCTGCGCGGCATCAAGGCCAAGATCAACCTCATTCCGTATAACCCCTCGCCCGGAAGCGAGTTCAAAAGACCACCCGACGCGGCGGTCAAGCGCTTCCAGCAGATCCTGCAGGAGCATGACTACACTGCGTTGATCCGAGAATCGCGCGGGCGGGATATTTCCGCCGCATGCGGGCAGTTGAGAGAGAGGGAAACAAAAGCGGAAAAGTAATCGAGGTGAGATTTAAGTCAACCGGTCTTTCTCTGCGTTTATCAGACTCAGTAGTTTCGTAAAAAGTCGTCATACCCGCGAAAGCGGGTATCCAGCGGGCAAGTAGGTGTTGGTAGTGACTGGATTCCTGTTTGCACGGGAATGATGGAATGTCTGAATTTAGACTTTTTACAGATTCATCAGATTTTATCTGCTTCCAAATATCCTTTTCCGGTTAGCAAACCAGCTTGAACATTCTCGTGATCAAACAATAAGGGCGAGAAACTGTACCGTCTCTCGCCCTTCGTTTTGCTTTTATGACGTACCCTACCGGTCGTTCTTCGCTACAATTTGCCCGCCAGGATCTGGTTGACCACATTCAAAAGATCCGCGGTCTGGATGGGTTTGGGGATGTAGGCATTGGCGCCGAGTGCCAGGCCGCGCTTCCGGTCCTCGTCGGCGCCCTCGGTCGTGATGATGACGATGGGGATCCCTTTGTGCGCGGGGTCGTTGCGGACCATGGAGACAAGCTTCAGGCCGTCCATGATGGGCATATTGATGTCCGTCAGGATGACGTCGAACTTCTGCGTCGACAGCTTCTTGAGCGCGTCGATGCCGTCGTTCGCCTCCACGACCTTGCTCCCCGGGATACGCTTCAGGGCAAAGGAGATGAGCTGCCGCATGGTGGGGGAGTCTTCAACAACCAGAAAATTATAATCGGGCATTTGCTACCTCCGTTTATTTTTCTTTCAGCAGATCAAGGAAGCTCTGGATCGTCGTCAGTTTGCGCTCCGACTGGGAATAGAGCTTTGAAGAGAACAGCGCCGTCGCCGCGTGGCCGGCGAGCATGGTGAACATCTCGTAGTCCACGTTGCTGAATGCCTGCTTCTGCACCAGCAGTTTATAGATCGAGATGACGCCGATCACGTGTTCCTTGATCTTGAGCGGGATGCAGACCAGCGGGTGCGTGTAATCGATGCCCGTGAGATCGGTGGGGTCGCCTTCGCGGTAGTAGGATTCGCCGGACTTGCAGGCCTTGCCGATGGTGCCTTCGCCGAGCTTGATGCTGGGCCGTTGCTCGTTGCCCATCCCCTCGTTGGCCACGATCGTCAGCTCGTTCGTCTTTTCATCGAGCATCATGATCGAGAATTCCTCGGCGCCGATCAGGTTCATGACGATCTCAAGGATGATCTTGAGCGACTCGCTGAAGTCGAGGGTGGAGTGGAGCTGGTAGCTTGCCACGTAAAGGTTCGCGAGATTGTTGTTCTCGGCCTCGACCTCGACGTACCGGTTCGCAAAATCCTTGTTCTCTTCCTCGACCTCGCGATAGCGGTCGGAGAGGTTCTTGTTCTCCTCTTCGAGGAACTTGATCCGCTCTTCAAGCGTATGCACCTTGAACGTGCCGTCGCGATCGGAGTATTTGGTCAGCTCTTCCAGCTTGGCGACCTTGTACCGCAACTTCTCATTTTCCTTGAGCAGCTCCTGCGTGAACTCTTCGCCTTTTTTGAAGACCTGGAGAAAATCCTCGACCTTTTTTGAAATCGATCCGCTTTCCTTTTCCATCATGCCCTCCTCACGCTTCCGCGGTATTGATCGAAGCCACCTCTACCCAACGAGAGAAACTTGTCCGGGGACCGGCGGCGAGCTGCGGCGCCGTCAGCCACATTGATACAGATATGGATGGAATTATAATGGAGTCGGGTAAAATTATCAAGGGCCCATTTTTTTTCTCATGACAGCCCCGACCTGATGCATCTGCACCGCCGCAGGATCTCTTCGGCCATCATACCGAGGGGCAGCACCTTGTCGATGGCGCCGGTCCGGATCGCCTCCTGCGGCATGCCGAATACGACAGCGCTCTCCTCGCTTTCCGCGAGACACTGCCCCCCCTGCTTTTTTATGGCAACCGCGCCCTCTGCGCCATCGCGCCCCATACCGGTCAGCACGACCCCCAGCGCACCAAGTCCGCAGGCTTCAGCGACCGAGGTCATCATGCGGTCAGCCGAGGGCACGTACATGTCCTCCGGGACCCGGGGCACGAGCTCGACGACGAGGTTCGCCCCCTCTCTCCGCACGAGCAGGTGATATCCCCCGGGAGTGATCAGCGCCCGACCGGGAAGGAGGCGGTCGCCGTCCTCTGCCTCGCTCACCATAAGCGCCGAGAGCTTGTTCAGACGATCGGCAAAGCTCCGGGTAAACCCCGGCGGCATATGTTGCGAAATTACGATCCCTGCGCCGAAATGCCGTGGGAGGCCCGCAAGGATCGCCTGCAGCGCCGGCGGCCCTCCGGTGGAGGACGCTATAGCAACTACCTCGATAGGGCCCCGTTCCAGCTGGATGTCGTCATCCCGGTGCGCCGGCTGAGGAGCAGGCCCCTTCGCCAGAAGGTCCATGGCCGACTGGACCTTGGACATTTTCAGGTGCAGCAGGGCGTACACCTTGGCCACCAGTTCTTCCCGCAGCCCCTCGATGCTCCGCGAGATACGGGCTTCCGGCTTCGCCAGAAAATCGACGGCGCCGAGCTCCATGGCCCGGAATACGCTGCGGCTGTCCGAACGCGACGACAGGACCAAAACGGGCGTGGGCCGCTCTTTCATGAGCCAGCGCAGAAAGGTAAACCCGTCCATGGTCGGCATCTCAAGGTCGAGCGTGATGACATCGGGCTGGAGGCGCAGCGTCTTGGTGATGGCATCGATGCCGTCACCGGCAACACCGGCGACCTCGATCCCCGGGTCGCGCTCAAGCATCTTGGTGATGGTCATGCGGTTATATGCCGAGTCGTCGACGACCAGCGCCTTGATCTTCTTCATGGCGGTCTCTCTTCCTTCCCCCGCACGCTCAGGCCCTGATCCGCGCCGGCTTCTGATAGACCATGTCGTTCTTGAGCGTGCGCAGCACGAAGGCGTTGGAGATGTTGATGAGCGACTCGGAGTGGCCCAGGAGGAGGTAGCCGTTGTCGCGGAGCTTGTCGTGGAAACTTTCGACCACCTTTTTCTTGGCATCGCGGTCGAAATAGATGATCACATTCCGGCAGAAAATGACGTCCATGTTGCTGATGAGGCTGGTCTTGAACGGATCAAGGAGGTTCACGTAGCTGAAGGACACCAGTTCGCGCACCGCATCGATGATCCGGTAGTCGCCTTTGCCTTCTTCGACAAAATATTTTTTCATCATCTCGGGCGTCGAGACCCGGTGCGAGGTCTTTTTGTAAACACCCTTGCGCGCCGTGTGCAGCACGCGCTGATTGATATCGCTCCCCAGGATCTCCACCTGCCAGTCGCGCCACCAGGTGCCGGACTCCAGGAGCAGCATGGCAATGGTGTAGGGCTCCTCGCCGGTGGAGCATCCGGCGCTCCAGATCCGGAGCGATTTGCGGTCGGCCAGGGTGGTGCGCAACTCGGGCAGGATCTCCTCGGCAAACGCCCGAAGCTGCGGGCTCTCCCGAAAGAAGTAGGTTTCATTCGTCGTCAGATTGTCGACAAGGACCGCCAGTTCCTCGTCCCGCTTCCGGTCGTAGCGGAGAAAGTGATAGTATTCCTCGAAGGTCCTGACCTGGCGCTCCTCCAGGCGGCGCGCCAGCCGGCGCTCAACAAGGAACTTGGAACCATCATCGAAGTAGATGCCGCAGTAGCTGTGGACCAGATCGCGCAGGAGCCTGAAGACGTCGTCGGGAAGCGCTATGTGCTGTTCTTCGAACATCTATCTCCCCAGTGCGTCCATCGCCGCCTGACGCACGGTCTTGTCCGCGTCGCCGGCCGCAACCGTTGCCAGGAGCGCATCCAATGCGGCATCCCGGTGCTGCCGGACGATCTCGATCGCCGCCTTCCGTACGCTCCAATGCGCGTCCGACAGCCGCGACACCACGGCCTGACGGACAGCGTCCCAGGAATACCCCGCCAGGGCCGTCAGCACGACCTTGCGAACCTCGGCGTCGTCGTGGTCAACCAGCCGCAGCAGGGGGGCCTGCGCCTGCCCGACCCGAAGCTTCCCCATGATCTCGACGAGCGCCAGGAGAAAAATATCGCTTGCCTTGTCAAGATAGGATGCCAGGAGCTGCCCGGCCCGCGCGCCCCCAATCCTGCCGAGTCCGCGGGCCGCGGCCGCCTTTACCCAGAGGTCCTGGTCCTCAAGCAGCGAGATAAGCGCCTCGGAAACACCGGGTGCAGACAGCCTGCCCAGCGCCTCGGCAGCAAGCATACGGACCTCAGGATCATCGTCGGTCACTGCCAGTTTGAGCGGGCGCAACGACCGTTCTTCCGGCAGAGTTCCCAAGGCATGGACAACGGCCTTGCGCACTTCGGCCTCTTCGTCCTTGAGCGCGAAAGCAAGTGCGTCTGCCGCACTGGCGGTGGCGAACTTTCCGAGCAGCAGCGCGATATTCCGGCGCAGCGGTACATCCTGCAGCGTATACTCTTTCACCAGCCGGTCGAGGACGGATTCATCGCCGATGGCCGCCAGCGCCTGGATCGCCGATTCCTGCACGCTTTTGTATTCGTCCGTCAAAAGAGCGAGCAGCGGCGTTACGGCCTTCCTGCTCCGCAAGCGACCCAGGGCCTCAGCGGCCATGCTCCGCACATGTCCGTTCTCATCGCCAAGCAGATCGATCAGCGGGCCTTCCGCCTCGGTCCTGCCGAACTCTCCCAGGACCCGGGCCACCGTCCGCCGGACAAGGGCGTTCTCGTCGGAAAGGTAGGGCATCAGCTGCGTTCCGGTTCCGGAAGGCATGGCAATGAGCGCCTGCGCCATCGGTTCTTCAAGGTCCTCCTCGGTAAGCAGGGCAAGCAGCTTCGGTATGGAGTGCTCCCTGCCGGCCCAGCCGAGCACGGCGAGGCACGCCTTCTGCAGTTCTCCCGCCGTGGCGCCGAGCATCTGTTCGGCAAGGGCCACGGCTTCGTCGCTCATGCCCTCGCGCACGGTACGCGCGATGGTCTGCCGCGTCGCCTGATTGCTCTTCCGGTAAATGGCCAGGAGCGCGGACATGGACACCTCGCGCACGATGCGAAGGTGGTCGGAAAGACCTGCGACCAGCGGGGCCAGGGTATGTTCGTTACCGATCTTGCCGAGCGCTTCCAGCACCGGTTCCCGGAGCGTGATGCGGCCCAGGGCGGCCATGAGCGGGCCGAGGGCACGCTCGTCCCCGATCTCACCGAGCGCCTCGGCGGCAGCATAGTCAAGCCAGCCCTGATCGGTGCGCTGCAGACAAGCAAGCAGCGCGTCCACGGCCCGGGGATCCCTGAGCTTGCCGAGCGCCTCGGCGGATGCCACCCGGATATTTTCGTCGGAATCCTGCAGGGCCATGATCAGGCCGGGCACCGCACGGTGGTCCCGGATGTCGCCGAGAATGTCGATAATGAATTTTCGCACATCGGCATCCGAGTCGCCCAGCATCGGCAGAAGAGCATTGACCGCCCCGGCACCGAAATGCACCAGCGCTTCGATGGCCGCATTGCGCGCGCCGGCATTATCATGGATCGACAGGGTCTTTATCAGCTGAGCAATAACGCCGTCACCGCCGATGTGCACCAGCGCCTCCACCGCAGTCTTGCGCACCCGCCAATCCGCGTCACCCAGGGCGCGAAAGAGCAGCGGCACGGCCCCGCCGCCTGAACGGCCGAGATCGATGACCGCTTCCCGGCGCTCTTCGGCGTCAGCGCTCTGCAGTTTTTTTCCGAGGAATTCCTGATCAGGCATCGCCCGCCTCCGCCAATGCTTCCCGCTCCTGCCGGCTCAGGATCTTCGTGATATCAACCAGAATGACCAGCCGGCCGGCGGCCTTGCCCACGCCGCCGATAAAATCCGCCTGCAGACCGCGGGCCGCGGCTGGCGCCGGGTCGATCTGCTGCCGCGGAATGTGCAGTACTTCGCGCACGCCGTCGACCACCAGGCCAAGCAGGTCGCCGCTCGTGCCGCGCACCGCGCCCCGGGTGATCAGCATGCGCACCTTCTTGGCCGGGCCCGAAGCGGCCTCCAGGCCGAACCGTTTCCGCAGGTCCACGACCGGAATGATCGCGCCGCGCAGGTTGACGACCCCCTCGATAAATTCCGGCATCCGCGGAAGTACCGTGATGCGCAGGGGACGGACCACTTCAGCGATGGACCGGATGTCGAGGCCGTACTCCTCAGCTCCGACCTGGAAGGTCACCAGCTGCACGCTCTCTTCCGCGACGACGACCTTTTTTTCTCTCGTGTCTCTCACGTTTTTACCTGTATATTCGTGACCAGCGATCGGTTGTTCCCGGTTAGCAAATAGCAATTAATTCCGTACAAAACGGCAAAACTATTTCTCGCAATGGCGCAAAGGACGCAAAGGAAACCCTGTGTCGATTTTTTGGGCGTAAAACAAAAGACAATCAGTGCGTTAAGCTTTTATTGGCGACCTTTGCGCCTCAGAGTGGCCCGTTTATCGGCCATTGCGAGAGACGCCTTTGACCCTACGGGCTGCTACGTTTTAAACTTCTCGATCTCTTTGTTCAGCAAGCCGGTCTGTCCGGCGATCACGTCCATGGCAACATGCAGCCCCGCAGCCAGGTCCGCGTTCGCCCGGGCGATCTCCTTGATCCGGTCTATGGCCTGCACGATGAGGTCGCTCCCTATTTGGACCTCCCCGGCCGCCCGGTTCACCAGGCTGATCTTGGCGCTCATATTTTCTACAGCGCCGGTGATGTCCTTGCTCCCCTGTACCTGTTCATCAGTGGAGCGCTTGACCACCCGCGTCAGTTCCCGCATCTTCTCCGCAGCGCGCATGATCTGGTCGCTGCCCGTCCGTTGCTCGGTCGTGGCCCGGGCGATCTGGTGCGCCATGTCGTTGATCTTGTCCACGGAAGAGCCCACCTGCCTGATGCCCAGGGACTGTTCGCTTGCTGCGCGGTTGATGTTCTTGCTCATGCTCCGGGCCTGCCCGGCGCGTTCCAGGATCTTGGTGAGCGCCGCGCCGGCATCCTGAGAAAGCCGCATCCCTTCTTCCGCCAGCAGGACCTCTTCTTTCATGACCGCAACCGCTTCCCGCGATTCTTCCTGGACCGAGGTGATCAGCGCGCTGATCTCCTGCGTGGAGGACGCCGTACGGTTCGCCAGCTCCCTGATCTCCGCGGCCACCACGGCGAATCCCCGGCCGTGCTCACCAGCCTGTGCAGCGAGAATGGCCGCATTGAGGGCAAGAAGGCCCGTCTGGTCCGTGATGTCCTCGATCACGGTCAGAATGGTACCGACACTGTCGGCACGGTCTCCCAGCCGGTTCACCACGTCGGCGCTGCGCCGCGCCGCCTCTTCGATGCGCGCCATGCCCGCGATGGTCTTTTCAATGGACCGCATGCCAAGCTGTTCGGCGTCGGCGGCAACGGCCTCGGCGATAATCGCCGACTCCCGGGCGTTGGACTCCACTTCCCGCACGGAAGCGCTGATCTCCGTGGTCGACGCAGCGGTTTCCTCGGCCGCCGAGGACAGGACCTCCACATTCTCGGCGATCTGCCGGACCGCCGCGGACATCTGGGTGATTGCGGTGACCGTCTCCTCGATGGAGGAGGAAAGCTCGGACATGGTAAGGGCTACTTCCTGGATCGAGGCCGCCATCTCGATGACCGAAGAGGAGGTCTGCTCGGAGGTCTCATAGATGTCTTCGACGTTCCCGGCGATCTCTTTGAGCGAAAAATGCATCTCATTCACCGAGGAGGACGCCTCCTCGACGGACTCGGCCTGGGTCTTGCTGCCGGTGGTGATTTCCGCGGATATCTGCTGCACTTCTTTCCAGACCGCGGCGCTGTTGCCGGCGGCCCTCCGCACGTTCTCTACCATGCCCTTGAGGCCGATGATCATGCGGTTCAGGCCGCGGCCGAGCATCCCGATCTCATCAATGGACTTCACGTGCACGCTCTTGCTGAGGTCGCCGGCGGCAATGTTCGAAGCCACGGCAACGGCCTCCTTGGTGGGCGTTACTATCATCTTTCGTATCATGACGTGGAAAAGGAAGGACAGCACCAGCACGATCCCGACACTCGTCCCGAGCAGCAAAAAAACGATATTCCAGATAGCCCGCTGAACGCCTGCCGTTGCAAAGCCCATGGTGACCGTGCCGATCTTCTTTCCCTGAGGAACGATCTCGACCGCCACTTCAAGCACCTCGAACTGTCGGCGCACCCTGGCAACGAGCGCGTGAACATCGCCGGCCCGCTCCGCCACAAGCGCCTTCACTTCAGGATTGTCTCGATTGAAGCTGACATAGGGGGTGCTGAGCGCGGCGCCGCCGGCATCGGCGACCACGGCGTACAGCACATCCTGCGATTTGGCCGCCTCGTCGACCAGCGAGTCCAATGCCACGATATTCCGCTCCACAATGAAGTCGCTGCCTGCCTTGCCCAGGAACAGACCAATCTCCCGCCCCCGCGTCTCGATGGACCGGTACTGCTCGTCCATCATGGTGCGCGCGACAAAGAAGGTCCCGGCGATCATCAGAAGAGAAACAAATCCGGTCATGACCACCACGAATTTCAGCCCCATGCTGGCATCGACCTTTTTTTTCAATTTACTGGCTGCTATTTTTTCCTTGATTGATCGTAGCATGAGTCCTGTCCCTTCACCCTGAGGCCGGGCGCCCAGCGGGGCGGCGCCGCTCTCAGGCGATCAAGTGCATGAGCCTTCGCACTCCGTCGTAGTCGCTGTCCTCGGCGGAAGCGAAACCGGTGTAATCCTGGTCGATCGTCGTCAGCACCTGCGCATGGCCGGCATTCCTGCGGTCCAGAGCAATGAGCGTTTTCTTAATGGATTCCAGCGTGCCGGCATCAAGGCCCTTGGAGGCGCAAATGTTGAACTCCGGGATCTCGCCCGAGGTTTTCAGTACCTTCAGTCCCTGATCGAGGAATTTTACTGCAATGGACTCCATGAGCCCCCCGGCGTCATACTCGCCGGCAAGGACCGCCCGGGCCACATCATCATGATGTCCCAGGAACGCATGGTCCTTGAGATCTTCCAGGCGGACCCCTGCCTCGGCCAGCATGGAGCGGGGGATGAGATAGCTCGACGTGGACATCCGGTCCCCGAAGGCGAACCGCTTCCCCCGGAGGTCTTCAAGCCGCTCGATCCCGTTCCCGGACCTGGCCACGACCGCCGCATGCGTATAAGGCAGCCCCTTCCGAAGCGCCTTCACCAGAAGCAGGGTGCCGAATTTATCGTGCGCCTCGATGTAGGTGGTCGGCGTCAGAAAAGCCAGGTCCGTGACGCCGTCCTCGAGGTCCCTGATCGTCTGCATAAAATCGAGGCCCACGACCAGCTCGACCGTTCGGCCGAGCGACTGCGTCAGATATTCCGTAAGCGGCTGGAACCGCCGGTGCATCGTTGCCGGCGATTCAAGCGGGATGACCCCGAACTTCAACCCTTTATTGAGCGCAGCGCGGGGACCGCGGCCGCGGACGGTCATGGTAACCAGCTCCTGGTTCAAAAGCGCCGCCTGTTCGTTCAGCATCTTCAAGGCGCCGGTCATGCCTTCCATCCGTTTCATGGTCTGGCGCGGCAGGTCCTGAATCCGCTCTATGGCATGAAGGATCTGGCCGGCGCCCTGCCGTTGTTCGCTGGTCCCGGCAGCGATCTTGCCGGCGCGCGCGGTAACGTTCTCCGCCGCCTCGGCGATCTGCCTGCCGCCGCGCCCCTGCTCCGCCAGCGTGAGGTTCACGCGGCGGGCGATGTCCCGCATGCCTTCCGAAGCCTTGAGGATGATCTCCGAACCGCTGCTCTGCGCCTGGGTAGCCGATGCGATCTGGCCCATCATCTGCTTGACGTGCGCCACCGCCTCGCTCACCTGCTTGATCCCGCGGGTCTGCTCCGTCATGGCGCGCTCGATGAGGGTGGACATCTCCGCGGACCGGCTGGCGCTTCCCACGATCTTTTCCAGCGCCGCACCGGCGTCCTGTGAACGCTGTACGCCGAGGTCAACGGCCGTCAGACTTTCGGTCATGGCGGTCACGGCTTCTTTGGCCTCTTTCTGGACCGTCGTAATGAGCTTTGCAATGTCCTGGGCTGAGCCGGCTGTCCGGTCCGCAAGGGCCTTGATCTCTCCCGCCACGACGGCAAAACCCTTGCCGTGCTCGCCCGCCTGCGCCGCCAGGATCGATGCGTTCAGCGCCAGCAGGTTCGTCCGCTCCGTTACTTCAACGATGACGCCCAGGATCTTGCCGATCTCGCCGGAGCGCTTGTCGAGACGGGTGATCAGACTGGAGTAGCGCTCCACTGCCTCCTTGATGGTGTCCATGGCGCGCATGGTCTCATGAATGGACCGGCTGCCGCTGTCCCGCGCCTCGAACGACACCTGCTCCGAGAGACGGGCGGACTCCTGTGCGAGCCGCTCCACCTCGCGGATGGTCGCCTCGATCTGGATCGCCGATGACGACGTCTCCTCTGCTGCCGACGAAAGGGTATCGGCATGGCCGGCGACCTCGCGGATGGACCCGATCATCTCGAGCACCGACGTGGTCACGCTCTCCACCGAGGAGGTCAGTTCCCCCGTGTGGCGGGCCACCTCCTGGTTCGACGCGTTCATCTCGAGGATGGCCGACGATGTTTCTTCGGCGGACGTCGACAGGCTTCCTGCGCTCTCCGCGATCGACTGGATGGACGAGGACATCTCCCCCACGGACGTGGAGACGCTCATGATGGCATCCGCCTCGGCCTCCGCGTTCTTTCGGATGGCGCGCGTGTCCTCCGCGATCGTCGGACCCAAATCATTGATGCGCACCGCAATGGCGCTCATCTCGACGATGAACTGCTCAAGCCGCTCGACCAGATAGTTCACTCCGTTGGCGAGCATGCCGATCTCGTCGTTCTTGCCGGCCTCCACGCGCCGGGTGAAGTCCTTCTGGTCGATCATGCCCGTCAGCGCATCGCCCAGCGCCTTGACGCGGTCGGTCACCGTGCGCGAAAGGGAAAAGTAGAGGATGGCCGCCAGCGTGAGAAAAATGAAGAGGTGTTCGATGAGCGCGCTTATGGCATACGTCCTGAGCCTGCTGTCGAGGTCCGCGGGATAGACGGCAAGCCGGACCTCGCCCAGTTGGGTCTGTTCCGACAGGATCGGCAACGGCCCGATCATCAGGCGCTTCTCCTCCAGTGCCGGACGGCCGTCACGGACGATCTCCCGGCCCGACCCGTTGGTGATCATCACCTCTTGCGAATCGGGCAGGTGCATGAAGTTCTTCGCCATGGCGTTGAGACCGCCGAAGTCATACGTCAGCAGATACGGTGTTGCCAGCTCGGCCATGAGCCTGCAGGACTGTTCGCCCCGGATGCGTGCTTCGTTCACCAGAGAGCGCCTCTCCATGACATAACGGTACGTACCGATGAGCGCCATGGTCACGAACAACCCGGCGAAGATCATGAAGATCAGTTTCTGTCGTATGCCTATGCGCATGATTCCCCCAACCTGCTGAACGTCCTGCGACGACTGCGCCTGTTGAACCCTGTAGGGGCGGGTTTAAAACCCGCCCCTACCACGAACTTCCCGTGTAAATATGAATCAAATCGTCTGCGCCGGATAATTACTGAAAGGATGCCCTAGAACTTGAACCGCGCAAGCTCCGCCTGGAGCGAATCGGCGCGGGATTTGAGTGTCTGGACGGCCATGTCCATTTCGATAGAAACGTCTACATTGTCCTGCGTGACCTTCTGGATGCGGTCCACGGCCTGGCTGATCTGCTGCGCGCCGAGGCTCTGCTCCGAGGTGGAGCGCGCGACCTGCGCGGCCTGCGTGGTCACCGACTCTACCGCGTTGGCGATCTGCCGGCTGCCCTGCGTCTGCTCCTGCGACGCCGTGGTCACCAGCCGGGTGACCTCGCGCATCTGCTCCGCCGCCTGGGCTATCCGCTCGCTGCCGCGCCGCTGCTCCTGCATGGCTGCGGCGATCTGTTCTATCTGGTTGGTAATGCCGATGGAGGCGTCCGTGATCTGCGCCAGGCCGCGCGCCTGTTCCGCCGTGGTCTTTTCGATGGCCCGCGCCATGCCCGAGGCCTGCCGGGAACTGTCGGCAACCTGCTCGAGCACATCGCTCGTGACCGTGACCAGGGCCGCGCCTGCCTCGACCGCCTTCAGTCCGCGCGCCATTGCCTGCACGCTCTGCGCGGTCTCCTCCTGCACGGAGGCGATGAGGCTCACGATCTCCTGCGTGGACGCCGCCGTGCGCTCAGCCAGCTCCTTGATCTCCTCGGCAACAACGGCAAAGCCCTTGCCGTGCTCGCCGGCCTGCGCCGCAAGAATCGCGGCGTTCAGCGCCAGAAGACCCGTCTGGTCCGTCACCTCGTCGATCACCTTCAGGATCTGGCCGATCTCCTGGGAACGCTTGCCCAGGCGATTGACCACGTCGGCCGTCGCCTCGACCGCTTCCCTGATGCGGTCCATTCCCTTGCTCGCCTCCGCCGCGGCGGCCATGCCGCGCTCCGAGGCTTCTTCCGCGACCTTTTCCGCCAGCCGCGCCGATTCGACGGCGCGCTGTTCCACCTCTTTCACCGACACGCTCATCTCGGTGATGGACGACGACGTCTGCTCGGCCGATGCCGAGAGCGACTCGGTATTTTCCGACACCTGCCTGATGGAGGCCAGCATCTCATTGATTGAGGAAGCCGTTTCTTCGACGGCCCGGGAAAGGGTCCCCGCGTTCCGGGCGACCTCCTCTGACGACGAGGCCATCTCGGTGGCCGACGAGGAGGCGTTCGCCGCCGACTGGGACATGTCGCCGGCGTGCTCCGCCACGCCGCGGATCGAAGCGACCATCTCGTTCACGGTCATGGCCGTCTGCTCCGTCGCCTCCTGCTGGCCCCGCGCACCCAGGGTCATTTTCTGGGCGGCGCCGGTCAGCATTTTGAGCGCATCGCCCAGGCTGGCGCCGGTCTGCATGATCCTGCCGAGGATCTCCCGGAGGTTCAGGGACATGGTATTGATGGCGGCGCCGAGGACGGCGATCTCTGTTTTGCCTTCGATGACGATCTCCTGCGACAGGTCGCCGGCAGCCATCCTGCCCGCGGTCCTCGACAACTCGATGATCGGATCGGTGATAACCTTGCCGACCAGGAAATAGACGAGGACCGTCGCGGCGAGAAAACTGATCAGCCCCACACTGAGCGAGGTCAGGAGCAGGCCCCGGATCTGGCGGTTCACGGCCTCGGCCTTGAGCGCGATGCGGAACACACCGACCTTCTTGCCGTCGGACGCCAGAAGAGGAATGACCTTCTCATAGTGGCTGCCGCCCGCATCGCTGTACGTCTGGGTCATCTCTCCGCCGGCGCCAAGGGCCAGCTTGCTCGCCTCGTCATCCTTTATGGCATTTTCGGCTCCGGCGGTGCTGGCATAGAGCACTTTGCCGCTCATATCCATGATCATGGCCTGTGACAGATCTTTATCTTCCTGAACCAGCGCGCCCAGCTTCTCGCTCATCCCCTCAAGCGCATTGAGCGGAATGCCGAACCCCAGGGCCTTGTTGATGTCCTTCCGGGTCCCCTCAGCCATTGCCGTAACCTTCTCCATCAACGCGTCCTTATACCGGCTCGTGGCCGTATAGACATTGATGAGCGTCGTCAGTCCCAGGATCAGCAAAATGATGCCGGCGGTCGCAACGACCGCCCGCGTCTTGAGGTTCATGCCGGCGAAGAGGTTCATTTTATCACCTTGGTGGCATCCGCTATCAGGTCGATGGGCACCTTGATCCCGAGAGCGCCGGCCTCCTTCAGGTTGATGACCAGCTCGACCATCCGGGGTACCTCCACCGGAATGCTGGCCGGCTTTTCCCCTTTCAGCAGCCGTGCCACCATTCTGCCGGCGGCGGCTCCCTGTTCGGACGGGCTCGGGGCAAGGCTCAGGACCACTCCGTGCTCCGCCGTGCCGCCGATCTGGCTGATCGCCGGGATCTTCGCCTCCCGGGCCAGCTGCACGATCGTATCAATGGCCTCGTTGGCGGCGGCGCTTACGGAGATGAGCACTGCGTCCGCTTTGCCGGTAAAGACGAGCTTTTTCGCCTCATCAGGCCGCTTGATGAGCATCTTGACCGTCTGGAACCCGTACTGGGACTCAAGCTCTGCCAGTTCCTCGGCCTGCTTGACCGAATCAGGCTCGAACTCGTTGTACACCACCGCGATCCTCGTAAAGGGCGTCATCTTTTTCAGGTACTTCAGCAGGCTGGTCATCGGCACCTTGGCGCTGATGCCCGTCATGTTCCGTGCCGACACGCCCGCTGACGTGGGATCATAGACCCCGGCGTACACCAGGGGAATGCTCTTGGTCTCCCGGATCATGGCCAGCGCCGCAGGCGCCCCGTAGGCCACGAGCACGTTCACCTCCGCCACCACGAGCTTCCGCGCCGCGTTCGCCCAGGAAAGAGAGTCGGGTGACGGCATCTGGAGCAGCGTGTCGACCGTGCGGAAATCGAACCCCTCTTTCCCCAGCGATGCGGCAAAGGCCTTATGCACCTCTTGATAATAGCCCATGTTGCCGGACATGACCACTCCCACGGTCTTGTCAGCGGCGACCGCGGGCAGGGCGCTCAGAAGCATCACGGCCGCTAGTATCCATCGTAATACTCTCATTCTTCCTCCCGCTACCATTTCAGGGACAGGGTAGCCATGACCGTTCTCACCCATCCATCCTGCGTATTGTCCGTCTGGTCGTCGAGATTCGCGTACTGGTACCGGCCATCGATGCTGAGGTTCCGGGCGAGCTGCCACTCGACGCCCACAGTACCCACATCCTCGACAATGCTGGTGTCCGCGAGAACATCATTCTCCGTGTTCGTCACCGATGCCGCATTCCTGAATTTGTCCTTCGACCGGCACCTGCTGGCCTCCGCGGACACGTGCACCCCGTCACTCAGCGCGTGCGTCAACCCCACTGAGGTCACCTGCGAGTCAGTGGATATAAGAACTCCGTCCTCGGTCACGAGCGGAGGGTACGGGGCCGACATTTGATAGGTCAGTGTTTCTTTGTTCTTGTTCTGGTACTGCGCATAACTTACGGTGAAGGAAGAGCGTTTCCCCAGCAAGAAGGTGAGGCTGCCCAGCGTCTGGTCGCGGTCCGTTTTTCTGCTGCCGCCCGCAAGGGGCGCGGAAATATTACTGCGTTCTTCGCGTATACCGCCGTAGCTCACGAGCGTTGAAAGCCACTGAAACGGTTTCCACGTCGCCGATGCCTTTAGGGAATTGATTTTATCGGCATCGCTTGCATAGGCAGGATTGTCCACTTGCGCGGCGCTATAGTCCGTGCGCAGGAAAAAATTGTTCGTAATGCGGTAGGTGAGCCCGGCCTTGGTCGTGGTCTTGGTAGTGCTATGGGCCACATCCCACGAGTTCTGCAAAACCCCGGCCGTCACTGGCGAGGTCTGGAGCGGGGTTATGGCGTTGCCGAAGAACTTTTCCCGCTCGGTCGTGTCGATGGAATACTCGGCCTTGAAGGTCAGACGCGGCGTCATCCGGTATTTGACCAGGCCGGTAAGGACATCGCGCTTCGAGGACAATGCATCGCGGACATTGTAGACAGCCGTGCCGTTGACGGTCGGCGCTGTGCTCGTGGCGGAATTTTCCGCGTCAAGCTCGAACTGCCGGTATTTGAGAACGAACACGAGGTAGTGGATCGGCGTATAGGTGATGTCCCCTGCCAGGTTCTTGAAGTCCGTCTTGGTCCCGTTGTAAAAATCGTTCTTCTTGTCGCCGCCGGAGTAGGTCCCCGAGGCCACCACACGGCCGGAATAGGTCGTATGGACCTTGATCGTGTCCGTCGAACTGCTCAGGTCCGGCGTGAGATTGTGCGGAAACGATACCGTGGTCGCGGGAAAGTCATCGAAAAGCATCTTGTCCTTGCGCGCGGTAAAGGTCTTTTCCGTGTGGCTCAGGTCCGCCTCAAGAAAACCCAGGTGACTGTTGATGCCCACCTTGACCTCCTGGGTGTGCCAGTCGATCTCCCGGGACCGCGAAACCTTGTTTATGCTGCCCGGATCGAGCATGAACCGCTGCTGGATCGTCCCGGCCCGGTCGAACGTCTGCGCTTCAACATAGACGTGGAAGGGAAAGTCCGGCGTCTTAAGCCGAAGGAAGGCCTTGCGCAGCGTGCTCTCGACCGCGTATGCCGCACCGGGGTTTCTGTCCACAAAGCTCGGCGATGCCGTAAGCGGATCGTCCAGTCCCAGACTGACGTGGTTCAGGTTGTGGTACAACCCGCGCGAATACACGTTGAATACCACCACATCGCGGTAGGCGTAATCCATTGACCCGAAATAGTCCTTCCGGTTCACGGCAAAGGATTCGAACAGGAACCGGTGCGGAAGCGGGTCCCATTCGACGTTCAGGCCGCCGGCAACGGATGATTTGAGATAGTCGTACCTCGCGACGCGGGGATTGCCGCCGTTGGTCACGCTCCAGTAGCCCAGAATGGCCTCTACTTCGAGCACCTCCAGCTGTTCCGGCGCCGGCGCGGGCGGGGTGGCGCCGCCTGTCTGCTGCGCGACAACCGGGGAGGCCCAGAGCATCAGGGTCATCAGTATCAATAGGTTCTTTTTCATCGTTGGGCCTCCTTATCGCAGGAACGTGCCCTTGCCATTAGGCGAAGGCAGGTCCGTGCCGTGGATCTGGGAATGACAGTCCGCACACCGCGTGTAATACGCCTGTTTTCTCTCGGAAGTGCTCAAGCTTTGGTCGTTGTGCGTGGGATGGCACTGCAGGCAGAGATAGGGGTCCCGCAGCGTAAGCAGATTGTTGTTCACGGACCCGTGCGGCGTATGACAGGCGCGGCAGTCCTCGGCAAGGTCGGCATGCTCGTACACGAACGGCCCCTCCTTCTCCGCATGGCACTGGGTGCAGGTGGCCTTCACCGTTTCTTTTCTCAGGCTCTTTTCGGCGGTGCTGCCGTGCGGATCGTGGCAGTCCGTACAGAAGACCTTGTTTTCCGGCACGGGATGGTGGTTCGGGAGAGCGAAGGCGGCCTTGATCTCCTGGTGGCATTTTTCGCACATCTCGGCCAGGTCCCGCTGCCGTACCTTCAGGTTGTGGCCCGCGTGGATGTTGTGGCAGTCGGAACAGGACACATCCCCCACTGCGTGCGATCCCGCGTTCCAGTTGTGCAGATTGAACGTTGCGTTGGCCGTGTGGCATTTGAGACAGATGAGCGACTTGGCCTGTGCCGGAAGCCTCTTCATGTCGATGAAGGTCTTGTAACTGCAGGCCGTCACTTTGCCTGACCGGGCTTCGGCCTGCACGCGTTCCGGCGTGATCCCGTCAACGGCCAGACTGCCCGGCCCGTGGCAGCTTTCGCAGTTCACGATGGGCATGCCCGATTCTCTCGAGAGCTGCGCGCCCATGGTCGAGAGATCGAAGTCTCTGCGCTTCGCGTCGTGCACATGACAGGCTGCCAGACAGGCGTCCGTGCCGATATAGTCGGCGTCGAGCCGTCCGGCGATCAGCTTCTCGTACTCCTTGATCGGCAGGATGGGCCTTGCATCTTTGAGGGCCGCGCATCCGGCGATGAAGAAAACGCCGATGATCCCGGCTGCCAGCCACTTCCTCCATTTCAGAAATTGTTCCATATAGTAAAAACCTCCTTCTTAGAGTGTGGGTTAGGGCCGCTCTGAAGCCGTATTGGGAATGACGCTGTTCGGTAGAATATAGGACATAGCGCCCGCACACCATGCCGGCACCGAAGTTCCGGAGCAGAGCGTGTTCAGCGTCGTGCCGGCCGAGTAGTTCATCTGGTTGTCATCGATCCAGTCGATGGTATCGTACATGAGACGCTTCATGTAGTAGCGGTTGTGCACGTAGCCGGCCGGATCGCTCTCCAGGATGTACACGTTAAATGCGGCTCCCATGTTGTTCTTGCCGGTGCCGTTGCCGTTCACATCGGTATCCGGCGGCGTCAGCCAGTTCACGATCTGGTTGGCGTTATTTCTGAACTTCCGGATAGAATAGTTTGCCCCGGTCACGTCCGGGCCGGTGTACGGCGTTGCGAGCGTCAGGGTGTTCGCTGTCCTCGAAACGATCTGGTACCATGTCCCGTCACTGTCCACCCGGAAGTGGTCGGCAGCACTTACTCCCGTGCTGGCGGTGACTCCGGTCACGATCCAGCTGGCTGTCAGGCCGGTCACGACTGCGCTTCCGTCCGTGCTCACGACATCAGCCGGCTTCGTGATCGTATAGCGCCCGGTCGCGCTCGCTCCCGCATAGGGCGAGGACAGCGTGAGCTGCGTTGCTGTATCCACGGTTGCGACTGTGTACGATGCACTGTCCGTATCGATGCGGAACTGGTCTCCGGGAGCAATGTTCAGATTCAGCCAGTTCGTGAACGAGCTTCCGGTGTTCACCACGGCTGTTACAATAGTACTGTTGAACGTCACGGCGGCGCCTCCCGCGCCCGACCGCAGGACCGTCCCGTCCCGCTGCCGGTAGGACCCTTCGTTCCAGAAATAACCGGCGAACTCCAGTGTGCGGGCTACCGCCTCAATAGCCTCGGCATAGAGCAGCTTCTGCTCAATCACCATGTCGAGGATCACGTTGTCGTTGGGGCCGTGACAGTTGAAGCAGACCTCGCTCGCAATACCGGTGATCGTGGCGGCCTGTTTGCTGACAAAGGAGCCCGCCGGATCGATGAAGGCCCTGCTGACCGGCATGAAGAGGTGGTTGCCGTTCTTGTTCGGCCGCGACATGTGGCAGCCCACGCAGGGACCGTTCGAACCGGTGCCCGGCTCTTTCGGCGTTCCGATGTTCTCGTGCCGGTAGGTCGTATTGTTCTCGTAGCTCCTGCCCGCATACTCAAAGCCCGTGGCGGTAAAGACCGTACCTGCTCCGGTCAGTTCATGGGGCGTGAAGTAGGCCTTGTTGGTAAAGTCGAACGTCGAGAGCGTTGCGTCCGAGTTCAGTGCCACGATGGTCTCACCGCTCTCCCTGCCGGAATGGCAGGCGACGCAGATGTTCGAACCCAGGACGTCGGGATACTGCTGGTTCACGCCCTTCACGAACACCGAAACAACAGGGCCCGTGAAGAGCTTTGAAACGGAATAAAAATCATATACCGCCGGGAAGGGGCCGGGGTTCCGGAGCGTTCCCTTATAGTCGGTATGGCAGGCGTTGCATTTAAGCATCTGCGGCTTCCAGCCTGCCGTCGTGTACGACACAGCAGACGTCAGCGGCGTGTAGGTGCCTGCGGAGAAGGTGAAGTGGAGATCGGCCTGCCTGAGCTTCAATGCTTGCTCCGTATCTCCCGTTCGCAGGGCATCGGCAAAGGCGATGAAGCCGTCGGTGGTGTGGCACCGCTGGCAGTATCTGCGGTCTGCGACACCGCCGGTGGCGGTGCAAGCGCCCGCGGTGCTCGTGGCATCGCAGGACCAGTTGCTGCGTGCCCAGGCAGCCCGGGTGTAACCTTTGTCGCCGCCGTATATGTCGGCATGGGCCGACTTCTGCCAATCCTGGTTTATCGTTGTAACACCATGGGGATCGTGGCAGTCGATGCAGACCCTCGGGGAACTGTAATCCATGGCATAGCCGGTCAAAGGCGTGTTGGACCCGAAGGTCGTGAGGTACGTGGCAAAATGCGTATCGGTGATTACGTAGGCGTTTCCCGTCGGCGACGTTGCCGTCGCTGCGGAATGTACCGCAGTCGTCGCCCCTCCGGTGGTCGTGTCCAGCAGCCCATGGCAGGCGTTGCAGGTCTGGAACTGCGGCGACGCCGTGACGCTTCCATAATTCGTCGGCGTCGACACGCTCGCCAGGCGGCTGATGGGGCCCGATCCGTTATGCTCGCTGCCGCCGCCATGGCAGGATTCGCAGCCTACAACCGGACGCGTTGCGCCGGTATAGCCTCCGAGCCCGCCGCTGTCAGTGAACTTGTCATGACAGTCCTTGCATGCCTGATCCACCAGAGCGCTCAGTATCGGCGAACCAGCGCTGGTCAGGCCGCCTTCGGCATTCGCATGTTTGCTCTTCATCCAGGCTGTGGTCAGCACTGTATGGCAGGTCGTGCAGTTATTAATTCCAATAGGCGTCCCGGTAAAGACCACCCCTGTTGCCGGGGGAAGATTCTCCTCGGATGAGGAGCCGCACCCGGTGAGCAGGGCGGCCAAAGACAGTACGGCGAGGAGCAGAAAAACCATTCTTCGTTTTTGCATAGGTATTACCTCCTTCACAAATTTGCGCATGTATTTTATTATCGGGTCAGCTCAACGGCTACGCACCGCCGTGGTCTGCGCCCGCTCTTAGCCGCCTGCAACCTTGTCCAGATCGAGCAGGATGAACAACCGGTCATCCTTGCGCGCGATGCCGCGAAGAAATTCAACGCCATGCTCGACCGTTTCCGGCACTGCCCGCACCAGATCGGGCGAAAGCTTCACCACGCCGGTCACCCGGTCCACGATGAAGCCCACTTTTTCATCGTCCACGGTGACCACGACCACCCGGGATTTTTCGTTCATGGTTGCCGTGCCGAGGCCCAGGCGCTTGCCGAGATCGATGATGGTCAGCATCGTGCCGCGCAGCGAGCTCACGCCGAGGATATGTTCCGGCGCGTTCGGCACGGGCGTGAGGCTCCACATTTTGAGCACTTCGTTCACCTGCTCCACGGCGACCACATACTCTTCCCCGCTCAGCAGAAAAGCGAGCATCTCGGTTTCGGCTGCGGGCGCTGGAGGCGATGCTGTTTCAGCAACAGGGGATCCAGAGACCGGTTCATCACCGCGCAGGTCACGGGCAGTCTCAGGCACAGGTGCCGCAGCCGCGATGGCCGCAGCCACCGGAGCGGCCGGTGCCGCAGCAGGCTCAGGCTCAACCGCCACCGGAAGCGACGAGATAGCTGCTTCAGCTGTGGCGCGCTCCGTCGCTGCCGGGACAGGCTGCTGGAAGGCTACGGACGGTTCTTCCTTCTTTTTTTCCGCCTGCGCCCGTTCTGCCGCCTTTTTTCGTGCTGCCAGAATGTCCATGATGTTCCTTCAACTCAAAATTCAAGTACGGGCGCACTGCAGTGCGCCCCTACGGTTAATCTCAGACAGAAAATGTATTCAGCCGCGAAAGAACGCAGAGAGCGCAAAAAAGTAAACCGTTTCGTATTTTTTAAAATCTTTGTGTTCTTTCGCGGCCAAACTTCAGTAGTTACAAACAGTGTATCCTATTCTACCCTAAATCCCGCGCCACATCTTCGACGATCTCCGCCCCAACCATGTTAGCGCCCCGGCCGAAGCCCTCGAACAGGGCATTCCCGGCGAGGATGTTGATGCGGCGCGGCACGCCGCCGGAATGCTCATGCAGGACCGCGATGGCTTCTTCGTCAAAGAGCGGCTCAACCCTGCCTGCCACGCGAAGCCGGTGCTGGACGAACTCGCGGGTCTCGTCAAGGTCCAGCGGCCCCAGATGATACTGCATCCCGATCCGCTGGCGCAGCGCCCGGTAGGGCTTCTTGTTCAGCCGCTCCCGAAGCTCGGTCTGGCCGATCAGCACCAGCGCCATAAGGTTGCGGTCGTCGAGCTGAAAGTTCGTGAGCAACCGCAGTTCTTCGAAGGTTGCCTTGCCCGGGATGAGCTGCGCCTCGTCGATGATCACGACGGTGCGGCGGCCTGCTTCGAAAAGCTCAAAGAGCTTTGCATTGATCGCTTCGAGCACCTCATGCCGGTGCCGGCTTGCATCCTCGATGCCCAGGCGGAGCGTAATGGTCCGCAGCAGCTGGGAAGGCGAAAGCAGCGGATTGATGATCAGCACCGGATAATATCCGTTATCCAGGGAATCGATGAGCGCCCGGGACAGGGTCGTCTTTCCCGACCCGATATCGCCGGTCAACAGCACGATGTCCTGCTCTTCCACCGCAAGCTGAAGCCGCGCCAGCGCCTCGGCGTGCTTCCGTCCCGGGAACAGGAACCGGGGGTCCGGCGTCTTGCCGAACGGCTTTTCTCTCAGTCCGTAAAAGTCTTCGTACATGGCGATAAAGCAGGAGACAGGAGCCAGAATTCAGGAGCCAGAATAAATAACTCCTGTTCGTCCGCTTCTCTCCTGACTCCTGGCTACTGACTCCTGACTACTGCTTTTCTAAACGCTCCTTCAATGAGCGATTCCACATCCAGGACGAGCACCACACCCCGCTTGTCCCCGAGCTCCGTCGCGCCGGCAATGCCGGGAATCTCCGCCAGCCGTTTCCCGAGCGGCTTGATCACGATCTCCTGCTGGTCCTTGAGGCCTTCCACCACGATGCCGAGACGGCGCTCCGCAAGGCCGACGAGAATAACGTAGAACGATCCGAACCGCTGCTCCGCTGACAAGTTGAAGGCCCGTGTAAGCCTGAGCAGCGGAACCGTGTCTTCCCGGATGGCGATGACCTCGCGCGTTTCCACGGTCCGCACCTGGTCCGGGGTAATCTGCAGGATCTCGAGCACGGCATTGAGGGGGATGGCGAACACCTGGCCGGCCGCCTCGACGATCAGCGCCTTGATGATGGCGAGCGTGATCGGGAGCGTCAGCGTGAACCGTGTTCCCACGCCGATCTCGGTCTCGATGTCGATCATGCCGGAGAGCCGCGAGACGTTCTTTTTCACCACGTCCATGCCCACGCCGCGGCCGGAGATCTCGGTCACCGTATCGCGGGTGGTGAAACCCGGCAGGAAGATAAGATCGAGGATGTCCTTGCGGTCGATCTCCGGATCGAGCCCGTTATCGCTTTCCAGAATACCCTTTTGCACGGCCCTGGCCAGGATCGTCTCGGCCGAAATGCCGGCGCCGTCGTCCTCGACCGTGATCACCACATGGTTGCCGCGCGGGAACGCCGTGAGCCGGACACTGCCCTGGTCCGTTTTCCCGAGCTGCCTCCGCACCTCCGGCGGTTCGATGCCGTGATCGATGGAGTTCCTGATGAGGTGCATCAGCGGATCCGCCAGGTCTTCGATCATGAGCTTGTCCAGCTCCGTCTCTTCGCCCTGAAGCTGCAGATCGATCTCCTTGCCCGCATCCTTGGCGTATTTGCGGACCACCGACGACAGGCGCGTAAAGATCTGGCCGATGGGCACCATCCGGACCTCCAGGATGCCCTCCTGCAGTTCGTTCAGCTTCCGCTCAAGGTTCTTGTGCGCTTTATGCAGTTCCACCGAAATGCCGGTATAGCCCTGGAGCTGCCGCAATTCCTTCACGATCCGGCCGATAATGTTCTTGGTCAGGTGCATCTCGCCGACGGTGTTCATGAGGCTGTCCAGGCGGAAGATGTCGACGCGCACCGTGTTGCTCACGGATTTGAGCATCGTTGCTTCGGGTTTCGCGTCCTCGGCCTTCGTCCCCTGGCGGTACGCCAGCGGTTCGACCGAAACGTTCGGCAGGGCCAGGGCCGCGGCCAGCGCCGACCGGTCCTTGGGCGAACCGAGGACCATGGTAAAGCCGATGCCGCTTCCCTGTGCGCCGGCTGTCGGCAGGGTGCAGATGATCTCGCCGTTCTTTTTGAGGGTCTCGTTCAGGGCCTTGATCCCGGCCTCGAAATCAGCGAGCTCATAGGAAGCCTTGACCATGTACAGGTTCGCGCGCTCGCGGATGTTCTCCTTGAGCCGGTATTCCTCATACTCCGTCAGGACCTGCAGGATCCCCCGGTCGAGATCGATCTGCTCCAGCAGCGACCGGCCCTCTGCTGCCGAAGGTTTTGCCTTCAGGACCGCGTCTATGCGTTCAACGGCCGGGGAGATATCTTCGTTCGGCTGTCGGGCCGCCACCTGCTGCACCAGCCGCCCGATGAGCGAAAGCGTCTCGAGCACCACGTCCAGGGCCTGCCGGCCCAAAGCGACCTTGCCGAGCCTGAGCTCGTCCAGCAGGAACTCCAGCTTATGCGTGATGTCCGACGGGGCCTTGAGCCCATACATCCCGGCCAGGCCCTTGAAGGAATGCACCGCGCGAAACAGCGAGTTCAAAACGTCCGGGTCGGTGCGGCCGGCGCTAAGAGCGTTCTCGAGCTTGAGCAGCGCCTGGTTGGCGGTCTCAAGGATATCCTCCGCCTCTGCCAGAAAATCTTTTATGGGCCTGTCCGAGGTCTCAGCGCTCAATGTTTCACCTTAACTGCCGTTCGGAATACAGGGATAGGTTATGGTGCTCTGCAATACTCGACACGCTTGCGCGAATTTTTGAACTCGCTGTGCAATGTGCAAAGTACAAATTTCAAAGTGCAAAGTAGGCACGGCAAGAGACAGTCGATTTTGCATCATTTTGCAGCATTTTGCAATCTGCATTTTACCCTTTGCGTTTTGCATTGGCTGCAGCCTTCTTCCCGCGCTCTATTTTTTTCTCACTCCGAACTCAGCACTTCGCATTACGCACCACTCCCCAGCACCTTCTCCACCGCAGCCATGAGGTCGGGCCTGGTAAAAGGCTTCACCACATACCCGGCCGCGCCGAGCGCCAGGCCGCGCTTCACATCCTCTTCGGTCTTTTCCGTGCTGACGATCACGAGCGGGATGTCCCGGTAGGCGGGGTTGGACTTCACAAAGCCGATCAGTTCAAGTCCGTTGATATCGGGCATGTTGATGTCGGTGATGATCAGGTCGAAGCGGCGTGTTGGGAGCGTTTTCAGGGCCTCGAATCCGTTCCCTGCCTCAACGACATAGAACCTGCCGGATTCCTCAAGCGACACGCGGATCATCGAGCGGATTGCCTTGGAATCCTCCACGATGAGAATGTTTTTCATCTTCTCTCCTTCTGCAGTTCCGCGATCCGCTTTTCGAGCAAACCCTTTTCGAGCGCCATGCCCGCCTGGTTCATGAAGATCTCAAGCGTGTCGACTCCCCGGATGGGATGCCGTTCGGGCAGATTGTCGCCGTATACGACCAGCACCACCTTGTTGTCAACGACCAGGGGAAGGACAAGCACCGTATCGGGCTGCACGCCGCCGAGTTCATTGGCAATATAATTATTGCATTCGTTCGACTCGAAGGGCCCCAGATAGCTGCGTCGGTTTTCGATGACGGTCAGGAACAGGGAAGGTTTGTTGAGCGGAACTTTGATGTTCCGCACGACCTGATCGGCCGAACGCCCCTTCAGCTCGATGCCGAACTGGCCGAGCCCCCGCACCTCGTCCTTTTTGACCATGAACAGAACGGCGCGGTTGACGACCTCGCTGGCATAACGCAGTATCAGCAGCGTGACCTCGGAGGTCGCCGTGGGAAAGCGCAGTTCATCGAACATGGACCGAAGCGTCGAGAGCTCCCGCGACGGCGCTTCAGTTTCTATGCGGCTGCGGAATTCTTCTTTGGCGGGTTCGTAGCTGACATGCGGCGGATGCACAGGCGGAGGAGCAGGGGCCGCAACCGGGGGCTGCGGTCTTGCCGGCGCTTGAGGGGCCGGGGCTGCCTTGGGCGCCGGGGCAGGCGCTGATTTCCGGTTTTCGTGGCGGCGCTCGTCAAGGATCCGGGTGCCTTCCATCAGCAAATACTCGGCGCTGATGCCCGATTTGAGGAGAAACTCCTGGGTGTCGATCTCGATCTTGTCCTTCGGCGCGATCTCGCCGAGCTCAAAATTGAAAAACCCTTCCTCCCAGGCAAGCAGGTCGTAAACGATCTCCTCGATCTGCTTGCGCACCACGGTATGGAGGATCTCGGAGGGGACCAGCCCCATCTCGACAAGGATCATGCCGAGCGGAGTATCAGTCTCTTTTTTCTGGCGCGCCAACGCCTGCGCAAGGGCCGGTTCGGTCAGCATGCCCTGCGACACAAGGATGTTGCCCAGCGAATCGCGGATGCCGTCATTGGCGGCCTGGATGACCTGGCCGCTCTTGAAGACAACCATCCCCATTCCCTTGCGACTTCGCACGACAAGGGTGCCGGTCTTCTTACTGAGACTGATGATCTGGAAAATATCCGGTAAGGCAAGATCTTCCAGCCTGCCGACAAGGCTCATGCATTCTCCCTGGTACGCATTTCCGCCAAATTATAGCAGTTTAGACAACAAATGCAAGATTAATTAATCAGTTAGAGCTGGTGCGGAGGGGGCGAAAAAGCGGGGCTGGCAAGATATGAAGCCGGTCAGAACGCCGGGGTTTTATCTCACGATGACAGAAAAGAAACCTCGAAGGCCGCGGCAACTGAAAAAGAAAACCTCAAATTACAAAAATAGATGCTTCCAGATTGCCGGAGACTGCACGGACTTGCAACCCCCGGTTTTCGAGTAGTTGTCTCCAAGAGGGTGCGAAGAGCCCTGCTGGAACGGGTCAGGTGTTCCTGAAGTTCTCGAACTGAAGCTCGATGCCGAAATCCTTCCCTTTCAGGAGCTGGATGACGGTCTGGAGGTCATCCCTGCTTTTGCCGGTGACGCGGACCTGGTCCGACTGGATCGAGGCCTGCACTTTGAGCTTGGCGTCCTTGATCGCCTTCACAACCTCTTTCGCCTTCTCGACGGGGATGCCCTGCTGAAGGGTCAGGCGCTGCCGCACCGTACCCGAGAGGGCCGGCTCCAGCTTGCCGTAGGAGATGTTCCGGGTCGGCACACCGCGCTTCACAAGCTTTCCCTGGAGAATATCGATGACGCTCTTGAGCTTATATTCATCGTCGGACGCTACCACCAGGTCGTCTTTTTCCTGCGTGATGTTCGACTTGCTTCCTTTAAAGTCGAAACGCTGGCCGATCTCCTTCAGGGCCTGGGTCACGGCGTTCGTGACCTCGGACATATCGATCTTCGATACCACATCAAAAGAATTTTCTGCAGCCATGGTTGCCTCCTTTGTAAAACACGAAGGTAGGAAGATGGGAAGTTGGGAGGTTGGGAGGTTAAGACAAACCATCTTTGGTTCTTGCTCCCCTCTTAACCTCCTAACTTCTTAACTTCCTAACCTCTTTTTTGTTTATCACTGTTCTATGACTTCCGTCCCCTTGGGCGCCTTGAACACAAAGAGCTTGTCGTCGAAACCCACGCCTTCCCGCACGTCGGAAAATATGATTTCCGTCCTGTTCCCCGCCTTGTCAAGGATATCAAGCGAGGCGATGCGGCCTGCGGCATCGGACCGGAGGATCAATTTTTTCATAGCGGCGCCCGGCTTTTTCGGGGTGAGTTCGAGCAGCAGCGGGGCCGCTGGGTCGGGCAGGCGCACCTCAAAATCGTCCCGGATATGCGCGGCGCCCAGCAGGAACGCCACCGGAATGTTCATCTGCTCAATATCGGAAAAGGTCTTTTTGATCACCTGCTCGCTCTTCCGTGAATAGAACAGCGCCGCCTTGCCGTCGACCAGGATGACCTGGCCGTTCGAGTAGTCCAGGCGCAGCTTGCCCGGCTTCCTGATCCAGAGCACGGCATCAAAGGTCTGCGTCTTGTCGAGTGCCTTGAGGTGGTTCTTCTGGACCACCCTTGCCGTAAGGTCAACGAGATCGCGGTAGTGGTTCTCGACAGCCTGAACCGCATCGTCAACCGTTGGCGCAGCCGCCGACTGAGCTGCCCCGGCTGCGACGAGAGCGAGAAGGAAGGCCGCCGTGATAAGAATGCGTTCTGTCCAGGTGCGAGTATGCATACGAGCGCTTTTTGGTTCGTTGCTGCTTTGCCCCTCACCTTTGTCCTCTCCCCAGAGGGGAGAGGGTAGGGTGAGGGGGGCTTTCCGAGAGGCAGCACTAGTCACTTCGTTTGTACTTGAGGTAGTAGTTGTCATGGTTTCTCCAAAGTGGTGCATCATACCACAAATCATTTTCTCTGAGAAGACAGAAAAGCGTACGAGACCCTCGACCTTGACAATATCCTGTCGCACGATTATGATGCAGCCCTATGAAGTCCCGCACATCCGTCGACCATTCCCTTTTGCAGTGCCCGGTCTGCCGGGACATCCTGCGTCCCTTTGCAAGCGGCTATCAATGCGCAAACAAGCACAGCTTTGATGCCGCCCGCCAGGGCTACGTCAACTTTCTGCTTTCCCACAAAAAGCATTCCAAAGAACCTGGCGACAACCGGGAAATGATGGATAGCCGGAGACGGTTTCTGGACCGCGGATTGTACGACAGCGTATCAGACGGCATCGATGACGTTGTTGCCGAAGCGTTCCGCGGAACGAAACGCAGGAGCGCACGCAGCATTCTTGATGCCGGCTGCGGAGAGGGCTTTTATCTCAAGCGGCTCAAAGATTCCCTGGCGAGCAGCCCGGAGACGGCGAGCGGCATCGAGTACTACGGCGTCGACATCTCCAAGGTCGGGGTCCGCCAGGCCACGCAGCGCGATAAGACGATGCACTGGTTCGTCGCCAGCATCGTTGACCTTCCTTTTGCGGCCGGTTCTCTCGATATTATTTTGAATGTTTTTTCGCTGGCCGATTTTGCCGAATTTTCCCGGGTCTTGGGCGCGTCGGGGAAACTTGTGATCGCAAGCCCCGGCCCGCGTCATCTCAACGGCCTGCGGGAGATCATTTACCCCGTCGCCCGGGAGCATGCGGGATCGACCAGGGCCGAACAGGCCAGGGGGCTTTTTTCTCTTGCTGATGAGCGGAGGATCCATTATCAGCTGGAACTGAGGAGCAACCAGGAGATCATGGACCTGCTGGCAATGACCCCCTACTACTGGAACATTGACCTGAACACGAAATCCAAAGTGGAGGCGCTTGACCGGCTGGCGCTGGATGTCGATGTGCTGATAAGCGTCTTCAAAAAGACCGGGTAATTATTAACGGTCTCATAATAGTATTGACATTCATTCACGTGAAATCGGAAGCACTCGGCAATCATGCGTCCTCGAATCACCCCACCTAACCTCCCCTTGGCAAGGGGAGGGAAAGCCGTAGCCCCTCCTTGACAAGGAGGGGTTGGGGAGGTGTTTTCCGATTACGTTGTTTCTATTTTGAGACGATTAATAAGTATTCCGCCTTAAAAGAACCGTTGAGCCGCACAATGCACAGAAGGTATACCGTATGCCGTAGGGGCGGGTTTTAAACCCGCCCCGGCAACCTGAAAATAAAACAGGCCCGCTCAGAATATGAGCGGGCCTGTTTTTTATAAAGAATGATTTACTTTGCGCCGAGGATTGCGTCTTTGGCTGCTTTGGCAACGCGGAACTTGACGACTTTCTTCGCTTTGATCTTGATGGCTTCGCCGGTCGCAGGGTTTCTGCCCATGCGGGCCTTGCGCTGTACGAGCACCAGCTTGCCGATGCCGGGCAGCGTGAAGGTGTTCTTCGCTTCTTTATACGCTACCTCTGCGATGAACTCCAGAATGTCACTGGCAGCCTTCTTGGTAAGGGATGCCTTCTCTGCGAGCTTTGTTACCAACTGCGATTTCGTCATTGCTTTTGCCATGTATACCCTCCTGTAAGGTAGAATCGTGAATTCGATGGTTCAACTATAAGCTATTGCGCGCCTGTTGGCAAGCACTCTCTTCATTTTATTTTGGACCGCGGGTCCGCGCTTTTTTTCTCCGCGCAATCCGGCTTACTCGTCTTTTTTGATCCGGTTTCGCAGCACGAGCCTCAGCCACAGGCTCGCAGCGCCCGCCAGACAGGCCAGCGGGAGCAGCGGCAGGCCGGGCAGAGGAACAAAGGTCCGCACCCATCGTTCGAGATCGCTTTCGTTGCTCAGCAGGCCGGCACAGAGGATCAATGCCGCGATGATAAAACCGTATGCGATATTCACGCCGGAAGCGTCCCTGCCGGACGCCATGGCGGCCGGGCCGTCGCTGGCGATCCGGACCGTGGGGTTCTCGAAGAATTTGAGCGCCCGGGACCCGTGCTTGAGGACCAGCCGCTTCAGCCTCGCCGTCTCGAAAGGGGCCGCGGTCAGACCATTCAGCACATCCTCGAACGCCAGGCCCGTTGTCATGTATTTTTGAACAAAGGCCCGGAGGTGTTCGACGATCTTGATCTCCGGGTCAAGGGAGAGGCAGGTCCCTTCGAACGTGGTCAGCGCCTTGGATACGAGCACGAAATCGTGGGGGATGCGGATCCCGTACTCCAGGCTCGTGTTCAGGAACCGTTCCATCATGGACGAAAAGGGAATGCCGGCCACTTCATACACCGGGAGTTCGGTGAGCACCTCGTTCATTTCCCGGCGATACCCCGCGATGTCGATATCGTCCTCCCTGACATTGCACAGCTCCAGGAACGAACCAATGACCCGCGTCACATCCCGCTTCGACATGCCGTAGAGGATGTCAAAGATCCATGCCCGCAGGTCCTCCGATAAATAGCCGACGATCCCGAAATCAAGATAGGCGATGGTGTCCCTGCCCACGAGCATGATGTTGCCGGCATGGGGGTCGCCGTGGAAAAAGCCGTCCACAAAGATCTGCTTCAGCATGGAATCGGCGATGAGGCGGGCCGCCGCGGGCCGGTCAATGCCGTGGTCCGGGGCCTGCAGGACATTGACGCCCTGCACATGCTCCATGACCAGGATCCGTCCAGTCGTGTATTCGCGGTAGACCTTCGGGATCTTGACGCCCGGATAGTCCTTGAAGTTCTGCAGAAAAAGAAGGGCGTTCTTCCCCTCCTTGCGAAAATAGAGCTCGCGGTCGGTCCAGCGGGAAAATTCCTGCACCAGCATGACCGGATGGTTCTTCCTGAGCGAGGGGATGAACCGCTCGATAAGATAGGCAAACCGCAGCATGACGAAAAGGTCCGAGGTCATCGCCTCTTTGATGCCCGGCCGCTGCACCTTGACCGCGACCTCTTCGCCCGTCTTGAGCCGCGCCCGATGGACCTGCGACACCGAGGCCGCGCCCATGGCCGTTTCATCGAACTCGCTGAAGATCTCGGCAGGGTCCCGCTTCAGTTCGTTCCAGAGCTCCCGCTGCACCTGCGCAAAGGGAAAGGGAGAAACCCGGTCCTGCAGCTTTTTAAATTCCGCGCAAAAGTCGGGCGGGATCAGGTCCGGACGGACGCTCAGGAACTGGCCGAATTTCACATAGGTGGGCCCGAGCTTCTCCAGCGTCTCCTTGGCGACCTCGGGGGCGTTCACCTTCGGCCGCTTGGGCGCCAGATATTTGCCGATGGCCTTCTCCAGTTTTGCGCTGGGGGCGAAGAAATAGCGATAGGGGACCAGGAACATGTACTGCCTGAACAGGATAAAGCAGATTGTGACCAGGCGTTTCATGCCCCGCAGATGGGTGAGGATCAACGACATGGAATGCAGCCTCCGGAAGAGGAACAGCTTGTTCGAACAAGAGCGGCAACGGTTTCGTTCTCTTTACCTACTCTCGTATCATAGCATCAAGAAGCATGATTGTATAGCAGGGATAGAAAATGGCCGGCGCGGAGCATTGAAAGATCCTGAGGAGCGACGTCTTCGCGTCCGGTGGGCGGGCCTCGCCGGGCAGTCTGTGCCTTTAGCGCTTAAGAGCATGCCCGGGATGCCACGCCCCTCTGCGCTGAAACACCGTTATATTTGGGCCTTTTTGCGAAATTAGATTGCATCTTTGAATAGGTCTGTTAAAATAAGTTTGCAGCTGAATGCTGGAGGAGCGGTCATGTCGGACGAGGGTAAAAAAATTGGTCGGTGTAGGTGGCTGGCGCTCGCTATCGTTCTCTTCCTTTTGCCAGGTCTTTTGGCCGGAAGCTTCTACGGAGGTTTCGCAGGGCTCCGGGCTGCGGAACCTTTTCTCTATAGCGAAGCAGCGCACCTGGTTACACAGGTCATGGTCCTGTCAGGCATGATCGTCGGCCTGTTGTTCTCGACGATGATCGTCATGGCTCTGACCATAGCGATCATCAGAATGAGCGCCTCGCTGCTGCGGAATTCGAAAACCTCATGCTCCGCTCAAACCGTGAACCGCAACCAGACGCACTGATTAAAAAACTGTCTCCCTGTTTGCATGAGAATTTTCTCTGCGCCTCGTCCAATTACCGTTTCCGGATCATGTCTTTGAGCACCTCGCCGAGCCGGCCTATTCCCGTCCTGATCGTCTCTTCATCTACACTCGAAAAATTAAGGCGCAAGGTGTTGACGTTCTTTCTGTTGACGTAGAAGGGATCGCCCGGTACAAAGGCGACCTTCTGCTGAATGGCGCGCTCGAATACGGTCAGCGCGGACATTCCTTCGGGCAGCGTGATCCAGAGGAACATGCCGCCCTCAGGCAAGGTGTACCGGGTCTCCGCGGGAAAGTGCTCCCTGATCGCGGCAACCATCGCTTCCCGCTGACCGCCATAGGCCTTTCTTATTAAAGCGATATGCTTGTCGAGGTCATTGTCCTTCAGGTACTGAAGAACGATCCTCTGGCCAAGATAGTTCGTGTGCAGATCAGCGGCCTGCTTTGCAATGACCAGCTTGTCCATCACTGCATCGTTGGCAACGATCCATCCTATCCGAAGCGACGGAGCGATGATCTTTGAGAATGAGCCGAGCAGCACGCTCGTGTCCGGCATGAATTGGCGGAAGGACGGTTTCTCCTGTCCGAGGAAGCGCAATTCACCGTAAGGATCGTCCTCAACAAGGATCGTTTTCCTTCCCTTCAATGCCTGCGCCACAGCCTCCCGGTTCTCTTTCGAATAACTGATCCCTGCCGGGTTCTGAAAATTCGGCACGCAATAGAACAGTTTTGGCGCATGCCGCGACAGCACGCTGTGCAGACCATTCAGGTCAAGACCGTCCTCCCCCACCGGCACAGGATGAAAGGCCGGTTTGTAGAGCGAGAACGCCTGGATCGCGCCAAGGTAGCCCGGCTCCTCGATGATAACGCCGTCCCCTTCGTTGACGATGGTTTTCCCGAGAAGGTCGAGTCCCTGCTGCGAACCGGTGGTAATGAGGATGCTGTTCGGATCGATGCTTAAGCCCTGTTTCGCGCGATACCGCTCCGCGATCCATTTGCGCAGCGCCGGGTCGCCTTCGGTGGAGCTGTACTGGAGCGCATCTTTGCCGGACTCCTCCAGCACCTTGTTGGCAGCAGCCTGAATCTCCCGGACCGGGAACAGATCACGGTTCGGCAGACCGCCGGCAAAAGATATGATGGACTCATCGACCGCGACTTTCAGGATCTCCCGTATGAATGACCGGGGAACGTCGTTTATCCGGTCGGAAAAAATGCTGTTCATGTGTCCTATCCCTCCCTGATCAGCCGAATGGGTGCCCCAGAATACACGATGATGATAAAAAAAGCCGATTGGAAGAGAGCTTCCAGCCGGCTTCCTGCATCTACGGGCCTGCCACAAGGCGAGACTTCGCCTGGATTGGGACTATGGCCTACAGGGACTTGATGATTTCATCAAGCGAGCGGTTGTATGAGTCGCGCCACTCGTTGATCGTTTCCTCATTCACTGCCTTAAAGCCGCCGACGCCTAGCGTTTTATTGCCAACGGTATCGACCCGTTTAGTGATCACCTTGTTTCCGCTGCTGTCCCATACCGTCAAGATGTTCTTCGTAAGGGCTTTGGTCGTAGGAACAAAGCCGCCGGTTTTTGAGGCCCATTCCGAAAAGATCAGAACAACGCCGTCGACATTCAACGCTTTGCACAGCTCCTTGGCTTTTTCCGCGTCAAGTATTCCGCCCTTTATTTCTTTGCTCACCTGCGTAAATACCGGCATTTCCTTGCCATTGACCTGCGGCACGAATACGGTCAAGGTTTTTTCCACACTCGGCTTCCGATAGCCAGCGTTATCGATAAAACTGGACACCTTTACCATGTTCCACTTGGCGCCCAGCTTTTTCTCGGCATCATCCACCATGGTGTTGACCGCGTCGCCGATCAGTTTTGCAACCGGTGTGCTACCGATACTACCGCCCTGTACGGAGCCTCCCACGTCGCTGACGGAGAGTGAGACGATGGCGACATTCTGCAGCTTCGGAGCGTCTCCGGCAAGAGCGGCCGTGCTTGAACCAAAACAGGATATCGTTGCCACTGAACACAGCATTGCCAGCTTCAAAATACTTTTTTTCATGATTCCTCCTGGTTTACGAAAATATCTGGGCTAAGCCCGGAATTATTGCAAAAAAATATACTAAATTTTTACGTGAGCGTCAAGCGTGTTGAGCTCGCCGGAGTGGCACAGCAATTCGGCGGAGGATTCTTCTATTGTTTTGCCACATATTTCGCGATCTCTTGATCCACCGCCGTCTTCAGCTCTTCGAGCAGCGAATCAGTCGGGATCACTTTTTCAAAATCAGCCTGGGTGGAAACGGTTCCTGTCGCAGGAACAGCTTTTGAGCTGACTGAAGCGTTCAGGGTCTTGAGAACAGAAGCTTCCTTCTTTCCTTTTTTGTCGACGCTGTTCTCCATGATCTCGATCTTTGCCAAGACCGAGAGCTTGACGTTCTTCGATCCATCGCGATTTCTGATGAGATTCTCCCTGACGAACAGGCCGACGGATACGAACACTTCATTATCGAGCGTCGTCCATTCGGGGGTTTTTTCACCTGTCCAGCTTTGCTTCATGGGAATCTTTGCCACGTCCACGGGAGTGAAGGCGGTGACGGAAAACCCCTTATTGAAACTCTCCACCGCCGTCTGACCGATTGCGCTATAACTTGCAGGGATCGCTCCACCAGTGAAAAGTGTCGTGCGGGCCAGGCTCCCCGAGCTGTCCGAGACCTCGCCGCTATAGAAGCTGGGCCAATACACGACGGCAATCGACTTTCCCGCGCCCGCAATCGCGGCAACCCGTTCCTTCAGCGTGGGGTCTTTAGCGAAGGCGGACCCGGTCACAAGAACCAACAGAAGCGCGGGCACAACCCACATCCTGGAGCGTGAAAATGAATAAGCTGCCATGACAACCTCCTGATAAGTTTTTTACGCTGTCTTCCTTAATATCCCAAGAACAATTTTACGTAATAGCTTTCGCCGCAACGTGACCCGCAAGCGTCGAGACAAATGACTTGAGCCCGGTCATGTCGCTCATCTCGGAATAAGCTCCGGATTTGGAGGCAGTGCGCGGGGAAACGATGACGGTAGCCGCAGTGTAAAGCCCGTCCATTATCAGTTTTTTGCACTGGTTATCATAGAGCTCCGCATACGAGGTCTTTCGGTATTCCGGAACCAAGGGGAAGTGCGGGGAAATAGCCTTAATTGGTGCGCGTGAGGCGGGGTTATCTTCAAGCAGGACCAGGTAGCCCACAAAAGGCTTTGTGCCCTGTCCAAAGGTCCATCTTCGATAAACGCCCCGAAAATCAATGGCCAGACTAATCGCTTGATCACAACAGCTCTTGACATTCTTACCAATGGACGTTCCGACCTGCGCATCGAACTTTATGGCCGCGATCAGCTTCCCCTTGTTCATCACCAGCAAATCCCATGATTGTGTAGGACAGAAATGGCCGGGAAGCACAGCGAGATTGCTTTTTCGTATTATATCCGCATTGTTCAAGCCATTGGCACGGACAACTTCGCTAATCAGATCGATGAACCCGGTCATACTGCCGCCTATGCGTTTCCCTGTTCCGGCCTTTTTCCTGCTGCTCCAGAACAACTTGACCGCAGAACGGGCTTTTGTTTCATAATCGGCAAGATCTATCGACATTAACCGTCTCCTGCTTGCAGCGCGCTGCCCCGGGTGTCAGGCCGCTTCTTTCACAATTCGATACGGTTGGATCAATACTTCCGCCGGAATGCCGAGCCCCTTGTGAAGATTGCGGATCATTTCCATGGTGAGTGCACGCTTCCTGTTCAACACTTCGGAGACACGGGCGCGGCTGCCGATGAATTGCTCCATATCGCTGCGGGTAAGTCCTCTGCTTTCCATGTAATAGCGGATGGCGTCGATGGGATTCGGCGGGGAGATCGGGTGATGCTTTTCTTCATAAGCCTCAACCAGCGTAGCCAGAACCGCCAGCCGGTCGCCCTCACGCGTATCTGGAGCTGCAATTGAAAAGACGGGCAACCGCCTTCATGGCACTCTCGTAATCCTTTTTCGTTTTAATAGGTTAAGTGGACCCCTCTGTCAAGACAATAAAGGGTCGAGTTTAAGATGGTAACCGATCAAGCCGCAGCGGCATAGCGCTGCCCTAGTTCTAATACGCTGTGAGGCTTTTCTTTCTCTTTATATTTATCCACGATTCTTGCTCCGCCGCCGTTTGCTGTTCGATATACTACATCCGGTGTCTTGTAGCCCAATGATTGGTGTGTTCTTTCCCTGTTGTAAAATAAAAAGTATT
>Ga0210377_10000118_pt1 | contig 71540 bp, 61 predicted proteins | sample PLM4_65_b1redo_FD_155480 | JGI IMG/M metagenome (GOLD analysis project Ga0210377, IMG submission 155480) | Groundwater sediment microbial communities from an aquifer in East River, Colorado, USA - PLM4_65_b1 redo | ecosystem: Environmental > Terrestrial > Soil > Riparian zone | place: USA: East...
GACTGACACCGAAACCAATGAAACTGCGGCAATGGTAAGGATGAAGATAACGACAAGGCTCGACAAGAAACGTACCGTTTCTCGCCATAAGATAGCTGTTTTCGCTTGACGGTGCCCTTTAAATGGGTGACCCTATAGATTTGCATTGTTGGGGAGATCTGCGGCAAATATCTCACGCACAACACGCGGCATTAATCCATTTTTTTCCGTTATTCTCAGCGCGCAATATCCCTCAATCATTTGATGTGCCACCCAAGACTTGTCAATTATTGGATTAAACATAATCATTCGCCCCATGAATTTGTAAATTCCATCGCCTTCAATTAAATTCGTTCCTAAAAAATGATAGGAATTTCCAGAATTCAGTATGAATCCAGGGCCAGCATCTAATTCCAATGCAACATCATATACTAGGCTTTCATTTGTACTGCTAACGCAACAATGGAAGTCTACCATTGGAATGTGGCAAATTCTTCCATCTTTCATTACAACATTGGAAGTAGCCGCATAGCTCTTGTCCTTGTCTAATCGCAATTCGTCATTCAGGAAATCCTGTGAGCCCACCAACAATACTTCATTATTATAATTATGATGAAAAACATTTGATAACAAGGTTTTTGAGTAGGCGGGGTTATCTATAAAAACCGAACACAAAGCATCCCAAAAAGAAAACTTGTGTTGGGCTCTAATTGATAATGCAGCTTCAACTTGATTTTTATCTACAATCGCGGTTTCAATGGCATTTTGGACAAATACGGACTGTGTAATCGGCACGACATGTAATGCACTAATCGCTGAATTATGTTTTAGTAAGGTTTTCAGGATGTCAATAGTATTCATTTTTTCATTCCTCAATCAGACTCGTAGCGGGATCTCTAACCGCACCCTCAATGTGTCTAAAATGGTGATATGAAAACTGCTCGTACCGCTTAGCGCCCTTATGATCGCCTTCAGTCAACAATAGTTCGTCTACCCCATAACACCCGTCTGATGGCAGTGGATCGGTAACATTGCTTACAACAAGACATTTGACCAATTTGGCTCCGTTTCGGAACATGTGGTAGAATCGAGTGTTACCCTCAATGACATACAATACACCGTGCAACTCTTCTACAACTGGCACCCCAACGACCGTTTCTGCGCCATTTGAATATTGTATTTTGGACGGACCAAACAAATCGACGCCACCTTTTCGGTAAAGATCGAATAACACTTCTATCTGCCTGTACTTATAACCTCGAATGTATTTTGTTAAAAATCGAATACTCGATATGCTTACCTCTCTAAAAACCATCTGCACATTTCTTGAACTATACTGGGAAACTTTCCTCATTAGAGCAATATAAATACCTTCGTCCACCGAGGTTAGGCGCGGCGAATTTGACCGCTGACGAGGTGAGGTGTTCTCTTTCCCCTGCTCGTTCCATATGATTTCTATTTGGTTCGATGTGCTAGCGACCAGATAATGATACCAAGGATTTGAGAAAATAGGGTGACACTCCAAGGTTAGGTTTCCGAAAGGAGTGTCATCTATGGAACACACAGAGAGTATACAGGACGGCGGTAAAAAAAGGAAGTTCCCGAAGCGAAGCAAACGTTATGGAGCTGATTTCAAGCTTCACGTAGTTAAGAAGTTTGTTGAGGAGAGCATTCCAGTTTCAGTGATCCGACAGGAATGCGGGTTGAGCAGTGGGACGGTAGGGCGCTGGGTGCGTGACTATCGTCGTGAGGGTGAAGCAGGGCTCGCCACGCACTACCGGGGAAAGGGCCGCAGCCTCCCCGCCCCGGTAAAGCAGAAGATCGTCGCGCTCAAAGAAGGCAACCCACTCTTCGGCATCAAGCGCATTTCCCAGGTTTTAAAGAGGGCGTTCTTCCTTTCCGCCAGCCCTGAAACAGTCCGCAAGACCCTTCACGATTCATCCCTCATCAAATCCCCGCCTAAGAAGCGGCAGCGCAACATCACCCGGCCCCGTTTTTTCGAGCGATCAACCCCAAACCAGATGTGGCAGACAGACATCTTTACGTTCCGTCTTGGCGGCCACTATGCCTACCTGATCGGCTACATCGACGATTACTCCCGCTATATAACGGGACTCGAGCTTTTCCGCAGCCAGACGGGACAAAACGTTATTGAGGTATATCGCCGTGCTGCCTCCGAGTACAATCCGCCCAAAGAGATGCTCACGGACAACGGCCGGCAGTACACGAGCTGGCACGGGAAGAGCCGCTTTGAGGCGGAGCTCAAGAAAGACAAGATCCACCACATCAAATCCCAGCCGCACCATCCGATGACGCTGGGCAAGATCGAGCGGTTCTGGAAAACGATCTACCTCGAGTTTTTAAGCCGGGCTCAGTTCGCGAGCTTCGAGGATGCGGTCGAGCGGATACGGCAGTGGGTGAAGTACTACAACCACAAACGGCCGCATCAGGGAATCGGCGGCCTGTGCCCCGCAGACCGGTATTTTGAGATCCAGGGCGAGCTCAGGAAAACGATCGAACAGGGCATCCAGGAGAACCTCCTGGAGATGGCGCTCCGGGGCAAGCCACGCCTGCCGTTTTACATGGTGGGCCGCATGGAAGGCCAGTCAGTGGTGCTGCGGGCGGAAAAGGGCAAGCTGCGGCTGTCGGTTGATGATGAAGACGACGTCACCCAGGAAGTGGTTTATAATCTAAACGACGAAGGAGATGGCCATGGAGAAGATAAAGAGCGAAAAGAAACGGCAACAGCTGAACTACGGAGCGATGGAGAAATGCCGGGCGGTCCTGTCGATATGGACGGAGCGGCGCAAACCCTCGGCGATATGCCGGGAGCTGTCGATACCCTGGATGGTGCTGTCGCAGTGGCAGAAGCGGGCGATGGAGGGGATGCTCCAGGCGCTGAAGCCCAGGGTGAGTCTGGACAAGGGGCCGGCGCTGTCTCCGCGTCTCCAGACGTTGCTGGAGAAAAAGCGTCTGACGCTCCTGACCAGCACGGCGCAGAACAGGCTGGAAAAGACGCTGTCGAAGGCGCAGGAAGCAAGGAAAGTGGAGACGTCGTCAAAGGACCAGAAACCCGAAGGCCTTGCTCTGCGCAAGGCTGAGAAACCCTAGCAGAAAGGGAGCGTGCTATGAGCGATTCTGGAGATGCGGGACGTGCTCGCCAGCGGGCGGCAGTGGTGTTTGCGGTGCGCAGCGGTCAGATAACTGCCGAGGAAGGTGCGCGGCAACTGGGAGTTTCCCGCAAGACCTACTACGAGTGGGAGCGCCGGGCATTACAGGCCATGACAGAGGCCTTGGAGAACAAAGCCCCTGGAAGACCCACCACGCCGCAGGACGAGGAGAAGCAGCGTCTGCAGGAGCAAGTTGCCGATCTCCAGAACAAGCTCTTTGTCGCTGAGAAGACAGTAGAAGTGCGGGACATGCTGCACGCGTATGAGCTCCAGAACGCCGGTGCGAAAAAAAGCGCCGGCGCATCTGTGGAAAAAAAACGAAGGCAAAGGAAGAAACCATAACACGTATGCTTACCATTGTCGACCAGATCAGAGAGAGGACCCGCATGCCCTACAGAGATATCTGCAGTGCCGTCAGGCTGTCCTACCCGAGTTTTATACGGTGGCGCATGCGGCGCAAAAAGGATACGTCTCTGGTGCGGCAGCCGGGGCCTCCCAAGGTCAAGCCGCCTGATTTTAGCAGGCTTGCGCAGGACATCGCAGCGTTAACTCATGGGCAGGATCGCACGCAGGGCACGGGCGCATTATACGCGCGCTATGCGTCCGGTGTGTCACGGCGAGAGCTGCAAAAAATGGTAGAAGTGGCACGGCATGACCTCAGTACGCTCCATCGCCAGAATCTGCGGCGCATCCGCTGGAACGTGCCGAACGTCGCGTGGTCCATGGATCCCTGCGAATATGGGCAGCGTGATGCAACCGGCGCCAAGGTGTACCTGAACCATATGCAGGATCTCGCTTCCCGCTACAAGTTCAATCCCATGACGGGAGGCGTTCCCTGCGGCGAAGAAATATCCGGTTATCTTGCGGCAACCTTCAACCGGTTCGGAGCGCCCCTGTTCCTCAAACGGGACAATGGCAGCAACCTTAACCATGTGGCGGTTAATGACGTTCTCGCTGATCATTTTGTCATGCCGGTGAACAGCCCGGTTCATTATCCGCCATACAACGGCGCGATCGAAGAGGCGCAGACCGAGTTGAAGAACGGCCTCGCCGCAAAGCTCGCATACAGGCCCTGCTGCCCGAGCGAACACCTGGAAGCGTATGCCTCGACGGTTGAGCATGATCTGAATCACCAATTGCGTCCATGCTTAAACGGCAGCAATTCCTGCCGGGTGTACTTCACAGCCAAAAGGACTTTTACCAAATGGGAAAGGAGGGATGCTTATGTCTGGATAACTAACCTGCAGAATGATATATTAAGCAGTGAAGGGGTTCAGCTGCAGGCTGCTTGGCGGGTCGCCGTCGAGGCCTGGCTGAAAATGAAAGGGTTTATTACAGTCAGCATCAACGGGAAAGTGTTACCCAATTTTTTCTGATTTTGGTATCATAAACTCCTGGCGTGCACAATGCATGGTTGTAATCATTTAGCGCCGCTCTTTCATCGTTGACAGGATAGACATAGAACAGATAGCTATCACAATAATGGTCATTTTTTAGATTTGACCCAACCCAATCTAGAACACGACGTTGTTCCTCTGTTCCATTCTCATAGACACTTGCTGCAATTCTTAAGACAATATCCGAATCTTGCGGATCTCGTTTAGCCGTTAGAAAGCTCCCATCAACCCAGATTTCAGCCTTAATTCCTACCCGTTGAAGACGATCTATTACACTTGCGAGACCGTCCATTATCCGTCCGCGTGTTGTGGAATCTGGAAACCTTCCGACACACACCTCTCGCAATTGCTCCAAGGTCATTGGATGAAATCCTATAGGTAAAATTGGTGAATGTTCCGTCTTAGGCGTTATACTCATATTTCTGCGCCCCTTTCTCCGCCTTCCTTTATCTGCACATCTAACAGCGCCTACCATGACCATGCTCGGGCTCACCATCGTTCGCCCTAAAGCGTTTTGTTATTAAGATAGTCGGCGACCTCTTTCACGCTTGCGAACTGGCCATTTCTCGTATTTTTTGCTCTTCTTGCATTCCTCCACTCACCAACCAAGTACATGTATCTAATCTTAAACTGCTTCTTTAGATGAATTACGAGGTTTGCAAGGTCTTCTTTTGTCGCCGTTTCAACATTGACCGACTCTAACAAGTGCACTACATCCTTCTCATCGCTTCCTTCTTGCTCCAACATTTGTTTAAAACTCATATCTGCCACCTCCAAAGGATGAGCAACTTGGGGACGTTGTTTCTTACGTTGCGTAACGTCCTTTCCCTTCCTTATTCCCTTCGTTCTGCCTCTACCGTATTGCAGATCTTCCTCATTATTTCGTTTGCACGGACTGGCTGCTCCCGAACAGCTCATGGGGTTGCTTGCTGATCGCACCATGGAACAGTGCGGACACTATTACAAAACCGCCGATAAAGCCGAGAACGATCAAGATCTGGGACAGAGCTGTTCTTTGGATGTCCTGCCGTGCTTTCGGATCGCAGACCTCACCGGGGCAGAACTGCGCCTTCTCTTTATAGATCATCGGATAGACCTTGCATCCAAGGCAGATGCCGAAGGCTGATTCGAAGAACAGGAAGATCATGCAGATGAGGCAGACAATGCCGGTTATGGGTCCGTAGGCATTGAACAGCACGAGATGCACGAACATAACGGATGCCAGGGCCACGCCGATGACCCAGGCGAACTTCTTCTGCTTAGCCCCCACATATTCGGGGACCTGGTTTCTCACGATAAGCCGACCCATGATCAGGGTGGGGGCGTAACGGGGATTTACCAGGACCCGAACGAGGAAATCCGCGAGAAAGAGAGAAACAACGTACTTTATGGGAAGAAAGTTCTGCTTCAGGACTGCGAACCAAAAGGACGTGAACACGGCCAGAAAAAGCAGCCCTGCTGCTGCCCGTATCTCCCGCTCATTGAGAACAGGGATCGGATAACCGGCAACATCTTCTCCAAATTGTACTATGCTTTTCATTGTGCGCTCCTCTTTATCTAAAATGGCTCTTCTGACTTTCCTATGGGTAGCTTTCAGTGCCTGGAATGAAGTTCACCCACCACTTTTATTGTCACCTTTCTTGCACGCCCAAGAAAGGTAACCGAAAGAAGGGCGCCCGGCGGAACTTCTTAACGCCATGCTCGGTTGTCCTCACTACATTTCGGAAACTCGGCCTCCCCGACTTCGTCGGGACAGGTCGGCCTCAGACAGTCCGAAATGCTTAACGTTCGGACTCGGTCGCATGGCTAAATTTCCGCATGGGGAACCAGTCAAAAGACTTTGATTCAAATCCTTACCACCAACCCCGCACGTCCCCGGAGCGGCCATACGATATTTTGGGGCACCCGTCTTGGCCTAAGAGAGCGGCCGGCAGGGCGAACGCGCATGTCTGAGGCCGACCTGTCCCGACGCAGTCGGGGAGGCCGAGTTTGCGCGGTCGAGCGAACGTGGCCTTAGACGGGTCCAAAATGTCGTTAAGGCCGCGAAGGGGATGTGCAGAAAAACAGCCGATGTTTCTATATCACCAAACCCAGAAGACCCATTCTTTTTTCGATCAATTCCAACGATACGATGTCCTTCACGATTTTCCTCTCAGGTCTGAAAAGCTGTCTATGCCCTGTTCAGTAAAAACATAAGGCGTGTCTTTCTTCTAACATGTCCTGGGTTTGAAGTCACAATTTGTGACCTCAAGGGGCATGGGGAGCTGCCCCCCAGCTGATAGGGTCAGGTCCAGCCTGTTTACCTCTGGACTTCGACTTCCCTCGTTCCATTCTGGTCAATGACCCGCACCTTGGACCATCTCACGCAGCTGTCCGAGATAATTATATTCATATTCGGTGTACGTAACGATCGCCTCCTGCGCTCGCAGTATGCTCTTTTGTGTCTCTTCAAAAGCTGAAGGTGTGCATGCCGCCAATCCGACCACGAACCCGCCTGCTGTGCCGACAACAGCCCCTCCGACCAGGCCTCCGACCATCAGTTCCAGATCCTTGCTACTGTTTTCCTCGGCCGAGGCGTCCGCCAACGCGAGGGCCATGATAACTCCAGCTGCCGCACCATTCTTGAACCCCTTACCGGTCCAGTCGTAAACGATTCGCAAAGGGACCTTGAAATCGCCGTGCGACCGCTTGATCGAGATATCAAAGGTCTTGACAGGAGTATCGCCGCGAAACAGCCCTACCGTGAACCGTTCTCCCGGATCGACAGGCCGCTTGTTCAGCGTCTTTACAAACAGGGGCAGGCCCTTCTGATCATATTCCACTTCCCTCAGGATGACCGTCCGGAGAGAGTCTGAGGACTGATCTGCCAGGTTCACCTGTTTGGTGCCGCAGGCGGTAAGAAGGATCAAGCAGAGGCTCGAAACAAAGATCGCCGGCATATCAACTCGCATATTAATCAGTCGAGACATTTGAAGTTCCTTTGTGTTTTTTGAGCACCGCTATGTCTTCGGGGCCTTGGGGCATCCGTTAGTCCTTCAGTGGGCGATGTGCGTAAAAAAATTACGCAAACACGAAATTACAGGAAATGGACTCAAAAGGCAAGGCTAATGAACCCTCTTCCCTTCAATGGGAGGGTGAAGCGCCTCAGCAATTTATTGCAGGATTGTAATTGATTTTTCACCTGCTGTCACCTGTCAAAAGTGACAGGGGTGTTTCTCTTGCGGATTTGGACAAACCCCTCACCCTGCCCTCTCCCCTGAGGAGCGAGGGATGATGCTGCGGATTGAGGAATGGCAACTTGGAGGCCCGTCAGATTTACGTCGAAAGCGTGAGGATGCAACGGCACCACGAATCTACCATTGATTTTCAAGGTGGTTTATGTTAATTTTGTCACATGGCTCTGCATGACGATCAGTGGCCGCACGTTCCACACCTGCAGAAAAAACATTAAAAACACTTGCCTTAAGAGGAGAACTGGTAATGATCAAAAGAATTTTGTATAGCATTGTGTGCTCGCTCGCGCTGGTCAGCGCCATTCTGGTGCAGCCGGCTGCCGCTGAGTTCAAAAAGACAAAAATAGCGGTCCTTGATTTTCAGCTCCAGGGCGGCAAGCACGACTCCGCTGACATGGGCAAGATCGTTGCGGAATGGCTCATCACGGCACTGGTGAAAGAGGGCCGGTTCGATGTCATTGAGCGCAGGCTGCTCGAAAAAGTGCTTCAGGAACAGAAGATCGGCGTATCGGGCGTGGTCGATGAGAGCAGCGCATCAAAGCTCGGACGGGTGCTCGGCGCAAAGATCGTGATCACCGGATCGCTCATGGAGTACCAGGGGATCGTGGAAGCGAACGCCCGGATCATCGAGGTGGAGTCCAGTTCGATCATCGCCGCGGAAAATGTCAAAAGCACCAGCGCGGTCAAGCTGGAGGACCTGGTCGTCCAGATGGCTGAAAAGATCATCAGGGATTTCCCGCTCGAAGGCTACATTGTGCAGCGCGAGGGCAATAGAGTGCTGATCGACCTCGGCAATCGCACCGGCGTCAAGAACGGCATGCAGTTCATCGTGTATCAGGAAGGCAGGGTCATCAAACACCCGAAGACCGGCGAGGTCCTCGATATCGAACGCATCGAGACCGGTACGATCCAGATCAAGGACGTCAAGAACAAGACGGCCGACGCCGTCATCCTGCACGAAAGCACGCCCGATGCGATCGCCAACGGACAGATGGTGAAGAGCACCGTCGAGCTGGTGCCGTTGCCCGTTGCCGACACCAGGAAAAGGAACCGTGAGCCCGAGCTGCCGGCCTATTTATCCGACGGCAATTTGACATCACAGCTTGCCGGGGTGAACGCGCAGATCGAGGAAATGCGGCAACTGAAGATCAGCGGCAATGGCGAATGGAAACGCAAGTATAAGGAAATTGACCGGGCCCTCGACATTCTGGAGAGAAGCTCCAAGCGATCCCCCGATGTCTATCTCTCCCGGGCGCGATCCATGGAGGCCATCGACAAGATCGAGCATGCTCAAAAATATGTCCACAAGGCGCTGTCGGTGAGCCACCATTATCCCGCGGCCTATGCGCTCAAGGGCGATATTTATATGTGGGACTCCCTGAAAGCGGATCCTGTGTACAGCAGAAAAAAGGACCTCAAACTTGCGATCGATGGATATGAGGACGCGGCAAAGTACGCCCAGGACAAGGAATTTGAGGCGTCGATCTATCTCAAGATGGGGAATGCCTACGCTGATCTGGTCGATGACAAAAAGAGAGCAAAAGAGTTCTGGCAAAAAGCAGCGGATGCCGCGCCTTCCAGCAGCGCCGCACGGACGGCGCAGGATAAAATGCGGTAGCCCCGGCATTCCCGGGGACCAGCTAACACCTGACGATTTTATTGAACCCCTCCCCCTCCAAACGGGCAGGGGTTTTTCTTTGTCAGGGATGATCTCGCAAGAAGCGTATTTTTCACACGAAGGCACAAAGGCACGAAGAAAGTCATGTTGAAAATATTGGTTCATTCGTAACAGAGCAAACCTATTGTGGGCCTTCTGACTTTTATGTGGGTCGTTAAATTGTCTATATGTTTATTTATGTTATGTAAGAAGCGCTCTTTGTCACCTTTCTTGCGTGCCCAAGAAAGGTGACCCAAAGAAGGGCACCCGGCGAAAATTCTTTACGCCATGCTCGGTCGTCCTCGGTACATTTCGGAAACTCGCCCTTCGGGCTCAGACAGTCCGAAATGCTTCACCCTCGGACTCGGTCGCCTGGCTAAATTTCCGCATGGGGAGCCAATGAACCTCCCCGCAGCAAGCTGCGGGTATCTAACATCTTCCCCTCCCTTGATGGGAGGGGCAAGGGGAGGGTGATACAGCAACTGCCGTCACCCCCACCTAACCTCCCCCATCAAGGGGGAGGAACCTATTTGGTGACCCTGTAGCAAGCTACAGGGAATTGCAAGTTAAAGAGACTTTGATTCAAATCCTTCCCCAAACCACGCACGTCCCCGGAGCGGACCTACGAAATTTTGGGGCACACGTCTTGGCCTAAGGAAGCGTCCCGCAGGGTGAACGCGCACTGTCTGAGGCCGGAGGCCGAGTTTGCGCGGTCAAGCGTACGTGGCCTTAGACGGGTCCAAAATTTCGTTAAGGCCGCGAAGGTGATGTGCAAAAAAATAACCAGCGCTCTGCTTGCCCCCTGCCTGTTTCTTTTGAACTAAATGACGTATCTAAGTTCTTATGGCCACCTCTCTTCAACCCCCTCCTGATAACGGCAAAACCCATTTTATATTTGATTTTTAAGCTTCCTTGTGATACTTTCCCCATCATGATCACCAGCGACATCATAGCGGACTCTCAGAAATACATCATGAACACCTACGGCAGGCAGCCCCTCGTGCTCATCAAGGGGCGGGGCATGAAGGTCTATGACTCCGACGGCAGGGAGTACCTCGATTTCGTATCGGGTGTCGCCGTGAACAACCTCGGCCATTGCCATCCGCGCGTCGTCGTTGCGCTCCAGAAGCAGGCCCAGCGGCTCATGCATGTATCGAACCACTACCACAACGAACCGCAGATCAACCTCGCCAAAATGCTCGTGCACAATTCCTTTGCCGACAAAGTGTTCTTCTGCAACTCGGGAACGGAAGCGATCGAGGCGGCCATCAAGCTGGCGCGGCGCTACAGCCGCGAGGTGCTGCACCAGAACCGCTACGAGATCATCACCATGCGCGGATCGTTTCACGGCCGCACCATGGGGGCCCTGACCGCAACGGCCCAGGAAAAGTTCCACAAGACCTTTGAACCGCTGGTGGACGGCTTCCGGTATGTGCCCTATGACGACGCCGATGCCGTTGAGCGGGCGGTCAACGAGCATACCTGCGCGATCCTCGTCGAACCGATCCAGGGCGAGGGCGGCGTCAATGTACCGTCAGCAGGATATCTGAAAGCCCTGCGCGATATCTGCGACAGGAACAACCTGCTGCTCATCCTCGATGAAGTCCAGACCGGCATGGGCAGGACCGGAAAGCTTTTCGCCTATGAGCATACAGGTGTCGCGCCCGATGTCGCCGCGCTCGCCAAAGGGCTCGGCGCGGGCATGGCCATCGGCGCCCTCCTGGCCACGGACAAGGCCGCGCAGGCCTTCACCCCGGGATCGCACGGCTCGACCTTCGGCGGCAACCCCCTCGCCTGCGCAGCGGCCATCGCTTCGCTCGAGGTGCTCCTGGAGGACAACATCCTGCTTCCTGCTGTTGAACAGAACGGCATGCACTTTCTGCAGGGACTGGAAAACCTGAAAAGCCGGTTCAGCTTTATCAAGCAGGTGCGGGGCAAGGGCCTGCTGATCGGCATGGAGCTGGACTTCGAATGCAGGGAGATCGTTACCGCCTGCCTGAAGGAAGGCTTCCTGATCAACTGCACCATGGACAACGTACTGCGCTTCATGCCGCCGCTCATCGTGTCCACGGAAGAGATCGACGAGCTGATCAATGCCCTGGCAGCGATATTCTCAAAGCGCTGATAACGAGTATCCACTTTTTTTTCTCAAGGCGGCTGCGGTATGAGCCGCCTCTTACTTTTATGCCCCGGGGAATGGGGGCTATGGCAACACGGCCTGGAGTGAATTGGAGACCTATGATGAAAGACCTGCTTACCCTATCGAAACTGACGTCGGCTGACGTGAAGGCCATTATTGACCGCTCTGCAACGCTCAAACAGATGCAAAAGCAGGGTAAGGTGCACCACCCCCTTGCCAACAAGTCCCTGGGCATGATCTTTGAAAAATCATCGACCAGAACACGGGTGTCCTTTGAAGTGGGGATGTACCAGCTCGGCGGCCAGGCCCTGTTCCTGTCCTCGAACGACCTGCAGCTCGGCCGCGGCGAACCCGTGGCGGATACGGCGCGCGTGCTTTCGCGCTATCTTGACGGCATCATGATCCGCACCTTTGCCCAGGAAATGGTGGAAGAGCTGGCGCACCACGCCTCCATTCCCGTGATCAACGGCCTGACCGACCTGCACCACCCCTGCCAGGCACTGGCGGACCTCTTCACGGTCCAGGAGAAAAAAGGCGGCCTCAAAGGACTCAAGCTTGCCTATATCGGCGACGGGAACAATGTGGCGAACTCGCTCCTCGAGGCCTGCGTCAAGACCGGCATGCATTTCTCCATTGCGTGCCCGCAGGGATATGAACTGAACCCCGCAATCCTTTCAGAGGCGCGGGCCGCGGCCAGGGAGACCGGCTCATCCATCGAAACAACGAGCGATCCCTACCAGGCGGTGATGAAAGCCGATGTCCTCTACACCGACGTTTGGGCAAGCATGGGGCAGGAAGCAGAGCATGCAAAGCGCGTCAAAGCGTTCCAGGGGTATCAGATCGATGCGAAGCTGCTGAAGGCCGCCTCGCCTGAAGCAATTGTGATGCACTGCCTTCCCGCGCACCGGGGAGAAGAAATAGCTGCTGACGTGATCGACGGGCCGCAGTCGGTCGTGTTCGATGAGGCGGAGAACCGGCTGCATACGCAGAAAGCCGTTCTCGAGATGCTGATGGGGAAATGATGCGTGGTAGCAACGATTGATCGCCCGGTAAACAGAATGCTTAAAATTGGTTCATTCGTATTAAAGTTGAAAAGCAACTGCGAACTTCAGTCTCTCGCAAAGCCGCCAAGCACGCAAAGAACGGCAACAGCTGCTGCTTGAGAAATGCTTTTGCTATGGCAAGGACCTCGTTATTGAAGCTCCCTGCAGCAAGCTATGGTCGCTCCTGGATTCATGCTCTTCTTTTAATGAGGTGTTTTCTTTCTTTGCGCCTTTGCGTCTTTGCGAGAAAAAAAGCTTTCGGCGTGGAATCACTGTTCCTTGTCTATGAGAGGTATATATAGTTTCAACTAAAATGCGAAAGAGCCTTAAAATTGGGAGAACAGGTAATAGCTTAACTGTAGCTTTACATAAGTCATTGAAATATAAAACTTAAAGTGACATGGCTCCAAAAGTGTGGTATACCTATACTGCTTGCCAACACACTCTTTGGAGGTCGGCCATGAAACCGCTCATCGGCATCACCATGAATCTCGAGGTCCAGCCAGCGAGGAACCTGAACATCCTCGATCAGGATTACGCCAAAGCGGTGCTCCAGTCCGGTGGAATTCCTGTTCCGATCGTCGGTGTTGAATCTGCCATACCCGACTTCGTCAAGCGTCTGGACGGCTTCGTATTTACGGGCGGCGATGACATTCATCCGCGCTTTTATAAGGAGAAACCGCTGCCTGCCGCGCGCATGACGTTCTCACCTGATGAGCGCACCCGGTTCGAGGTCCAGCTGTTTACCGCCGCAGCCGCGGCGAAAAAACCCGTGCTCGCCATCTGTCACGGCACCCAGCTCATCAATGTAGCGCTGGGCGGCACCCTTTACCAGGACCTGCTCCTGCAGGTCCCGAAAGCAGAACCGCACGGGCCCGCGAAAAGCGGGGCAAAGGTCTTCCACCCGGCGGACGTCATCGAAGGGACCCGGCTGTACGGCATCATGGGCGCGGACACCATACGCGTCAGGAGCGCGCATCACCAGAGCGTGAAAAATCCCGGCAGAAGCCTCAAACTGTCGGCAATCGCCCATGACGGTGTGGTCGAAGCACTGGAGTCCCGTGGCAAGAACTTTCTCATCGCCGTGCAGTGGCACCCGGAAAAGACGAACCATGACCGTTTCACCAAAAAATTATTTAAAGCGCTTATTGCCGCCTCGAAAAAATAGGGACGAGCGGTCGGGCGCAGCCGCGCTTTCCGCACTGCTCATTCTTTCCCTCCTCCTGACCGTTTATAGCGCCGGCTGCCATCCTCGTGATGAAACCAGGCTCCCCAACCATCTCTATCTTCGCCTGAACTCGAATCCCACCACCCTCGATCCGGCGCTCATTACCGATGTCCAGGGCGGCGGCATCGCCGCAAAGCTGTTTAACGGGCTCGTCCGCTTTGACGAGGACCTCACGATCATACCCGATATCGCCCGTTCCTGGAGCCTCTCGAAGGACCAGCGGACCTACACCTTCCGCCTCAGGAATACGGTGCGATTCAGCAACGGAAGAACGGTCAATGCCGGGGACTTTCGCTACTCCTTTGAACGTGTGCTCACGCCGGGAACGAAAGCTCCGCTCACCTGGGTGCTCGACAAGATCGAGGGCGCCGACGATTTCATCTCGGGAAAAGCAGGTACGGTCTCGGGAATCAAGGTCGTGGACGACCATACGCTGGTGCTCAGGCTGGAAAAACCTTTTGGTCCCTTTTTGTCCCTGCTTGCCATGGTAACGGCCTATGTTGTTCCCCGGGAAGAGGTTGAGCGCCTTGGCCAGGACTTCGGCACGCACCCGCAAGGCACCGGCCCCTTTCTCCTCAGGGAATGGAAACACGGCCAGGACCTTGTTCTTGAAGCCCGGGAAGACTACTTCGACGGCAGATCGAAGCTGAAGGGGATCGTCTTTCGCGTGATCCCGGAGGACCTCACTGCCGTGCTTGAGTTCGAGACCGGAAGGCTCGACGTGCTCCTGATACCCTCGGCGGAATACCGCCATTTTACGACCGACCCGGCCTGGAAGGACCTTGTCTTTGGAAAACCGGGGCTGAACAGCTACTACCTGGGCCTGAACTGCACGCGGCCGCCTTTCAACGACCTGCGGGTCCGCCAGGCAGTGAACATGGCCATCGATCGCCGGCATATCCTGAACACCGTCTTTGAAAAACGCGGCGTGCTGGCAACCGGCCCGGTTCCACCGGGACTTTGGAAGAACAGCATCGGTCGCGCTCTTGCCAGGGGGTACGCCTATGATCCGGAAAAAGCGAAAGCGCTGATACGCCAGGCAGGAGCGTCCGGCGCAGTGGTCAGGATCTTTATTTCGGCGGACCCTGAAGTGCTGGACATCGTGGGAGTGATACAGAACTACCTTGCTGCCGTAGGGATCAAGGCGGAAATCACGCAGCTTGACTGGAGCGCATTCAAACATGCCGTGAACAAGGGAGAACCCGATGCGTTCTGGCTCTCCTGGTGGGCCGACTATCCTGACCCGGAAAACTTTCTTTTCCCGCTGTTCCACTCGGCAAGCGTCGGGCCCTCGGGGAACCGGACCCGCCTCATCGATCAGGACCTGGACCGGATCATCGAGACCGCCCAGAAAACGACCAGTGAGACAAAGCGATACCGGCTGTATCAGGAAGCCGAGAACCGCATCGTTCAGAACGCACCCTGGGTCTTCATGTGGCACCGGGCGGATTATTACGTCATTCAGCCCTGGGTCAAGGAGTTTAAGATATACCCCATCTACTCCATTGACAAGCGCGTTGATATTACGCTTGCGCGGTAAGAAAGCCGACCCTTCCGGGTTGGGATGAATAAAGAATACCGCTCACGTACCTACTATCCGTCATCCCCGAAAGAACCTATCGGGGATCCAGTGACTTTGAGAATCTCTGGATTCCCGATTAAAGCGCTCGGGAATGACGAAACGGTTCAGTATGGAAAATCAGATTTTCCCGTTGTTCTCCCTGCTTTCAAACCACCTGAAGAGCTACAGAGATTTTACTCTTTTCCTGCCAACTAGCCTGTCCATTCATGCGAAAGGTTTTTCACTTTCGCCACAAGCGCCGGAGTAAACTCCTTAATTCCATGCGCTTCACGCGCATGAACGGCAACGCCATCTGCCAGCAATTCCTCGGTCTGCGCAAAGTACCGCCACGTGCAGGCGTTTCCCAGGTCCTCACACCTGAACTCCTTCATCATGAGCCTTTCCCCGGCTGAGACATCGACCGGCCCCGGGTTCGTCGACAGGTTCTTGATCTTTGCAACCAGCTCCGGTCCCAGCGATTTCATTCCGTGAACCTCCCTGAGATGGAGAGCCACCACATCGGCCAACAGCTCTTCGGTTTTTGCGACATGTTTCCAAGTACAGTCATTTCCCAGACTTTTGCATGCGAACGTTCTCATAGCACACCTCCTCGGTATATACAGGATAGCTGCCATCCTGATTATAGTATACCACCGGCAACGAACCGGCACGAAGAAGCAGGAATATAATGTTATAAAGTAAACCTTTGACACGGATCACGGCGGATTAAATTATGAAAAATCAGGATAAGGCCGTGCTGTATCCGCCTTTATCATAGCCTTTATCAGCCTCTTCCGTGTCAAAGACTTATTAGGATTTGCTCCGAACTCCGATTTACGAAACCATTCATGGTGATCCAGAAATGAAAAGGCCGTTGTCCACAGCAACTACGCTGCGAACAACGGCCCGAACAGGAACGGTGGGTGATACGTTGATAATGCTATTCCGCGATGCCTCCGTAGGCATGGAGTCCGGACAGCACGAGGTTAACCCCTAAGTAGGTGAAAATGACGCCGATAAAGCCCACTGCCGAGATGATAGCCATCTGCGTTCCCTTCCATCCCCGCACATACCGGGCATGGAGGTAGATCGAATAGATAAACCACGTGATAAGAGACCACGTCTCCTTGGGGTCCCAGCTCCAATAGGTGCCCCATGCGCTGTTGGCCCATACCGCGCCCATGACAAGGCCTCCTGCCGAAAAGAGCGGCCAGCCGAACGCGATCATCCGGTAGGTCATATCATCGAGCAGCTCCTGAGAAGGAATGAGCTGCTTGAGCCTGGCCTTGAGCCGCATTCCTTGCGACCAGGTGAGCCATAAAAATCCAAGCACCGCCGCCCAGGCGAGAACAAGAACGGAAGTCGATGGGTTGAGGAAGGTTGCCTCGAACAGGTGCTTTCTGTAGCTTTCCCCGGCGGGATTGGCTTTCAATTCATACAGCACAAAGTCGATTCCCATGGCCAGGAGCAGCCCGGCGGCAAGCGTCACGCAGACCGACCAGAACAGGTACGTCTGCGACTTATTCCGCGCGCCTGACACAACAAGGTAGACAAACCACGCAATAACGAGAGCGCCGAGCCCCAGCCAGAAGGTGGTCTTGAAATTCGGGCCCAGGCCTGCCATGACATATCCCAGCGGTGCGAGGACCACGATAGCGCCGAGGGCGGCGTAGAGATTGACCGCAGACCCCCTCTCTTCGGTGTCCATGAGCAGATACAACATACTGACGGTGAAAGCAACGGCGAAGGTCGAGTAACTGATAAAGCTCAGAAGGACGTGATACAGAAGCCAGTTGCTCTTGAGCGCCGGGACCAGGGGACTGATATCGGTGTTGATGCCCGTCACATTGATGAACGCCAGTGCTAAAAAGGCGACCGGCATCACGAACGCGCCGAAGACCCTGGTCTTGTACCGGTGCTCCACGACGAGATACACCAGCACTGTGCACCAGGTGAAAAAGACAAGGGACTCATAGAGGTTCGTCAGCGGCGCCCGCCCGATTCCCATCTGGTACGACTCGATCCACCTGAGGGCAAGGGCGATGGTCTGCACGCCGAGGCCGATGTGGGTGCTGACGGAAGCGGCCAGGCCGATCCCTTCCTTCTTGAAGGAAAGGAAGCTGATATAGAGCACCATCGCCGCGAGATATATCAGTGTTGCAATAGTAAAGAGCAAGGAACTTTCCATCTATCCCTCCGATATTACTTTGAGATTTCTTCCACGATCTGGTTAAATACCCGCTCGAAACCGAGACGGTTCCTGTTTGCCGCCCCGGCAATGGTCACGACAGCCTGCCCCTTCCGGTCCTGAACACGCACCCAGAGCTTCCGGTGCGAACCAAAGAAGGCGATGAACGGCCCGATGCACAGCATGATGAATCCCGTATACACGACCCAAACCCCGGGATCCTTGGTCACCTGCAGCCCTGTATAGCGGGTGCCGAAGTAGTGGACATAACTGATGATATAGTCCTCAGGCATATAGGGAGAACCCTTGTCCGTTTTCATGACAAAGGTCTTATAGACCGTCCGGTTATTGTTCAGGATCTCAAGTTCCACCGTGGGATTGATATACTCATCGTTATTGCTGCGGTAAAACTGCACCTCGCCCGTGGCGGGGTTTCTCATGCCGAAGGGCGCAAAGCTGACCGCCTTGATGGTCCTTTTTATGGACGGCACATAGGCGGCCTGACCGGCATCGATGGCAACGGTCTCTCCGACATCGGTGCTGTTCTTGAGGCGGATGTTCAAAAAGACCTTACCGGGAGCGTCGGGCATCGGCCCGTAGCTGGATTGATAAAAGGTGATGCCCCGGTAGCTCAGCGGGTCGTTCACCCGGATGCGTTTATCGAGGACCTTTTCTCTGTCCAGGTTGTAAACGCTGAGCGTGCTGTGGTATTCGGAGGGCATGCCCGTGGGGCCCTGGGGACCCTGGTAGTAATCCACATCAAAATTGTTGCACTGCACATAATATCCCAGCGGCATGGCGGGCACCCCGCCGTCGGGGTTGTAGATCACCGGGCTTTCGGCGATCCCCAGCGCCGCCATGATCTGGTCCCACATGGGTTCGTTCCTGAGATAGACCACGGAAGAAGCTTGTCCCTCGGGAAGGTTCAGGAATGCCTTAAACCCGAAGAATGCGCCGGTCAATGCACCGATAAAAATGAGGATAATACTGACATGCGTGACATAGACACCGAGTCTGCTGTAAACGCCCTTTTGTGCCGCCAGTTGGAAAAGTCCGGCGCTCCGCGTCTCGAGCGGCCGGTATCCGTGCGCCTTGAACACCTGGAGCACGCGCTCCTCGGCCTTTTCCATCCCGCCCTTCACCGTGAGCTCTTTCTTGAGCTGCAGCGCCTTGAGGCCCTCGTCATCGATCGGCTTCAGCGGCGCGGCGATGATCCGCAAGGTATGCGGAAAGCGTTCGAGCGTGCAGACGGTGAGGTTTGCCGTAAGCAGGAACAACAGGATCACGAACCACCAGGTATGATACATGTCGAAGAAACCGAGCATTTCGAACACCTGGACCGTGGCCTGACTGTATTCCTGCAGATATTTTTCAGGAGACTCGTTCTGCTGTATCACCGTGCCGATGACGGAAACGATGGCAAGGATAATGAGCAGAATGACGGCAAGCTTCACGGACGAGAAGAACTTCCAGACCTTCTCCGCAACAATTTCAACAATTCCTTTTTGTCGTTCCAATGCTACCTCCTGCGGTAAGAAAAAGGTTCGAGTAAATTAACATAACGTGTATATGCTGTCAAGAAGTTACTGTTTTCGCATGACGTAACCATGGATGGCCTCTGCGGCCCGCCTGCCGGCCCCCATGGCGGAGATGACCGTTGCCGAACCCGTCACAATATCGCCGCCGGCATACAACCCGGGACGGCTTGTTTCACCGGTCTTGTCGTCGGCAACAATATAACCCCAGGTGGTAAGCGCCAGGTCCCGGGTGCTCTGCGGGACCAGGGGGTTCGGATTGGTCCCGATGGACATGATGACCATATCCACCGGGATCCGGAACTCGGAGCCTTTGATCGCAACCGGTTTTCTCCGGCCGCCGGCATCCGGTTCACCCAGCCCCATTTTGATGCATTCGATCTCAGAAACAGATCCGTCGCGGCCGATAATGCGGACGATATCGGTCAAAAGCTCGAAGCGCACCCCTTCCTCCCGTGCATGATGGACCTCCTCGCGCCGGGCAGGCAATTCCTCTTCGGACCGGCGATAAACGATGATCCCCTCACTGGCGCCCAGACGGAGCGCCGTACGCACGGAGTCCATGGCAACATTGCCGCCGCCGACAACAGCGATGCGCTGGCCTTTTCTGATCGGGGTATCGTATTCGGGAAAGGAGTGGGACCGCATGAAATTAATGCGGGTAAGGAATTCGTTGGCAGAATAGACGCCGTTGAGGTTCTCGCCTTCGATGCACATGAACTTCGGCGTCCCTGCACCGGTGGCAATGAAACATGCATCGAAGTCGGCGAGGATCTCATCGATGGAAATGAGCTTGCCGATCACGGCGTTCACCACGATCTGCACCCCCATGGTTCTGAGGACCTCGATCTCCGCGGCAACGATCCGCTTCGGCAGCCGGAACTCGGGGATGCCATAGAGGAGAACTCCCCCCGGTTCGTGGAACGCCTCGTAGATGGTGACCGCGTGGCCTGCCTTGGCAAGTTCATAGGCGCAGGCCAGCCCGGCCGGCCCGCTTCCGACGATTGCCACCCGCCTGTTGGTCGAGGGGGCGATCTTCGGGACCTCCGTGAGGCCGCTTTGCATGATCCAGTCCGCGGCGAACCGCTCCAGCCTGCCGATGGCCACGGGTTCGAACTTCTTTCCCAGGGTACAGCGCTGTTCGCACTGGCTTTCCTGCGGGCAGACGCGGCCGCAGACCGCAGGAAGAAGATTGGCTTCCTTGATGATATCGAAGGCCGCACTGATATTGCCTTTGCGCAGCTCCTGGATGAAACGCGGGATCGGCACGCCCACCGGGCAGCCGGAGACGCAGGTCGGCTTGGCGCAGTTCAGACAGCGTGCTGCCTCCAGTTTGGCCTGCTCGGGAGTATATCCCAGGGAGACCTCTCCGAAGTTGGACCGGCGCGCCTGCGGGTCCTGTTCCGGAATGGGGGTTTTCTTCGGCGATATTTTTTTTGCGGCAATACCTTTTGCCGCCCGGGAGTCAGTCATGAAGCTGGGTTCCTATTCGCAGAGAGGCTGATGATCTTTGTCAAGCATGCGCTGGTGCCGGTCCTTCCAGGCCTCGAAGGATTCCCGCTCTTCGCGGTGATACCCCTTCTGGCGCTGCATCAGCGAGTCCCAATCCACCAGGTGTCCGTCGAATTCCGGGCCGTCCACGCAGGCGAACCTGGTCTCGCCGCCGACGATCACCCGGCACCCGCCGCACATGCCGGTGCCGTCGACCATGATCGGGTTCAGGCTGACGATGGTCGGGACCTTAAAGGGCAGCGTGGCCTGGGCCACGAATTTCATCATGATCGCCGGGCCGACGCAAACGACGAGACCCGCGCCGTGCTGTTCCAGTTCCTGCACGAGCGCGGCGGTCACCACACCCTTCATGCCTTTGCTGCCGTCGTCCGTGGTAATGACCACCCGGTCCGCAACCTGCTGCATTTCCTGCTCGTAAATGAGGAGATCGCTGCTGCGGGCGCCCATCACGACCGTTACCGTGTTCCCGGCCGCCTTGAATGCCCGGGCTATGGGATAAAGCGGCGCCGCCCCAAAACCTCCGCCTACCAGGACCACCCGCCCCACCTTTTCCACATGGGTGGGCTGCCCAAGGGGGCCGCAGAGGTCGAGGATGTCGTCTCCGGCATTGAACGTGGAGAACTCATGGGTGGTCTTCCCTACCGCCATGACGATCAGGCTGATCGTCCCTTCAGCAGGGTCAATATCTGCAAGAGAGAGCGGAATGCGTTCGCCTTTATCATGGAGCCGGATAATGACGAACTGGCCCGGCAAGGCCTTCTTCGAGATCAACGGTGCCGCGATCTTGTAGTAGTAGACATCGGGTTTGCGAATGAGCCGTTTTTCAAGAATTTTCGCCATAACGGGCTATAGTACCACACTCTTCAGAGCTTTTTCCAGCAAGAAATTGAAACAGGGCGTCCGAAAACGCCCTGTTTCACGTGCTGGTCTTAATGGGGCAGTTATGAATTGTATCTGACCGCTGCATGAGTCTCTGCAATCTGCGTATCCATTCAGGTCAAAAGCAAGGCGCCTCGCGCAAAGCCGCTAAGCTCGCAGAGAACAACAAAGAAAAAAGATTAGGATCTTCCGGGTTTTGTGTGGGTAGTTTTTCACCCTTTATCGATTTTCTTGCATATCCCCTTCGCAGCCTGAATGAAATTTTTGACCCGTCTAAGGCCACATCCGCTCGATCGCGCAAACTCGGCCGTTGGCCTCAGACAGTGCGCGCTCGCCCTTGCGGGACGCTTCTTTGGGCCAAGACGGGTGCCCAAAAATTTCATAGGGCCGCTCCGTGGACATGCGGGGTTGGTTTAAATACGTTGCACCAGAAGCTTCCCATGCGAAAATCTAGGCATGCGACCGAGTCCGAGGGTGAAGCATTTCGGACTGTCTGAGCCCGAAGGGCGAGTTTCCGAAATGTACCGAGGACGACCGAGCATGCCGTAAAGGATTTTCGCCGGGTGCCTTCTTTCGGTTACCTTTCTAGGGCAAGCAAGAAAGGTAACAGAAAACGCAAAAAACTCCAAAGATTAAGGATGTATCTCTACTGCGCGAAAGTGCCATTGATTTTGGTGCGTTCTGCTGCAGCTATTTTTTGATCTTTGCCGGGACGACCAACACCTTGCAGGGAGCGTGCCCGATGACCCGTGTGACCACACTGCCCATCATGAGCCGGGTAAGGCCGGTGCGGCCGTGACTTCCCATGATGATCGTTTTGACCTTCCGTTTTGCAGCTTCGGAAACAATATCCTTGTACGGTTCATCGCCAAGATGCAGGATGATCTCGCATTTGACCCCTTCCTTGGCGGCCGTTGCCTTGATCCCGTCGAGATACTTTCTCATCTCTTTTTCAAGTTTATCCGCTGCCGAAGCATCCCAGAGATCGATCTCAGCATTGATCTCGATCACCAGCAGAACATAAAGCATGCTTGAACAGGCACGGGCGAGCGCGATTGCTTCCTGGACCGCCTGCTTGCTGTACAGGGAGCCGTCAGTTGCCACGAGCAGCTTCTCAAAACCGGGTGTAGCGCATGTGTTTTTTGCCATTGGTCTCTCCTTTTATGGTGGACAACGTATGCTGTGGTATTTCGCAGTAACTATTCAGGTGGATAGACCGAAGGGAGAAGACTGTAATCACTGTTGATTTTCTTTAACCTTCAGTCTTCAGCCTAATCACCTGTTTCGCTGCATTTCCTAACAGTTACAATAAGGTGGCTGCCAGTTCCGCAAGGTCGGAACGCTCGCCCTTCACCAGCGTGATATGACCGGCAATGGATTCTTCCTTGAACCGATCCACTACGTAGGTGAGCCCGTTGCTTGACGAATCGATGTAGGGGTTGTCGATCTGGTAGGGATCGCCGGTCAGCACGACCTTGGTCCCTTCGCCGGCGCGGGTAATGATCGTCTTGATCTCGTGCGGCGTCAGGTTCTGGGCCTCGTCCACGATCAGGTACTGGTTCGGCATACTCCGGCCGCGGATGTAGGTGAGTGGCTCCACCTCAATCATGCCGAGATCGAAAAGGCTCTGCAGGTCCTTCTTTCCCTTGACCCGGCCGGGCCCGCCTGAGGAACCCACAAGAAAGTCGAGGTTATCGCGGATGGGTTGCATCCAGGGCCGAAGTTTCTCGTCGATATCGCCGGGCAGAAAACCGATGTCCTTGCCCATGGGAAACACGGGGCGCGATACGACCAGCCGCTGGAACGACCGCAGCTCAATGCTCTTTTCGAGCCCCGCGGCAAGGGCGAGCAGCGTTTTCCCGGTGCCCGCTTTTCCAACCAGCGTCACCAGGCGGATATCGTCGTTCAACAGCAAATCGAGGGCGAACTGCTGCTGCTTGTTCTTTGCCGTAATGCCCCAGACGCCGTGCTTCGCCGTCGCGATCGGCACAAAGGCGTTCTTCTGTTTGCTGTACCGCGCCAGCGCCGTCTGCGACTCGTTGGCGCTGTTTTTCAGCAAAGCGAACTGGTTCGGCAGGGGCGCCGGATCGCCGGGCTGCAGTTCACCCTTCACATAGAAATCGTCGATCGCACCCGGCGCCACCAGCAGTTCGGTCTCGCCGGAGTACAGCTCGTCGAGCGTGATCGTGTCCGATTCGAAATCCTCGGCCGTCATGCCGAGGGCATCGGCCTTGATGCGGAGATTCGTGTCCTTGGTCACCAGGATAACCGGCAGGTTGTCATGCTTCAGGTTCAGAGCAGTGGCCAGGATCCGGTTGTCCGCCTTTACCGCAATAAGTTCGCTCGGCAGGCTCTCCGTCGACTGGTGGTTCAGCTCGACGCGCAGGTTCCCCCCGCCCTCGAGCGGCACCCCCTGCGAAAGCTTTCCCTTCATCCGGTATTCGTCAAGGATCCGTGAGACCTGGCGCGCGTTCCTGCCGATCTCGTCAACGCCCTTCTTGAACTTGTCAAGCTCCTCGATCACCACGATGGGTATCACCACATCATTGTCCTCGAAGGAGAATATCGACTTCGGATCGTGAAGCAATACGTTGGTGTCCAGCACAAATATTTTCTTCATGGTAATTCCTTTCAACCCTTTTTCTTGAATTTAAGCCAGGTGTCCCTGAGGTCCTGTTCTGAAACGGCTCCTTCGCGGATCATCTTCAATTCCCCGGCGCTGACATCGACAACGGTCGACGCTTTCCCTCCCGCTGTTCTGCCTGCGTCGAGGATGATCTCCACCTTGTCGCCGAGCATCCCATCCACTTCCCTGGCCGTCCGCAGATCAGGGCCTCCGGACCGGTTGGCGCTCGTCCCGGTGAGCGCTGTCCCCAGTGCTTCCAGCAGACGGCGCGTCACGATGCTGCCCGGGACCCGGAGGCCGATGCGGCCCGTACCCCCGGTTAACTCCTGATGCACCGACGGCTGCGCAGGAAAGACCAGCGTCAACGGACCGGGCCAGAAGGCATCCATGAGCGCTTCCGCCTCCGCCGTGACCCCGGAAGCCCATTCCCGCACCATGCTCCGATCGCGCAGCAGGAGCAGGATCGGCTGACCGGGCTCCCTGCCTTTGATCTCAAAAAGCCTTTTAACGGCATCGGAATTCTTCGGATCGGCACCAAGAGCGTAGAACGTATCCGTGGGATAGGCGATGACGCCCCCGGCGCCAATGACGTCCCTGCAGCGCGCGAAAGCCGGTTCGGAGCTGGTGGGACTGATCTTGATTATCGATGCTGTCATGTAATAAATTGAGTTACTGTTCTGCACGGTGCGCAATCCTATCATTCCGGCAGACGTTTTTGTAGGGGCGTATTGCATACGCCCTGGTGGCTTTGTCGCCATAAAATCATGTTTCTGAGCGATCGTGGCTTGAAGCAGGAAAATCCGCAATCCGAAATCCGCAATCCGAAATTGAAGCTCCCTGCATCAGCACGATGTCGCCGTTCTCCCGGCCCAATGCGCGGGCGACCACCGGGCATTTCACCTTGAACAGAAAGAACAACCGCGGGTCGCCCGTCTGTTCCAGGGTCTCGTAATTGGCCTGGCCTTTGCTGATGATCAGGTCAGCCGACCGGTAGGCATGCAGAAAGCGCTCCGAACAGGACTCCAGCAGCGTGCCGATCCCGTCGCTGCCGTTGTCGATAAGTTCGGCATACTCCGTCATCCCGGCCTCTGCAGCGTCATCGAGCGTTGCGTCGTTAATGACCGGCGCGCCCTTGACCGCCACGATCACGGATTTTTTCATTTCCTGCAGGATCCGGAGCAGCACCCGATCGAAGGCTATCTCGCCTGCATTATCACAGAGATAAAGAATGGACCCCGCAGATTCCACGGCTTGGCGAAAAGCGTCGAAAGAACCGCGTGAAAGCTCAAGATGGAAGGATTCCTGAATGGAGCGCTGCAGATCGATGTGATCATAAATGCCGAAGTCGATGACATTGCCGGCAATGGCAGCCCGGACCCCGCCCTCGAGCCGGTCCGGCATGCCGGAAGCGAGCTGCGTCAGTTCCGGCAGCAGGTCCAGCGCGATGCGATTATACGTTGTCTTGACCTCATGGTACGGGTCTCCCCCGCTCTCCGCGCGCAAAAGCCGGTGGATGAGCGTTGAGGTACGTGCCGGCACCTCGTCGAGGGAGGCGCCGGCGACGATCTCTCCGGCCCGGCGCGCAATGCCGCGGCCCCGGTCCCCGTTGACGCCTGCGTGGTTCAAGGTTCGGGTGATCTGGCCGAAGAAACAGGGCAGACACTCGAGGTCGGTCTTCACGAGGCCGGTTCCTGACCGGGTGTCGTGCCGGCCGTCTTTTTCTTCCAGCGCCGGCGCCGCGATTTCTTTTTTGCCGGCACGGTCTCGACAGCATCAAGTTCCGCGGGCACTTTGGGTTCTTTTGGTTCTCGCAACTCTTTCGGTTCCTTCGGTTCTCTCAGCTCTTTCGGTTCTTTTGCTTCTTTCAGCGTCGACCTGACCGTTGAAATGGCGAAAAGCCGCTTCGCCTTCTCTTCCACTTCGCGCTCCATCTCTACTTTGAAAACCTTGATCCGGTTCGCGATCTTTACGTCACTCGTGGCGATGATCTGCGCTGCAAAGATCCCTGCGTTCTTCGCGCCCGCTTTGCCCAGGGACATGGTGGCTACGGGCACGCCGCCCGGCATCTGTGACGTGGCCAGAAGCGCATCAAGCCCTTTCAGCGGCGAGGAATCGATGGGCACGCCGATCACCGGCAGCGTCGTGTGCGACGCAATGACCCCGGCAAGATGCGCGGCCCAGCCGGCGCCGGCGATGAGCACCTTGATCCCGCGCTTCTCGGCGGTCTGACTGTACTCCATCACTTTCTTGGGCGTCCGGTGCGCCGAAGCGATCGACATCTCGTATTCAATGCCGAACTCCTGCAGCATGGCCGCTGCTTCCTGCATGACCGGGAGGTCGGAATCGCTCCCCATCAAGATCCCTACTACTGGCTTGGCCATAATAACTCCCTTCTTGCATAATCATAATGTTAAAATTCTCGCATAGCGACTCAGGTCAGCCACGAATTAACGAGAATTAATATACAGCATTACGTCTGTGTCGTAGGGGCGCAATGCTTGCGCCCTTGTTGCGTTTACCTTTGCCACCAGGGCGTATGCAATACGCCCCTACAAAAACAACTGCCGAACAACCATCCCTTCTTTGTACAGCCCACACTGGACTGCTATATCTCTTTTTTATCCGACACAAACACGATGTCCACACCAAAGGCTTCCCTGACCAGCGGCAGCAAGGCCTTGACCCCGACGGTCTCTGTTGCATAGTGGCCGGCCACAATGAGGTTCATGCCGTATTCCCGCGCCGCATTATACACCGCCAGATCGATCTCCCCCACCAGAAAACAGTCGAGCCCGGCGTTGCATGCTTCTTTGAGCAGGCTCCCTCCGCCGCCGGAGATGATTCCGATCGATCGGAGGCGTTTTTTCCCGAAGGGAAAGATGCGGCATTGCGTGTCCAGATCGCGGTTCAGTGCGGACGCTACAGCATCCAGGCTGACAGCCCTCTTGAAGGTCCCTGCGTAGCCGATCTTGATGCCGTGATACTTCCCGAATTTTACCGGGTCCTGCACGCCGAGCAGCCGGCAGAGCTGCATATTGTTCCCGTATTCCTCATGCAGATCGAGCGGCAGATGCGCGGCATAGAGCGCCATGTTGTTTTTCCTGAGATAAGCAGCCCGGGCCTGCTCCAGGTCCCGGTCCTTTTGGGGCCTCCAGGAAATGCCATGGTGCACCACCAGCAGTTCGACTCCCCGTTTTCTCGCCTTCTCAAAGGTCGACAAACACCCGTCGACGGCAAAACCGACCTTCCTGATCACACCGGTCTTGCGCGACCGCACCTGCAGACCGTTCACCGAGGCGTCCTTGATGGACCTGACCCGCAGCGTTTTGTTCAGAAAACGGGCGATCGCCGCTATGGTGGCTTTTTGCACCCTCAGTTCCCCGTCTCAAGCGCCCGCGCGCCGATATCCTTGCGATAGTGCGCCCCTGCAAAGGAAATGTCGCGAACAGCAGCATAGGCATGATCAATGGCAGCGGCTACACTCGGCCCCAGGCCCGTGACCCCCAGCACCCTGCCCCCGTCGGTAACGACCTTGCCGTTCTTTTTTGCTGTTCCTGAATGGAATACCATGACCTGTTGCCGGGTCGCCGCTTTTTCCAGGCCCGAGATCTCCCGGCCCTTCTCGTATTCGCCGGGATACCCTCCTGAGGCCATGACCACACAGACCGCTGAATCCGGCTTCCAGGACATGGCGACCCTGGCAAGCGCACCATCCAGGATGGCCTCGATGATATCGATCAGGTCCGTATCGAGCCGGGACATGATGGGCTGCGTTTCGGGATCGCCGAAGCGCGCGTTGAACTCAAGCACTTTGGCCACGCCTTCATGGATCATGAGGCCGGCGTAGAGCACACCCTTGAACAGACGGCCTTCTTTTTCCATGGCCTGCACCGTCGGGATCATCACCTTTTCCATGACCTGGCGCTCAATGGCCCGGGTCACGATGGGAGCCGGAGAATAGGCGCCCATGCCCCCTGTGTTCGGCCCTTTGTCCAGATCGAACACGCGCTTATGGTCCTGCGACGACGCCATGGGCACAACGCTTTTGCCGTCCGTAAAGGCCATGAACGATGCTTCCTCGCCCTTGAGGCACTCTTCGATGACCACGCGGTCGCCGGCAGCGCCAAAAGCCTTTTGGGACATGATCAGGTCGAGCGCGGCGATCGCTTCTTCAACGGTCTCGGCAACGACCACTCCCTTGCCTGCGGCCAGACCGTCGGCCTTCACCACGATGGGCGCTCCCTTTTCGCGCACATAGGCCTCGGCAGCCGTGCGGTCCGTGAAGATCCCGTACTCCGACGAAGGGATCCCGTATTTCTTCATAAGGTCCTTGGTGAAGGTCTTGCTTGCCTCGATCTCGGCGGCCTTTTTGCTCGGGCCGAAGATGCGCAGGCCCGCCTGTGCGAACTCATCCACAATGCCCATGGAGAGCGGGCCCTCGGGTCCGACGATCGTAAGGTCGATCCTGTTCGCTTTGGCAAAGGCGAGCAGCCCGGAGATATCGTCGGACTTTACCGGCACGCATTCGGCCAGCTGCGAAATGCCTGCGTTGCCCGGCGCGGCGTAGATCTTCGTTACCCGCGGGCTCTGCGACACCTTCCAGACCAGCGCGTGCTCCCTGCCTCCACCGCCAATGACCAATACCTTCATCTTCCCACCTCGTGCCCCTGATGTATGTGCCTCTGATGTAATGTTAGAAAGTAAACCTTTGACACGGATCACAGCGGATTACATTATGAAAAAGCAGGATAAGGCCTTGATGTATCCGCCTTTATCATAGCCTTTATCCGCCTCTTCCGTGTCAAAGACTTATTAGGATTTACTCCGAACCCCGAACTCCACGCTCCTCACGCTGTCCAATCCCAAATTCATGCTCCCCGTCCTATACCCGGCAAGGTCGAGACTGATATAGGTATATCCCAGTTCCTTGAGCGACGCCACCACACGGTCAGCAACATCAGCGGCGAGCAGTCGTGAGAAATCGTTCTTGTCGAGCTCAATGCGCGCCGTATCGCCATGATGCCGCACCCGTACCTGGCGGAAGCCGAGACCGCGCAGGCAGTTCTCCGCCTGCTGGACCTGGTCGAGGATATCCCGGGTGATCCTGGTGCCATAGGGTATGCGGGAGGAAAGGCAGGCGAGCGACGGTTTGTCCCACTGGGGAAGGTTCAACGAACGGGCGAGATAACGGACATCCGACTTGTTTATCCCCGCTTCTACGAACGGACTTCTCACGGAATACTTTTCCGCGGCGCGCCTGCCCGGACGGTAGTCCTTCAGGTCATCGGTGTTCGAACCGTCAAGAATAAAGGGGATCCCCTCGGTCGAGGCAATGGCCGCGAGCTTTTCGAACAGCTCGGTCTTGCAATGAAAGCAGCGCTCCGGCGGGTTCTGAGCGAACTGCTCGTTGTCCAGTTCCCGGGTGTGAATGATGCGGTGCGTGACGCCGAGACTGCGGGCGAAGGCCTGTGCCGCCTCAAGCTCGCCCTGCGGGTAGGTCTCGGAAACAGCGGTGACCGCGATCACGTGTCCCATGACCTCCGATGCAGCGCGAAGCAGCAGAGAACTGTCAACCCCGCCTGAATAGGCAAGCACGGCAAGCTTCATGTCCCGGAGCAGTTCCCGGAGACGGTCCCATTTTTGTTCACTGGTCATTCGAGCGATAATAACATAGCTGAATCAAGAGTGTCAACAAAGGACTGGGACGCCCTGATGCGGCCTGCGATTACTTCTTCGCCAGCGGGCCGCTGCAGCCCATCTTGGCGGATATGGCATTGCCGGCGTCGATGAGCATGGCGATGATCTTGTTCTTTTCGATCCGTTCGTCGGTCAAGCGGCTTGCCGGCGCCACAATGCCCACGGCGGCAATCACCTTCTTTGAAAAATCCCGGACCGGGGCGGCAATGCTGCGCACTTCCAGTTCGGTTTCCTCATTCTCCAGCGCATATCCCCGCTCCAGCGTCTTTTTCAGTTCAGCGACAAGGACCGCGCGGCTGGTGATGGTCTTCGGGGTCACGGCAAGCAGTTCGCCCTCGGGGTACATTCGTTCCACATCCGCTGCCGCGAGCTGGGCAAGCTGGACCTTTCCGACGGCCGTGCAGTAGGCCGGGAGCATGGCGCCGATGCGCGACACGGCCCGCACCGTCCTGTCGGTCTCAACGCTGTCCATATAGATCACCTTATCGCCGCGCAGCACCGCCACCACCGCTGTTTCCCCCGACGAGGCCATGAGGCTCTCGAGGATCGGCCGCGCCTGCCGCCGGCACTCCCGCTGCTCGATGAAGATCGATCCCAGCTGCAGCGTCTTCGGGCCGAGGCGGTAGTTCTCGGTCAGATGGTTCTGCTCGATATAGCCCCGGTGCTCCAGCGTGGCAAGCAAACGGAAGACATTGTTCTTGTGCAGTCCCAGTCGTTTTGACAGACCGGTCACGCCGAGCTCGTCCTCGTTCTTGGTGAACGATTCGAGGATGTCCAGCGCATGCGACACGGACTGGATCGTATAGTTCTCTTTTTCTCTCTTGATGGCCACGTGTCTTATCTCCTCTTCAGCGTCTTATTTGAGCGATCCGGGTTTGCCGCCTTTTTGGACCGGGTTCCCGCGCAACAGCCAGTCAGGCATTCCCGCCTGATAGATCATAAGATAGGTGTATCCCATTTCCATTGCCGCACGCGCCGCGGTCTGGCTGAGGGTACATCCCGCACCACGGCAATAAAAAATGAGCGGGGTGGTCTTGTCCTTGGGAAGTTTTTTCGCTTCCAGCTTCATTCTCTCTGCCGGGATGCTTATGGCTCCCGGAAGATGGGCCTGCTGATATTCCTCGGGCAGGCGCGAGTCAATGAGCACGACCTTCTGCTTGCCGCGCATCCATACCATGAGATCATCGGCACTTATGACAGGGAATTGAGCAAAGGCAGGAGAGGCAAATAGAACAATAAAAAAGAATAAACCTATAGATAACCGCATGTTGCGCATCACAGTAATCCTCCATTGTTTTTAAAACAGGTGTTTAACTTTAAAACATTAGCCCGCCCTTGTCAAGAAAAAATGCAACAAGAACGGCATAAATTCCAGTTTTTTCCCATTTTGCTGAAATTGCCATAAATGCATTCCATCCCCTTCGCAGTTGACGTTCAACTTTATGAGTGCTAAACAAGACTGCGGCGGTCTTTGCAGAAATAATGAGCGTATAAAAAAAATTCCATCAAGGAAGCAGGTCAAGTCTCCTGATTTTTACCGCATACTGCCGTTGATAATATAACGCTGTTATCATTTGACAACCATTGGGGACATGATATCCTTTAACACAAAATGCCGTTCATCTCCATGAAATGAAAGGATTCCCCATGTTCCCTTTTAATCGACTCTTTTTCCTCATTTTGTTTTTTCTCACCCTTTCACTGCAGCCCTTCCTCGTACAAGGCGGTGACGCAGCGGGAAAAAAAGCCGCAAAGAGCCCCGATCTTTCTTCCGTCTCCCCTGCGGAACCAGCGCCTCAATATCCTTCCATGCAGTCTCCGGGAAAGAAGGTCTCTATCGACAAAGACCACTACCTCATCTACGGCTTCGCTAAGAAACCGAAACTGGGCACCATTATTATGAAACTCGAGATCTATGCGCAAGACGGGAAAAAAGACACTTCCTTTGAGGTCCTGGGGGATTCCGGCATGCCTTCCATGAAAGGCGCCCATGAGACCGGCGAGCAGTTGTTCAGGCTGTCCAACAAAGGCGCCTACCTTCTGCCCGTCAACATCGTCATGCCCGGCGATTGGGAGATCCGGATCACCATCAAGAAAGGCGGAAAGGTCGTCTTCCGCGGCAGCCATCAATTCGATGTGTAAGTCCCCGGGCAAGGTCCTGGCCTGGTGCTCATGCCTGCTCTTCCTGACGGGCGCGGCGCATGCCGCGGATCACCTCCTTTATTTTGAGGCACAGGGCGTTCTGGGTTATTCGTCCGCGCAGCAGGAGACGATCCCCTACTCCATGAACCCCGAGGCCGAGATGCAGAAACCGAGCGTGGGCTTCGATTACCTTAAGCGCTTCTCCGGAGAATCAGGGGACGTGGCCACATTCGCGCTCCAGTACCGTCTTGCCCTGGTCGAGGTTGGCGAGGACGGCTACAAGTCCGAAGCCCAGGTATACAATGCCTATCTGAAAGTGAAGACCCCGCTGGCCTATATATGGGTCGGCCATAACCGCCCCGCCCTCGGCCTGGGTTCCTATTTTGACAGCCACGGCCTGCTGCTCCGTACGCTCCCGATCCAGGGTTTCGGTTACGACCGCGACTGGGGCGTTGGACTTTATCGAGATCTCTCGTGGGGCGATGTTGCAGCCACCGTCACGACCGGATCGGGAATGCCGGCCCGGATCACCGGGGATAACTCCATGACCGCGGCCCGCATTTCCTACGGCGTGCTGAGCCAGGACAATTGGAACCTCGGATTATCCGCTGGCACAGGCAGGACCCTTGATACCATGGGCTACACCATGCGGGACAGCGAGCCCCGTAGGATGCAGCTTACCGGAGTGGATCTGGCCGTCCTGCGGGACAACCTGGAACACCGCTTTGATGCGCTTACCGGGAAGTGGCTCGGCCAGGACACGTATGCGGTCTTCTACCGGCTCAGCGTGAACCTTTCCGAGGAAAACAGGGTCAAGATCGAGGCGCAGCCGACCTACTGGAAGTTCGGAGAAGAGCGGAACTACCAGCTGGCGCTCTGCCTCTCTGTCCTTGCGACCTCGGACCTGACGGTGCGAACGGCGTATGTCTACGATGATTTCACCAATGACAACCGGTTCCTTGTGCAGCTCTATTATTACGTGCCCCTATGATGGTCACCCTTAGAATCTTCACAGTTGTAAAAAAGTCTTTTAGCTGTCTTTGCGAGCGTAGCGAAGCAATCTCGATTTAACCTAACCCGGACAAGCCGGTACCAAAATTTGCCACCCCCGCTCCGTTACCAATTAGTATTGGATGCGGGACGGAGGAAGACTCGAAGTCACGAAGAAAAACGAAAATTGCTTAAGATACTGTTTTAATAATTGGATTAGGGCCGTACTTTGTGTCTTCGTGCCCTCGTGGCAAAATATTCTTGTCGCTTTGAGTAGAATTTGATTCGTAACTAACTAAAAAGTGCGAGATTGCCGCGTCGCAAAAAATGCTCCTCGCAATGACGTAACAGGAGATCTCTCCATGATCGTACGGCGTTACTTCAGAGCAATCGTTCTTTCAATGCTCATGTCCCTGCTGTTCGGCGCAGACATTGCCTTCGCTGCCGTTGGCTGCGACCTGAACGACCCCGACCGCGATGTGGCGCGGCTCTTCCCGGAATCAACGGGGTACAAGACGATCTACACCTCCATCGTGCAGAAGGGCGGCGGGCCGCTCCTCGTTCGGGTGGAGTCAAGATTGGGAGACACGTTCCACGGCCTTTACGAGACGATCGACGTCCCCTACACGATCTACGAAATATTCGCCAACAAGAAAAAGGTCGGGTATATCCACGGCGTCAACCAGAAGGGCCAGTTCGGCGGAATTCAGGTCTTTGTGGTCCTCGACCTGGAAGCGCGGATCCGGGGCTTCTATATTCAGAAGATGACCAGCCAGTACGCCGGAAAATTGCGCGATGCGAAGTTCGCCAAACAGTTCATCGGCCTGACGCTCAAGGATTTCGAGCTCTACGATGTACAAACGGGAAAGGCCTCGGGAAGCGTTGAAGCCATAAAGAACCCGGCTCCCGAAGCAGGATCGGATTTCAAGGCCGCCCTGCGGGCCACGAAGAAGAACCTTATTCTCATGGATGAGTTCGTATATTCGGCGCAGCCAACACCGTCAAAAACGGTAACGTCGGGGCCATGATACAGAATGAACCACAGAGACACAGAGGAAACCCTCTTTTCGTTGCCGTTCATCCATGGTTGACGCATTCGTAAAAAGTCATTATTCACCGCCGAGACGCGGAGGCACGGAGAAAGGCTCTTTGAAAATTATAAAGATTTTCTCGGCGTCTCAGCGTCTCCGCGGTTAAATCCAACTTCTTACGAGACCATCATGGTTACCTTGTTTGTTTATGTTGACGTTCTCCGTGTTTCCGTGCCGTGGTAAAAGTTTTTTAGAAAGGATTTTTCATGATCACGAACTTCGAAGTCGCCTATAAAAATCTTCTGCGCAAAAGGATCCGAAGCCTGTTGACCGTCGTCGGCATCGCCCTTTCCTCGTGGGTGCTGGTGAGCCTCCTGGGTTTCAACCAGGGGTATGAAGCAGCGCTCAACAAGGACATCGACAACATGGGTTTTTCGCTGATGATCATGGCCAAAGGATGCCCCTACGAGGCGGCGACCATGATGCTCAAGGGCGGGACCGGCCTTAAGTACATGCAGGAATCCATTCTGGATGACCTGGCAAAAGAGCCCGAGGTGGAAAAGACCACGCCGATCCTCATGTCGGCCGTCTTCGACCCCAACAAGGGGGAAAGCGGCGGCATCGCTGGATACTTCGGCGTGGAACCGAAAAGCTACAGCGAACTGAAGACCTTCCTGACCTTCCGGCAGGGCGCCTGGTTCACTGATGAACGCGCTTTTGAGGTCGTCATGGGCTACGAGGCGGCGGAACTGGAACAGCGCGAAGTAGGCGACATGATCCTCATGCCTGAGAAGAACGTCCAGTTCAAGGTGGTCGGGATATTGAACAGGACCGGAACGCAGGATGACGGGACCATCTTTGCGCCGCTCAAAACCTTGCAGACGATCTTCAACAGGCCCGATGAGATCACTACCATCGGCATCAAGGTGAAAAAAGGCGCTGACAGCACCGCACTTGAAGCACGGTTGTATAAGCTCCCCGACGTCCAGATCGTGAGTCTGCAGCAGGTAAAAGACACCATCATGAAGCTTATTTCCACGGCAAAGGTCATGGTGCTTTCCATCGCCATCATCGCCATCCTGATCGCCATGGTCGGCGTGGTGAACACGATCCTGACGTCCGTTTGGGAACGGATGCAGGAGATCGGCATCCTGAAGACCATCGGGGCCATGCCCTGGGACATCTTCAAGCTGATCTGGACCGAGACCCTGATCCTCTGCACCACCGGGGGCATCCTCGGCGTGGTCTTCGCGCTTATCCTCGCCAAGGTGACGGATGTCCTGATCCGCAGTGTTCTGCCCTACGCCCCGGGCGGCGGGCTCGTCATAATCGACATGAAGCTCATTCTTATCACGCTGGTTGCCATATTGTGCATCGGTCTCTTAAGCGGGATCTATCCCGCCTGGAGGGCCGGAAGGATCAGGCCGCTCGAAGCGATCAGGAGCGAGGTCAACGCATGAATCAGAATAACATTTCTTTGGAGGCGATAAACCTGACCAAGATCTACCGCAGGGGAAGCGAGGAGATCGCCGCGGTCCATAATGCCTCCCTCACGGTCCATAATGGCGACTTCGTTTCCTTCATCGGCCCTTCCGGGTCCGGCAAGACCACCCTCGTCAATCTCCTGGGCTGCCTCGACAACCCCACCTCGGGTGAGCTGTCCCTCGGGGGCCGGCAGATCTTCAGCAATGACGGTCGTCAGCTTTCGGAGCGCCGGCTCACCGAGATCAGGCGGGAGACCTTCGGGTACATCTTCCAGAACTTCTACCTCATCCCGACCCTGACGGTCATCGAGAACGTCATGCTGCCTTTGACCTTCTACCGGAAGCCGGGCACGGAGCAGAAGGTGCTGGGGCTCCTGCAGCTGCTCGGGATCGAGCAGCGCAAGGACCATCTTCCGGGGCAGATCTCGGGCGGCGAAATGCAGCGGGTCGCCATAGCCCGGGCATTGGTAAACTCGCCGGAGATCCTTATTGCCGATGAGCCCACGGGGAACCTTGATTCGAAGCGGTCCACGGAGATCGTCCAGATACTGCGGGACCTGAGCAGCAACACGGGACTGACCGTGATCATGGTCACCCACAACCTGGAACTGGCGCGGGTCGCGGACCGGTCTTGCGAGATGCGGGACGGCGGGATCTGCGAGACCACGGGACGGTAATGAGGCAGGCGTTCCATCCCCGGAAAAACATTAGACACGGAAGTAGCGGATGAACGACGGATAAAAGCGGATTAATCTAAAACAACCATTTTTCTACGGGGGAACATCGGCCGTTATCCGACTCGTATCCGATTTGATCAGCGTCAAATGCCGTTTTTTAATACATCCTATTTGTGCCACGCTAGGCAGGAGACCCTATGAGAACTACCTTGTCCTTTGTCCTGGTTCTTTTTCTGGCCACGGCAGCATCTGGCGCTGAAACAAAGGAAGGAGCGGCAGCAAGGGAGAAATGTCCTGTTTGCGGGATGTTCGTTTCGATGTTCGCTGACTGGAATGCGAAGATCGCCTTTTCCGACTCCACCACTGCAGTCTTCGACGGGTCCAAGGACATGTTCAAGTATTATCTGGACCTGAAAAAGTACGCTCCAGCAAAAGATCGGAAAGACATTACTGCCGTCACGGTCAAGGATTATTACTCCAAGAAAGACGCCGATGCCTTTAAAGCTTTTTATGTGATATGGGGGGATATCTACGGACCCATGGGCAATGAACCGATCCCTTTTGCAGCGGAAGCGGACGCAAAGAAGTTCCTGCAGGAGCACCACGGCAAGAAGATCCTGAAGTTCAAGGACATTACGCTGAAGCTGCTTCACTCCCTGGATAATCCCGAATGACGCGTGCTGAAGATGCGCGTATGCGTAGATGCGTGAATGCGTCATGAGAACTATGTAGATACATACATGCGTGCGTCAACACGAATATGCACTCAAGCTATCCGCATACCAACGTACGCTTTTATCCTTCAACGCATATACCTTTTTACGCATTCACCCTTATTTTTCCGCTCCCTCCCCAACGACAGCCGGTTTATGCTATTATGAAAATAATAATAATCGTCCGGGAGGTCATCGCGACATATCGTTCGGGAAACATGACGTCGTGCATCGCGATCTTAGCGTATGCATGTCATGTAATGAATTTCTAACGGAGGCCGGCGCCATAATCACGCTCAACAGCTCCAGTCCTGCACTCAGACACAACGAGCATATCCCCACAAAACCTACCTGCGAAGGAAGTGATCAGTCGTCGGGAACTCACCTCGATTTCCTCAGGCTGAACGCCTTCGACAGACTTCCGGACGTCAAACCCGTCTCAAAGAGGACCACTATCGAGGACGCTATGCAGAAATACTCGCGCGCGCAGACGGCGCAGAGGATCGGCCGCTCTCTACAGGAGGAACTATCTTCGTCATTCTCCGGCATGCCCTGCTGATCGTAATCGTCATGGCCGGGTTGAATAGACCCGGCGTGACGGCCTGTATATGTGACGGATTGATTTCTTGTCGCACCCCCCCAGTATTCTTCTTTTCCTTTCACTACCCTTAGCACTAACGCCGCCCCATGACCGAGACTGTTTCTCGTGCTGTGTGTACTGCGTTCTCCTCATCCTTGCCAATTGATCAACTGAATAAGCGGCTTTCCTTCGCGTAGCACGGTGCTTGTCCGCGAAGAAACCGCACCCGGGTCTCGTTCCCTTTGAAGAGGTGAAGAACCTGGACATTAATTTGCGCCGCTACTGCGTGCGGTCGCCCTGCCGGTAAGGTGTCAAGGGAAGAACGGAAATGATCGAGCCATGAGCTGCTCGTCATTTCATCATAGCAGCGAAATACGTATGAGCGAAAAGCAGCACGAAACTTCGTTTTCGTGTTAGGTTTTGTTACAAATTCGTCTTCCGGTCCGTTTTGCAGCCATCAACTAACCATTCTAAAGGAGGATATCATGCAGAATACCAAACCGTACGAACTAAGCAAAAATGAGATTACCGCTGTAATTTCCGAACAGCAGGAACGGTACACAGATCGTTTCAGTGAGGCCATTGACGAATTCATTGAGAAACTGCGGTATATCGACAATCTCTGCGCCGATCCGAAGGTCGGATCGGAGGAGTTGTCTATAGCAACCACGAGAGCAATACTCGAGATGAGCTATGTCTGTGCCGATTTTGAGCGGGACCTTGCTCATGACAAATCGGCGATAGAGGATGCAAAAAAAACGCTTCGCGAAAGAACAAATCCCTTGATCTCAAAAAGCTACTTCATGAACCACGCCAGAACCTGGCCAAGGGGCTACCAGGGGGATTACCTGCTCCTGGAGGGCGTGTACCGTAATATCCCTCTATCGCAAGGCATCGGATATTACCTTGACCGGCACTCGCTTTCAACAACTCTGAGCATTGCGGCGCGAGAGCGATTGGCGGTATTACGGGACCTCCTGGCCGTCCAGCTGCGCAGCCGCGATGAGCTCCGCGTCCTCAATATCGCATGCGGTCCATGCCGTGAGGTTTTAGAGCTGGCGCAGGAAATCAAAACATCACGCGCACGCTTCACGTGCCTCGACTTTGACGTCGAAGCGTTAAATTTCGCGTCAAATCGCCTTGCCCATGCCAATCTCCCGTCGGAGCAGATATCGTTCCACAGGTACAACGCCGTCAGAATGATCAACCACGAAAGAAACCTGAAGGAATTCGGCATGCAGGACGTAATTTACAGCGCGGGTTTTTTCGACTATCTTGCGGACCACGTGCTCATCTCTCTGCTTCGCGCCTCCTATAAACTCCTGAATCCCGGAGGAACGCTGATAGCGCCTTTTAAGGACAGCCGGCGTTATCGGACCCCGGAGTACCACTGGTTCATCAAGTGGGACGGCTTCCTGCAACGGACAGAGGAAGACATGTGGACGCTCTTTGAAAAAGCAGGCATTCCGTTTTCCGCGATCAAAACCAGGCGGGACAGATCGGAAGTCATACTTTTTTTCGAGACGACCAAAGAATGATGAAGTCGTAAAAAGTCAAATCCACCACGGAGACACTGAGACACGGAGAAAAAGAAATAATATAAACAAAAAAGGTTCCCACTGTGCCCTCTGTGACTCCGTGGTTAAATGAGAGTTCTTACGATTTTATCAAGAATGATACATCGGTAAAAAGTCCGCATCTACCACTGAGACAGGGAGGCACGGAAAAGAAAAAAATGGGTTTTTCCCCGTGCCCTCCTTGCCTCTGTAATTAAATCGTAACTACTCAGGTCGTCAGCCGTTTCGTGCGATTTCGCCTCTTTTGGACCGAGCCGACCGTGTCGGCGTGATTTACGGCAACGCGGTTGCCTTGGTCCATATAGGGAAGTAAACAGCTGACCTGAGTAGTTACATTAAATCTAATATATATTGCGAGATCGGCAAAAAAGGAAGAATGTATAGCTGCGTTCCGCCGCGAGTTACGTGCCGATGCACGATCATTTTATTATTTTCTAGGTCAATCGTGGTATAACAATCGTGGTATAATATGGCTCATGGTGACAAACGAACAGCAAAGCTATCTCGATATCCAGATTGCAAAGCTCACCCAGTCATGGCTGGGTCATGTTTTGCTCCTTGGAAGCCTGATGTTCATGATGCTGGGGATCATGGACTACTTTGCCGCTCCCCTGCATTTCCATACTTTTATTGTGTATCGACTTTCGATCTCGTCCCTGCTCCTCATATTTTATATCCTCAATAAGCGCACGGTGAACCTGCGATACCAGTATTCACTGATTCTGATGGGAATCGCCTTGTCCGCCGTTGCTATTGAACGGATGATACTTACCCTCGGTGGCCATCGGTCATTCTACTATGCGGGAATGAACCTGTTGTTTATCGGCGTCCTGGGATTCATCCCGATCAACCTTACCATTGCACTAGCCGGAGTCGTGATCGTTTATTCTATTTATCTTTTCCCCATCTTAATCTTCGACACGATAACCGACGTCCCTTTTTTTATCGGCAGCAATGCCTTTCTGCTCGCGACAATCTCCGTCGCGCTGGCCTGGAGGATATTAAGCCAGAAAAACCTCCTGAACGAACTCAAGCTCCAGTACGATCTCGCCCAGGAAAAGAACAACCTTGAACGCCTGGTGCAGGAGCGGACAAAAGAGCTGAACAAATCCGAGCAATGGCACCGATCGCTGTTCGATAGCGCGACCGACGGCATCATCGTCCTCGACCGGAACGGCATCGTCTTGAAGACAAATGATAATGCCTGTGCCATGCACGGCTACTCCAAGGATGACCTGCTGGGCGCGCACATCTCGCTCCTGGAAAACGACGATCATCGGGAAAAGATGGCCGAAAGAATGCTCCGGATCCTCGCAGGGGAATCCCTGGTTTTCGAGACCACCCACAATAAAAAAGACGGTTCACCGCTCCATCTGGAAATAAGTTCGAAAGCGATAGCGATCGATAACGAGCTCTATATCCAGTCTTTTTACCGGGATGTGACCGAGAAGAAGAAACTCCGTGAGCATCTCCTTCAATCACAGAAAATGGAATCCATCGGTGTGCTCGCGGGCGGCATTGCACACGATTTCAACAACATTCTGAGCGCTATCCTGGGCCATGCGGAAATCATCCGGTTACATACGTCCCTGGACAGCAAGTCACTTCGCAGTTTGCAGGTGATCGAGGACGTTTCGATCAAGGCCGGAGGGATGATCTCAAAACTGCTTGGTTTTGCGCGAAAGAGCACCTATGAAATGCTGCCGCTCAACATCAACACGGTCATCCTGGACACCGTCAAGCTACTCGAGCGAATGCTCGGCGCGGACATCAAGCTGAACATCGACCTCAGCGACCGGCTGCCGGTCATCCAGGGAGACATCAACCAGCTCGAACAGGTCATGATGAATCTTCTCGTCAATGCGCGGGACGCCCTGCCGGAGGGCGGCCGTATCGATATCGCGACGCGATATCGTGAGGTCAAAGACGGCATGACGGATGTGCCGCACTACGTCCAGCCGGGGCACTACGCGGAGATCACCGTGAGCGATACGGGCGCGGGAATTCCCGATCAGGTCGTACAGAAGATCTTCGAACCCTTCTTTACGACCAAGGAGCGCGGCAAGGGAACGGGGCTTGGCCTGTCCATGGCCTACGGCGCCGTCAAGGAGCATGGCGGCTATATCAACGTCCAGAGCCAGGTCGGCCGCGGCAGCACATTCACCGTCTACCTCCCCGTCGTCCCCGCCATGGCCATCTCCCGGCCGGCCAACGCGATCGACACGCCGCTCAAGAAGCAAGAGACCATTCTGTACGTGGATGACCAGGAAGATTCACTGAGAGCGGTCCAGGAGATCCTGGAACAACAGGGTTATACGATGCTGTCCGTCAGCGACCCGGCGCAGGCGCTGGCCTTGTTCAAAGAAAAGCGGCGCGAGATCGCCCTTGTCATAACGGACATGGTTATGCCGGAGATCAGCGGCCTGGAGCTCATCAAGCAGATCAGCGCGCTCGACCCGGAGTTGAAGATACTCGCTGTCTCGGGACACCTGAACATTATCGCCGGCAAGGACGACATCAGGGACGTAGCCGGTTTCCTCCGGAAACCTTTTGATCCCCGCACTCTTCTTGCCACCGTACGGCGGATACTCGACACGACGCCGAACTCGTCAGCACGGGTCACCACCTGAACACATCAGGGTGACGACCTTCCTGCCCCTTTGCGTCATCAACCCCGTCTCATAGCCGTTGCCTTCTCTGCGCCTCCGCGCCTCCGCGAGAGACGCCTTTACTCTCCGGTGTGCCCGCAGCCAACGTCCCGAAAGTTGCGGAAGTTGCTCTATGATCTGACGCTGCCTGTCATCGCCGCAATAATTTTTCCACTTCCTCGGCCGGCATCGGTTTATGGAAAAAGTATCCTTGTATCGTGTCGCACCGTAAAAGACGCAGGAATTTCCACTGTTCCTCCGTTTCCACGCCCTCCGCTATCGTCTTTATTTTGAGGGAATGGGCCATGGCTATTATCGCTGTTATGATCGACGCGGTATCCGGATCGGTAGCGATATCCCTGATAAACGAGATGTCGATCTTGAGATTATCAACGGCAAATCGCTTGAGATAACTTAAAGAGGAATAGCCGGTGCCGAAATCATCGATCGACAGGGAGAAACCCATTTTTTTGAACTCATCCAGAACGGAGATCGTAAAATCGATATTCTGCATGAATGCGCTTTCCGTTATCTCGAACGTGATCAGATCGGGATTTACCGCTAACTCCCTGAGCAGCCTGGTCACGGTCTCAAGCAGATTTTTCTGTCTGAATTGTATTAAGGACAGATTCACCGATACCGGAACGACGGGCAATCCCTTTTGCTCCCATTCCTTGATCTGCCTGAACGATTCCTCCAATATCCATTCGCCTACGTCAATGATCAGCCCGGTATCTTCGAGCACAGGAATGAATTTGCCGGGAGGGACCAGGCCATGGTCCGGGCTCTTCCATCGGATAAGGGCCTCCATTCCTGCTATTTTTTTTGTATCGGTGTCCACATACGGCTGATAGTACAGCACAAACTCCCTGTTTTTCAGCGCGTTGACAAGCTGCCTCTCCAGCATGAACATCTCGGATGCCTTATTATCTATGGCAGAAGTGTAAAAACAGTAGTTTTTTCGTCCCTGCTCCTGTGCCTTGCAGCGAGCTACGGTAGAGTTCTTTAACAGATCGTTTGCCGTCTTTCCATCTTCCGGGAATATGGCGATGCCCATGGTGATGGTTGCCTCTATCTCATTGTCCATTATCTTCATAGGCTGAGACAGGTCCTTCATGATCCTGTCAGCGACAAAAATAACATCATTCGTATCGGCTACGTCGATCAGAGCAATTTCAAACTCATCATTACCGAATCGTGCAACCGTGTCTCCCTCCCGCACGGAGGCCGAAAGTACTTTCCCGATCTCGATCAAGACCTTATCGCCCACTTCAGGTCCAAAAGTATCGTTGATAAGCGTAAACCTGTCGATGTCGATGCTCAATACGGCAATGCGTTTTTTGCTGTAATCAACTTTTGAAATATTCTGTTCGAGCCTGTTCAGAAAAAGGTTCCTGTTCGGCAGGCCGGTCAGGGCATCAAAATAGGCGAGGTAGTCCAGCCTTTCTTCAAGCGCCTTTTGCTGCGTCAGGTCCTTCGAGGTGGCGACAAAGAATGCTATATCGCCCTTATCATCCTTGAGTGGGGTGATCGTATGGTACATTTCATAGATCTCGCCGGTTTTTTTTCTGTTTTTCATCATCGTACTGAATACACGGCCCGAAACGATGGTTTCCCATAATTCTTTATACAGGTCCTGATCGTTGCTGTTCAACTTGAAGATCCGTGGATTCTTGCCGATCAGTTCCTTCCGGGTATATCCGGATATCTTCTCCACCGCCCTATTTGCGTATGTAATATTTCCATTCCTGTCCGTTATCAGTATCCAGTCCGAGGATTCCTCGACAGCGAGCGAGAGTTTTCTCATTTCCTCCGTGGCCCGCGCCTGGTCGGTGATGTCCCTTCCATAGACGTTTACATATTGGGATCCCTTGACGCATACCATGATCAGTGAATATAGGGATTGATCGCAGGCCATCTGAAATTCCTTGGTCCCCTCTGAACCGCAAACATCGACGATACGGTTCAATATGTCTAAAGGCACTTTATCGCCGATCTCGCTGTTCCAATGCTTTCTCAACGGCATACTGGCGGAATTAGCGTACGTGATCGTGCCATCGAGTGAAAACCTCATAACCGGTGACGGGTCTTCCTCGGGGAACTTTGCAATATTTCCGATCTTTTCCTCCGCCTTCCTGCGCTCGGTGATGTTGTCGAATACGGCGATGAAATATCCTTTTTCCGTGCTGTAGGCTGAGATGCTCAGCCAGCCCCCAAAGGCATCGGAGCCAACCTCGAACCGCTCCGGCCTGCCGGTCATGGCCACCCTGCCGTAGATCTCCAGCAGCTCTGGATGCAATTCCCCTATTCCGTGGATCACCTCGCTGACCTTTCTTCCGACGACGTCCTTCAGCCCCGTCAGCGTTTCAAAAGCGTTGTTCACCTCGAGATAGATGAAATCCTTCGGCCGGTCCTCTTCAAAGATCATCTTGCAGTAAGCAAAGCCGTCAAGCATGTTATCGAACAGCGATCGATAACGCTTTTCGCTCGCCTGCAGGTCCTCGGCTGCCTTTTTTTGTTCCGTAATGTCGGTGAGCAGGGCAAGCCGCGCGTCCCTGTTGTTAAAGGCCAGGTCATGAGTGACCACGTCGACGTAAATAAGGGTCCCGTCCTTTTTTTTATGCTTCTTGACCCCGGGACGCCTGATCGGATCGTGGATCTGATTTACCGATGCAGCCACAGCGGCATGTTCTTCAGGAAGATGCAGGTCCCGAAGATCCATGGTGAGAAATTCCGCGCGTGAATACCCGTAGTGGTCCACGGCCATGTCGTTGACGGCGAGGATGGAGAGCGTTTTTCGGTCGTAAATAACCAGCGGGAGGGGATTGTTCTCGAAGAGATCGCGGTATTGCTTTTCCGATGACCGGAGTTGATCTTCCAGTTGCTTATATTCGTCAATTGTCTTACTTGCGGCTTTGAGCGGTTTAACCACCCAGAAGTATATCAGGAGCGAAGCGGTACTGCTTAACAGCAAGGTGTCGGCAAGGTCGAATTGAAGAGGTGAAAGCCATTTTTCGACGGAAAACACCCGGCTTAACACCATGATCAGAAGCTCGGTGAGCGCGATGGCGGCGAGCAATTTCCATCCGATCACGACGTAAATAGCGTTGGATTTTTTGACCATACAGAAGTTCCTTTCGCTGGATAGTCTGCGGAGATCCCTGCGGTACCCTCTATTGGCGCAGACTTATCGGTTTATACCGTTCCATGGCATCCTTATTCCGGCGGGATCGATCGGTCCACGGGGTCCTGTGGCGGGTTGCTCAGAACGTGCAGGCGATTAATCAAGGCACTCACCGATGGGATTTATCCCTTTATCATAAAGGGTACGAATTTCTTGTCGTCTTCCAGAATATGGCAGAGGAACCAGTCCCTGAGGAACACAAAAAGACTTTCGGTGGTCCTCGCCTTCCCTCCGGATTGCCGAGCGTCCAATTCCGCTACTTGCGATTCAAAGTACTTATGCTGTTTTGCATGGGATCCCAAAGTGGGATAGCCCCTGGCCTGCATCAAGGACTCTTCGAAACGAAAGTGCTTCACCGCATATTCCTTGAGTTTCTCGTGGAGTTGAGGATCGATCCCCGCGCTGCTGTCGCGCGAGGTCTGCTGGTAGCACTCGTTCAGGTATTCGAGGAATCCCTTGTGCTGCTGGTCGACCTCTTCGATGCCGATGGCAAAGCTGTCTTTCCAGGTAAAGAAATTCATGGCTTCTCCTTGCGGGTCACTGACGGCGTCAGGAGTGATTCTGAAAAGGGGGATATTAGGGCCACCCCTTAAAAGGATATGAAACTCTTGCAGTAAGTATACCAATGTTTTATCGGTCTGGCGTGCAATTGTGGTGCGGGAACACAGCGATATATTCGAGCCACACAAATTGAGCCGCTCACTTGATCATCAGAAACCCCAGAACAAATAGGCACCGAGCAGTATTCCCAGGGACCCAATTACCGCATTCGCGATCATTCCTATGGAAAGGTTGTAACCAGCAGGCACGTCACCGGCATTTATGTTCCGCAGTATCCTCTTGTGCTGAACTATCGAAGGAAAGGTGCTTTATCACCGGTCGAGTGACCGGTCCTCTCACGGCACGGGCGCCGCTCACCCGGGAAGTTCATCGAGCATGGAATCCAGGATCTCGTTCACTTTTCGGCGGGTCTCCGGAAAGGCCGCGGCAGACACGGTCAAGCTGTCCCGGTAGCCGCTTATGCCGATGCCGAAGAACGGAGGATATGCCGCGGGAACCATGATCCGTGCGTCGATTGGTGAGCTCTCGAAATCAAGTCTTGTATGATCAAGAGGACCCAGATTGGTGACGATCGGGAAGACCGCCCCTGCCTTGATATCAGCCCGCTGCAGGCGCATGAACACCGAGTGCAGCGTGTCATACCTGAATCGTGCAAACAGTTTTCCAAGACCGGCATGCGCGTTCAGCCCGATCCAGCTCCGTTTCCGCGAGGCGGTAAAGGAAGTGACTTTCCCGAGCGTCTCGGACAGGCTGTTCCCCGGATCGACGCCGACATTCAGAAATTCAAGCCCGCTTATATTCGCGATTGCTTCGGCGGTCCCACCGGGAATATACCACTTCCGCAGGTCCACGCTCATGGCGCACCGGAGCGGGGCTTTTCCGTCCCATCCGGTGCGGGACAGCGCCCGCAGAAAAGCGGCAAGCATGACATCGTTTATCTTTGCGTTCCGCTCATTGCAGAATTCCCTGACAGCGGCCATCCTTTCCGGAGGAATGACCCTCAAGACGTATTCCCTGCTGCAGTCGCTGACGGGAGCGCTGAACGGGCTGTATGATCCACGCGGCATCATCAGGGAAAACAGTTCTCGCAGCCCGTTGAACCAGATCCGCGGCAATGCCGCGGCCGGAACGTGCTTCATTACCTGATCCAGGTCACGGGACCCTGAGATATTCGGCGCAGGCAGATAGAATGGATCGTTCTTCAGTTTTCGGTAGAGCGATGCGACCAGGTAGGCGACATCCTTTGCCCCGCCGGCATCGGCGGCCTCATGCGCCACCTTCAGCAAAAGGCGATCGCCTGCCGGGCCGGTGAGAACAGCGCCCTTAAGCGCCGGGCCGATGCTGGAATCCAGCGTCTCTTTTATACACCGGTCATAATCCTCTTCGCGCGAGAATTGCTCGAAATTGCTCCGTTCACCGGAAGGCACCCTCTTCCAGACGGCCCTGCCGTCTTCCACTAAGAAGCGACAGCCCAATACAGGTTCGGCATCGAGTGCCAGATCGAGCGCCTTACGCAGAATATCGAGGTCAAGGCGCTGGTCAAAGATGAGTTCCACCTGCAGCATAACATCGCATTTTGGAGCGAACACCGCCGATATGTAGCGGTCTAATAATGTAGAAGGAAAGGAAGCGGGAATGGATGTGTTCATAGATACCTTTTCTGGGTTACCTGAAGCATCTATCGTGCAGACGGCGGCCGTCGGCGCTTCAGATTTCAGATGGTTAGCTTGGTCCGACCCGGTATTGATTTGTTGTGCAGCTGTTGAGTGGAAGAGTTTTTGATCTATTGGATTAAGGCTGACGGTTTTTCCAGTATTCAGGGTCTCGATGCAGATGCATCACCGCAATGATCACATATTGATCCGGCATGTCCCGAAAAACGACAGCGAAAGGAAACGTCATAGTAAGACAGCGACGAACGCCTGCCTCTATTTCTTGATACAGGAGGGGGTTTACTTGGATTCTGTGGAGAGCGTCCTGAATGGACGTTAGGAATCGTTTTCCGAGATCCTTTTGCTGGGCCTCGTAAAAACGTGCCGCTGACATCATCTCAGCATCGGCTTCGGGATGGAATCGAACTGGTTTCATCCGAGCGCCGCGTAGCCTCGGGTAAAGACCTCCTCGGCATCACGCAATTTCACCGATCCTTCGTCTATCTCGCGGCAGCGCCTGCGCACTTCCTCTCGCCAGGCGGGAGACAGAACAACCTCGGGTTCCGAATCGAGGCTCTCGATGAGTTTTTCCGCCACGAATGCGCGCGCTTGCGGCGAAAGAGAAAGGACTTCCGCTATGATTGTGTCGATGGTTGTTTTCATGAGAATATTATATACCGGTAGAATGCAGACGTCAATATGTTGAGTTGGTTGTCAATAACTACAGATTCAAGTCTGACAGGGAGCCTTCAAATGGGGACCCCTTACTACCCCGCCATCATCGCAACTTCATTTTAAAAGTTGGTAAGGTGGGTTGAGCGCAACGCAACGACGACCTACCAACTATGACCCTATTTTATTCCAGCGTTTAATACGATCTGCAATTTCCGTAACGCGCTCTTTTAAATCGAGTATATCGGAAATGTTTTCCTTAGTGAAATACTGTAAATATCTTTCAGCATACATGGGCTTATTGTTTACGAAACGATGTCCCTCCTCTGCCTTAATTTCATTTAGATAATCAACAAAAGATTCGTATTGTTCAACCTGGCGGATGCTCTCTGTTGAGTATGCATGGCAAATTACGTCAGATGGAATATAATTTTCTATTTCACGGCCTTGTGTAACCCATGCAAGTCCACTCATGCTATCAATTTCAGCTTTGATCCGATTTTTTGTGCGGTTGATATCAGAATGCTGATTTTTCATATCACTATCCATAACAATTACTGAATTACTATTAACTCTCAGCACACTCACCCAATCATTAGACATAAAAGATGGGTCCTCACTACTTAAATGTGCTAAAAGACGACCGCCATAAAATACACACTGATAATGAACACCTTCTTGTAACATGCCATCAGTTAAAAGAGATATCCACCTATTAATGTAGAGCCGATCTGACGGTCCCTCAACCCAAACGATACCGTTCGATTGGAGTAAATCACTCGCCCGAACATCTAAATCATCTAAAACACCTTTATTTTCTATGTATGTTTTTATTGTTTTCACGGTAGCTTTTTCTGAATCGTGAGTCACATGGATAATTTGTGCGTTCTTATCTCTACTGAATAAATCAATTGCAACATTCGAGTGTGTTGTAATAAAGATGATAAAATTATCTTCGATCGCCTTCTGTCTTAAAAATAATAGAAGCCGCCTCAAAAGAGCAGGGTGAAGGTTGTTTTCGAGCTCCTCAAAGCCGAAAACATAATTGCTAAGCTTTTGTTTGTCTGCACTTGGCGTTAAGTATAAAAAAATCAGTACTAGAATAATTGTCTTTAGTCCACTTCCAGTATGTGATAGAGAAACAGACCCCTTATCCTTTTCTTCAAGATATATTTCCCAATTGCCATCGATATGTTTTTGACAAACAATATCCATAAATGTTGCGTCAGGCACGAAGATGTCATTTAAAGATTTTAGCAGTACTTTTTTCACAAGATCAGTTGGAAGAGAGGACTTATTTATGTAATTTTGAATTATATTTGTTGCACCTCGACCATTACCTAGTACCGTGAGGTTGTCCGAACCTGTATCTCCTTCAGGATCGATGTTCCTATCTGAAGATATTCGTTTAAACACCTTCCCTACTAGTGGATGAGTTTTCGCATTAGCCAGAAGGTTCTGATACTTCGCGACATCTACGCGGGTAAAAGGGTTTTCAATTGAAATAAATATTTTTTTATTGCCTTCAACCTTGTTCAGTATTTGCCATTTAAACCGCTGGCCAATCCATTTTTTACCAAATTCAAAGTGATTGCCGATATCTTGACTGCTGGTTGTTTTTTGAAAGACTGCCTCTATTTCTTTTACAGTAAGTTTGCTTTCCAGCAGGATTGCTGGTTCCTTAAACTTGTGCCACTGTGCCTCAGGAACTAGAAGCTTGTTCTGAATTGCAAAATCAACGAGTTCTAACAATGTGGACTTGCCAGAATTGTTTCGGCCTATAATTAGATTTATTGGCCGAATTTCATCAAAACCCTGTTCTTCTTCAGCAAAGCACTTATAATTTCTGATTTTCAAAGATAAATCTGCGTATGGTGTTGTCATAGCTCATTCCGGGAAATATATTTCACAGTTTTTAAGTGTATCCCTTCTGGCAACTTTAGGAGCATTGGTTCTCAGAATGCATTGTTCAATTCTGATTGCACGGGGTAAAGGGCATATTTGGGGTCGCGTCTTGAAAAGGCAGTTTCTTATAATTCAAGACCTGGCCCCATTTTATTCCTGGCCCCATTTTATTCCGACCCAGTATTGTAAATGATTTATTGTTCGCTGTCACCTGTCAGAAGTGACAGGTGCGTTCTTTGGGCTCATCCCGACATAAGTTTTCATCCGCTTGCCAGCAATAGCCATCATCTCATGGAACGCACGGTCTCTTTGACGCCCTGTTCATAGCTTGTTGTATTGAAGTCGAAGGCCTTGTCGAACTTGCTGCTGTCAAAGAGATAGTCTGATTCATTTTGATACAGCATTTCCACACTTTCCCTGATGATCCCGCTGAAGAGTCCCGCCATCCGCAGCATCCATCGCGGAAGCGTGGTGTGGCCGGGTTTGACGTTGAACTCGCGTGCAGCCATTTCGATGATCTCCCTGCCGGTGAGTGCGTTTCTGTCCGTCGGCAGGTGCCAGATCTGGCCGTAGGCAGAATCGGTATTCCCCAGGAGAGCGGTCGCTTTTCCTGCGTCAGGCGTGTAGGTGAGCGAATGCAGCACCTTATCGTTGATCATCCACTGCGCTTTTTTGCCTTTTTTCAAGTTCTCGAAGACCATGACGATCACAAAACTGAGCGGGGTGTTGGGTCCGTAAAAATCCGCCGACCTGGCAATAAGGGCCTGAAGAGTGCCGTGTGCGATCTCTTCCAGGACCATATCGGCAATCTCAGCCCTGACCATGCCCTTTTTGCTTGCGGGATTGACCAGGGTGCTTTCGGTCATCCAGCCGTTCACCCGGCCGTAGCAATAGACATTATCGAAGAAAACGAATTTTGCGCGGTGTTTTTTGCAAGCATCGAGGACATTTCGCATGATTGTCGGCCACTGGTCTTGCCATACCTTGAGGTTATACGGGAGGCCCGCGGTCAGGTAGACGACTTCGGAGCCCTCCACCGCCTGCGACGTCTGCCCGGCGTTCAGGAGATCAGCTGAAAAGAGCTCATCGTTCGCATTGACCTTTCGGGGATGACGGCTCACCAGCCTGATCCGGTCGGTGTATTGCGGGAGGCTTTTTGCCAGTTCCGTTCCGATCACGCCGCCTGCACCCAATATTGTTTGCATATGACGCTCCTCTATTCTCTCGGAACTTAAGCGATCAAAGATCCGGCATGCTCCGGATCAGGCGAAGCGCGTTTTCCTTGTCTTTTGGATCGACAACATGCAGGGAGGGATTGGCAAGGCCGCCGTAAGCCTTCAGGCGATAGGGGGATCTGCTCTTGACGTATGTCCTGATCCCGTTTTGTTCAAGGTAGTCTTTCACCTCATTGACCCGGCTCTCCTTATCGGACGAGTAGACCCTGTCCGAAGCAGGCGCGCGAAACAGGACGTAATACAAGATCAGTCCGAAAAATGACATCCAAAAGATCAGTTCAACTGAATCCCAGTCAATTGTCATAGCACTGGCTCCCGGCTTCTTTCCGTACTTATCATGGAGGCAGAAGCTCGTCGCTGCTGAAGAGGAGTATCCTGCCTGGGCGACCTCGGGATATTTTTTCGCTGATACGACAGGAGACAGAGTTATTTATTGCGTCCCTTGCCCTTGCCTTTTCCTTTTCCCTGGTCCTCACTGCCGCCGGCTTTGCCCGTGAAGGTGAAATCACCGCGCTTGAGGGCATGGAATTCGGGAGAACCGGGTTTAATGCCGAGCTCCTTGGCGATGACACCCCATCCCTTGTCCCTGTTCGCCTGGTAGGTCTGGACGACCGCTTCGGGCTGTTTGTTCGACATCAGGCCGAGTTGGAGGACCATGAAAGCGTCGGCCGGCGCGGCAACCACCCTCAGGATCTCGTCCACCCTCGGGACCGGGATGCCGAACTGCGCGCTCAACTTGACGTTGAAGCTGCTGATGTCGGCCTTGGCCTGCTCATTGACCCTGCGGAGAAAATCGTCCAGGTCCGCATGGGCAACACTGGCAAAACCGGCGATGAAAAGCATGAGCAACACGACACTGAATTTTTTCATGGTACTACCTCCTCGATTTTTTGATGATGAGTAAATGCCGTTAATTTATCTATTGCTGTGTTCGTAAAAAGTCCTTTAAGCCGTCTTTGCGAGCAAAGCGAAGCAATCTCGCAGTTTGTAACCGCCTGAAAAAACGAGATTGCCGCGTCGCTCCGCTCCTCGCAATGACGGCAGAGGAAACTTCTTACGAGAGCATCATCTATTGACCTGCCGGTGCCGCAGTCTCAGTTGTTTTTGATGCGGCAATAGTTGTTCCACACTTTTCGATGAATTCTTTCATTGGGTCCGAGAGATCGTAACATTTGAAGCGAAAACCGACAGGCCAGTAAATATATGCATAGGGGGGCCAGAAGATCGATGCGATCCTGAATGAGGAAGGCAGCTTGGCTTTTTTAACGATCTTGTCGTCCTGGAGAAGCATGTACTCTATGCCCATTATAGAGGTCCAGAAAAAAGGCCTCCTATCCAGTTTTACGTGTCCCGCTTCATCCTTAGCATCCAGGGCTATACGTTCGCCGTTGATCATAAGATCGGTATTCGGGGGAAGCATGAAACTTGTTGACGTATGGCAGCCGGCAAGTAATAACAACGCGACCATTACCAATAGAACATTGATTTTCATATACCCTCCTGAGTTGACATGTTTTCGGCTATCTATTTCTTTCAACTCAGCAAACTTGCGGCTGCATCTAGGCTCAGTAGATTCGCTTCAACGCGCCAGCTCGGAGGATATCTTCTGCGCCAAAATGCCGTGAACAACCGCGGTCGGATGGATACCGTCCCAGAACAGATAGGTATCCGGCTTCTGGCACTCAAAGGGCGGGCGATTGGGCATTACGCAAGCCGCATTCACCACAGCCAGCCCGTAGGTTTTTGGATTTCCGACCAGGTCATTGACCGTCTGGTACGCGTTAAAACGTTTGATCTCGATGCCCGGAAGCTGGGAAAGGTTCCAGAGGAGGGCTTCGAGTCCCGCGTTGAAGGACTGCCCCAGGAATTCAACGGCCTGCCGGGCGCCGGGTGAACTGCTGTCCAGGGCGAGTATCGCCGGCGTCGGTCCGAGATTCGGCGTGTTCCAGACGAGGAATTTTTTCGCGCCTGCCGCATGCAGGGCCCCGATGTTGTTCGCGATCGATGCAAGCGCGGCGCTGATAACGGCGCCGGCATCGCCGCCCGACACAAGCGCCGCCAGAGCGTCGCGGATGTCATTGCCGCCGATCGCGACCACATACAAGCCGTCGGACGGCGCCTGGCCGGCGACATCGGTCAGGAACGCGATCACCTGGGCCGACAGGTTGACACTGATCCCATCCATGCGCGCCCGGGCGCCGCCGACGGCATAGTTGGCCGCCTTGGGGCCTTCACCCTGGAAAGCGGGGAGAACATTCCCGGCCATACCCAGCGGCCGGGCAAGCTGCTCGACCCAGGTGGCCCCGTTGCTGAAATGGTGGCCGCCCTTCGCGTAGGGAGAAACGGGAATGAGCAATGGATCCAGCATGTCATAGGGCGGCGTGCTTAACGTGTTTCCCAGCGCGAAGGAGTTGCCGGGATCGGACAAACTGTCTCCGAACACTACGATCCGGTTGAATGTCGTTTGCGCCGCGGCCCCTGACGGCGCAGCCATTGCCAGGGCAAGCAGCCCTGCCATTGCCCATCTCCCCACAACAGACAACTTCCTTAAAAAATGCGTACCCATGTGATCCCTCCTGAGTTCTATTTGTGTGATGGGATAAACCCTTCTGAGCTTTGTCAATTATGCATTAACGGATGTAAGTTTACAGATGTCCTGGCATGAAGTAAAGGTTAAAAATGGGGTAATTTAAGGGTAACGGGAAAATTCAATGACTGCGGTCATGGCGCATGGGAAGGATGGGGGCCTGGCAGGCGGCTGTGGTATGCTGCACGTCCGTGGGATATGCGAAGATCTTATTTCCGTGTGGTCCATGTATTCCATGGCTAAAGATTTCACGCCCCTACTCCGCCTTTCGACGGTTTTTCCCCTTCCTTCTCTCCTCGTGCTTTCTCCGTTCCGAATCCCGGAAATCCGCATCTGCCGATTTTCTGCGATTTGCCGCTGACCGCCGGTCACGCGAAGACCTGCGCTCTTTTTCCAGCCGTTCGAAAAGATAAGCGAGCATCTCGTTCCTTTTTTCCAGAAAGATCGCTTGATACGCCGTCTCGATGCGAACGGCTTTCAGGTTCAATTCGAATTGATGTTCCGAAAGGAGAGAGACGAGGACCCGCTCGAGCTGCGTGAAGAGCAGCGTTTCCTCTTCGAAGTTGCTGCCCGCTTTTTTTTCGATCCGCTCGATCAGCGCGTTGATCTCGCCGGCCTTTCCTTTGACGTGGCTGTAAATCGCTTCGAACAACCCCGAAATCGCGTAAACGTCTTCACGTACCTGCGCCGAGATCTCTTTCGAAAGCAGAGCAACGTCTTTTTTAGCCGCTTCAAGGTGCAGTTTCGTAATGGAACCCTGTTGCAATGATTCCCTCAACCGGTCCTTGAAGCAGGATTTGATGTCTTCGATAAGCCGGACCTCTTGCGTGCGCTGGAGCTGGAAGTCCACCAGCACAACGATCGATGCTTCGCAGAGATTTGCGACCTTGTGCAGATTGTCCCGGATGTAGCGCGCAATATGGTTCAGCTCCGCCGTTACTATGGGCCATTGTTTTTTCAGCAGGGCGATCGCCTCTTTCCGGTCCTCGACCATCCCCTTCAGTTTGGCCAATTTGGCCGCGTCATCCTTCTTTTTCGGATTGAACCTTCTCATTTCTGTTTCAGCGGAATGAATGAACGCCGCGGGTTTCCTGAAATCGAGCGAGAGGAGCGTTGCCAGGTGATATTGATACTCCACGACCGCCGCCAGGAGGGCATGGTTGACGAAGCAGGACAGGTCGAGCACACCAGAGTAGGTTTTCTCCCGGATGTCGTGCGGGGACACATCGTGAAGCCTGCTCTCCTCGAACGCCTGCAGGTCTGCGATCAGCGCGCGATACGCCTCCAGATCTTCGCCGTGACGCGCGTGCGCGTTCTTCTGAAAGACCCGCAGATCCTCAGCGGTTGGCAGGAGTTTTTCGTTGGCGTCGTAGCGCAAACCGAATATTGGCTTGTCTTTTCTCATGATAATACCTATCGTGGATGCCTGACAGGCGTATCTCTTGGTCCGTCTATTCCGCGGTTAAAGATCGCGACAGGCGAGCGTCCTGTTCCTACCGCCTTCTTTTGCGACATAGAGCGCCTTGTCGGCTTTTATGAGCACCTCGGAGCCGGATTGGGCATCGTTGGGATAGGTGCAGATGCCTCCGCTGATCGTGATCCTGAGCGGCCCGTCGGCGACACCGTCGAACGGCCTTTCTTCGACCTTCTTCCTGATGCGCTCGGCCATTTCATGCTCCGCACCGCTGCTGTCCGGCATGAGCACCACAAATTCCTCTCCGCCGTAGCGCGCCACGGTGTCCATCCCGCGCGCATTCGTCGTGAGGATCTCGGCAACCGCCTTCAGCAGCACGTTCCCCTTCTCATGGCCATAGGTGTCATTCACCTGTTTGAACCGGTCCAGGTCGAAAATGATCACCGAGAAATGAGAGTTGTTCCGGTCGGCCCGGTACTGTTCGTGTTTCAGCCTGTCCATGAAGTAGGCGTAATTGTAGAGCCCGGTGAGATTGTCCATGATCGAGGCCATGCGAAAATCCGCCATGACCTTCATGGTGTATTGTTCGCCCCGGGAAAAGATGGTCCCGTATGCCGCGGTCGCGATCAGGGAACTTACTCCCAGGAGCAGCTGGTTGACGGATTCAGGGCCGGTGCACCCCGTGTCCCGATGCACGAGATAGGCGTAGAACGCCGCCATGGGCACCAGGAGCAGGAGGGAATGCCTGAACCCGAAACGGATCCCGGTTGCAAAGAGCGTCAGGTACCAGACAAAGAGGAAAGGACTTGCCACGCCGCCGGTGTAGGCGAGTCCCACTGCAACAGCCAGCATGTCGAGATAGAGAAAAACCAGTATCAGCTTGATCGAAAAAAAACTCGTTTTTCTGATGTACAGATAGATCCCGAGATTATAAAGAGCGGCGAGAATGAGGAGCGAGTTGACCAGCCCGCGAGGCCAGTCCGTGAGCCGGAGCACGTTTAGATAGAGGAACAGGAATGCGATGACGACCCACCGCGACTTCGTGATCCAGAGCTCGGTGTTCAGGTAGTTCTGCACTCTCACATATTCGATCGAGGTAGGGTCCTTTTCCACGTTGTGCTCTCCCCATGGCAACCCGGGCTTTTCCCGAAAGGTGATCAAAAGCATCAGGAACAGACGGGCCTCCTTGTCCTTCTGTTATTATTATAATACTTTTTCAGGACAGCGATACCCGGGGCGGCAGAATGGCATGGGAGGGATAGTATTTTGGCGGGGCCGGCTTGTCTTTATTTACCACGGAACACGCTGAACACACGGAAGAGGCCATTAAAAGTCTTTAGTTTTTCCCCAAAGCATTCTGCTGGTAGCTCTTTTTCGTGTGCTCCGTGTGTTCCGTGGTAAAAAGGTCTTTTCCCAGCCTCTGCGCTGTTAACGATCCGCCATCACCGCCTCCACCGCCCGTATCGCATCAGCAGCCGAACTCGTTATCCCGCCGGTATAGCCGGAACCTTCGCCGATGGGGTACAGGTTCCTGATGTTCACGGATTCGAATCTTTCGCTGCGCGTGATCTTGAGCGGCGCCGACGTTCTTGTTTCAGCGCCTATCAATATGGCGTGAGCGGAAACAAAGGTCGGATAGGTCTTTTCCCAGGTCCTGAAGGCGGCTGTAAGCGCATCGTTTATGAACCCGGGAAATATCTCGTGCATATCCGCAGCTGTCGTTCCTGTTGCGCAGGAATTCTTATTCAAACTGCCCGAGATCTTCCTGTTTAAGAAATCAGGAAGATTCTGCGCAGGCACGGCCCACGTCCCTCCTCCTGCATGGAACGCCTTTCGCTCGATGTCCTTTTGAAACTCGACCCCGGCCAGGAGGTCGGTCGAGCAATAGTCCTCAACGCGGCAGGTCACGACGATGGCTGCATTGGAAAATGCCGATGCCCTGCGGGAGTAGCTCATGCCGTTCACGACCAGCATGCCCTGTTCGGACGAAGCGTTCATCACCTCGCCTCCGGGACACATGCAGAAGGTATACACCCCTCTTTTTATTTTCCGGTCCGTGTAGTTAAGAGAATAGGTGGCGGCCCCGATGCCGGGGAAGTCCTTGTATTTGTCGCCATAGCGCATCCGGTTGATGACCTCCACCGGGTGCTCCACCCGCACCCCGACCGAGATCGGCTTCTGCTCAAGGTCAATGCCCTTGTTCCGGAGCATGGCAAAGGTGTCGCGCGCGGAATGCCCCACGGCAAGATAGACGCTTGAGCAGTGGTATTCCTTTTCTCCGTTGATGACCACGCCGGCGACGGCGTTGTTTGACAGAAGGAGGTCCGTCATTTTTGAGCAATAATGGATCTCGCCGCCCTGCTCAAGGATATGGTTCCGGATATTGCGGACTATCACGCACAGCACGTCCGTTCCCAGATGGGGCTTGCTGACATACCCTATTTCCTCGGGCGCGCCGAACTTGATGAACGTATCCAGCACCTTATTGATGGAGTCCGTGTTCTGTTTCCGGGAAAAGAGCTTCCCGTCGGAATAGGAGCCTGCGCCGCCTTCGCCGAACTGGATATTCGATTCAGGGTCGAGCACCTTTTCTTTCATGAAGCGCTGGACATCCAGCGAGCGCTCTTCCAGCTTTTTACCCCGTTCGAAGATGATCGGCTTGAGCCCATAGGCAATAAGCTCAAGGGCCGCGAACATGCCGGCAGGACCGAAACCGATGACGACCGGCCTTTCTCCCGTGTTCTTTGATTCTCGTTCTTTCACGATCTTCTCGGTGTAGAGCGGAAGGTTTTCCGTGTTCGCAAAGCTGTCGGAAGTCTGGACCACGAGGGATAGGTCGAAGTAGAACTGCTTCGGATCGCCGGCATCGAGCGACTTGCTCAGCATTTTGACGATATGCAGGGAGGACTCGGGAATGTTCAGTTTTTGTGCGGCCGCTTTTTTATATTCATCGCTCCTGTCCTTTTCAACAGGTATGCGTAAATTTGCCAGGAGTAAATTCACATGGCCTCGTTTCTTTTCCGGATCAGGACAGCGCTGCGCGGGGGCGGTTCACTTCCCGGGGAGCATGGTTTCAACGGTCCCGGCGGGCACCGGCTTGCTGAAGTAGTACCCCTGGACCATGTCGCACCGAAGCATATGGAGGATCTTGAGCTGCTCCTCGGTTTCGACGCCTTCGGCGATGGTCTTGAGCCGCAGGTTGTGCGCCAGGGACACGATACTGGAAACGATGGCTGCGTCATCGGCATTGCTCACGATCTCCCGGATGAACGAGATGTCGATCTTCAGATTGTCGGCCGGCAGGTTCTTGAGATAGCTCAGCGAGGAATAGCCGGTGCCGAAGTCGTCGATGCTGATCGTGCATCCCAGGCTCTTCAGACGCGCCATCAATGCCCGGATCTGCTCGGGTTTCTGGACCAGCGTGCTCTCCGTCAGTTCGAAGGCGAGGAACTTCGTCTCGATGCCCGAGGCCCTGATGATCTCTTCGAGCACATCGACCAGGTCCGTCTCCCGGAACTGGACCGCGGAAAGGTTCGTGGTGACCGGCACCATGGCATACCCCTTGTCCTGCCAGACTTTGATCTGGCGGCAGGCCTCCCGGACGACCCATTTGCCCACGTCGGCGATCATCCTCGTTTCTTCAAGCACCGGTATGAAATGCGCAGGGGTGACGAAACCGTGTTCGGGGCTGTTCCATCTGATCAGGGCTTCCATACCGGCGATCTTTCGCGAGTGGACGTCGAAATAGGGCTGGTAGTAGAGCTCGAATTCGTTGTTCTTGAGCGCATGGAACAGGCTCTTCTGGAACAGGGCAAAGGTAGATGCACGGTGATTCATGTCTTCGGTGAAGAACTGGTAGGTGTTCAGGCCCTGTTCCCGCGACCTGGACAGGGCTGTCTCCGCGTTCTTGATGAGCTCGGCGGCATCGACGGTGTCCTGGGGCGCCAGGGAGACCCCGATATGCACCGCTACGACGAGATTGGTGTCGTTGATGGAGAGGGCCGGTTTGAGCTTGTTCAATATTTCTCCGACGACAATGAGAATGTCCCCGGATTGCGCCACGTCGACGAGCAGGACGGCAAACTTGTCCCGTCCGAGGCGCGCAACCGTATCGCCTTTGCGAACGAGCGACGCGAGGCGCTGTCCCACTTTGCGCACCACCGCGTCGGCGTACTCTGACCCCAGGGTCTTGCTGATTATGGACAGCCGGTCGATATCCACGGCCAGCACGGCCACCAGCCGTTTTTTGAACTCTCCGCGCGGAATCTCCAGCTTGATGCGGTCGAGCAGCAGGGTCTGGTTGGGCAGATCGGTCAGGCTGTCGTAGTGCGCCAGGTAATTGAGACGGTCTTCAAGCAGTTTCATCTGGGTAAGGTCTTTTGATGACGTGATAAAGTTGGTGATCTCCCCGTCCTCGTCCATCAGCGGGGTGATGCTGTGGAATATCTCGTAGAGCTCTCCGTCCTTCCGGCGGTTGGTGAGGATCGCCTGAAAGGGCCATCCGGAGCGGAGCGTATTCCACATTTTCCTATAGATATCAGGATCGGTCTTGCCGGAACTGAAGATGCGGGGGTTCTGTCCAATGAGCTCTTCCCTACTGTAGCCGCTCAGATCGAGGACCGCATTGTTCACGTACTCGATAGCGCCGTTCGCATCGGTCATCAAGACCCAGTCGGAAGAAACCTCCACCGCCAGCGAAAGTTTGCGCAGTTCCCGCTCGGTCTTCTTGAGGTCCGTAATATCGGTCAGGGAGGCCACGCTTTTGCGGGTGCCCGGGATCATTGCCACGCTGGCATAGATGTCCTTGCTCCTGCCCTGTTTATCCCTGATCCGGAATTCGTACCGGTGCGGGACGGCGTCCGGGCGTTCCCTGCGCACAAAGTGATAGGTCGTCATCCGCTCAACGTCGTCAGGATGGATAGCGATCGTCCACGGAAGTTTTCCTTCGACCTCGGCCTTCGAATATCCGGATAACTCCTCGAACTTGGCGTTGGCCAGGGAGATCGTCAGGTCTTCTTCAATGATCATGGTCGCTGAATCGGAATTTTCGAAAAGAGTGCGATACAGCACTTCCGAATCACCGGGGGTGTCTCCGGTGCGACGAGGCGACGACTGCTCCGGAAAGTGTTCCTCGTTAAGGGGATTGATCTTATCTTCTTGCTTCATTCTTGAATGACCTTATTCCTGCGCTTGGAAAGTGGATTCTGCAATTAAATGCTGCGTGAAATCCTACTATAGATCGGCACTTTTGGCAAGGGGTTTAACCTGTTCTGCCGGTGTGATGGCCGAACGAAGCTTTACCGTTGCGTTAGCACGCACCTATTCGCCCGAACGCTTTATGGATGGAAGGTTCATCAAGACGTAAAATTGTAATTTGAGATTCAAAAATTTGACAATCTGTCTTTAGCGAGTTAACATTTTGACATGCACCTTTTCTCTTTTTTTTCGGAGCACAAAAAAAATAAGCGCTGTGAGTAATTTAGTAACAAGAATAATATTTACGCGTTCAGCAGCAGGTGAAAGGAGGCCGTATCGACATGAATGACGTCACTCGAAGACAATTCTTAAAGATCTCCTCAGGAGCCATCGGCACGGTTGCGGCAGCGGAGGCAATAAGCCTGGGTGCCGATGCTGCCAAACTGCAGCAGACGCAGACCGTGCCGATCAAGTCCGGAAAGCAGGTGCCGAGCATCTGTCCCTACTGCTCGGTTGGCTGCGCCCAGATCGTCATGGTCGATGACCAGGGCAAGGTCATCGATATCCAGGGCCATCCCGACTCGCCCCTCAACCTGGGTACCCTCTGCCCCAAAGGCGCGGCGACCTACCAGCTGGTGAACAATGACCAGCGCTGGACCACGGTTAAATACCGGGCGCCGGGAAGCGACCACTGGGAGGATAAACCGCTCGATTGGGCCATGGAGCGCATTGCCGAGCTCACGAAAAATACGCGCGACGCCAATTTCAATGAATTCCAGGACATGCCGGACGGAAAAGGGGGCAAGGTAAAGAAGCGCGTCATGAACACCTACGCGCTCGCCTCCCTTGGCGGCGCCACCATGGACAACGAGTGGAACTACACGCACCAGAAGCTGATGCATGCCCTGGGCGTGGTCTACCTCGAAAACCAGGCGCGCATATGACACTCTTCCACGGTCCCCGGTCTGGGGGTCTCCTTCGGAAGAGGCGGTTCAACCACATTTCCCCGCGATCTGGTCAACTCCGACGCGGTCATGATCATGGGCTCCAATATGGCCGAGTGCCATCCCGTGGCGTTTCGCTGGCCGCTCCAGGCAAAGACCGACCATAACGCCGTATTAATGCACGTGGACCCGCGTTTTACGCGCACCTCGGCCATGTGCGACATCCATGCTCCCATCCGCGCGGGAACGGACATCGTGTTCCTGGGCGCGATCATAAGTCACGTGATAAACAGCAAGCGCTGGAACACGGACCCCTTCTTTAAAGAGTACGTGGTCAACTATACGAACGCGGCAACGCTCGTGAACCCCGACTTCAAGGACACCGACGATCTGAGCGGCCTGTTCTCCGGCATGTCCGAGGACGGCAAGGCTTACTCGAACGCGAGCTGGTCTTACCAGCGGAATCCCGCGCCTGCCTCTTCCGTGACCGAAGCAAAGACCTTCACCGACCTCCTGCTGCAGAAAGTGCCGGGAAGGCCCAAGACCGATCCCACATTGAAAGATCCGCATACGGTCTTCCAGATCGTGAAACGGCATTACAAACGATATACACCGGAAATGGTCGAGAAGGTCTGCGGCTGTCCCAAGGAGCAGTTCCTGAAGGTGGCCGACACGCTGCTCAATAATTCCGGCCGCGACAAGACCTCGAACATCACCTATGCCGTGGGCTGGACGCAGCATACGGTCGGCGTCCAGATCATCCGCTGCGCGGGCATGCTCCAGGCGCTCCTGGGCAACATCGGCAGGCCCGGCGGCGGCGTCTTAGCGCTCCGCGGACACGCGACCATCCAGGGCTCGACGGACATCGCCACGCTGTACCATTCCCTTCCGGGATATCTGAACATGCCCGACGCGCGCAAGAACCACGAATCGCTCAAGGATTTCATCCTCACCGAGGCGGTGCCGCTTTCAACGAGCTACTGGGGCAACTACCCCAAGTTCGCCGTTTCCTACTTCAAGGCACAGTGGGGCGACGCCGCGACCAAAGAGAACGACTACGGCTTTAACTATCACCCCAGGATAACCGGCGACCATTCCCACCTGCCCATGTTCGTGGACATGATGAACGGGAAGATCAAAGGCTTCTTCGTCATGGGCCAGAACCCGGCCGTGGGCGGCCAGAACGCGCGCTTCCAGCGCAAAGCATTGGCCAAACTGGACTGGATGGTGGTGCGCGATTACTTCGAAACCGAAACCGCGGCCTTCTGGCGCAACTCTCCCGAGATCAAGGAGGGCGAAGTAAAATCTTCTGACATCAAGACCGAGGTGTTCTTCCTTCCCGCCGCAGCCGTGGCCGAAATGGAAGGCTCCTTCACCAACACGCAGCGGCTTTTGCAGCAGCATGAAAAGGCTACTGATCCGCCCGGCGATGCGAGAAGCGATATCTGGTTCACCTACCTTCTCGGTAAAAAATTGAAAAAGATGTACGCCTCGTCGTCAAAAGACCGGGATTGGGGGATCAAGAACCTTTTCTGGAATTACGAGCCCGAACCAGACGAGGTGGCTAACTTCCGCATCAAGGACGAGCCTTCGGCGTACAAGGTGCTGAAAGAGATCAATGGCTACACCTGGGGGGACAAAAAACCGCTTCCCTCCTTCGCGAACCTCAAAGAGGACGGGTCCACCGTATGCGGGGCCTGGATCTATACCGGCGTGATCCCGGCAGAAGGGGTGAACAACGCCCGCAGGCGCCAGGGGGACAACTGGATCTCCCCCAACTGGGGGTTCACGTGGCCGGCAAACCGCCACATCATGTACAACCGCGCCTCAGCCGACGTCGCAGGCAAACCCTGGTCGGAAAAGAAGAAGCTGGTCTATTGGGACGCGAAGGCAGAGTCCAAGGACCCCACGGGCAAAACGATCATCGGCAAATGGGTCGCGCCGTCCGGCGAAAGCGTCGACTTTGCAGCGACCAAGGCCCCGACGGCAAGGGGCAAGGACAACGGCATCGGCTTCGACTGGCTTTCGGGAAACGACGCCTTCATCATGCGGCCTGACGGCAAGGCCTGGCTCTTTGCGCCCGCCGGACTGGTGGACGGCCCGCTGCCCACACATTATGAACCCTATGAATCGCCGGTAGCGAACCTGATGTACAAACAGCAGTCGAACCCGGTTGCAAAGACCTGGAAGATCCCGGGCAACCCCTACCACAAGGTCGCGGACCCGGACTATCCCATCGTCGTGTCCACCTATCGTTTGACGGAGCATCATCTGACCGGAGTCATGACGCGCTGGCTGCCCTGGCTTGCGGAGCTGATGCCCGAGCTCTTCTGCGAGATCTCGCCGGAGCTGGCAGCAGAGAAGAACATCAAGAACGCCGAATACATGACCATCGAGACCGCGCGCGGCAAGATCCAGGCTAGGGCGCTCGTAACGCAGCGCATGCGGCCCTTCACGATCAACGGAAAGACGGTGCACGAGATCGGCCTTCCCTGGCACTGGGGCTGGCAGGGCCGTGCCCAGAGCGACGTGGTGAACAATCTCACGGCGCTCGTGGCGGACCCCAACGTCTCGATCCATGAAGGCAAGGTCTTCACCTGCAACGTCCATGCAGGTAAGAGAGGAGGTGCGGCATAATGGCAAAGGGAATGTTCGTAGACGCCTCCATCTGCACCGGATGCAAGGCCTGCCAGGTGGCCTGCAAGGAATGGAACGGCCTGGAAGGCGAACCCTCGCACTTTCACAAGGTCGCTGATGTGCCTTATCCGGTAGCGTTCAACTTTACGGGAAATTCCTACGACAACACCGGGAACCTCTCCGCAACGGACTGGCGCCACGTCCGGTTCATCGAGCAGTTCAGCAAGGACCGCACCGAAGGGCGCTGGCTCTTTGCGAGCGACTCCTGCAAGCATTGCAATGACGCCGGCTGTTTGAACGCCTGCCCGGTCAAGGCCATCGTGCGGACCGATATGGGCAACGTGGTGATACAGGACGATGTCTGCATCGGGTGCAAGTACTGCATCCCCTCCTGCCCCTACGGCGTGATCTCCTTCAGCGAAAAGACCGGAACCGTGCACAAATGCTCGCTCTGCAACGACCGCATCCACAACGGCCTCGGCACAGCCTGCGCCAAGGCCTGCCCCACGGGCTCCATCGCCTTTGGAGAGGTCTCGGAGCTCAAGAAAAAAGCTGACGCCCGTCTGGCGCAGCTCAAGGCCCTGGGGCATACCAAAGCGAACATCTACGGGTATGACGAGGCAGGCGGTCTGAATGTCTTTTACCTGTTCATGGACGCTCCCCCGGTATACGGCCAGCCCGAGCATCCCGTGGTGCCGCAGCGTAGGCTGTTCCGGTCCGCAGCATTCACCGTGATCACGGCCATCGCCGTTGCCGCGGCAGCGATCATGAGCTTCCGCGAACGGGGGATGAGGAAGGAAACAGAAAAGAGCCCGAAGTTGTGAAGATGGGAAGGTGAGAAGTTGGGCTTTTTCTTAACTTCCTAACTTTTCACCGTCTCAACTTCCCGATATTAACGGAGGTGTCCCATGATAGCTCTAGAATCGCAATCCCCTCACTGGGAGTGGTACTACATCGCCATGTACTTCTACATCGGCGGAGTTTCAGCAGGAGCGTACTTCATCGGCTCGCTCCTCGAACTTTTGAACAAGGAAAAGCTGCGCGAGATCATCCGGACCGCTTATCTCATCGCGTTCCCCTTGATCTGCATCACGCCGGTCCTGCTGATCGCAGACCTTGGGCAGCCCATGCGGTTCTGGCATCTGTTCTTTTACACCAGGGACGGCATACCCTACATGAACCTGACTTCCCCGCTTTCCGTGGGTACCTGGGCGCTGCTTATCTACAGCGGAATGTCATTCCTCTCGTTCCTCAACGTGCTGGCCGAGGAAGGCCGGCTTACCCTGGAAGCGCTCAAAAAATTTCATGCTCTGTTCAGCAAGGTCCCGCACAAGGTCTATGCGGCTGTCGGTTCCTTTTTCGGTTTCTTTGTGGCAGGCTACACCGGCGTTCTGGTGAACACCACGGCTCGTCCGCTCTGGGAGGCCACGGACCCGCTGTTCGGCCCGATCTTCATCGCATCGGCAGCATCGACCGGCGCCGCAGCCATAGCACTGACCATGGCATGGCGAAAGAGCGCGGCACAGGAATCCTTTGACCACCTGGAGCGCTTTGACCGCGTGGCCATGATCATTGAGCTGGCGCTGATCGCAGCGCTGTTTGCCGTGGCAGGCCGTTATGCAGCGCCTCTTCTGACGGGCCTTTACGGCGTTATGTTCCTGGGAGGCGCGGTCCTGCTCGGCATCCTGGTGCCGCTCTGGCTCAACTGGCGCGGCAATGCACCCGATAGTGCCAGTGACAGCATGGCAATGCTGACCCCCGTGCTGGTGCTCTTCGGCGGGCTGCTGCTCAGGATCAGCCTGGTGCAGGCCGGGCAGCTGTAATGATGATGGGGAAGGGAAAGCCGTAGCCCCTCGATAGATTAAGCCCCCTCTCCCTTTTTCCCTCTCCCACTGGGGGAGTGGGGCAGGGGTGAGGGGAGATGTTAAAGGGGTTGGGGAGGTGTTTTCCGACTACGGTGTTTCTATTTTTGATGAACTCGTAAAAAGTCGTCATTCCCGCTTGTCGGGAATCGTAGTGCTTTTTCAACGTACTGAACAGAAACGATTCCGGACAAGCCCTGACTAGTCGGGGCAGGCCGGCAGCGCCCCGCATTCTGTTCTTTTGATATAGGCGGGGAATGACGTCAAAAGAGGGTTTATAAAAATTAAAAACCCCGACCAGCATTCATTGTCGAAAACCGAAAGAAATAATGCCAACCCAACCTTTAAACGCCACTGATCCAATTATCCAACGTCTGCGTGCTCTTGAAAAAGAGCGGCCTGAGCTCAAGGAGATCACGCGGATCTACGAAGCGATCCTGCCCGTTTTGAGGGAAGCCGATCTTCATGCAGGGACAATCTCCCTTACCGCTTCGCAAGCCCGCGAGAAAATGGAAACGGGCGAGCCGTTGCTCTCCGGCCTGGACCTGGATTTCGATGGAGAGGCCGTGCAAAGCCTGATGATCAGGCTCGCAGCAGCTGTGGAGGAAATCAGTAATAAACAGCGTCAGTTCTGGCGGCGTATGCCCGGATTTTCGAAAGCAGAAGATTTCGGGGAATCAGCGCGCCGCGTCAGGTCGGCGCTTGAAACAGGCAAGCTCGACATAAGCGAGTTCCTGCCGCACCTTGCCGCGGGTTCACGCAAGCAGATCGATACTGCTGCGCGCGGCCTTGGCCTCGATCCCGATCTTGTCTGGACGCTTGCACAAAACGTCTTGAAACCGGCCCTCCGCGCGTGGTGCAGGCAGCTATCGCCGCTGGCTGCGGAGATTTCCTGGAATAAAGGCTTCTGCTTCGCGTGCGGCGCACCAGCGACGCTTGCGGAACTGCAAGGCAACGATCAGGCAAAGCATCTGCGGTGCGGCACTTGTGGCGCCGATTGGCAGGTCAGGAGGCTGCAGTGCGCGCAGTGCGGGAACGAGGACCACAAAACGCAGCACTATCTGTATGCGGAAGGCCGGCGAGATACCCTGCGGGTCGAGGTGTGTGATGCGTGCAAAGGATATATCAAGGTGATCGCTTCTTTTTCACCAATGCCTGTTGAAATGATAACGATCGAGGACCTGGCAACGGTCCATCTGGACGCACTTGCTCAGGGGCAGGGTTATGTACGGATGTCGTCTGAAGCTGGTGAGGGAAGAAGTACTTCGGCCTTGATCTCAGGGGGATCGCCTTGTCAGCTCACACGCGGGGCATAAAACAGGCATGAAAATGTCAAGAAGCTGTTAGAACAGGCGAAGCTCGGAGGAATTGGCGATCAGTTCATATGCTTCATCCACGGGCAGGCCTTCTCCGTCAGCTGCGGCAGTCGCCATCCGGTCGCAGCGCTCGTTTTCCGGGTGCCCGTCATGGCCGCGGACCCATACAAATTTGACCTGGTGACGTTCGCAGAGATCCAGCAACCTGATCCAAAGGTCCTGGTTGAGCGCCTTTTGGCCGTCACTCTTCTTCCAGTTGTTGCTCCTCCACTTGCGGGCCCAGCCCTTGCTTACCGCATCGACAACGTATTTCGAATCGCTGGTAATGGTGACCGAACAGGCGTTGGAAAGGCTTTCAAGCGCTGCGATCACGCCAAGCATTTCCATGCGGTTGTTGGTGGTCAGGCGAAATCCGCCGGAAAGGATCTTCTCCTGACCGTTAGAACGGAGAACCGCTCCGTATCCTCCGGGCCCGGGATTGCGCTTGCATGCTCCATCAGTATAGATATGGACCTCTTTCAATGTCGTAATTCCTTCCGGTAGATCTTAATTAGTGCGTCTTGCTCTGCGCCTCCGCGTCTCTGCGCGAGTTCAGCCCTTTTCAACGAATATCGTACTCAAAGGTCTGCTTCTGTCCGTTTCGGGAAAGGAGGAGGGAGATATGCCGCTTGTTCTTCATTTCCGGATAAAGGTTGAGGAGCTTTGCAGGGTCATCAAGATTCTGCATATTGACCCGGAGCAGCACATCTCCGTTCCGAAGTCCGATCTTTTCGTAAAGACTGCCCTGCGAGATCCCGGTGATCCGAAACCCCACGGTCCTGCCCTGCTTCACGTACGGTACTGCGCGCGCTTGCCTCAAGAGAGGGTTCAAGTCTCGGGCATTCGCGGGCATTGATGCCCTGTCCAGAACCCACAGGGTGTCTGAAACTTGCTCCACCTTCACGCCAGAGCCGGCCTCCGGGTCACGCGCGGCCTTGTTCCTGCCCGATGCGTTAAGATGCGGCAGAAGCACAGTGCTTTCCGAAAGGTTTTGCGCAACGGTCGGCGCATTCCACACCAATGCGGCATCAAAGCTCCCACTCATGATCATGGCCGCAGCCTGGGCAAGCACATAGGCCGCAATCGTGAGGCCCGCGATCCATGCGGCCACTGGTATCATCTTATTCTGTTGCATGATTAGGCTACTCCGCCAACAGAGAGATGCATAACTTTACCAGAAATCGGCTTTCCCGTATATAGAACTTTGGTTAATTTTGATGAGGAAGGGGTAAGTTCAACTTCGCCTGCAGCCCTTTTTCAGTCGACGTCACTTCCCGCCCTGAAGTCCGGCAATCTTTCTTTTTATCGGCCCATGCCACTTTGTCGCACGCACGCCTTCTTCCACCCAGTTGAGAAGCTCGACATGGGATGCCCTGGTTTCGTCCTGTACGAGATCGAAGGACCCGGGACGGATCATGTTGCTCGCCTTGGGTATGACGTACTTGTAGGTGCCGAGATAATGAAGGCCTCCCGCCTTTACCTCGACCGTATAGTTCAATGCGGTTTTCCCCAGGAAGTTATTCTCGCTGCCGATGACAAAACCGGCCAGCATGTATTTCCCCGGTTTCAAGTTGGCCGCCACATACCGGCCATCGCGCGTGACGTGCACTTTTTCGCTCAAACCCTTGAGCCCCATGCCGCCGTACACCTTGCCGACGCGCTGGATCATTACCAATCTTACGTGATTCCAATCCTCGTTCGGCATCCGCAATTGGCCGTAGATGAGCCCGACCCCGGGCTCCTTCATTTCGTCGACGTGGATCGGCTTCGGCGGACCGGAAGCACATGCTGCTGATAAGGCCAAGACAAAAAGAACTGCCGTTATTTTCAAGTATTGCATAGTCCCTCCTGGCATACGCTGCTTCTCATCGTGTCTTTTACTGGTTTTGCTTTTTTCGGTCCTCGACCGGGAACGGCCCCCTCTGTTCGACCCTGATCTCGGGTTTTGGTGCCGGTATTTTCTGGATGACTGTCAATTCGGGATTTACGGCCCTGATTCTTCCTCGCGGGGGCGCCTGCTGATTTTCCCCCTGATCGGAGCGAGCCGGCTGAACGTCACTTTCAACATAAATATCTTCTATGACTGGCCAACCGCCTTGGCTTACCAACTTAATTTCGTGGATAAACTCCCCTTGTTGATTATATTTCTGCACCCTATGATTTAAGGAATCTCCCACATAAACATTGCCAGAGCTGTCAACAGCAATCGGATTTATTGAGTCGCCTGCAGTATGCCCTGTCCTGCTCCCCGGGACCTCTCCAATTTCACCTTTCTGCCTTCCCCAATTAGCATCAATTATCTTCCTCTCTACCATCTTGTATTTTTCATTATTTTCTGCAAAAGAATTCTGGGCAATAACACAAATCTGCAAAGTAATTAAAACAGTGCTAATTAAGACTAATAACAAATTCCGCGATAAGAAATATCGTCGAGAAAGCAAATAAAAATTCAACGCATACCGAGCAAATCTATACATCAATAATTGCCTCATTTATCCCCAAGCGATACGGTGATTTTAACTAATTCAAAATTGCCAACAGTATTCGTATAGTAGATATTACCCAATGGACTAACCGTCCATCTTTCAAATGCTAAGCTCTCCTGCTTTATCGGCAACTTCAAAAGCTTTTCATACCTATTGCTATATACAGCTAAAACATTATCTGTAAATGAAGTAAAACCATACACATTACCACTTGAATCGGAATAAAATGGCTCAATAATTTGATCATATATGCCCAATCCGTTACCCACAAACTTACCGGTATGATCATATCTTTTAAACAAGCTGCCGTCCTTTCCAGGCGGCATCCAGATATACAAATTGTTTTGGCTATCTATAAATTGAAAATTTAGAGCATTGGAAGCATATGGACCCCATCGTTGAGTTATTTCACCTTTTGAATTTAGTTTAAGAATATTTTGTTCGCTCCCAAGCACATAAATATTTCCACTTTTATCCAAAACGAGTTTCGATATATTGAAAATACTTTTTGTATCGACTTTCACAAGACCATCTTTATTTTTTTTAAGCACACCCGTTTTACTGAGATCGAATAGCGATACCTGTTTTCCTGCCGAGTTATACTTAACAATTTTCTGCTTCCTCAATAACACAACATAAACATTATCGTTACCATCAATAATTATATCGGGTATGTTTTTGTATGGCCATTCATCGTATTGCCTTAAATTAATTTCTGATAAATATTTCCCATTACTGTCAAATTTTAGGACTCTATAGTTAATAGAGTCTCCAATATAAATATTATTGTTGCTGTCTACGGCAATCGGATTAATGGATTCGCTCGCCGTTTTATCAGAGGCTTCAGGCACTTCACCTATTTCTCCCCGACCATTCCCCCATTCAGCTCGAATAAGGATATCTTTTTTTATTTTTGCGTCCTGAACATCAACAGCGGAAGCAAGGATTGGATATATGCCGAAACACACAATTAGCATAATTTTTACGCAATGCGTCCTTCTCAGCATTAATAAATTTTTCATTTTGGGTTCCTCACTGTTCCATAACCAGCATACAATTGATTAGTTCGCTGTCCCGCACTATTCTGAGCATTTTCATCAGTACATGGATTGATTTTTGTACCTTTTCCACATTCAGCCGTAGCAGAACATACCTTGCACTTAATGTACTTAGTCCAAACTAATCGCAGTTGCGTATTATAGTCACCATTAAGAATATTGTTAGTTCTATTCATCTTTCCTGCACTACTTACGCCCTTAGTACTTGAGGAATGAATAAATTGCGCCGTACCAGCCCCATCAGCATTATATGATTTCACTATGCCCATATGCGTTTGTTTGTCATTAACGCTGCAGTCGCCGTCACGATCCCACGTATTGTCCCAAAATATCATATCTCCTACTAATGGATTTTCGTTTCTAATACCACCAAATAAATCTTTTTGGGCTTCTACAATTTCGTAAAAGATTGCCACTCCATTTTTACCTGCCACGTTAATATGATATTTTGCGGCAAGATTATTTCCGTTTCTGCACTCATATGTAAACACACCTGATTCTCCATCTAAACAAATACCGGCAGCCCAATATGCCAATCTTACTAGTTGGGAACAATCGATATCGTTATACGGTGCATTTTCTAAGGACCCTGCAACTTGGGCGATAAATTGGCCCGTTAAATCATCGCCTTCATTCATTGCCGCCGCCGTAACAATCGTATTCCTCGTTTGAAGATCAAGTTTGTCCTTTATCCATCCTAAAGCTCCTTTGAAAAGCTCAACGATTTGCATACCATCTTGCCTAATTGTGTTATCGCTTCCCGCAAGTCCGCCTGTAATCATATAGGCACCAGCGCCGGTAACAGTATCCTTGACAATATACCCCACTCCATCCCAGTCATCAATTTGCACATTCGACTGGGATATTATTATTTCTTTTCCAGCATTGACCGCGTTTTGGATATCAGCTTTTATTTCTTGGCTAACTTGAAGCGTAGGAAGAAGTTGCGCTATGTTACCGCCAGTGATTTTTTGAATCGATAGGGGTAGGGACGACGCATTGATTTGCGCCGCCCCTCCCTCCGAACCGGACTGGCGGATTTCCCGCATCCGGCTCTCCAGTTGGTGGTTCACCTTACCAAGGACTGACGTGTTGCGACAAGGGC
>Ga0210377_10000119_pt1 | contig 70774 bp, 49 predicted proteins | sample PLM4_65_b1redo_FD_155480 | JGI IMG/M metagenome (GOLD analysis project Ga0210377, IMG submission 155480) | Groundwater sediment microbial communities from an aquifer in East River, Colorado, USA - PLM4_65_b1 redo | ecosystem: Environmental > Terrestrial > Soil > Riparian zone | place: USA: East...
TCATCGCCCTGCGCTGCTGCAAGCTCAGCGGCCGCTTCGAGGACTTCTGGGAGCGCCGCGCTCAGCGGCGGGCCGCATGACCGCCCCTCACCTCACAAACCTGACGTGCACCCCCCCGCCGCCCGCTTCGACCCGCCCCTTGACAACCAGATAGTTGTAGCGTACAACTCTCGCATGGACACGACACGCAGCGACGTTGCCCGCCGCCTCGCCGGCATCCTGCGCGGCCTGTCGCGCCGCTTCGCGGTCTCGGAGCGGGCCGATGTCGCCTGCTGCGGCATGACCGTCGCCCAGGCCGCGGCGCTCGACGCCCTGCGCGCCGAAGGGCCGCTGCGCCTGGGTGACCTGGGACGGCGGCTCGGGATCACGCCGAGCACGCTCTCCCGCAATCTCGAGCGCCTGGTGGCGCGCGGCTTCGTGACCCGGGCCGCCGACCCGAGCGACAGCCGCGCCGCCGCCGCCGCGCTGACCCCCGCCGGCCGCCGCGCCACCCTGCGGGTGGCGCGCCAGGACGAGGCCTTCGCCGTGAGCGTTCTCGATCGGCTCCCGGCGGAGCGTCGCGCGGCCACCGTCGAGGCGCTCGCCGACCTGCTCGGCGCCGTGCGCTCGGCCACCGAGGCCTGCTGCCCCGGCGCCTTCGACCACCTGATGACGAATTTCCCGATGCAGGATCTTCCCGGCCGGCCTACCGAGTCCGCCCGGGCCATCGAACGCGCCGTCACGCGCACACGGAGGACCCGATCATGAAGCCTGCTCCGAACCCCACCGCCGAGGAGACCGTCGCCAACGTGCGCGAGCGCTATGCCGGCATCGCCAGCGGGACCATGCCGTCCTGCTGCGGCACCGTCGTTCCATGTGGCGAGATCCAGACGGTCTCCGCCGGCCTGCTGGGATACGACGCCGCCGAGATCGCCGCGCTGCCGGCCGAGGCCGACCTCGGCCTCGGCTGCGGCGCGCCGATCGCGCGCCTGGCGCCGGCCCCCGGCGAAACCGTCCTCGACCTCGGCTCCGGCCCCGGTCTCGACGCGCTGCTCGCCGGCCGGCGTGTGGGACCGACCGGCCGCGTCATCGGTGTCGACATGACCCCGGCGATGCTCGAGCGCGCCCGCGCCAACGCCGCCGCCGCCGGCCTCGGCTGGGTGGAGTTCCGCGAGGGGCGGCTCGAGGCGCTTCCGGTCGCCGACGCCTCGGTGGACGCGGTCACCAGCAACTGCGTCATCAACCTGGTCCCCGACAAGGAGGCCGTGTTCCGCGAGATCGCCCGCGTCCTGCGCCCCGGCGGCCGCCTGGTGGTGTCGGACATCATCCTCGACGGCGCGCTGCCGCCGGTGGTCGCGCAGGACCTCCTCGCCTGGGCCGGCTGCATCGCCGGCGCCGCGCCGCGGGAGCGCTACTTCGGCATGCTCGCCGCCGCAGGTCTCGGCGATGTGCGCCTGTTCACCGACTTCGACTACATCTCCAAGCTCGAGGGCACGCTGCCCGAGGAGCTGGTGGCGCGGATGGCCGTGGCGGGCGTCAAGGTGGCGGACCTCGCCGGCACGGTGCGGTCGGTGACCTACGAGGCGCGCCGGCCGCGCTGACCTCCCCGTCATGGACGGGAGGGGGGCGCCCTCCCTCGCCCGATTCCCCCGTCGTACTGCTTGACACCCGACCGCCGAAGCCGTATCAACCGCATACGGTTGAGCGCCGTGACTCTCGGAGGGGCCATGAGACGGTTCGGTAGACTGGCGGTCGCGGCGATGGCCTCGTTCGGCGGGATCTGTCTCGGTGTGTCCGGATCGTCGGCCGCGATGCAGCCGGTGCCCGGCGCAAGTCCTGTGGCCGCCCCGGTGGTCGGCGCGGCGGTCGGCGCCGACGTCGAGCAGGCGCTCGCCGCCTCCCCGACTGTCCATGTCGTCGTGCTTCTCGAAATCGATCCCGCTCTCGCCACCCGGCGTGATCGGCAGCCACTGCGACGCGAGGTCGCGCGCCAGCAGGACCGCATCCTCGCCGCGCTGCGCCCGGGCGACATGGTGCTGCGCTCGCGCCCGCGGCATGCCCCGATCCTCGCCGGCGAGATCGGCCGCGCCGGTCTCGAACGCCTGCGGCGACTCTCCGGTGTGCGGCGCATCGATCTCGACCGCCCGGGGTCGGGCGGCCTGGCGCAGTCGGTGCCGCTCGTGCGCGCCGACATGGCGCGCGCGCTCGGGTACAACGGGGCCGGGATGGTGGTCGGCGAGGTCGACAGCGGCGTCGACACCGACCACGCCGACCTCGTCGGCGCCGTCGTCGCGCAGGCCTGCACCTGCGTCACCAATGGCGGCTGCTGCCCGAACGGCGGCATTTTCCAGGTCGGCCCGGGCGCCGCGGAGGACGACGCCGGTCACGGGACGCTGGTCGCCGGGGTGATGACCTCCGACGGGATCCTGGCACCGATCGGGGTTGCCCCGGCCGCCAAGATCGTCGTGGTCAAGGTCACCGACGCCACCGATCACACCTGCTGCATGAGCGACGTCACCTCCGCGCTCGACTGGATCCTCGACAACCGGCCCGACGTCGCCGCGATCAACTGCAGCGTGGTCAGCAACGCCCTCTATCCCGGCGACTGCGACAACGCCGACGCGGTGACCGGCGGGATGGCGTTCGTCATCAACGCCCTGCGGGCTGCCGGGATCCCGATGTTCGCGGCCGCCGGCAATGCCGGCACGGGCGGTGGCATGAGCGCCCCGGCCTGTGTCAGCGGCGCCGTCTCGCTGGGCGCCACCTACGATGCCGACATCGGGCCCGTCACCTTCGGCGTGTGCAGCAATCCCGCGACCGCGGCGGACCAGGTCGCCTGCTTCACAAACAGCGATGCCTCCACCGACCTGTTCGCCCCCGGCGGCGCCATCACGACCAGCGCCCTCGGCGGAGGCGTCGCAGGCAGCGTCTTCGGCACCAGCTTCTCGGCGCCCCACGCCACCGCCTGCGCCGCCCTGCTGAAGCAGGCCGATCCGTCGATCAGCGCCGGCGCCATCGAAATCTCGCTCAAAGCGACGGGCCACCCGGTCACCGATCCCAAGAACAACCTGACCTTCCCGCGCATCGACTGCCTGGCGGCGATCCAGGTGCGCTCCTGCCCCGACGGGGACGATGACGACTACTGGGTCGCGGGGCCGGGCTGCCCCGGACCGCCGTTCTCCGACTGCGACGACGCTGACGCCTCGCGCTACCCGGGCGCGGCGGAACTCTGCGACCAGAAGGACAACGACTGCGACGGAACCGTGGACGAAGGCTTCGACCCGGACGGCGACGATCGCGCCGCGTGCGTCGACAACTGCCCGGTCGACTGGAATCCCGCGCAGGAGGACCGCGACCAGGACACCCAGGGGGACGCCTGTGACCTCGACGATGGCGTCATCGAGGTGTGGCTCACGACGGCGAACCAGGTGCGCTGGCAGCAGGAGGCCGGGTTCGATCGGTACGACCTCTACCGCAGCGACCTGGGGGCGCTCGATGACACCGATGGCGACGGCGCGGCGCAGGACTATGGTTCCTGCTTCGCGGAGAACCTCACCGGCCCGACCTTCACCGACGCCGACCGACCCGCGGTGGGCCACGGGTTCATATACCTGGTCACCGGCCGCACCGCCGCAGGCGAAGGCGACCTCGGCACCGCGAGCAGCGGCGCGCCGCGACCCAACGTACGCAACTGTTCCGATGTCTTCGGAACACCGCCGGTGATCCAGGGTATGAGCGCGACAACGGCGGAGCGCCAGGTGAGCTGCGACGTCACCACGTCCCTCCTCGGCCGCATCTGCACGTTCGGAGTTCCAGGGGCCCAGGCAAGCGCCCCGATCGTGGTCGAGGGCGGCTACACCGAGGCGCGGATCGAGAGCCAGGTCACCGATGCCGACATCACGGGCGTGACCGCGAGCCTCCTCCCGGCCTCGGGAGGGAACCTCGATGTCGATCTGTTCGACGACGGTTCGGCCGCCGTCTTCCCGGTGCCGCAGCGTTCCGCGGACTACGGTCTCGACTGCACCCTCGACCCGCAGACCTGCTCGTGCACCTCGATGACCTTCGGCGTGGAATCGGGTGACACGACCGGGGCCGACACGGCCTTCACCCGCACCATCGCCCTGGTGGCGTCGAGCCTGCCCGCCATCGTGCAGGACTGCGTGATGCAGGAGCGGCGTCAGCTTCCGGTCGTCGTGGGCGCCGGTGTGCCAGTGACGATCGAGGTGACCGCCCGCGACGCTGCCGGCCACGTGACGGCCTGGCCCGCGTCGCCCACAGTCGCGCCGGGAAGCGGCTCGTACGCCTGCACCGGCGACCTGTGCGGCTGCTGCTTTCTGACGTCCACCGATCCGGTGGCACAGTGCAGCGGGCTTCCGGGCCTCGTCGCCCCCGACTTCCCGTCCGGTCTCTGCACCTCCTTCTGAGGCCACGCGATCGGGTGGTCGGATACCGAGGCGGGTCGTGACGCAGCGTCGAAGGCACGAAATCCTCCCGGTCGCCCTCATCGTCCTCGGCCTCGCGCTGGCCGGATACGGGTCACTGCTGCGCCCGGGGCGCGTCCCGTATTCGATCCACTCGGACATCGTGGCGATGCATCTGGCCACGAAGACCGTGCTCTACGATTCCCTCCGCAGCGGCCACGGACTGCCGTTCTGGCGCGACGACCAGATGTCCGGTGCGCCGGCGTTCACCAACCCGGAGAGTCAGTACACCTATCCGCTGCACGCCCTGTTCGCCCTCGTCCCCCCCGCTGCCGCCGTGGGGCCGACGATCTGGATCCAACTCGTCGCCGGGGCGCTGGCGATGTACTGGGTCGGCCGGGTGCTGGGTCTCGGGCGGATCGCCTGTCTTCTGATGGCCGTCGCGCAGCTGTTCAACTTCAAGTTGATCGCGATCACCTACGCGGGGTTCCTTCCCGTCCTGCCGATCGCGACCATGTTCCCGCTGCTCTTCGCCTCGCTGTTCCTTCTCATGCAGGAGCCGGGCCTGAAGACGACACTCCTGCTCGCGGCCTCGGCGGCTCTGTGTCTGAACACCGGCGGCTTTCAGCTTCTCTACTACGCGGCGCTGCTCGCCGCCGGCTACCTGCTGTGGCAGGCCGTCGCGTGGTGGCGGGGCGCCCGGAGCGGGCACGCGGGGAAGGTCCTTCTCGGCACGCTGGCCGCCGGCTGCCTGTCGACCGGCGTCATGGCGTATCTGCTGGTCCCGATGCTGGCGGAGTCTTCCCTGCTGTCACGGACCGGTGCGTCGTATGACTTCTTCCTGTCCGGCTACACGCTGACCCCGGGGCATCTGCTCAACTTCTTTTATCCGGAATCGGCCGGGCCGCTCTTCGACGCCACGCGAGCCGGGAGATACCTCTGGGAGGACGTGGCCTATTTCGGGATCATCCCGCTGGGCCTGGCGATCGTCGGTGCAATCCGCGCATGGCGCCGGCGCCATGCGCCGTTTCTCGTCGTCGGCTTCGCGGTGTCGCTGTTGCTGGCGACGGAGACGCCGCTCACGAGGCTGCTCTACGTCGCACTCCCCGGATTCGGATTCCTGCGGATGCCGATCCGCTTCGTCTATCTGACGGGTTTCTTCGGCATCGCCCTGGCCGGGATCGGTCTGGAGGAGACGGTGACGGCGCTGCGCGTCCGGTTCCCGCTCGGCCGCCTTGCGCGCCTGGCCCGGGCCCTGCCGGTGGTGCTCGTCGTCCTCATCGCCGCGGAAGGCACCTTCTACGCCCACCGCTACATCCGCACGAAACCGGCCGGGATCGTGACCCCCAGCCCCGAGTACGCCGCCTACTTCGCCCGGGATACGACCACCTTCCGCATCGCCCCCACCTACCGATACGCCATCCAGCCGGGGTGGGCCGCTCCCATGAAGCTGCAGATTGTGACCGGGGCCCTTCCCTACAACTTCGATCACTACGGCGCCTACCTCGAACTGCTGCAGTCGGGGACGATCGAGCACACGGGCGTCTACTCCTGGGCCGCTCCCGTCCGCGTCGCCCGGCGCGATCTGCTGGATGCCCTCAACGTGAAGTACGTCGTCTCCCCCATTCCCCTGTGGCAGGTCGAGCAGGCCGGTTTCCACGAGGAAGCGCACCTGATGTCGCAGCCGATATTCACGTTTTTCGAGGGGATGACGCGGAGCGACCTCTACATCTATCGCAACGATCGGTTCCTGGAGCGGGCGTTCTGGGGCCGGCAGGTTATCGGCGTCAAAGACCGGGACGGGATGATCGCGGCGGTGCAGGGGCACGACCTGCGCACGAGCGCGATCGTCTACGGAGATGCCGGCCCGGTGGTGGCGCCGGCGGCCGTCGACGCCCCCGGCGACATCCCCGCCGCCGACAGCCGCGCGGACGACGCGCGGATCAAGGTCGTCGAGTCATTCGGCGGCCACCTCGCGCTCGAGACCCACAGCCGCGCCCGGCGCTTCCTGACCATCAGCGAGGTCTGGCATCCGGGGTGGCGGGCGGTTCTCGACGGAGCGCCTCTGCCGCTCGTGCCCTGCGACCTGGCGCTGATGGGCGCCTGGATCCCGCCCGGCGATCACCGCGTCGACCTGCTATTCCGGCCGCTCTACTGGCGGGTCTCCGTCGGCATCACGGTCGGGTTTCTCGTCGTGTGGGCGGCGGCGCTCCTCGCGTGCGGATTCCGGCGGATTTGAGTTATCCTACGGGCACAATTTCACCTGCTCGTGGCGACCCAGGAGGCTCCCGTGAACCACCGGCTCAATCGCTCGACCCTGCTCGTTCTTGTGGCGCTGATCGGGACGACCACGCTGCCGGCCATCGCCGCCAGGCCGATTCAGAAGACCGAAGGCGTGCCGCGCTTCGGCAATGTCTTCGTGATCATCGGCGAGAACACCGAGATCACCCAGATCAACGCGCAGAACACGCCGTACCTCGCCACCGAGCTGGCGTCGCGCTCGGCATGGCTGAACCATTACTACGCGGTCACCCACTTCTCGCTCGCGAACTACATCGCCATGACCTCGGGCCAGTACACCCCGTGCCACCAGGGCGACTACGGCCCCGAGGATTGCCATCAGAACATCGACAACCTGTTCAGCCAGTTGAGCGCGGCACGCATCTCATGGACGAGCTGGATGGAGTCGATGCCGTTACCCTGCGCGATCGGGGACGCGGGCGCCTCCAGGACGCTCAACAGCTACGACGTGAAGCACAACGCCGCTCTGTACTACGACAACATCGAAGGTCCCGACGGCGTCTGGTCGGCGACCTCGACGTCGGACCTGTGCCGGGCGCAGGTGGTGCCCGCCGGCACGACCGGGCCGAACGACATGAGCGCCTTCGATGCCGCGCTCGCCGCCGGGCGCACGGCGCGGTTCAACCTGATCATCCCCAACGAGTGCGAGAACGGTCACGACACCTGCCCGCCCAACCCGCCGTCGGCGACCGGCCAGTTCGACGCGTTCCTGCGGCGCGAGGTGCCGAAGATCCTCGCCTCGCCCGCGTTCGGCACGAACGGGGTTCTGATCATCACTTACGATGAAGGCACGTCCACGGCCGGGGGCGGCGGCGCGAGCGGCTCGACACCGTGCCACCCCTGGGTCGACTGCCCCAACTTCTTCCACGGCGGGGGGAACGTCCCCTTCCTCGTGATCAGCAACCTGGCGCGGGTCGGCGTCCACGACACCTACGTCTACGACCACTACAGTCTGCTGCGGACCCTCGAGGACGGGCTCGGCATCAGGCAGTACCTCGGAACGGCCGGCGCGGCCCACCCAATCGCCGATATCTGGAAGTAAGGGGCGCTCGTCCCCCGATCAGGGACAGGTCCGGCCCTGCCGCTCGACACCATTCGAATCGAACCCGAGCGTGCCCATTCCCGCCGGGCAGGCGTTCCGGCCGCGGACCAGGTAATGGAACACCTGTCCGGGCGCCGGGCTCGCGGTGTCGAGCGCGCTGACATCCGGGCCGCTCCCACTCTCGAGACAGACGGCCCCCAGCACGAAATCGGCGGCGGTCGCGGAGCGCAGCACGTCGTACACCATCGCGGCCGCGGCGCCGCCCGCGGGCGGCGACCAGGTCAGCGTGGTCGACGCGCCCGCCCCGGCGAGGGTCACGCCCGCCACCTCGCCCGGCGTGCCCCAGATCTGGAACGCGGTGTCGTCGCAGTCGGGAGCGCACTGCGGGACCAGGTCGCCGTCGTTGTCGGCCTCCGCCGCCGGGATCGCCCCGTCGCAGTCGTCGTCGAATCCGTCGCAGACTTCGGCGCTGGCGGTCGCCGCCGTGCAGAAGCTGTAGGTCAGCGAGTTGCCGCTCGCGTCCTTGAGAACGGCCGCGAGGGGCACGACGGCCGCAGCGCCGGTGCCGGGGATCGCCGCGCTGTACTCACCGGAAGGCTGTTGCACGACGGTCAGCGGCAGGTACTCGCCGCCGATCTTCGAGTACAGCCTGACCTCGCTCACCCCGACATCGTCGCGCGCCGCCACGCTGACCTCGGCGCCGCCCGCCGGCACCCTGTCGACACAGGCGCCGCCGCTTGTCAGGTGGAGCGTGCCGAGGTACGGCGGGTTCGGATCGGCCGACTGCGTGTCGAAGACCGCCGCGACGTCGGCGCGCGCCGGCTGCCCTGCGAGATGGAACAACGTGTACGGCACTCGCAGTCGATACCGTCCGGGGATGACCGGCAGGGCGAGCGGGGACGGCGACCCGCTGCCGTTGAAGGTCCCGGTTCCGACCACCGTCCCGCCCTGCGACAGCTCGTACTCGAGCGGCGGATAGTCCCGCACGTCCTTCCCCTGCGACAGGAAGTGGTAGTAGGGACCGCCGTCGACGAACAGCTGGTCGGGCGAATTCGCGAACCGGCCGGTCCAGGAATAGGGGCCGACCCCCGAGACGAACACCGGGTCGGTGCTGGAGACGACCGGTGTGTCGACGAACCGGTGGTAGCTGTCGATCCGGCTGGTGCTCCCGGCCATGAGGTAGGGCGTCGTGTAGAGGTGCTGCGAGAACTCGCACGGGTTGATCGGCGCCTGACCGAAGACGTCCTGCATCAGGTAGCCGACACCGAAGTCCGGGTACGGGGCCGGGATCAAGTAGGCCTGGCGCTCGAACGGCGCCGCCAGCCCCTGCAGCGGGTCGCATGCACCGAACCCGAAGAGGGCCGCGGTCGCGTAGGGCCGGGTCGTGAGCCACGTCCAGGGTGTGACGTTCGTGCCGCCGGGGTCGGGCGTGTAGCGCCAGGTCACGTGGCGGAAGTCGGCCGGGCTGTTCTGGAACGCGATCGGGCCGCTCACGCCGTTGGCGGCACCGCCGAGGAACGCGTATATCGGTCCGGGCCCGGGCGGCTCCTGCAGAATGCTCGCCTCGAACGTGTAGGCGGCGGTCATCGACGACAGATGGAAAGTCATGGGCGAGCCGAGGTCGCCGCCGTGGTCCCCGAGCACATAGGTGTAGTAGTTCTGCGTCTTCGGTGCAAGGTAGGACAGGGTCATGCTCCGGGTCAGCGTCAGCGGCGTGCCGTTCTCGGAGGTCGGGTGAAACGCGACGGTGTGGATCGCGTCCGCCTTGTTGATGGTGATCTGCATGTCGGTCGCGATCGACAGACCTTCGCGCAGGATCCAGGTGACGCCGTCGTCGTAGAGATTCACCACGTCCACCGGGGTGGTCGGCACCAGCGTCGAGAGCGTCGTCCCCGGGTAGACGAGATACTTGAAGAACGCGCCCTTGTCGTGGACGGTCACCGTCCAGGGTGTCTGGTCGTAGTCCACCCTCAAGATAGGCGCCTTGAGCAGCGCGAACGGGAAGTGCAGGACCTCCGACGGGCCGGTCGCGACGACCGTGCCCTCATAGGCAAACGGCTCGCCGGCGACGTTCGGCAGGAGCGCGTTGTCGCAGGTCAGGCTCAGGGTGAAGCTCCCCGACTGGTTCCCGCCGAGGTGCACACTGCCTCGATCGAGTGCGGCGGTCAGGCCGGTCGGGAAGGTGCCCGCGAGCGCCAGCGAGTAATCGGCCGGCGACGCGTTGAGGTTGGCGAGCGTGAAGGTCTGGCTCGCGGCGAAGGTGGCGAGCCCCGGGTTGTCGCGGCCGGCGCTGAAGGCCGGCCGGTCGACGAGCGCCCTGTGGGTCGCCGCGGCAAAGGCATCGATCCGGCCGCTTCCCTGGACGAAGGCACCGAGGCCGAGGTCGACCGCGCGTTGCATGAGGGCGGCCTTGACCTGAGCCGGCGTCCAGCCCCCATGCCCCGAGAGAAGGAGCGCCGCCGCCCCGGCGACATGCGGTGTCGCCATGCTCGTCCCGTTGAGGGCGAGATACCCCGACGGATCGCAGAGGGTGCACGACCCCGTCGGGACGGTGCTGACGATGCCGACGCCCGGCGCCAGCACCTCCGGCTTGATCTGGAAGGTCGAGGGAGCGGAGCCGCGCGAGCTGAAGTCGGCGATCACATCGCTCTTGTCCGACGCGCCGACCGTGAGCGCCTGGCGCGCGCAGCCGGGCGAGCCGACCGTCTCGAAGTCGGGGCCCGAGTTCCCGGCAGCAACCGCCACCACGACACCGGCGGCCACGGCGGTGTCGACCGCCTGCGAGACCGGGTCGTCGGGATCGCCGGGTCCGCCGAGACTGATGTTCATCACCTGGGCCCCGTCGTTCGTTCCCGGATTCCCGTCCGGGTCGGTGGCCAGCTCGATCCCCGCGATGACGTCGGAGAAGAGCCCCGAGCCGTACTGATCCAGGACCTTGATGGCCATCAGGCTCGCGTTGGGGGCGACACCCATGACCGAGCCGTTGGCCGCGACGATCCCCGCCACGTGGGTGCCGTGGCCGAAGTCATCCATCGGGTCGGCATCGTTGTTCACGAAATCCCAGCCGAAGAGCACCTTGCAGTCGGGGAAACACCCGCCGAGGTCGGGATGGGTGTAATCGACACCGGTGTCGATGATCGCCACCGTCACCCCCTCCCCCGTGTCACCGAGCTGGTTCCAGACCTGGTCGGCGTGGATGAGCGGGACGCTTTCGGCCAGGCTCGCCGTGGCCCGCTGGTCGATCCAGACCCCGGTCACGCCGGGGATAGCCCACAGCCCCTCGACCGCCTCGTGCCGCACCCGCGCCGCCACACCGTTGAAGACGTGCACGTACCGACGGCGCACGACGTCGGACTCGGTCCTCGCGCCGAGGCCGCGCGCGCGCCGCGCCTCGGTGTCGCGCCGGACGATTTCGCCCGAGAGCCGATCCAGCGCCGCCAGCCGCTGCGCGTGCGTCGTCCGGAGCGCGGCCGCGGCAGCCCCATGCAGCCGCAGCAGCGGATCCCCCGCGAGCCGCACGATGACCCCGACATCGTCGCCCTTGATGGTGCTGGCGGCCGGGTTCCTGCTGCCGGCGCGCGCCGTCACGGTGGTGCTGTCGCCGGGGGCCACCGGCTGCCGGCCCTCAATCAATCCGCCGGGGTGCCGGACCAGCCTCAGTGGCGGCGTGTCGCCGATCGAGGCTTCAGCCCCGGCGACATGGAGGAGGCCGATCAGGAGCGACGACAGGAGAGCAGCCTTCGAGACTCGCGCGAACATGGGGCACCTCGATGGGGAGGGAAATTCCGGTAACCCGGGAGCTTGTTGCGGGGGATGCGCCTGACGGGGGTGACGTCCGGCGCGCGGCACCGGCCACGAGGTCGCGGGCCGCTCCGTCGCGGCCCTGCTTGGGGGACCGGATGATGCCAGACCGCATGGGCCGTCCTGCCTTGGGGTACGGCGCGATTCTACGCCCCGCATGCACCCATGCGTCAACCGGCGCGGCGATGGCGATCGATGCCGATGACGATCGGACGGCTTCGTGGAAGGAAGGCTGGCGGAGAGGGGGGGATTCGAACCCCCGGCACCCGTTTTAGCGGGAGCAACTGCTTAGCAGGCAGCCCTGTTCGGCCACTCCAGCACCTCTCCGCACTGTGGCCTTGATATCGCTTGGGAAGGGGAATCCCCGCCCGTGGCTTCGGAACGGCGTCATGGTACCACGGCCCCGGGCCACGGCGTGGCGGCGGATCACCGGCCGCACACCGGGGCCCCCAAGGGCGCACCCCACCACCATGGAGATGATTCTCCACGAGTGGAACCTGACTACGGAGATGCACCTGATCCGTTCGTCTACGATGCCCGACCGTCCGGCGGCGTGTTCGTCGCGGTCGAGGCGTTGATCGACAACGTGCGGCGCGAGAGCGTCCTCGGCCTGCTTGTGATGCCGCCCCCCCCCCCCGGCGCGCATCCATCGGCGGTAAGATGCCTCCCGGGCGCCGGCTCGGGGCGCCGGAACGGGGGCGGTCATGGACAACACCATCGAACTGCAGAAGCAGGCCGAGGAGATGCGCCGCGCTGGCGAGCGCTGGCGCCAGGTCATGCGCGTCTCCGATCTGAGCGTCGGGGTCTACCGCCTGGCCAAGGGGGCCGACGACACGCAGGCGCCGCACACCGAGGACGAGGTCTATTACGTTCTCGCCGGCCGCGGCGTGCTGCGCATTGGCGAGAGCGAGCACCCGGTCGGCCCGGGGTCGCTGGCCTACGTGCCGGCGCGCGCCGAGCACCGGTTCCACGACATCACCGACGATCTCGAGCTGCTGGTCTTCTTCGCCCCCGCCGAAGGGGCGCGCGCCTGAACGGTGCGGCGGCCCGCCGCCCGGCCGCCGGGCGCCCGGCTGTGCCCCCCCTTTGACACGCGGGGTGGGGCGGCGCATAATTGAGACTGAGTCGCAATAAGAGGGAGGCTCCCATGGACGCTGCGGCGCGCTTTTCACAGTTCCTCTCCCGCAACCGCCTGCGCCTGACGCAGGAGCGGCGGACGATCCTGGACGAGATGCTGCAGATCCACGGCCACTTCGACGCCGACTCGCTGCTGGTGCACTTCCGGCGCAAGGGGCGCACGGTGTCGCGCGCCACCCTCTACCGCACCCTCGCGCGCCTCGTCGAAGCGGGCCTGGTGCACAAGATCGAGATGGCCGAGGGGCAGGCGCAGTACGAGGTGATCTTCGGCCGTCACCACCACGACCACATGATCTGCCTCGAGTGCGGGCGCATCGTCGAGTTCGAGAGCCGCGACATCGAGCGGCTGCAGGAAGAGATCTGCCGCCGCAAGGGTTTCAAGATGACCGGGCACATGCACCAGATCCGCGGCCGGTGCGCCGCCTGCATCGGTGGCGGCGGTGATAGTAAGCGCGCCGCGGCCGCCCCGAAGCGGCGCCCCGCCCCGGCCCGCGCCCCGGCCTCCGTCCGGAAGCGCCGCCGCTAGCATGTTCGAAGCCCTGGTCATCACCCTGCGCGAAGGGATCGAGGCCGCCCTCGTGGTCGGCATCATCCTGGGCTACCTCGGCCGCACCGGCCGGGTGGCGCTGCGCCGGCCGGTGCTGGCGGGACTCGCGGCCGGCATCGTCGCGAGCATCGCATGTGCCTTCGTCTTCGCGAGGCTCGGCATCGAGGAGGAGCGCTGGGAAGGCTGGCTGATGCTGGTCGGCGCGGTCTTCGTCATCAGCATGGTGGTCTGGATGCGCCGTACCGCCCGCGGGCTTCGGCAGGAGATCGAGGCACGCGTCGAGACCATCGCCGCCCGGCCGGCGGCGGGGGTCGCGCTCGGGCTGGCGGTGCTCACCTTCTTTCTCATCCTGCGCGAGGGGATCGAGACGGTGTTGTTTCTCGCCACGGTGAACCTGACAACCGATGCGCTGATGGCGTTCGGCGGCGGCCTGCTGGGGCTGGGGCTGGCGGTGGCGTTCGGGGTCGCCTTCGTGCGTGGGACGGTGCGCATCGATCTGGGCCGCTTCTTCAAGGTCACCGAGATCGTCCTGCTGGTGCTGGCGGCGCAGCTTGTCATCGGCGGGCTGCACGAGCTGGGCGAGCTGGGGGTATTGCCGGTCGGGCGCACCGAGATGCGTCTCATCGGGCCGATCGTCAAGAACGATGTCCTGGTGCTGGTGGCGCTGCTCGCCCTGCCGCTCATCGTGCTGGCGGTGCCGGGGCGACGCGACCAGGCGCGCCGGGGCGAGGCGGGAGCGCTCGAGGGGCCGGAGCGCCGCCTGGCGCTGGCGGCGCTGCGCCGCGAGACCTTCTGGCGTCGGGCGCTGGCGGCGGCCGGTCTGGCGATCATCGGCACGCTGTCGGTATCGTTCGCCTTCACCCGCCTGCCGTCGGGAATCGACCCGCCGGCGCTGCTGCAGCCCGACGCCGCCGATGGGTATCTGCGGCTGTCGATCAAGGGGCTCGATGACGGTCACCTGCACCGCTTCGGGGTACCGGTCGGTGGCACCGTCGTGCGCTTCATCGTCATGAAGGCGGGCGCGCGCGTGGTGCCGACCTTCGACGCCTGCATCGTCTGCGGCGCCCACGGGTATGTCGAGCGCCGCGGGCGGCTGGTCTGTCTCGCCTGCGCCGCCGACATCAACACCGCGACGCTCGGCATCGGCGGCGGCTGCAACCCGATCCCGCTCAAGTTCCGCGAGGAGGATGGTGCGCTCGTCATCGCTCTCGAGGACCTGGCGGCCGAGCGACGCGCCTTCGCGGCCGCCGCGGGGGCCGCCGCCGTCCCGCCCACCGCCGACGTCGCTGGTGCCGACGCCGGCACCGCCGGGGCCACCGCCCCGGCGCACTGAGCCGCCGCCATGTTCCTGCGCATCCTGCGCGATTCCCTCTTCCGCCAGCGGCGCCGCAAGGCGATCGCCCTGGTGGCGGTGGCGCTCGGCACCGCGGCCGCCTCGGCGCTGGGCGACATCGCCCTCGACGTCGGCGACAAGATGAACCGCGAGCTGAAGTCGTTCGGCGCCAACCTCTCGGTGCTGCCGCGCGGCGGCTCGGGGCCGATCACGATCGGCGGCGAAGACCTGTCGTCGCTGCGCGTCCCGGCCTACCTGCCGGCGGACGAGGTGATGCGCGTCAAGGACAACTTCTGGAAGAACAACATCCTCGGATTCGCGCCGGTGCTCGACGTGTCGGTCGTGATCGCGGAGCGGCGGGCGGTGCTGCGCGGCACCTGGTTCGAGCGCCCGGCGCCGATCGCGGGCGACGCGGCCGCCGGGACCGCTGCGGCCCTGGCCGGGCTGCGGGTGCTCAATCCCTACTGGTCGGTCGACGGGCGCTGGCCGCGCGAGGAGGGGGTGGCCGCGGGCGCCACGGGCGACGCCGGTGATGGGCAACCCGAAATCCTCGCCGGCCGGGCGATCGCGGCGTCGCTGGGCCTCCTGCCCGGCGCGACCACGACCATCGACGTTGGCGGCCGCGACCAGCAGGTGACCGTGGCCGGGATTCTGGCGGCCGGTGGCGAAGAGGACTCCATGCTCCTGGCGCCGCTCGAGTGGACGCAGGCAGCGTCGGGCCTCGACGGCAGGCTGTCGCGCGTTCTGGTCAGCGCCCTGACCACGCCGGAGAGCGCGGTCTGGGAGCGGCTCGGCGCCAACCCGCGCGACCTGCCGGCGGCCGAGTTCGAGAAGTGGACCTGCACGCCGTTCGTGTCGTCGATCGCCTACGAGATCGAGCGTTCCTGGCCCGCCGCCGAAGCGCGGGTCATCCGCCGGGTCGCCGATGCCGAGGGAGCGATCCTGTCGCGCTCTTCCGGGCTGATGGCGCTCATCGCCCTGATGGCGGCGTTCGGCGCGGCGCTCACCGTCACCAGCGCCCTCACCACCGGCATCCTCGAGCGCCGGGTCGAGATCGGGCTGCTGAAGGCGATGGGCGCGGGCAACGGCACTGTCGTTGCGCTGTTCCTGGCCGAGGCGGGCGCCGTCGGCCTGCTGGGGGGCATCCTCGGGGCGGCGGGCGGCGCCGCGCTGGCGCGGGCGATATCGGTGAGCGTGTTCGGCGCGCCGATCGCGCTGCGCCCGGCGTCGCTGCCGCTGGCGATCGCCGCCGCGCTCGTGATCACGCTGCTCGGCTCGGTCCTGCCGGCGCGGCGGGTCGCCGGTTTCCGTCCGGCGGAGGTGCTGCGTGGCCGCTGACCGCGACGCGGGCGCGGTGGGTCGGGCGCCGGTCGGCCGCGTGCCCTATGGCCGCCGCGGCTGGCTGGCGATGTCGGCCCGCCTGCTGATGCGTTCGCTGCGGCTGCGGGCGACGACGCACCTGTTCGCCCTCACCGCCATCACGGTGGGGGCCGGGGTCGCCGCCACGATGCTGACACTGCGCGCCGACCTGGGAGCCAAGATGTCGCACGAGCTGCGGCGCTATGGGCCGAACCTGATCCTGACCGCCGCCCCCGATCGCACCCCGCCGCTCCTCGACGAGGCCGCCGTGCGCGGCGCCGGCCTGCCGGGCGCGGCGCCGATGCTGATCGCCGCCGGCGTGATCGCCGGCCCCGTCCAGTCGCGCCGGCAGGTGGCGGGGATCGTCGGCGCCGACCTGGCGGCGCTGCGGGCGCTCAACCCGTCGTGGCGTGTGCGCGGCGCATGGCCGGAGGCGGCCGAGTCCCCCGCGCCCGGCGCCCTCATCGGCGCCGCCCTCGCCGCCCGCACCGGCCTCGAGCCGGGCGCCGCCGCCACGCTCGTCTTGTCGTCGCTGACCCTGCCGCTGACCGTGAGCGGCATCGTCGCCACCGGCGAGGCTGAAGAAGACCAGGTCTTCATCCCCCTCGCCGCGCTGCAGGCGGCCACGGCGCTGCCGGGGAAGGTCTCGCTGGCGGCCTACGCGGTCGACGGCGGTGTCGCGGCGGTCGAAGGGGCGGCGGCGCATCTGCAGCGAGTCGTGCCCCGCTCGGCGGCGCGGCCGCTGCGGCCGATCGCCGCGGCGCAGGGGGCGGTGCTCGGGCGGCTCGAGCGGATGATGTTCCTGCTCACGCTCGTGGTGCTGATCCTGTCGGGGCTCTGCCTGACGACGACGCTCATGGCGATGGTGGTCGAGCGCGAATCCGAGATCGGCCTGCTGCGCGCCTTGGGCGCCGGCGACCGCGACGTGCTGCGCATGGTCGTCGGCGAGGTGACGCTGCTCGGCCTTGTCGGCGGTCTCCTGGGTGTGGCGCTCGGCGCCGCCGGCGCGCGCCTCATCGGCCAGCGCCTGTTCGGGGCCGCCATCGATCCGCGCGCCGGGGTGGTGCCGTGGGTGCTGCTGATCGCCATCGCCGTCTGCTGGGCCGCGGTCGTGGTGCCGCTGCGGCGGGCGCTCGCCATCCGCCCGGCGATGGCGCTGAGGGCCGAATGAGCATGTCGGGCGACCGGGGCGGGGGTGAGGCGGCGATGTCCTTCGTGACCATCGACAACGTGACCCGGCGCTACGACCGCGAGGTGACCGCGCTCGATCGGGTGAGCCTGACGATCCGCGCCGGCGAGTGGCTGGCGATCATGGGCCCGAGCGGGTCGGGCAAGACGACGCTGATGAACATCCTCGGCGGGCTCGACGTGCCGGACGAGGGATGCGTCGTCGTCGATGGCATCGACCTCACCCGGATGACACGTGCCGACCTGACGCGCTACCGGCGCGAGTCGATCGGCCTGGTGTTCCAGCAGTACCACCTGATCCCATACCTGACCGCCGTTGAGAACGTCATGCTCGCCCAGTACCTGCACAGCATGGCCGACGAGGGCGAGGCACGCCAGGCGCTCGAGGAGGTCGGGCTCGGCCACCGCCTGACCCACCTGCCGTCGCAGCTCTCGGGCGGCGAGAAGCAGCGGGTCTGCCTGGCCCGGGCGCTCATCAACCGCCCGCGGCTCATCCTCGCCGACGAACCGACCGGCTCGCTCGACGAAGAGAACGAACGCGGCGTACTCGAGATCTTCCAGCGCCTGCACGACCGCGGCCAGACGATCGTCATGGTGACCCACGACCTGATCGTCGGCCGCCGCGCCGACCGCCAGGTGCAGCTCGAGCATGGCCGCCTCGCCGGCGAGTTCCTCACCGCTAGCCAGGACGAAGAGGCGATCGACGAGGTGCTCGAGTACCTGTGGCTGCGGATGGAGGCCGACCCGTCCGCGCACCAGATCTGCTCGGCGGGGGCGACCCTGGCGACACCGGCCTTCCTCGACCGCCTGCGCACCCGCGGCATCCTCGCGCCGGGCGGGGTCCCCGAGTTCACGACCGACGGGCACCGCCGCGCCCGGGCCCTGATCCGCCGCCATCGCCTGGCCGAGACCCTATTTACCCGCACGTTCCAGATGGAAGCGGCGCTGGTCGAGGCGGAGGCCTGTTACTTCGAGCACATCCTCTCCCCCGCCATGACCGACTCGATCTGTGCCTTCCTCGCCCACCCGCCCGCCTGCCCGCACGGCAAGGCGATCCCGCGCGGCGGATGCTGCGGAGCGCCGGAATCCGGCCGTTGACCATCCCGGCCCCGGCGCGGCCTGCCTCGTCAGCGACCTCCGTTCTTCCCCGCCGGCCAGAGCGACTCGAGCGGCATGGCCCACAGATCGCGCCCGAAAGGGAGCGTGTCGCGGCCGGCGTGGAGAACGACACCACGGTGGAAGCGCTTGCCGGCCATCTCGCGCAGCGCCTCGAGACCGCGGAAATCGCGCTCCGACACCGACGCTGCCGCCTTGGTCTCGACACCCACGATGCGGCCCGCGTCGTCCTCGAGAACGACGTCGACCTCGTGCCCGGCGTGCGTGCGGAAATGGAAGACACCGGGGCGGCGCCGGCTCCACGATGCCACCTTGATGATCTCCATGAGCACGAAGTTCTCGATCAACGGGCCGGCGGCGGTCGGATCCTGCTCCAGTCCATCGGCGCTCCACCCCGCGAGGTGCGCCAGCAGCCCGGTATCGGCGAGGACGAGGCGCGGCGTCCTCACCAGCCGCTTGGTGAGGTTTCTGGCCCATGCGGGCACGCTGCGCACCAGGAATGTCATCTCGAGGAGGGACAGATAGCGGCGCACGGTGGTCTGCGCCAGACCCGCGGCACGCCCCAGATCGGCGACGTTCGTGGGCGCTGGGGCTCGGGCCGCGATGAGAGCCAGCAGTCGTGGAAGCACCGTCAGGCTCTCGATGCGGGCGAGGTCGCGGACGTCGCGCTGCAGGATGGTGGTGATGTAGGCGTCGAACCAGGCCCGCCGGCGGTCGGCGCTCTCGCGCTGCACCGCCTCCGGGAATCCGCCGCGCAGAGCGCGATCGACAGCCGTTCGCCGCCCGCCGGCGGAGGTCGTGCGCGCCGCCGGGGGGCCGGCGGCGAAGATCTCGTCGACGAAGTTGCCCGGCCGCTCCTCGATCTCGCCCTGGGATAGGGGCCAGAGCGTCAGCACCTCCATGCGACCGGCCAGCGACTCCGAGACCTTCGGCAGGAGGAGGACATTCGCCGAACCGGTCAGAAGGTATCGGCCCGGCCGGCGGCGCCGGTCGACCTCGGCCTTGATCGCCGGCAGTAGCGCGGGCACCCGCTGGATCTCGTCGATGACGACCGGCCCTGGGTAGGCGGCCAGGAAGGCGGCAGGGTCGGCCTGCGCCGAGGCAAGGACGGAAGCATCGTCGAGGGTGACGTACGCGGCCGGATGCTGCTCCGCGGCGATTCCCTGCGTCAGGGTGCTTTTCCCCGTCTGACGGGCGCCGACGAGCATCACCACGGGGGTGTCGGCCAGCGCCGCCAGAAGCGGGCGGGCCAGGTAGCGCGGGAAGGACACGAGGGAGGCCCTCCGATCGCCGCGTAATATAACCATCTGATGGATGAAAATCAACCATCAAATGGAGGATTTTCAGCCACGGGGCTTGAGCCCGGCCTGCCATCTGTGACACTCTCTCCCGCTTCCGGAGGATATTGATGCCCGAGTTCATTTTCCAGATGCAGGACCTGCGCAAGGTGGTCCCGCCGAAACGCGAGATCCTCAAGGGGATCTGGCTCTCCTTCTTCTATGGCGCCAAGATCGGCGTCCTCGGCCACAACGGCGCCGGCAAGAGCACCTTGCTGCGCATCATGGCGGGCCAGGACAAGGACTTCGGCGGCGAGGCCCGCCCCGCCAAGGGGATCAAGGTCGGCTTCCTGTCCCAGGAGCCGGTGCTCGACCCCGCCAAGACGGTGCTCGGCAACGTCGAGGAGGGGGTGGCGGAGACCAAGGCGCTGCTCGACCGCTACAACGCCATCAGCGAGAAGTTCGCGGAGCCGATGGAACCGGACGCGATGGAGAAGCTCCTCGAAGAGCAGGCCAAGGTGCAGGACCAGATCGAGGCGGCCGGCGCCTGGGAGCTCGAGCGCACGCTCGAGATCGCCATGGACGCGCTGCGCTGCCCGCCGCCCGACCAGGAGGTCGCGAAGCTGTCGGGCGGCGAGCGCCGGCGCGTGGCGCTCTGCCGGCTGCTGCTGCAGAAACCGGATCTGCTGTTGCTCGACGAGCCGACCAACCATCTCGACGCCGAGTCGGTCGCCTGGCTCGAGCGCTTCCTCAAGGACTATCCCGGCACGGTGGTGGCGGTGACCCACGACCGTTACTTCCTCGACAACGTCGCCGGCTGGATCCTCGAGCTCGACCGCGGCGCCGGCATCCCGTGGGAGGGAAACTACTCCTCCTGGCTCGACCAGAAGCAGACCCGGCTGTCGCAGGAGGAGAAGCAGGCCAGCGCGCGGCAGCGCACCCTCGCGCGCGAGCTCGAGTGGGTGCGGATGGCGCCGCGGGCGCGCCAGGCCAAGGGGAAGGCGCGTCTCGCCGCCTACGAGCGCCTGCTGGCCGAGGAGACCGAAAAGCTGCCGGAGAGCGTCGAGATCTACATTCCGCCGGGGCCTCGTCTGGGCGACGTCGTCGTCGAGGCCGACCGCCTGTCGAAGGCGTACGGCGACAATCTTCTGTTCGAGGACCTGTCGTTCAAGCTGCCGCGCGGCGGCATCGTCGGCGTCATCGGCCCGAACGGCGCCGGCAAGACGACGCTGTTCCGGATGATCACCGGCGGCGAGAAACCCGACTCGGGGTCGCTGAAGATCGGCGAGACGGTGACCATGGCGTACGTCGACCAGAGTCGCGACGTCCTCAAGGCCGAACTGTCGGTCTTCGAGGCGGTCTCGGAGGGGAACGAGATCCTCGAGCTCGGCAAGCGCCAGGTGAACGCGCGCTCGTACCTCGCCTCGTTCAACTTCAAGGGACCCGATCAGCAGAAGAAGATCGGCCAGCTCTCGGGCGGCGAGCGCAACCGGGTGCACCTGGCGCGCATGCTCAAACGCAGCGCCAATCTCCTGCTGCTCGACGAGCCGACCAACGACCTCGACGTCGACACCCTGCGCGCGCTCGAGGAGGCGATCCTCGGGTTCTCCGGCTGCGTCGTGGTCATCAGCCACGACCGCTGGTTCCTCGACCGCATCGCCACCCACATCCTGGCGTTCGAGGGCGACAGCAAGGCGGTCTGGTTCGAGGGCAACTTCCAGGACTACGACGCCGACCTGCACCGCCGGCTCGGCACCGACGCCGACCAGCCGCACCGGATCAAGTACCGCAAGCTGACGCACTGACATGATCGACTTCGAGAAGCTCGGCGCCTTCTACCTCGGGAGGGTGGTCGACCCGGCCACGTCGGCACGCACCGACGAGCCGCTTCTCTACGACGCCCGCGACCTGACCACGCACGCCGTCTGCGTCGGCATGACCGGCAGCGGCAAGACCGGCCTCTGCCTGGCGCTTCTCGAGGAGGCCGCGATCGACGGCATCCCGGCGATCGCCATCGACCCGAAGGGGGATCTCGGCAATCTGCTGCTCACTTTCCCCGGTCTGCAGCCGGAGGAGTTCCGTCCCTGGGTCGATGCCGACGAGGCGGCGCGCGCCGGGCTCGACATCGACGCCATGGCCGCGCGCACCGCCGAGACCTGGCGCGCGGGGCTGGCCGAGTGGGGGCAGCAGCCGGAGCGCATCGCCCGCCTGCGCGCCGCTGCCGAGTTCGCGATCTACACCCCGGGCAGCACGGCAGGGCGGCCGCTGTCGGTGCTGCGCTCGCTGGCCGCGCCGCCCGCGGCGGTGAGCGGCGAGGCCGATCTCCTGCGCGAGCGGATCGGGTCGACGGTGGCGGGGTTGCTCGCGCTGGTCGGGATCGAGGCCGACCCACTGCGGAGCCGCGAGTCGATCCTGCTCGCCACCCTCGTCGAGCAGGCCTGGCGCGAGGGGCGCGACGTCGCCATCGGCGACCTCGTGCGTCTCATCCAGACACCCCCCTTCGAGCGCATCGGCGTCATGGATCTTGAGAGCTTCTACCCGGCGAAGGACCGGGCGGCGCTCGCGGTCGCCCTCAACGGTCTCATCGCCTCGCCCGGGTTCGGCGCCTGGCTCGAGGGCGAGCCGCTCGATGCCCGGCGGCTGCTGTACACCGCCGACGGGCGGCCGCGCGTCGCCATCATCTCGATCGCCCACCTCTCCGAGCCGGAGCGGATGTTCATCGTGACCCTGCTGCTGAGCGAGGTGCTGGCCTGGGCGCGCACCCAGGCGGGGACCAGCAGCCTGCGCGCCATCCTTTATATGGACGAGATCGCCGGATACGCGCCGCCGACCGCCATGCCCCCCTCGAAGGCGCCGCTGTTGACGCTGATGAAGCAGGCGCGGGCCTATGGCCTTGGGGTCGTGCTGGCGACGCAGAACCCGGTCGACCTCGATTACAAGGGGCTGGCGAACGCCGGCACCTGGTTCCTCGGGCGGCTGCAGACCGAGCGCGACAAGCTGCGCGTTCTCGACGGCCTCGAGGGCGCGGCGGCCGCCACCGGTTCGGCCTTCGATCGATCGCGCGCCGACACGCTGCTCTCGGGGCTCAAGAGCCGGCGCTTCCTGATGGCCAACGCGCACGAGAATGCGCCGGTCCTGTTCGAGAGCCGCTGGGCGCTGTCCTACCTGCGCGGCCCGATGACGCGGCCGCAGATCCAGGCGCTCATGGCGGCGGGCGCAGGGGAGGCCGCGCCGCGGGCGGCGGGCGCCACCGCCGCGGTCACGCCGGCCGCCGGCGCCGCCGACCGGCCGGTGCTTCCGGCAGACGTCCCCGAGTTCTTCATCGCGGGCGGCGCCGCGGCCACCGCGTCCGGCGGCCGGCTCGCGCCGGCGCTCCTCGGCACGGCGCGCCTGCACTACGTCGACACGAAGGCGGGTGTCGACCTGTGGGAGAAGGTCGTCACGCGCGCCGCCCTGCCGGAGAGCCTGCCGGCCTCGATCTGGGAGAGCGCCGAGTTCATCGGCGCCGACGAGCCGCCGCTGGCGAAGGAGCCACCTGCCGGGGCGCGGTTCGCTCCCCTGCCCGCCGCGGCGGCGCGCCCGAAGAGCTACGCCGCCTGGGAGAAGGACCTCGCCGGCCATCTCTACCAGCATCGCGCGCTGGCGCTGCCGCGCTGCGCCGAGCTCAAGCTCGTCGGGCGGCCCGGCGAGAGCGCGGGTGAGTTCCGCGTCCGCGTGCGCGACGCGGCCCGCGCCCGGCGCGACGCCGCGGTCGAGGCGATGCGCGAGCGCTACGCCCCGAAGACGCGCGTTCTCCAGGAGAAGCTGCGCCGCGCCGAGGAGCGGGTCGAGCGCGAGCAGTCGCAGTTCAACGCGCAGACCGTGCAGACGGCGATCTCGGTCGGGGCGTCGGTGCTCGGCGCGCTGTTCGGGCGCAAGGCGGCGAGCCTCGGCAACCTCGGCCGCGCCACCACGGCGATGCGCGGCGCCGGCCGCTCGGCCCGCGAGCATGCCGACATCGGCGTGGCGCAGGAGTCGGTGGCGGCGCTGCGGCAGCAGATCCAGGATCTCGAGACCGAGGCGCGGACCGAAGCCGCCGGCGTGCAGAGCGCCCCCGAGCCGCTTATCGAAAGCACCGCGCTGCGACCGCGCAAGAGCGACATCGCGATCGATCGGGTGGCGCTGGTCTGGATGGCGGCAACGTGACCGTGCGGTGTTGCTTCAGTCGAGCGGTATGCGGCTCTTGTAGCGTTCGAGCCAGGTCGCGAAATCGAGCAGCGCCGGATTGAGCCCACGGGCGACTTTCGGATCGCGGGCGCCGCAGAAGACGCTCTCGAAGTCGTGCTTGAACTGGAACATGTTCCCGAGGTCCTCGGCGCCGGGGAACCCGAAGGAGCGGTAGACCTCGGGCAGAATGGCGTTGTAGATCACCTCCCGGCCCAGCGCCCTGGTCATGGCGGCGGCCATCTGGCGGCCGGTAAGAAGCTCCCCCGCGATGCCGACCGTCTTGCCGGTGAATTCGGACCCGCGCTTGAAGATGCCATAGGCGCAGCGGCCGATGTCCTCGACGGCGATCCCGGGAAGCCGGGCCTCGCCCATCGGCAGCGTCAGGACCAGCCGCCCGTCCGGCCCCTTCTTCGGTCCCATTCCGAAGCCGATGAAGTTGTCCCAGTAGAACGACGTCGCCAGGAAGGTCGTCGGGACAACCGCGTCGGTGAAGAAATGGTCGGACTCGCCCTTGGCGTCGAAGTGCGGGACCTTGTACTTCCCCATCAGCGTCGGCATCCGCTTGTCCGCCAGCGGCACCCAGCGGCGCGTGTCCTCGAGGGTCGACCAGATGACATGCCGCACCCCGGCCTGCCGGGCCGCGCGCGCCATGGCGGCCGCCTGGGCCTGCTCCTTCTCGGGCGAGAAATGCTCCCAGAAGGCGGTGACGCAGTAGGCGCCGTGCGCGCCCTTGAACGCCCGCTCGAGCGTGGCGCCGTCGTCCGCGTCGGCGGCGACCACCTCGGCGCCCAGCTTCGCGAGCTCCTTCGCCTTGTCGCTGTCGACGTTGCGGGTGATGGCGCGGGCGGTGAATCCGCCCGTCGCGTCGCCCAGGATGGCGCGAACGACACCGCCACCCTGCGCCCCGGTGGCGCCGATGACCGCGATGATCTTCTTGTCTGCCATGTGCGTCCCCCTCATGCGGCGGCGCCGGACTCAGCCGAGGCGCGCCAGCCGGCCGATCAGATCGACCACCCGGGACGAGTAGCCCCACTCGTTGTCGTACCAGGCGATCACCTTCACGAATCCCTCCCCGGCGCTGCGGGTCAGGAGCGAGTCGACGATCGACGAGTGCGGGTTGCCGATGACGTCCGACGAGACCAGGTAGCGGGTGGAGTATTCGAGAATGCTGCGCAGCGGCCCCGCGGCCGCGGCCGCGAGCGCCTCGTTGACCCGGGCGGCGCCCGGCTCGCCGCGCAGCCGCACGCTCAGGTCGACGATCGATCCATCGGGCACCGGCACGCGCATCGCGACGCCGTCGAGCTTCCCCTTCAGCCGCGGCAGGACCATGCCGACGGCGCGCGCCGCCCCGGTGCTGGTCGGGATGATGTTCTCGGCCGCCGCGCGGCTGCGGCGCAGATCCTTGTGCGGCACGTCGGCCAGGCGCTGGTCGTTGGTGTAGGCATGCACCGTCGTCATGACGCCCACGTCGATGCCGAAGGACTCGTCGAGCACCTTCGCGAGCGGCGCCAGGCAGTTGGTCGTGCACGAGGCGTTGGAGACGATGCGGTGCTCCGGGCGCAGGATGTCGTCGTTGACGCCGAGAACGACGGTGGCGTCGATGGCGTCCTTGGCCGGCACGGTCAGCAGAACCCGCCGCGCCCCCGCCTCGAGGTGCAACACCAGGTCGGCGCGGGTGCTGAACTTGCCGGTCGCTTCGACCACAACGTCGACGCCGAGATCCTTCCACGGCAGCGCCCGCACCTCCTTCGTGCGCAGCAGGCGGATGGGGCGCCCGCCGATCCGCAGCACATCACCCTCGGCGACGACCTCCTCCGCGAACGTCCCCATGACCGTGTCGAACTTGAGCAGGTAGGCCAGGGCCTCCGGGCGGAAGAGGTCGTTGATCGCCACCACGTCGATGTCGCGCCGCCCGGTGAGGATGCGCATGACGCTGCGGCCGATGCGGCCGAAGCCGTTGATCGCCACCCGGACCGGACGGTCCGGACCGCCGGACCCGCCCGCGCCGACGTTCACCTCGCCCGCCGTCATGACCGGTCCGCCAGGCGCGCGAACCGCTCCATGAGGTCGACGACGCGGCTGGCATACCCCCAGCCGTTGTCGTACCACGCCACCGTCTTCACCAGGTTGTCGCCGAGCACCAGCGTCGAGAGCGCGTCGAACACCGACGAGTGCGGATTGCCGATGACATCCGAGGAGACGACCGGGTCTTCCTCGTATTCGAGGATGCCCGCGAGCGGCCCCTGCGCCGCGGCGCGGACGGCGGCGTTGACGGACTCCACCGTGGCCGGACGCTCGGTCCAGCAGGCGAGGTCGACGAGCGACCCGTCCGGCACCGGGACGTTCATCGCCATCCCTTCGAGGCGGCCGGCAAGCGGCGGGATCAGCCCCATGATCATCGCCGCGGCGTTGGTCGAGGTCGGGATGATGTTCTCGGCGGCGGCCCGGCCGCGGCGCAGGTCGTCGTCCGGGACGTCGGCGAGACGGTCGCGGCTGGTGTAGGCGTGCACGGTGGTGAACAACCCGCGGCGCACCCCGAATGCCTCGTGCAGCACCTTCAGGAGCGGCGCCGCGCAGTGCGCCGTGCACGAGCCGTTCGAGACGATGCGGTGCTCCGGGCGCAGCCTGTCGTCGTTGACCCCCATGACCACGGTGATGTCGGGCGGATCGGTCGGCGGCACGCACAGGATCACGCGCTTCGCCCCCGCGGCGAGGTGGCGCTCGATTTCGGCGCGGCTGCGGTAACGGGCGGTCGCCTCGACGACGACGTCGACGCCGAGGTCGCCCCACGGGACATCCCCCGGCTCGCGGCCCTTCAGGACCTTCGCCTGACGCCCATCCCAGCGCAGGACGCCGTCGCGGATCGAGACCTCGACGGGGAACCGACCGTGGACGGTGTCGTAGCGCAGGAGGTACTCGAGGGAGGCCGGCTCGGCGATGTCGGAGATCGCCCGAACCTCGAAGTCGTCCCGATCGTGCAGGATGCGGAACAGGTTGCGGCCGATGCGGCCGAACCCCATGAGACCAACCCGAATCGCCATGCTCTGCACCCCGGCCGACTCTACTCCAGGCGGGTCCGGGGTGTCACCCCCCCGGTCTGGACGGCGCCTGGCCTGGACGGCGCCCGGCGTGCCCTCCCCCGGCTTCCATCCCCCCTGCGGTCGCCCCTCCCGATCGGACGCCCTTTTTAATCTCGACTCCGGACGGGGTCGGAGGTATTTGGAGCCCGGCTGTTGGTGTGTCCTGGCGGAAGGCCGCCTACTCCCCTGACCCTAGTCTCGCCCGGTTGCGGCAAGAGGATTACGCGGTGCGTGTCGCTCGCGGCTCCTTTGCCGGCGGCCTCCGCGCCGTCCTCTTTCTCCTTGCCCTGGCGCTGACATCCACGCCGGCCGCCGCCCTGCCCGCCAACTTCACCGAGAGCGCCGTCTATCTCGGACTCGACCGCCCGACGTCGGTGCGCTTCTCCCCCGACGGCCGCGTCTTCGTGGCCGAGAAGAGCGGCATCATCAAGGTCTTCGACAGCCTGTCCGATCCCACTCCCACCGTGGTCGCTGATCTGCGGGGGAACGTGCACGACTTCTGGGACCGCGGTCTTCTGGGCCTGGCCCTGCACCCTGATTTTCCGACGACGCCGTACATCTACGCCCTGTACACCTATGACTTCGACGCGCTCGAACCATCGGTGCCGGCGCCGCGCTGGGGCGACACCTGCCCCGATAAGGACGCCCAGGGGCTGATCATCGGGCCGGGCGCCACCGCCGACGGCTGCGTCGTGAACGGCCGCCTGGTGCGGCTCAAGGTCAACCCGGACGACACCCTCGATGGCGGCGAGCAGGTCCTGCTCGAGAACCGCTGGTGCCAGCAGTTCCCCAGCCACTCGATCGGCGATCTGGTCTTCGGGCCGGAAGGCGCGCTGCATGTCAGCGCCGGCGACGGTGCCTCGTTCAACACCGATGACTGGGGGCAGTTCGGCGGCACGCGCGGACCGGCGCCCCAGGATTATCCCTTCACGCCGGCGAATCCGTGCGCCGACCCGAATACCCCGCGCGGCACCGCCACCACGAAGCCGGGCGCCCAGGGCGGCTCATTGCGGGCCCAGGATCTGCGGGCGCCTCGGGCCTGCCCAACCCGGCCACGGTGACCGCCTTCCTGACCCACCGGGTCAACGCACAGCAGATCGGCAGCCCGCACCCGGTCGAGGTCACGGTCGGCCCCGGCGGCGACCTGTTCGTGGTCGACTACAACGGCGGTCTCATCCGGCGCATCCGTTACAACGTCGGCAACAGCCCGCCGATGGCGGTGCTCGGCGCGTCACCGGACAACGGGCCGGTGCCGCTGACCGTGCAGTTCGACGGCGCCGGGTCGTCCGACCCCGACCAGGGCGCGACCCTCTACTACGCCTGGGATCTCGACGGCGACGGCGAGTACGACGACGCCACCCTGCCGCAGGCGGAGCGGATCTATGACCAGATTGGCGATGTGACCATCGGTCTGCGCGTGACCGATGACGACGGCGCGGTGACGACGGCGACCCGGGTCATCTCGGCCGGCAACGCCCACCCCGTCGCCACCATCGTCGCCCCGGAGGCATCTTTCACCTGGCATGTGGGCGAGGTGATCCTGTACGAGGGGACCGGGGTCGACACCACCGACGGTGCAATGCCCGCCACCGCGATGAGTTGGGACATCGTCCTGCACCACTGCATCGCCGGACCGGGCACCTGCCACGAGCACGATATCGAGACGATACCGGGCGTCGATCAGGGCTCCTTCACGGCCCCCGACCACGAGTACTACACCGAGCTCGAGTTCCGCTTCACGGTGACCGATAGCGGCGGGCTCTCCGACACCGCGTCGGTGACCCTGACGCCCGAGGCGGCCGTGAACGACTTCACGACCGCCCCCGACGGGCTGACGCTGTCGGTTGCGGGGACGGAAGAGGTCACCCCGTTCAGCCGCCCGGCCATCGTGGGATCGCTCGTCTCGCTCGTGGCGCCGACACCGCAAACCCTGGCCGGCGCTGACTACTACTTCGTCGGCTGGGACGATGGCGGCGACGCCGGGCGCTCGTTCGTGGCGGCCTCGACGCCACTCGTCTTCCACGCCACCTTCGCCCCCTGCGTGACCACGGAGCTCTGCGACGGCGTCGACGACGACTGCGACGGCGTCGTCGACAACGCGCCGCCCCCCGTTGGTCCAATCGTTCTGACCGTCGACACGGCGTCGATCGCCTGGACGGCCGCGGGAGACGCACTCACCTACGACCTGGTCCGCGGCCGGCTCGGGGCGGCGGGCGTCGTGCCCTTCCTCCCGGGGCAGGTCGATGCGTGCGTGACCGCGGCGACGTCCGACATCGCCATCCCGTTCACGCTCGACCCGTCCGAAGGGGAGGGGTGGTGGTTCCTGGTGCGCGGCCACAACTGCGGTGGCGCCGGCAGCTGGGATTCCGGCGACCCGGCGCAGGTCGGATCGCGCGACGCCGGCGTCAACTCCTCGCCGGCCGTCTGCCCTTAGACTGACAGGCCGATCCGGCAACGGTTATCGATCAGAGGGGCCCCCTCGGTGTAAAGTCGCGCCTGCGTGGTGTCGAAATCCCCTTGACGCGCTGGTTCCGACACCGTACCAGATAGGATGAGGATGCGCGCGCACCCGGGGGGGGGGGCGGCGCGTCCCGACGTCGACGGTGTCGCGCCCGTTGCAGTCTCGAGTCAATCTCCAGAAAGGACTTTCTTGCGCCGTCTCACCATCGCCGCCGGTCTGGCATTCGTCGCACTCGCGCCATCGCCACTGTTCGCCCTGCCCGCCAACTTCACCGAGTCGACCGCCTTCTCGGGGCTGACCCGGCCGGTCGCGGTCAAGTTCTCGCCCGACGGGCGCGTCTTCGTGGCCGAGAAGAGCGGCATCATCAAGGTCTTCGACAACCTGGCCGACACCACCGCGACGACTGTCGCCGATCTGCGGATGAACGTGCACGACTTCTGGGATCGCGGCCTGCTGGGGTTCGCGCTCGACCCGCAGTTCCCCACCCGGCCCTATATCTACGTGCTCTACACCTACGACTTCGACCCGCTCGAGCCCTCGATCCCCGCGCCGCGGTGGGGCGACACATGTCCCGACAAGAACGGTCAGAACCAGCCCATCGGGCCGGGCGCGAATACGGATGGCTGCGTCGCCAACGGGCGGCTGTCGCGGCTGAAGGTGAATCCGAACAACACGCTTGACGGCGGCGAGCAGGTGCTCCTCGAAAACAACTGGTGCCAGCAGTTCCCGAGCCACTCGGTCGGCTCGCTGGTCTTCGGCCCCGAGGGCGCCCTTTATGTCAGCGCCGGTGATGGCGCCTCGTTCAACACCGAGGACTGGGGCCAGATGGGCGGGACACAGGGCAGCGCGCCGTACAACTACCCGTTCACGCCGGTGAATCCTTGCGCCGATCCGAATGGCGCCCGCGGCACCGCCGCCACGAAGCCCGCCGCCGAGGGGGGCGCCCTGCGCTCCCAGGACGTCCGGACCCTCGCGGACACAGTCTCGTTCGACGGCTCGGTCCTGCGCGTTGATCCCGACACTGGCGCCCCCTGGCCCGACAATCCGCTGATCGGCGGCACCTCTTCCGCGGACGATCGGATCATCGCCCACGGCCTGCGCAACCCGTTCCGCATGACCCGCCGGCCGGGGACGAGCGAGGTGTGGATCGGCGACGTCGGCTGGAACACCTGGGAGGAGATCAACCGCATCGTCAGCCCCAACGACAGCACCGTCGAGAACTTCGGCTGGCCTTGCGTCGAGGGCCCCGATCGCCCGGTCGGTTACAACACCAACCTGACCCTTTGCACCAGCCTCCCGACGGCGAGCACGACCGCCCCGCACTACAGCTTCCGGAATGGCCAGACGGTATACAACGGCGACCCGTGCACCATCGCGGACGGATCCTCGATCTCGGGGCTCGCCTTCTACGCCTCGGGCACGTATCCCGCGGGGTACAGCGACACCCTGTTCTTCGCCGACCACACGCGCAACTGCGTCTACAAGATGACCGCCGGCACCGATGGCCTCCCCGACCCCGCCACCCGGACGGTCTTCCTCTCGTCGGCCACCAACGCGCAGCAGATCGGCAACCCGCTGCCGGTCGACCTCGAAATCGGGCCGGGCGGCGACCTGTTCATCACCGACCATGAAGGCGGGCGGATCCGCCGAATCCGTTACAACGTCGGCAACAACCCGCCGACCGCGGTCATCCAGGCCACGCCGTCGAACGGGCCCATCCCGCTCGTGGTCGCCTTCAACGGCACCGGCTCGACCGATCCCGACCCGGGTGCGACGCTGTTCTACGCCTGGGATCTCGACGGCGACGGGCAGTACGACGACTCGACGCTGCCACAGCCGTCCTGGACCTACACCGCCATCGGCAATGTGACGGTCCGCCTGCAGGTGACCGACGATGACGGCGCGACCGCGACCACGCAGACGATCATCTCGGCCGGTGACTCCGCCCCGGTCGCGACACTCGTCAGCCCGACGACCGCCCTGAACTGGCACGTGGGCGAGACCATCCCGTTCTCGGGCACCGGGTACGACACGACCGACGGGCCGCTCGCGCCGGCGGCGATGCGCTGGGACATCATCCTGCGGCACTGCGTCAGCGGCCCCGGAACCTGCCACGAGCACGCCGTCGAGACCTTCAACGGCATCGACCAGGGCTTCTACACCGCCCCCGACCACGAGTACTACTCCGAGCTCGAGATCCGCCTGACGGTCACCGACTCGGGCGGTCTGGCGGACATGAAGTCGGTCATCCTGGCCCCCGAGGTCGTCACCAATGACTTCGCCACGAGTCCCGCCGGTCTCACCCTGGCGGTCGCGGGCGCCGACGGCATGGCGCCGTTCAGCCGCCCGGCGATCGTCGGCTCGACCGTCTCACTGGTGGCGCCGTCGCCGCAGAGCCTGGCGGGCGCCGGCTACTACTTCGTCTCGTGGAACGACGGCGGCGACGCGGGCCGCGCGTTCACCGCCGCCGCGACGCCGCTCGCTTTCCACGCCAACTTCGCGGCGTGCGTCGCCGTCGAGACCATCTGTGACGGCCTCGACAACGACTGCGACGGTGTCGTCGACGATGTCGCCGTCCCGCCCGGGACATTCACGCTGGCCATCGACAGTGCCGCGATCACATGGACCGCCGCTCCCGGGGCGCAGGCGTATGACGTCGTGCGCGGCCGCATCACGACACCCGGAGTGTCGCCCTTCAGCGCCGCCACCACCGACGCCTGCGTGGCGCCCGCCACGGCGTCGACCAGCGTCCCGTTCACCACCGATCCGCCCACCGGTGAGGCGTGGTGGTTCGTGGCGCGCGGCCGCAACTGCGGTGGCGCCGGCACCTGGGATTCCGGGAGTCCGTCGCAGACCGGCTCACGCGATGCCGGCATCAATGCGGCACCGCTGACCTGCCCCTGATCGGGGGCCCGCCGACCCTTTCGTCATCGATCGTTACGCTGACAGGCCTCCAAGCCCCTGACGACGTCTGTCCGGCATCTGCACACGCGTAAACCCCGCGCCGGACAAGACTTTCAGCCGCAGGGGCATTCTGCCTCGCGATCCCCTCTGGCACCTGCGTTGCAGCCCGACCCCGATGCAATTCATCGCTTGGTGAGCGTGGGGAGGCAGACAGCGTGATCGGCCGGCCGGGAGACCTCCGAACGATTTCCCTGATCGCGATCCTGTTCCTCGCCACCGCCCTGACGGGCGCGGGCCCGGCGTTCGCCGGTTCCACCGACCTTCTGATCACCTGGGCCGCCAACACCGAGCCGGACATCGCCGGTTACCGCCTCTCGTACGGCACGACGCCTGGCTCGCATCCGACCGCGATCGATGCCGGCGACGTCACGGCCTACCGCGTGACCGGCCTGACCACCGGGCTGAGGTATTACTTCGTCGTCGAGGCCTACGATGGCGCGGGGAACTACAGCACCCCGTCGGCCGAGGTGAATGGCGTGCCGGGCGCCAGCGCCGCCCCGGCGCTGAGTCTGTCGATCAGCGATGCCCCCGACCCGATCGGCCCCGGGGCCAACCTGACCTACACGCTCGCGTACGCCAACACCGGTAGCGCCGCAGCGAGCGCGGTGGTCATCACCGATGCCTTGCCGGCGAACACCACCTTCGTGTCGGCGACCGGCGGCGGCGCGCTGTCGGGCGGCACGGTAACTTGGACGCTCGGCGGCCTCGCCGCCGGCGCCAACGGTACGGCACAGTTGATCGTCCGGGTGAACAGTCCGCTCGCCAACGGCACGACCATCACCAACAGCGGCGCCGGCATCGACTCGGCCGAGACGACGGTGGCGACCGCGGCGACCGCCACCACCACGGTGAGTGCCCTGCCGGTCCTGACCGTCTCCAAGACCGACGGGCCCGATCCGGTGGCGGCCGGCAGCAACATCACCTACACGCTGTCGTACGCCAACAACGGCACCGGCGGCGCCACCGCGGTCGTGGTCACCGACGCCCTCCCGGCGAACACCACCTTCGTGTCGGCCACCGCGGCCGGCACGCTGGCGGGCGGCACGGTCACGTGGAGCATCGGCAGCCTCGCCGCCGGCGCCTCCGGCTCGGTGCAGATGGTCATCCGGGCCAACAGCCCGCTCGCCAACGGCACCACGATCACGAACGGCACCTACAGCGTCGATTGCGCCGAGACCGCCGCGGTCGCCGGCGCCGCGGTCACGACCACCGTCACCTCGGCCCCGGCGCTGGCGCTGTCGGTGAGCGACGCGCCCGACCCGGTGACCGCGGGGGCCAACATCACTTACACGCTGAGCTGGTCGAACAGCGGCAACATGAATGCCTCGGCGACCATCGTGACGGCCGGCGTGCCGGCCAACACCACCTTCGTGTCGGCCAGCGCCGGAGGCACGCAGACCGCCGGCACGGTAACCTGGACGCTCGGGGCCCTGGCCGCCGGCGGATCGGGCTCGGCGCAGATGGTGGTGCGGGTCGCGAACCCGCTCGCCAACGGCACGATCATCACGCACGCCGGTGGCAGCATCGACAGCGCCGAGACCACGCCGGTGACCGGCGCCGCCGTCACCACGACGGTGACCTCGGCGCCCGTCCTCACCCTGTCGGTGAGCGACGCGCCCGATCCGGTCGCCGCGGGCGGCAACATCACCTACACGCTGGGCTGGTCGAACACCGGCACCATGAACAGCTCCGGGGTCGTGCTGGCCGCCGGCGTGCCGGCGAACACCACCTTCGTGTCGGCCACGGCCGGCGGCGCGGAGGCGGCGGGGACGGTCACCTGGAACATCGGAGCGCTGGCGACCGGCGCCTCGGGCTCGGCGCAGATGGTGGTGCGGGTCGCCAGCCCGCTCGCCAACGGCACGATCATCACGCACGCCGGCGGCAGCATCGACAGCGCCGAGACCACGCCCGTCGCCGGCGCCGCCGTCACGACGACGGTCACGTCGGCGCCGCTGCTGGCGCTGACGCGCTCGGACGCGCCCGACCCGGTCACGGCCGGTGGCAACCTGACCTATACCCTGACCTTCGCCAACAACGGTACCGCCGACGCCACCCTGGTCGTCCTGACCGACACGGTGCCGGCGAACACGACATTCGTGTCGGCGACGCTCGCCGGAACGCAGGCGGCCGGCACGGTGACCTGGAACCTCGGCACGCTCGCCGCTGGCGCCTCCGGTTCGGCACAGCTGGTGGTGCGGGTCGCCAGCCCGCTGGCAAACGGCACGACGATCACGAGCGGGGCGGGCAGCCTCGACAGCGCCCAGACAAACCCGGTGGCCGGATTGGCCGCGACCACAACGGTCTCATCGGCGCCGGTCCTGTCGGTGTCGCAGACCGACGCCCCCGACCCGGTGAACGCCGGCGCCAATCTCACCTACACCCTGACCTACGGCAACGGCGGCAACGCCAACGCCACCGGCACGATCCTGCGCCACGTCCTGCCGGCCAACACGACCTTCGTCAGCTCGACGCCGGCCGGCACGCTGTCCGCCGGGGTCGTCACCTGGAGCCTCGGCACGCTGGCCGCCGGCGCCACCGGTTCCGCGCAGCTGGCCGTGCGGGTCGCGAGCCCGCTCGCCAATGGCACCCTGATCACCAGCGACGGTCTCAGCCTCGACGGCAACGAGACCACCGCCGTCGCCGCGGCGACGATCACCACCTCGATCGGCTCGTCCCCGTCGTTCAACCTGACGGTGACCGACAGCCCCGACCCGGTCGCGGCGGGCGCCAACCTGACCTACACCGTGGGTTACACGAATGCCGGCAACGCCAACGCCACAGGCACCGTGCTGACCGCCGTCGTCCCGGCCAACACCACCTTCGTGAGCGCCACCGCCGGCGGCACCCTGTCGGCCGGCACGGTGACCTGGAGCCTCGCGGTCGTCAACGCCGCCGCCACGGGCTCGGTGCAGATGGTGGTGCGGGTCACGAGCCCGCTGGCGAACGGCGCGACCATCGCGAGCGGCGCCCTGAGCATCGACTGCGCCGAGACGGCGGCCGCCCCGGGACCGTCGATCACGACCACGGTCACCTCGGCGCCGGTGCTGACCATCGGCGCCGCCGACGCCCCGGACCCGGTGCAGGCCGGCGCCAACCTCACCTACACGCTGACGTACGCCAACAACGGCAATGCCGACGCGACCGGCGTGGTGATCTCCGATACCCTGCCGGCCAGCACCACCTTCGTGAGCGCCACCGCCGGCGGCACGGCGACGGGCAGCGTCGCGACCTGGAACATCGGCAGCCTGGTCGCCGGGGCGTCGGGCTCGGTGCAGCTCGTCGTGCGGGTCGCGAGCCCGCTCAACAGCGGCACGACGCTGAGCCATGGGACCTACAGCATCGACAGCACGCAGACGGCGCCCGTGGCCGGCGCCGCCGTGACGACGGCGGTGCAGTCGGCCCCGGTCCTCAGCCTGTCGATGACCGACGCCCCCGACCCGGTGGCCGCCGGCGCGAACATCACCTACACGCTGGCCTACGGCAACACCGGCAACATGAACGCCACCGGAACGATCCTCAGCGACACCCTGCCCGCGAACACGACCTTCGTGTCGGCGACCGGCGGCGGCGTCGCGACTTCGGGTGTGGTCAACTGGAGCGTCGGCGCCCTGAACGCCGGCGCCACCGGCTCGGTGCAGCTGGTGGTGCGGGTGGCGAGCCCGCTCGCCAACGGCACCGTGATCACCAACGCAACCTGCACGCTCGACAGCACCCAGACCAGCCCGGTGGCCGCGGCCGCGGTGACCACGACCGCCACATCGGCGCCGATTCTCACTCTGTCGCGCACCGACACCCCCGACCCGGTGGCGGCCGGCGCCAACCTGACCTACACCCTGTCGTACGCCAACAACGGCAGCTCCGCCGCGTCGGCGGTGACGCTGACGAGCGCCATCCCGGCCGACACCACGTTCGTGTCGGCAACCGCGGGCGGCACCCTGTCGGGCGGGACGGTCTCATGGAGCCTCGGCGCGCTGGCCGCCGGCGCCTCGGGGTCGGCGCAGATGGTCGTGCGGGTCACGAGCCCGCTCGCCAACGGCACGGTCATCACCGGCTCCGCCGCCTCGATCGACAGCGCCGAGACCACGGCGGTCAACGCCAACGCGACCACGACGACGGTGACGTCGGCGCCGGTCCTGAGCGTCTCCAAGACCGACGCGCCCGACCCCGTCGCCGCGGGCGCCACGCTCACCTACACCATCGCCTATGCCAACAACGGCAACACGTCGGCGACCGGCGTCGTCCTGACCGACACGGTGCCGGCGAACACCACCTTCGTGTCGGCGACCAACGGCGGCGCGCTCGCCGGCTCGACGATCACCTGGATGCCCGGGACACTGGCGGCCGGCGGATCGGGATCGGCGCAGGTTGTCGTGCGCGTGGCGAGCCCGATGGCCAACGGCACGAACCTGATCGGCGGGACCTGCGTCATCGACAGCGTCGAAACCACGGCCGTGACCGCGGCATCGATCTCCACGACCGTGGCCTCGAGCCCGGTCCTGTCGATCCTCGCCGCCGACGCGCCCGACCCGGTGGCGGCCGGCGCCAATCTCACCTACACCCTGACCTATGCGAACGGCGGCAACGCCGTCGCCAGCCAGACGATCGTCACCGCCGTCCTGGCGGCGAACACCACGTTCGTCTCGGCGACCGGCGGCGGCGTCCACACCGCCGGCTCGGTGTCGTGGAGCGTCGGCAACCTGAGCAGCAGCGTCAGCGGCAGCATGCAGGTGGTGGTTCGCGTCGCCACCCCGCTGCCCAACGGCACCGTGCTGACGCTCGCGACCTACAGCATCGACAGCAACCAGACCACCCCGGTCGCGGGCCCCGCGGTGACGACGGCGGTCGTGTCGAACCCGATCCTGTCGCTGGCCGTCACCGACAGCCCCGACCCGGTGCTGGCGGGCACCGATCTCACCTACACGCTGACCTACGCCAACATCGGCAACGCGCCGGCGACCGGCGCCACCCTGACGGCGGGCGTGCCGGCCGGCACCACCTTCGTCTCGGCGACCGCCGGTGGCGCGCTCGCGGGCAGCCAGGTCGCCTGGTCGGTCGGGACGATCGGCGCCGGGCTCTCCGGCTCGGTGCGACTGGTCGTGCACGTGCCGTCGAGCGCCGTTTCCGGCGCGGTCATCACCGCCGCCGGCTGGACGCTCGACTCCGCCGAGACCACGCCGGTCACCGCCCCGACCGCCGCGACCAGCGTCACCGAGCCGTCGGCGCCCGTGGTGACGGCGGCGCTCGAATCGGCGACCAACTCGATCTACTTCGTGCGCGGCGCCGTCCAGACGCTGGTCGTATCCGGAAACGCCTTCATCGACGGGGCGGTCCTGAACCTGAGCCCCGACATCACCATCGGCGCCACGACGCTCGAGACCGGCGGCCGTCTCACCGCGCCGCTCACCATCGCGCCCGGGGCCGCGCTCGGCGCGCGCACTCTGGTCCTGACCAACCCCGACGGCCGCTCGGGCAGCCTGCCGGGCGCCCTCGAGATCGTGAAGAGCCCGGACGGCAACAATGACTGTAAGATAGACGGCCTCGACCTGAACCAGATCGCCCGCTCCTGGAACAGCGTCAGCGGCGAGGCGGCCTACTCAATCACGGTCGACCTTGATGGCGATGGCTACGTCGGACCGGACGATCTCACGATCTTCGTCAAGTACTTTGCCGAGAAGCCCTACGGCTGCCCGTAGCCGGCGTTCCGGCTTCCGCCGGATCCGCCTCGCCGCACCCTTCCTGGCAGCCTCCCTCCTGGGCGGTCTCACCGACCCGGCGACCGCGGCCTCGCCCGGAACGACGGCCGCGCCCTGCGCGCCGCTCGCGATCCGCGCCAGCCTCGGCAACCCGAAGACCGGTGACATCTACCTTCGTCCGGGGTCGGCGACCTGCGAACGGGTCGAGGTCGAGGTGGCCGGACACGGCCTCGGGGGCGTATTCACGGTGTCGTTCGCCGTGCGCTACCCGGCCGCGCTGCTCCGGTACGAGGGTTACGCCACCGGCGACCTGCTGGAGCGGGGATCGCCGGGCACGGCGCCGCTGTACCTGGTGCGCACCCCGGCGCCCGGGGTCGTCGTGGTGACGATGACGCGCTTCGCCCCTGACGGCGGCGCCTCGCCCGCGGGGGATGCGGTGTTTCTGGCTCTGCGGTTCGGCCGCGTGGCCGCGGGGAGCGCGACGATCGACTTCGACCGCGACACCGCGGGCGCGACACCGACGCGGCTTCTCGGGGCGGCGGGCGAAACGATCGCGGCCCGGTTCGGCCCGGCGCACGGCGTCGGCGTCAGCGTTCCCTGACGCGCCGGGGCGGCCCGCTGCCCCGCATCCTCACCGCGACTCTCACCAGCGCTGGTACGCCGGGTGCCCAGGCTTGACCGCCACGAAGGTGCCGCGGCAGGTGGCGCAGACCTTGCCGTCGGCCTCGAGCGTCGCCTCGACCACGACGCGATTGGCGCGCACCTCGACCGGCCGGGCGCGCAGGGTGATCGGGCCGGTGGCGGGCGTCGGCCGCGCCATGCGCACGTGGTAGTCCGCCGTGACCGTGAAGGGCGGCGTCGCCTCCCCCGAGGCCCGCATCAGCGCCCAGGCGGCGGTCCAGTTACTGTGACAGTCGAGCAGGCAGCCGATGATCCCGCCGCTGAGGAACCCCTCGAACGCCTCGTGGTGCTTCTCCGGCACGAAGGTGGCGACCAGGCCGTCCCCTTCGGGGCGGCTGCCGATGCGCAGCCCTTTCGGGTTCGCCGGCCCGCATCCGAAGCAGATGCTCTTCGGCGCGTGGATCTCTTGAATGCTCGCTCCCGTGCCGCTCATCGCGCACCTCCCGCGCCCGGAGTTTACCGCACCCGGCGGCGCCGGATAGAATCCGCGCCGGAGGTCACGATGCCATCCAGCCGCTTCCCGTCCATCGCCGCCACCACCGCCACCACCGCCGCCGTCACGACCGCCGTCACGACCGCCGCTCTCGCCCTGGTCACCATGGCCGCCTGCCGGGCGGTGCGCGAGCCGGCCCTCGAGAGCCGCGCGGTGCCCGAATACACGATCGAGGATTTTCTCGCCACCACGGTCTACACCGGCGCCTCGTTCACCGCCGACGGCAGGAGTCTCGTCGTCAGCAGCGACCGGACCGGTGTCTTCAATGCCTGGGTCGTCCCTGCCGAGGGCGGCGAGCCGACCCCGCTGACGCAGTCGACGACCGAGAGCATCCTGGTGCAGTCGTGCTTCCCCGCCGACGATCGCGTCCTGTACGAGAGCGACCAGGGGGGCAACGAGCTCGGCCACCTCTACGTGCGCGAGCGCGACGGGTCGGTGCGCGATCTCACGCCCGGCGAGAACCTCAAGGCCGACTTCCTCGACTGGTCCCAGGACGACCGCACCTTCTTCGCTTCGACCAACGAGCGCGATGCGCGCTACTTCGATCTGTACGAGTTCGCGACCGATGGCTACGAACGAACGCTCCTGTACCGCAACGAGGCCGGATTCGCCCTCGGGCCGGTGTCACCCGACCGCCGCTTCGTCGCCCTTGTGGAGACCCGCACCGACACCGACACCGACATCCACCTGATCGACCGTGAGAGCGGCGCGCTGCGCAACCTGACGGCCCACAAAGGTGACGTGTTCAACCAACCGCAGACCTTCAGCAAGGATGGCCGCTGGCTTTACTACCTCAGCGACGAGGCCGCCGAGTTCCGCTACCTGGTGCGCATGGAGATCGAGAGCGGGCATCGCGAGGTGATCGAGAAGCCCGACTGGGACATCGAGGCGGCTGGATTGTCGAAGCAGGGCCGCTACCTCTGGATCGCGATCAACATCGACGCCCGCACCGAGCTCCGGGTGTACGAAGCCGCGACCATGAAGCCGGTGCGGCTGCCCGCCCTCCCCGACGCCGCCATCACCTCGGTGCGTTTCTCGCGCGACGAGACCCGCGCCGCCTTCTACGTCAACGGCAGCCGCCAGCCGAACGACCTCTACCTGCTCGACATCGCCAGCGGCAAGGCGCGCGCCCTGACCACGAGCCTCAACCCGCGCATCGAACCCGACAACCTGGTCGAGGGGGAGTCGGTGCGGTTCCGGTCGTTCGACAACGTCGAGGTGCCCGGCATCCTCTACAAGGCGCACCGCGCCATGGCCGGGACACCCGCCCCGGCGCTGGTCTGGGTGCACGGCGGCCCGGGCGGGCAGTCGCGCCGCACCTACTCGGCGCTCATCCAGTACCTCGCCAACCACGGCTACGTCGTCTTCGCCATCAACAACCGAGGCTCGAGCGGCTACGGCAAGACCTTCTACACCATGGACGACCGCAAGCACGGCGACACCGATCTCGGCGACTGCGTGCACAGCAAGAAGATGCTGGCCGCGACCGGCTACGTCGACACCAACCGCATCGGCATCATCGGCGGTTCGTACGGCGGCTACATGGTGCTCGCGGCGATGGCGTTCCGCCCGGACGAGTTCGCCGTCGGCGTCGACATCTTCGGGGTGTCCAACTGGGTGCGCACGTTGCAGAGCATCCCGCCCTACTGGGAGTCGTTCCGGAAGGCGCTCTACAAGGAGCTTGGCGACCCGGCGACCGACGAGGCCTACCTGCGCGGCATCTCGCCCCTGTTCCATGCCGGGCGGATCCGCAAACCGCTGATGGTGCTGCAGGGCGCCAACGACCCGCGCGTCCTCAAGGTCGAGTCGGACGAGATCGTCGAGGCGGCGCGCGCCAACGGCGCGCCGGTCGAGTACCTCGTGTTCGACGACGAGGGTCACGGCCTGCGCAAGAAGGAGAACCAGCAGCGCGGCTACTCCGCCGTCCTGACGTTCCTCGATCAGCGACTCAAGGCGACCGGTGTGCCGCCCGAACCTCCCGCGCTCGCAGCGCCCGGGGCCGGCGCGGCGCCTGAGGCGCCGGGCGGACAGACCGCACCGGCGGCGGAGGCCGGCCCCGCCGCCGGCGGTCGGTAGACGCTAGAACTTGACCTTCGGTACCTCGCGCGACTCGGGCGTCGCCTCGAAGTACTCCTTCTCGGCGAACCCGAAGAACCCGGCGATGAAGTTGGCGGGGAAGCGCTTGATCAGCGTGTTGTAGGAGCGCACCACCTCGTTGTAGCGCATGCGCTCGGTGGCGATGCGGTTCTCCGACCCGGCGAGCTCGTCCTGCAGGCGGATGAAGTTCTCGTTCGCCTTCAGCTCGGGGTAGTTTTCGGCGATCGCGAGCAGGCGGCCGAGCGCCGAGGTCATGCCGGCGTTCGCGGCCGCCGCTTCCTGAGGACTGGTCGCGCCGGCCAGCCGGCCGCGGGCGTCGGCCACCGACTCGAAGACCTCCTTCTCGTGCGCCGCGTACCCCTTCACCGTCTCGACCAGGTTGGGGATGAGATCGCCGCGGCGCTGCAGGACGTTCTCGACCTGCGCCCACGCCTTGTCGACCCCCTCGCGCTCGGTGACCATGCGGTTGTACGAGCCCATGAGCCAGCCGCCGACGATCACCGCCAGGACGACGAGCCCCGCCACCACCACCAGGCAGCCGATCAATCCCTTCCTCATCGCGTCTCTCCTCCCCCGGCAGGGCGGAAGGCGTCGAGGACGCCGACCACCCGCGCGAGCTGGTCATAGTACCGCGAGAACAGCGTCTTCAAGTCGAGGCTCGGCGCCGCGGCGCCGCGGCGCAACTGGTCGATGGCGGCGAACGGCTCGGCGTCGAGGCCGGCGCGGGCGCAGAAGGCCGCCACCACCTCGACGCTCGCGGCCGGCGGCGGCGAGCCGACCAGGTGCAGGCCGGCGCGGAACAGCGCCAGGAAGGTGGTGTACGACGACGACATCAGGAGCAACAGGTCGTCGCGCGACGCATGCGCCGTCAGGTACCCCTCGCGCAGCCGCATCAGCTTCTCGCGGAACTCGCGCTCGCACTGCAGGCGGAGCGGCTCGACACCCACCCGGATGACGGCGAAGGGGTCGGACCCGTGCAGCACCACGTGGTGCGTGCGGATGTCGAGGAACTCGATCGGGAAAACATCGACGGCGTCGGCCAGGATCGCCGGGGTCATCAGACGCGGCAGCGGCTGGCCTTTCTTCATCCAGGCGAGAAGCGGCACCGCCAGGATCTCGAGGTCGCGCGGCTCGAGGCTGTCGGTCACCACGACCAGGTTGAAGTCGCTCTTCCCCTCGTGGTACTCGCCGCGCGCCGCCGACCCGTACAGCACCACGCTCCGAAGCCGCTCCCCGAGGGCGCGCTCGAGCCCCTCCACCATCGTCCTGAGGATCGGCCACTGCAACGTGTGTGTGGTCATCTCATGTCCCCCGTCGTCATGCCCCGCCGGCGCCGCGCGCCCGCCTAGAATCCGCGACCGGCGCCGCCGCCGCCGAACCCGCCGCCGCCGAAGCCACCGAACCCGCCGCCACCGCCGCCGAAACCGCCACCGCCGAAGCCGCCGCCGAAGCCGCCCCGGCGGCCGCCGCGCGACGACGCCAGCAGGATCGCGGCGAGGGCGGGATGGCGGGCGGCGAAGATGATGAACAGCAGCGCCAGCAACGCCATCACCACGAGCGCCGCGACCGGCATCGGAGCGCCGGACCGCTGCCGGCCCGCGCCACGCGCCGTCTGCAGGCCCTCGATGCTCAGGCCGTACTCCGCCGCCGCCGCGGAAACGAGGCCGGCGCTGGCCTGCACCAGGCCGCGCGACAGGTCGCCGGCGCGCAGGACCGGCATCACCTCGCGGTCGATCAGGGCGCCGACCCGCCCGTCCGGCAGGAACCCCTCGACACCGTAGCCGGTCGCGATGTAGATGCGCCGCGGGGCGAGCGACAGCACCACGACGATGCCGCGGTCCTCGCCCTTGCGGCCGACGCCCCACTCGGCGCCGACGCGGGTGGCGAAGTCGTCGATTTGTTCCCCTTCGAGGTCGGCAACGGTGACGACGACGATCGCCACCCCGCTGGCGTCGAACAGGGCCTTGTGCCAGCGCTCCATCGTGGCGGCGTCCTCGGGGCGGATGACCGACGCCAGATCGTGAACCGATCGATCGCCCGGCGGCGGCAGACGCACCTCGGCCGCGGCGGGCGGCGCGACCAGGGGCGTCACCAGGGCGAACATCGCCAGCGCCAGTCCCGCCGCGCGCCGCGGGCCAGCGAACGAGCTCGTCATCAGAACACCGGCTCCTCGATCGGATTCCCCTCTTCGTCGACGGCGGGCGGAGGGACGTAGCCGGTGGGCGGGCCCTTCACGGTCAGCTGCTTGCGGCGCGCCGTCAGGAAGTAGACCGGACGGCCGGGCTTGCCCGGCAGCGGCACGCGCTCGGTCAGGAAGACATACTGCGTGGCATCCGACCAGATCGTCTCGAACTGGCGATGGGCGCGGTCGCCGTAGCTGTTGATGACCGCCTGGCGGCGCAGCACGTCGGGTGCGCCGAGCGCCGGCTCGAACCGCTTGATGAACACCTCCGGCGTTTCGTCGGTCGGCCCGTAGTGGACATCAATGCGCTTGATGGTGTCACCCTCGGCACGGCCGGTGAACGACAGGTGCACGGTGTACTCCCCCTTGCGCTCGTAGACCCAGACCTTCAGGTTGCGGCCCGAGGCGGTGACCGAGGGGCGGATCGCGTGGACCTTCGCCGCCGTGGCGCGGCTCATACCGAGCGCCAGACCGTCGAAGAGCGGCGTGGGAAAGACCTTGGGCGGCGGCGCGGGCGGTGCTGTCGGCTCCTTCGACCCGCCGCAGGCCAGGATGACCGCGAGCGCGGCCCCGGCGGGAACGAGAAGCGCCGCGCGCATGCCGCTCACACACCCAGAACGCGCGCCAGCTCCTCGCCGAAGAGCCCGGCGGAGGTCGGCCCATCGGCGGTGATCACCAGGCCGTCGCGCTCGACGTGACGGGCGGTGTACTGGGCGCCGCCGGCGATCAGGGCCTTGCTCTGGCTCTCCCAGACCGTGGCCTTCTTCCCCTTGAGGAGACCGGCGTTGGCGAGGATGGTCGGGGCGACGCAGATCGCACCCACCGGCCGGCCGGACCGGATGGTCTCGGTCGCGATCGCCTGCGCCGTCGGGTGGTTGTAGTAGGTCTCGGCGCCGTAGCCGCCGACGAAGACCACCAGGTCAAAGTCCTTCGCCACGACCTGGTCGAGCGTGGTGTCGGGGGTGACCGTCATCCCGAGCATCCCCTTCGCGGGCCCCGGGCGGGTCGAAGCGACGGTGACCGCGCATCCTCGCGCCTCGAGGATGGCGCGCGGCTCCTGGTACTCCTCGTCGCGGAAATTTTCGGGTGCAATCACCATCAGGACCTTCTTCTGTGCCATGGCGGCCTCCCGGCTCCGAGCGCGGCGACTCCGGACACGATGCTATCACTGTTGCCCGGGGCGCGGCGGGGATGCAGCAAGCGTGACGGCCGCCCTGTGGCGGGCCCGCACCTCTCACCGGATGGTGTGGGCGTCGGTACACGCAGGGAGGCCGGTGAAATGACCCTCCACTTCCAGGTCACCATCGAGAAGGTCGTGCACGAGGTGCGTGTCGACGTACCATCCGGGCGGCCCGAGGACGGCTGGACCGAGATCGAGGAGTTCGTGCTGCGGACCGCGTGGCTCGAGCACCTCGGCCGCCTGCCGGCCGGTGTCGTCAACGCCCTGGCGTAGGAGCCTGTCCGAGTAATAGGATGGGTCGCGCGCATGGGGCTTGCGGGTCCCAGGCGAGGCGCGAGGAGGAATCGATGTGGGTGCATGGGGCCGCAACCCCCATGCGCCCTTCGGGTTCGCGGCGGCGCGGGGCCGTCTGCTTCGTTGCCGCGCCTCGGCGATGTCCCGCATCGCGTTCGTCGCGGCGCCTCGCATACGGCCCCGCGGCGCCGCGAACGCGACCCATCCTATTACTCGGACAGGCTCCTAGCACCCGGCGCGGCCCCGGTGAGAGCCGCCTCCCAGGCGGCCGCGCGCTCCACCATCCCGCCCGCCTGTCGCGCCAACCGGATGGCCGTCTCGAGAAGCTGACGGTCGCCATCGCCGGGCGTTCCCGGCCCGCCCGCCGGCCCCGCACCACCCGGCGCCCGGTCCGCCAGCCGCGTTGCTGCTGCGTCGGCCGCGGCGGCGAGTCCTTCGAACGCCTCGTCCGGTCGCCCGGCGCGCTCCAGCAGGATCGCCCGCTCCATGGCCGCCGCCGGCTGCGCGGGATCGCGCCGCAGCAGGTGGTCATAGAGCTCGCGCGCCACGGCGTCTTCGCCGCGCCGGGCATGGAACCGGGCGGCGCCGATCAGGACGGCGTCGTTCGCCGGCGCGGCCCGGGTCGCTTCGTCCCAGGAGGCGCCCGCCTCGCGGAGAAGACCGCGCGTCTCGAGCAGCCGCGCCCACGCCACCAGGGTGCGGGGGCTGCGGTCGCCCCCCCGACGGGCCTGTTCGAGCCGGCGCCCCGCTTCATCCATGTCGCCGTCGTCGAGCGCCATCGCCCCGAGCGCCCCCTGGACGACCGCGAGCGCCGGGTCGAGGTCGGCCGCCAGCGCGAAGGCCGCGCGCGCCTCGGCCCGCCGGCCGAGCCGCTCGAGCGCGAGACCGAGCTTGTAGCGCAGCGCGGCGCTCCCCGGAAGGTGGACGATCGCCGCGCGCAGGAATGACTCCGCCCCGACCGCGTCGCCGGTGATGGCGAGGTACTCCGCCAGGGCGATCTCGCGAATGGGCGGACCGTCGAAGGGCCGCTCGGCGAGACGCTGGCGCAGGAAGGCATGGAGCTCGGCCGGCGGCCGGTCGCCCGGGAGCGCCGCCGCCGCCGGCGTCCCGGGTGTCAGGACCTCCTGGCGGGTGTAGACCGCCGCCCCCGGGTCGAGATGGACGAGGACCCAGCCATGCTCCCCGGCGAGCCATTGCAGGAGCGCCCGCCCCTCGATGGCCCGCTGGTGCGGCCACAGGACCGCCATGATCTGGTACTTGCGCGCCGTCGCCTCGAACACTTCCGGGTCGGCGACCGCGCGCAGGTAGGTCTCGAGCACGCCATGCAGGTAGGGATCGTTGCGGCCGTCGATGAAGACGCGCCGGTCTCCCTCCCAGGCCCGCACCAGAAAGCCGCCGGCGGCGAGCGGGTGGAACACCTGACCGGGCAGCGCCGACCCCGCGACGAAGGCCGCCGCTTCGTCCGGGAAGTAGTAAGGGATCGGACCAACCCCGAACCAGCGTTCGGTCGGCACCATGAGGTGGAAGCGGTTCGTGACCACCGCGGCCGCCAGCGTGACCGCCGCCAGCGCGAGGAGCGCCGGGGCGAGGAGAAGGGCGCGGGTCGGCGGCCGGCGCGCCCACACGCCCGCCAGCGCCCCGCGGACGCTGCGCAGGAGGATCGGCGCCGCGGCGATGGCGAAGATCGGGATGTTCCTGCGCGCCCGCAGCGCGAGGTAGAAGGTCGCCCCCGCCACCAGCAGGTCGAACAGCCGCGCCCGGCGCAGGCCGGCGGCGAGGCCGATCGCCGTCGCCACCGCCAGCACCCAGAAAGCGACGATCGACGGCGTGATCAGGTCGGTGGAGAGGACCGGACGGAACTCCGCGATGGTCGTGGCGAGCAACGTGCTGCCGCCGAGATGATCGAAGAACTGCTCGAACGGCAGCCGGATCGCCCGCGCGCCATGCGGGTTGATCAGGGCGGCTGCGGCCTGCAGCGCCAGGCTGGCGAGAAGATCGGTGGCCTCGGTCAGCGGCGCCGCGACACCGGCGGCCGCGCGGCCGGGGCGGACGGCGCGCGCCAGCGCGGCGATCACCGCCAGCGCGGTCAGCGCCGGTCCCAGGATGAACAGCGACTGGACATTCACCCAGACGAGGGCGATGAGCGGCAGCGCGCCCCACAGGATCAGCCGGCGTCGCGCCGCCATCCCGGCGACTGCGGCGGCGTCGAGCCCGGCCAGCACCAGCGCCAGGAACCACCACGACAGCACCTCCGGCCGGGTCAGGAACCTCTCCTGCGCCGCCAGCGCCGCGAGCAGGATCAGCGCCGCGCTGGCGCTGGCCGCCAGATCGGTCCGGGGCGCCCACCCCGCCGCGCCCGCGGGCGCCGATGCCGGCGCCGACTCCGACGCCGGCGCGGCGAGAATCCGCCGGCCGCGACGATAGAGGAAAAGGAACAGGCCGGTGATCGCGACCGCGGCGGCGAACGTCAGGGCCCGGAAGCCGCCGGCGTCGAACAGCAGCGACGCGCCGACCTGGAACAGCCACTGGATGTCCACCCAGGGCAGGCCATAGGCGGTGTAGGAGAAGGGATCCGCACCCGGCACCTCGCCGGTCGTCCGGATGAGCCGGCCGGCCGCCAGGTGCCAGTGGAGGTCGGAATCGGTCGCGCGGGTGAGTCCCAGCAGGGCGATGGCCGCGAAGACCGCCGCCACCGCCAATGCCGCCAGCGCCGCCGGTGCGCGGCCGCCGGCGTCAGCGCCGGCGCCGCCGTTGATCCGGCGCTGGAATCGTGTTAACAATCCGCTCCGATCACCCATCATCCGGTCACCATGGCCCGGGACATTCTGGGAGGGTTCGCGGCGTGGCGCAACTGGCAGCCTTCAACCTCAAGGGCTGGATCGACCGGCACCGGCATCTGCTGCGGCCGCCGGTCGGCAATGCGCTGGTCTTCCGCGACACCGATTTCCAGGTGATGGTCGTCGGCGGGCCGAACAGCCGCAACGACTACCACATCGATCCCTACGAGGAGCTGTTCTACCAGCTCGAGGGCGACATCGTCGTGCGGGTGATGGAGGAGGGCGGCCCGCGCGACATCGCCATCCGCGAGGGCGACATCTTCCTGCTGCCGCCGCACGTGCCGCACTCCCCGCAGCGCGGCCCGGACACCGTCGGCATGGTCATCGAGCGGGCCCGCCCCGAGGGCGACCTCGATCGCTTCCGCTGGTACTGCGGCACATGCCACGCGGTGCTGCACGAGGCCGCCCTGCACGTCACCGACCTCGGGACCCAGCTCAAGCCGGTGCTCGAGGCCGTCGCAGAAGACGCGACGCTGCGCACCTGCCGCCGCTGCGGCGCGGTCAACCCGCCGCCCGCCCCGGCCGCCGGGTAGGAGGCGCGCGTGGCGCCTCCCCTGACGATCGACCTGCACACCCACATCCTGCCGCCGGACCTCCCCGACCTGCGCACGCTGTACGGCTACGGCGGCTTCGTGGCCCTCGAGCGCCCGGCGCCCGGTTCGCCTGTGCGCCGCGGCCGGATGACGATCGACGGGACGCTGTTCCGCGAGATCCCCGACACCACCTGGGATTCCGGGCGCCGTCTCGAGGAGTGCGACCGCCACGGCGTCGCCGTGCAGGTGCTGTCGACGGTGCCGGTGATGTTCTGCTACTGGGCCGAGCCCGATCACGCCGCCGACCTGGCGCGCCGGCTCAACGACCACGTCGCCGCGGTCGTCGCCGAGCGGCCGCGGCGCTTCGCCGGCCTCGGCACGCTGCCGCTGCAGGCCCCCGGGCTGGCGGTGCGCGAGCTCGAGCGCTGCGTGCGCGACCTCGGCCTCGCCGGCGTGCAGATCGGCACCCACGTCAACTCCTGGAACCTCGACGAGCCGGCCCTGTTCCCGGTGTTCGAGGCGGCGCGCGATCTGGGCGCCGCGATCTTCGTCCACCCCTGGGACATGCTCGGACAGGAGCGCATGCGCCGCTACTGGCTGCCGTGGCTGGTCGGCATGCCGGCGGAGCTGTCGCTGGCCATCTGCTCGATCATCTTCGGCGGCGTTCTCGAGCGTCTGCCGGGGCTGCGCATCGCCTTCGCCCACGGCGGCGGCGCCTTCCCGGGGACCATCGGCCGGATCGAACACGGCTTCCACGCCCGGCCCGACCTGTGCGCCGTCGACAACAAGGTCGCGCCGCGCGCCTACCTCGGGCGTTTCTACGTCGACTCGCTGGTGCATGACGCCGAGGCGCTGCGCACGCTGCTGCGGCTGTTCGGAGCCGAGCGCGTGGCTCTCGGCTCCGACTATCCCTTCCCGCTCGGCGAGGCGGTGCCCGGCGCCCTCATCGACACGCTCGGCGACCTTGCGCCCGAGGTCCGCGCGCGGCTGCGCGCCGGCACGGCGCTCGAGTTCCTCAACCGCCGCCGCGAGGAGTTCGCGCCGTGAGCGACACCGCCACCCTTGACGCCGACGAGGAATCGGCGCTGCGCTTCGACCTCGAGGACCCCGGCTCGCGCTTCCGCCAGCGCTTCGAGATGCCGGCCGGGCCGGACGGCCGCCCGCTCGTCTACCTGTGCGGCAACTCGCTCGGGCTGATGCCGAAGGCGGCGCGCGCCCTGGTCGACGAGGAGATGGACGACTGGGCGGCGCTCGCGGTCGAGGGGCATTTCAAGGCGCGCCGGCCCTGGTACTCGTACCACGAGCGCTTCCGCGACAGCGGCGCGCGGCTCATCGGCGCGCGCCCGGGCGAGGTCGTCATGATGAACTCGCTCACCGTGAACCTCCATCTGATGTTGGCGACCTTCTACCGCCCGACCGCAGACCGACACCTGATCCTGATCGAGGAAGGGACCTTTCCCTCCGACGCCTACGCCGTCGCCACCCACGTGACGCAACGCGGCCGCCGACCCGACGCCTCGGTGCTGGTCGCCCGCCCGCGGCCGGGAGAGCCGGCGCTGCGCACCGAGGATCTCGAGCGGCTGTTCGAGACGCGTGGGCGGGAGATCGCCGTGGCGCTCCTGCCGGGTGTGCAGTACCTCACCGGGCAGGTGCTCGACATGGCGCGCCTGGCCGAGGCGGCGCGGCGCCAGGGGTGCGTCGTCGGGCTCGACCTGGCGCACGCCGCCGGCAATATCGAGTTGCGGCTGCACGACTGGCAGGTCGACTTCGCCGCCTGGTGCTCGTACAAATACCTGAATGCGGGCCCTGGCGCCGTCGCCGGCTGTTTCGTCCACGAGCGCCACGGCCGCGACACGTCGCTGCCGCGGCTCGCCGGCTGGTGGGGCAACGATCCCGACACCCGCTTCCGCATGCTGCCCGAGTTCGTGCCGAAGACCGGCGCCGACGGCTGGCAGGTCAGCAACCCGCCGATCCTGGCGATGGCGCCGCTGCTCGCGTCGCTGGCGATCTTCGACGAGGCGGGCATGGAGCATCTGCGCGCGCGTTCGGTGCTCATGACCTCGTACCTCCTGGCCCTCGTCGACCGGCTGCCGAAGCAGCGCTTCGAGGTGATCACGCCGCGCCGCCCGGACGAACGCGGCTGCCAGGTGTCGCTGCGGGTGCGGACCGGGGCGAAGGAGCTGCTGGCGGCGCTGCACCGCGGCGGCGTCGTCTGCGACTACCGCGAGCCCGATGTCGTGCGCGTCGCCCCGACACCGCTCTACAACACCTTCCACGAGATCTGGCAGTTCGCGCGGATCCTCGAGCAGGCGGCGGCGTGAGCGGCGGAGCGGGTGGCGGCGGGGGCGGCGGCGCGAAGGGCGCCGTGGTGCAGGTGGGCGCCGGCCTCGGCGGCGCGCTGATGTCGATCCTGCTCGGGCGCGCCGGGTTCGCGGTGCGCGGCTTCGAGAGGCGCCCCGACCCGAGGCGCGGCCCGCTTGTCGGCGGGCGGTCGATCAACCTGGCGCTGTCGGCGCGCGGCCTCGACGCGCTGTCGCGTGTCGGTCTGCTCGACCGGGTGCTGGAGATGGGCGTTCCGATGCGTGGCCGCATGATCCACGACCCGCGCGGTGGCACGGCCTACCAGCCGTATGGCACCGAAGCCGCCCATGCCAACCACTCGGTGTCGCGCGCCGACCTGAACAACATCCTCCTCGACGCCGCCGACAGGGAGCCGAATGTCCGCGTCGCCTTCGGCCGCAGGTGCGCCGGCGTCGATGTCGACGCCCCGTCGGCGACCTTCGAGGACGCCGGCGGGACCGGCGCCGCCGGGGCGGGGGCGGCCGAGACGGTGCGCGGCGACCTGGTGCTCGGAACCGACGGCGCCTTCTCGGTGGTGCGGCGGCAGATGCAGCGTCTCGATCGGTTCGATTTCAGCCAGGACTACCTGTCGCACGGCTACAAGGAGCTGACCATCCCGCCCGGCCCGGGCGGGACGTTCCTGATGGAGCGCAACGCCCTGCACATCTGGCCGCGCGGCGGCTACATGATGATCGCCCTGCCGAACCGCGACGGGTCGTTCACCTGCACCCTGTTCTGGCCGCACGAGGGGCCGAACTCGTTCGCCGCCCTGCGCACCCGCGACGAGGTCGAGCGCTTCTTCGCGCGCGAGTTCCCCGACGCCGTCGCGCTCCTGCCCGACCTCGCCGGCCAGTACCTGGCCAACCCGGTCGGGTCGCTGGTCACCATCCGCTGCCGCCCCTGGCACCATCGCGGCCGCGTCGCGCTCCTGGGCGACGCCTGCCACGCGGTGGTGCCGTTCCACGGCCAGGGGGCGAATTGCGCCTTCGAGGACTGCGTCGTCCTCGACGAGGTGCTGCGCGAGAAGGCCGGCCCGCCCGACTGGGAGCGCGTCTTCACCCGTTTTGAGGCGTTGCGCAAGGTCAACGCCGACGCGCTGGCCGACCTGTCGCTCGCCAACTTCGTCGAGATGCGCGACCACACCGCCTCGAAGGCCTTCCGGGCCAGGAAAGCGATCGAGAAGACGCTCTACCGGCTCTTCCCGAACTCGTTCATGCCGCAATACATGATGATCTCGTTCAGCCGCATCCCCTATGCCGAGACGATCCGCCGCGCCCACCGCCAGGGGCGTATCGTGAAGGCCGCCGCCTCGGCGGCCGGGCTCCTGGCGCTGCTCGCCCTGCTGCTCGTCGTGGCGCATCGATGACGCCACGGGAGACGACGCCATGCCGCTGACCTACGGCCGCTATCTCAAGATCGAGGAGCTCCTCGCCCTGCAGCAGCCGGCCTCCGACCCGCCGGAGCACGACGAGACGCTGTTCATCGTCATCCACCAGGTGTACGAGCTCTGGTTCAAGCTGCTGCTGCACGAGCTCGACAAGGTGAAGCGCGACTACGCGCAGGGCGACCTGTTCGGCGCCATCGCCACCTGGAAGCGGGCGCGCATGGTGTTGAAGACGCTGGTCGGCCAGATCGACGTCCTCGAGACGATGACGCCGATGTCGTTCCTGACCTTCCGCAACCGCCTCGACACCGCCTCCGGCTTCCAGTCGGCGCAGTTCCGCGAGATGGAGTTCCTGCTCGGCCACAAGCGCGCCGACATGGTGCGGCTCTATCCGGCCGACGAGCCGGGCCGGGGGCGTCTCGAGCGGCGGATCGGCGAGCGCTCGCTTTACGACCACTTCTACGATTTTCTCGAAGGCCGCGGGGTGGCGATTCCCGCGACGCTGCGGGCGCGCGAGGTGACACTGCCGGCCGAGCCGCACCCGGCGATCCAGGACGAGCTTCTGCGCCTGTACCGCGACAGCCCCGAGGTCGCCATCCTGCTCGAGCTGATGACCGACTTCGACGAGGGGCTGCAGGAGTGGCGCTACCGTCACGTCAAGATGGTCGAGCGGACCATCGGCACGAAGCAGGGCACCGGCGGCTCGTCGGGGGCCGAATATCTCAGGGCGACGCTGTTCCACCCGGTGTTCGCCGATCTCTGGGCGATACGGAACCGGTTGTAGACGGCGGAGGCCGCGGCGGCGAGCGGCCGGCGAGGAGGACGGATGGCGATCACGGTGCGGTCCAGCGGGAACGTTCGCATCCTCGTGCTGTCGGGCGAGTTCACGCTCGAGGGCGGCGGCCTGGCGTCCCCCCTCGACCTGCGCGGCCGCCGGCTCGACGACCTGGGCGGGGCGTTGCGGACGGTTCTCGACCAGGGCTGCCGGGCGATCCTCCTCGACATGGAGCAGGTGACGTTCCTCAACAGCGCCGCGCTCGGCGAGCTGGTGGCCTGCCGCAAGCGCGCCCTGAAGCAGGGCGGCGACATCGCCCTGCTGCGACCGCTCGGCCGCGTGCGCGCCGTCATCGAGATGGTGCATCTCGACAAGGTCTTCAAGGTGTTCGACGACGAGGCGACGGCCCTGGCGGCGCTCGGCGGCTGACGGCGGCGCCCGCAGGAGGCGACGCCGGGGACCCCCTCGGCGCCGCACAGGCGTATCATCGGTCGACCATGAAGATCCTCCTCGTCTCGCCCGAGTTCCCCGACACCTTCTGGAGCTTCAAGCACGCGGTGCCGTTCATCCGGCGCAAGGCGTCGTTCCCGCCGCTCGGGCTGCTCACCGTCGCCGCCATGCTCCCGGAGACATGGGAGAAGCGGCTGGTCGACCTGAACGTCGAGCGGCTCGCCGACACCGACCTGGCCTGGGCCGACATGGCCTTCATCGGGGCGATGACCGCGCAGCGCGGCTCGGCGCGTGCCGTGATCGACCGCTGCCGGGCGGCCGGCATCCGGGTGGTCGCGGGGGGTCCGCTGTTCACCGCCGAGCACGGCGAGCATCCCGAGGTCGATCACCTCGTGCTGGGCGAGGCGGAGATCACGCTGCCGCGGTTCCTGGCCGATCTCGAGCGCGGCGCGCCGCAGCGCGTCTACCAGGCCGATGGCTTCGCCGACCTCGGTGCGACGCCGGTGCCGCTCTGGGACCTGGTCCACCTGCGCTCCTACGCCTCGATGAGCGTGCAGTTCTCGCGCGGCTGCCCGCACGACTGCGACTTCTGCAGCGTCACGGCGCTGTTCGGACACCGGCCGCGCACCAAGCGGCCCGCGCAGGTGATCGCCGAGCTCGACCGGCTGTACGCCCTCGGCTGGCGCGGCGGCGTCTTCTTCGTCGACGACAACCTCATCGGTCACAAGCGCGACTTCAAGGAGGGGCTGCTGCCGGCCCTGATCGAATGGCAGAAGGGCGGGCGCAGCATCCCCTTCACCGCGCAGGTGTCGATGAACCTGGCGGATGACGACGCGCTGCTGCGATCCATGGCGCGGGCGGGGTTCGACGCCGCCTTCGTCGGCATCGAGACGCCGGACGACGGCGCCCTCGCGGAATGCAACAAGAAGCAGAACATCGGGCGCGACCTGGTCGAGGACGTCAAGCGCATCCAGCGCGCCGGGATGGAGCTCTCCGCCGGCTTCATCGTCGGGTTCGACCACGACACGCCGGAGACCTTTCAGAAGCAGCTCGACTTCATCCAGAGAAGCGGCATCGCCACGGCGATGGTCGGGCTGCTGCAGGCGCCTCCCGGCACCCGTCTGCACGCGCGCATGAAGGCCGAGGGCCGCCTGCTCGGCTCGATGAGCGGCGACAACGCCGACGGCACCACCAACTTCCGGCCGCGAATGGACCTCGAGGCCCTGCGCGCCGGCTACCGCGATCTGGTGCGGCGCCTGTACGCGCCGCGGGCCTACTACAAGCGCGTCCGCACTTTCCTGCGCGAGTTCAAGACACCCGAGGTGGGAACACGCCTCGACATGCAGCGGCTGCTGGCCTTCGCGCGCTCGGCGGCGCGGCTCGGCATCCTGGGGCGCGAGCGCCTGCACTTCTGGCGGTTGATGGCCTGGACCCTGGTGCGCCGCCCGCGGCTATTTCCGCGCGCGGTGACGCTGTCGATCTACGGCTACCACTTCCGGCGGGTCAGCGAGCTGCACCTGCTCTAGCGCCGCCGCGGCGAACGGCCCGGCGTTGGCCCACCACCCACGAGGTACCGGGACTTCGACCATGGCGACACGACGTGACTTCCTGAAGGCCGGCGCGATCACCGGCGGCGCGCTGCTCTCCGGCCTGGGCCGTGCCGCGTTCGGGGCTGGGGCGTCCGCCGCGGCGCGGGCCCCGGCGGGGGCAGCGGCGGGTGGCGGCGCATCAAGCGCTCCGATCACCCTGCTCGTTCTCGGCGGCACCGGGTTCATCGGCCCGCACCTGGTGCGCCTGGCGGTGTCGCGCGGCCACCAGGTGGCGATCTTCTCGCGCGGCCGGCGCACCCCCGATCTCCCCGCCGAGGTCGAGCGCCTGGTGGGCGACCGCAACGGCCAGCTCGGCGCGCTCGAAGGCAGGCGCTGGGACGCCGTCGTCGACGACTCGGCGACCAACCCCGACTGGGTGAAGCAGTCGGCGACGCTGCTCCAGGACGCGGTCGGCCGCTACCTGTTCACCTCGTCGACCGGGGCGTACTACCCGTATCTCGCGCGCGGGCTCGACGAATCGACCGCGCCGCATCTCGAGGTCGCCGACCCGAACGACGGCTCGGAGACCTACGGCGTGTCGAAGGCGCGCTGCGAGCGGACGGTGACCGAGACCTTCGCCGCCCGCGGTGTCGTCGTGCGCCCGACCTACATCGTCGGCCCGGGCGACACCACCGACCGCTTCCCCTACTGGCCGGTGCGCTTCGCGCAAGGAGGCGAGATCCTGGCGCCGGGCCGGCATGAAGACCCGGTGCAGCTCATCGACGTGCGCGACCTCGCCGCCTTCATGCTGCGGCTGCTCGAGACCCGGCAGTCGGGGATCTTCAATGTCGCGGGGCCGCGCTCGCCGATGAGAGCGCGGACCTTCTACAAGGCGGCGCGCCGGACGCTCAACCGCGACGCCACCCTCACCTTCGTCGAGGACTACGCCTTCCTGAAATCCCACGGCATCGAGTACTCCATCCCGTGGGCGATGCTCGAAGGGAACAACGACGGCATGATGTCGATCCGCAACGACCGGGCGATCGCGGCCGGCCTGACCTTCCGACCGATCGAGGAGACGCTGCGCGACACGCTCTCCTGGTGGCCGTCGGTCCCCGAAGAGCGACGGCGGAACCCGAAGTTCGCCATCACCCCCGAGATCGAAACGAAGGCGCTGGCCGACTGGCGCGCCCTGGGGACTCGGGGCGCCTGACCGGCCTGTCAGATGGGCTAGGAGCCTGTCCGAGTCATGGGATGGGTCGCGCGCATGGGGCTTGCGGGTCCCAGGCGAGGCGCGAGGAGGAATCGATGCGAAGCATGGGGCCGCAACCCCCATGCGCCCTTCGGGTTCGCGGCGGCGCGGGGCCGTCTGCGTCGTTGCCGCGCCTCGGCGATGTCCCGCATCGCGTTCGTCGCGACGCCTCGCATACGGCCCCGCGGCGCCGCGAACGCGACCCATCACATGACTCGGACAGGCTCCTAGTTGTTCGTGGCGCTCCAGGGCGGGGTCACGCCGATCGAGCGCGCGTAGGCGATCATCTGCCCCAGGTGCTCGTGATTGTGGCCGCCGAGAAAGAACATGATCTCGCGGTTGGTGATCATCCGGCCGTCGAACCACTTGCTGGTCTTCTCGAGATCGGCGTCGGGCATGTTGGTGATCGCGGCGCGCGCGCCGTCGATCGAGCGCTTCAGGAGGTCGATGACCTTCGCCTTGTCGGTCGTGCTGGTCTCGAGGGTGCGGAAGTCGATGCCCTCCGGGGGATTCACGCCGAGCCGGCGCGGGATGTTGAAATTGCCGGCGGCCACGTGCAGCAGCACCTCGCTCACCGAGCGCACCCCCTCGGCGGGGCGCCAGGTGTACTTGTCGGCGGGGATCGCCTCGGCAAGCAGGATCAGCTTGCCGGCCGGGGCGTCGAAATTCCGGTAGGCCTCACCGCGCACGCCGGGCGGACCCGCCGGCGCCGCGGCGGGCGCCGCGACTTTGGCGCCTTCCGGTGGATGGTCCTGCGCCCGCAGCGCGCCGATCCCGAGCGTCATGCCGCCGATGAGAACGGCAAGCCAAACACGGTGGACTCCGAGCATCTGGTCCTCCCTTCGCGTGAGAACGGTGTCGCCGGCCGGGTTCAGCGCTCGGACTGGTCCGGGCGGCGCGTCCTGAGCACGGCCAGGTAATCGCGATACGCACTGCGCGCCCGGATGAACTCCTCGTGGGTCAGGTGCATCTCGTTCGAGATGCGGCGGATCTCGTTGTCCTCGATGACCGAAATCGAGCCATCCGCGGCGGCGACGGCGAACAGGCACTCGAGCAGGCCCAGTCGCTGCTCATGGGTGGCGATATGCCGGAACTCGCGGGCGACCAGGAAATTCTCCGTGCCGCCGAACAGGAGGTTCTGGGTCTTGGCCATCTGCACCACGAGGATCGCCTGCGCGGGCTCGATCCGGCAGCGCTCGATGATCAGCCGCTCGATGGCCTGGACCTCGTCGTCGCCCACCTTCGAATCGGCGCCCGCCACGCGGCCGAGCAGGTAGGCGAAGGCGGCCATGAACCGGGCGCGGTCGGGCTCGAGGCGGTCCAGCGCCCGGACGATCTTCCGGACGGTCTCGGTCTCGGCGCCCGGGTCGGTGGAGCGGCGGTCGCTCCCCTCCACGAACCGGATGAACTTCATGATCGACACGACACCCCTCCTTCGGCCACCCCGGGGATCGGCGCTACTCGGCGCGCAGGGCGATCATCGGGTCGACGCGCGTGGCGCGCCGCGCCGGGACGAGCGTGGCGACGAACGAGACGATCGCCACCAGCGCGACCACGGCGATGTAGATCAGCGGATCGCGCGGGCTGACACCGAACAGCACGCTCTGGATGCCGTCGCCGGCCACCACCGCCAGCGCCAGCGTGATGAGCACGCCGATGGCGACGCCGATGCCGGTCTGGATCGATCCCTGGCGCAGCACCATGCGGAGGATGCGCCGGCTGTCGGCGCCCAGCGCCATCCGCACGCCCAGCTCCTGGGTCCGCTGGCTCACCGAGAAGGACATGACGCCGTAGATCCCGACCGCCGCGATCACCGTGGCGACCAGGCCGAAGAGGGTGAACATCACCGCGATGATGCGGTTCGCGCCCACGAAGCCGGCGATCTGTTTCCGTGGCGTGTCGACGAAGTAGAGCGGCAGGTTCGGATCGACCTTGGCGACCTCGCGGCGCAGCGCGTTGGCCAGCGTGTCGGCGCGCAGGCCGCCGCGCGGCTTGACGATGACCGTGGCGAACTGGCTGACGGACGGCTCGTCCTTCACCGGGCCGGTCGCGGCCGAGTAGAACGGCACGTAGAAGCCGGTCTCGTCCACGTTCGGGATGTTGAACGGCGGCATCATCCGGACCGTCGGCACCACCCCGACGATGGCGCGCCAGGGGCCGGGCTGCTGCGTGCCGCCGTCCAGCGCCCGGAAGCGCCGGGCCAGCGGACTCTCGTTGCCGAAGTGCTTGCTCGCGAAGGCCGCGTTCACGATCGCCACCGGCTGCTTGGCGTCGAGGTCGTCATCGTTGAATATGCGACCCTCGATCAGCCGCTGGCCGAGGACGTCGAAGTAGCCGGCGGTGATCTGCTCGAAGTTGGCGTTGGGCCGGTCGCGCTTCTCCTTGTACTCCTTGCCCTCGATCTCGATCGGTCCGCTGCCCGAGAAGACCATGCGGAACCGGTTCGTGAGCGCCACGGCCTCGAACTCCTGATGCGCCCCCAGCTCGCGGACGAGCCGGTCGTAGAAGAGCTTGCGCGTTTCCTGCGTCGGGTAGTCCCCGTCCATCAGCCCCATCCGGGCCGTCATGACGCCCTCCGTGTCGTAGCCGTAGTCGATCGTCTCCTGCTTGCGAATCGACTGCATCTGCAGGAGCGAGCCGATCAGCAGAACGCAGGTCACGACGACCTGGAACACCACCAGGCCGCGCATGACCAGCCGGGTCCCGCGGCCGGCGCTGCCCCGGCCGCCCTCCTTGAGCGCCCCGGCCACATTGGCGCGCGAGGCCATCCAGGCCGGCAGGAGCCCCGAGGCGACCGCGGCGACCAGCATCGCGACCACGCTGAAGGCCAGCACCGGGCCGTCGATGTCGAAGGTGATCCACGAGGGCGGCGGGTTCTCGAGGTTGCGTACCGTCGCCGACAGAAGGCCCACGCAGTAATAGGCCAGCCCCACCCCGACCGCCGTGCCGACGAGGGCCACCAGCAGGCTCTCGGTGAGCATCTGGAGGATGAGACGGGCGCGGGTGGCGCCGAGCGACGAGCGGATGGCCAGCTCGCGCGCCCGCAGCGTCGCCCTGGCGAATTGCATGTTCATCACGTTGACGCAGGCGATCAGGAGCAGACCGACGCAGAAGCCCAGCATCGTGAGCAGCGTGCCGCGCAGCGGCAGCGGCGTGTAGGTCTTGAGGAGCGGCTGGACGAGCCCCGAATTGAACTGCTTGTTGGTGTCCGGATAGGCCTCCGCGAAGTGCTTCGCGAGCGTCGACGCTTCGGCATTGGCCTGCTCGAGGGTGACACCCGGCTTGATGAGCGCCACCACCGACGGCGAGATGCTGCGCTGGTCGTTGCGCGGGAGCACCGGGAACTCGCTGTAGAGCGGTATCCACAGCTGTTCGTTGACGGGGAACGCGAAACCCTGCGGCATGACGCCGACGATCGTCGCCGGCGTGCCGTTGATGCGCAGCGCACGGCCGACGATGTCCGGTGTGCCGCCGAGGTCGCGCTGCCAGAGGCCATGGGATATCAGGGCCACCTTTTCGGCGCCGGGCGCGTTGTCCTCCGCCGTCAGGTCGCGACCCAGGATCGGCGCGACGCCGAGGATGCGCATGAAGTCCGGCGTGACATAGGCGCCGGTGTACCGCCGCGGACTGCCGTCGATGGTCGCGTTGACGGTGGAGCCGTTCAGGTAGGCGGCCATGCGCTCGTAGGACTTCTGCTGCGGGCGCAGCTCCTCGAAGTCCATCGACGAGACCTGGTTGTTGGCGCCGAAGAGGGTTCGGCTGGTCGGGTCCTCGAAGGTGACGCTGACCAGCCGGCCGGCATTCGGGAACGAGAAGCCGCGCAGCATCACCCCGTTCACGACGCTGAAGGTCGTGGTGACGCCGCAGATGCCGAGGGCCAGGACGATGACGGCGATCGCGCAGAAGGACTTCTCCCGGCGCAGGACGCGCAGGCCGACACGGAGATCCTGGATGAGGGCATCAGTCATCGTGGAGGGTACCCGGCGCAATCATACGACGGTCCGTCGCCGCCGGTTCCGCGAGATTCGGCACTGGTCCGGCCGGAGGTCGGGGCGGGGGGGGGGGAGGGTGCGGCGCCTCGCAGGCGATGGTCCACCCCGCATGGGGCGGAAAAAGGTAGACTGCCTCGTCCCGATTCTCGCCAGTTGCAACGAACCAACCATCCGGAAGGAGATCCGTTGATGCGCAAACGACTCACCCTCAGCCTGTCCGTGCTGACGGCCGCCACGGCGCTGCTCGGCGCCGCCGCACCGGCCCGGGCGGCGGACACCAAGCCCAACATCGTCGTCATCATGGGCGATGACATCGGCATCTGGAACATCGGCGCCTACAACCGCGGCATGATGGCCGGGCGGACGCCGCATCTCGACACGCTCGCGAAGCAGGGAATGCTGTTCACCGACTACTACGCCGAGGCGAGCTGCACGGCGGGCCGGGCGAACTTCGTCACCGGCGAGCTGCCGATCCGCACCGGCATGACCACGGTCGGCCAGGCCGGTTCGCCCGTCGGCCTGCCCGCGGAGGCCGTGACCATCGCGACGATTCTCAAGGACATGGGTTACGCCACCGGTCAGTTCGGCAAGAACCATCTCGGCGATCTCAACGAATTCCTGCCCACGGTCCACGGGTTCGACGAGTTCTTCGGCTACCTCTATCACCTCGACGCGATGGAGGATCCGGCCCACCCCGCCTACCCCCAGGAGCTGTTGGGCAAGGTCGGCCCGCGCAACCTGGTGCACAGCTGGGCGTCCGACAAGGACGACCCGACGGTGATGCCGCGCTGGGGCAAGATCGGCATGCAGAGGATCGAGGACGCCGGCACGCTCTATCCCAAGCGGATGGAGACGGTGGACGACGAGATCCTCGACTACAGCCTCAAGTTCATCGACAAGGCGAAGAAGGACGGCAAGCCGTTCTTCGTCTGGCTCAACCCGACCCGCATGCACATCGTCACGCACCTGTCGCCCAGGTACGAAGCGATGCGCACCTCGCAGAACGGCTGGACCATCCAGGAAGCGGGCATGGCCCAGATCGACGACATCGTCGGCAGCGTGATGCGGAAGCTCAAGGATCTGGGCGTGGACGACAACACCATCGTCGTCTTCACCACCGACAACGGCACCGAGACCTTCACCTGGCCCGACGGCGGCAGCACCCCCTTCAAGGGACAAAAGGGCACCACCTATGACGGCGGCTTCCGCGCGCCCTGCATCCTGCGCTGGGCCGGCCGCGTGCCGGCGGACTCGGTGCAGAACGGCATCTTCTCGGGCATGGACTGGCTGCCGACCTTCGTCGCCGCCGCCGGCAACCCGAACATCACGGACGAGCTGCTGAAGGGCAAGAAGATCGGCGCCCGGACCTACAAGAACCACCTCGACGGCTACAACCAGATGGCCGCCATCACCGGCAAGGGACCGTCGGCGCGTCACGAGATCTTCTACTTCGGGGAGAGCTCCCTGGGCGCCGTACGCATCGACGACTTCAAGTATCGCTTCATCGAGCAGCCGGGCGGCTGGGTCGGCGGCAAAGTGCATGTCGATGCGCCGACGCTGATCAACCTGCGCCTCGACCCCTTCGAGCGCCTGACCTGGCCGGAAAACGGCACGCTCGACGGCTCGCAGAATTACTTCAGCTGGTTCCAGTATGAGTTCTGGCGCTTCGTCTTCGTCCAGCAGGAAGTGGCGAAGCTGGCGATGACGGCCATCGATTACCCGCCGATGCAGAAGGGCTCGAGCTTCAACCTCGAGGCCGTGAAGGCGAAGATCGAAGCGGCCGTGAAGCAGCACTCGGGAGAGTAGTGGGAGCGATCGGCTGGCGGGCGGCCCGCGGAGGGTCGCCCGCCTTTTTCGCTGGGAGGCCCGATGACACCTTCTGACACGTCGTTCTCCTTTTCGCGGGCTTCGGATGGCCGCATACGGCGCGGCGCTCTCAGCGCGGCCTGCGCTCTCGTGGCCCTGGTGCTCGCCTGCGGGCGGGGCGACGGGCCGGCGCCGAAGGCCACCGATGCGACCGCCGCCGATGGAGCCGCCGCGCCCGCCGTCAAGGCCGCGCCCCCGGGTCAGGCAACGCCGGCCGCAACTCAGCTGCCGCCGCTCGATTCGCTGCCGATCCCTGCCCCCGACCCGGCGAAATCGAGCGCCGCTGCCGACAAGCGGATCTCGCAGGCGCGCGCTTCCAGCCGGGGGAACCCGGAGGCGATCGACGAGCGCGCCCAGCTCGCCGCGGAGCTGTTCGACGGCGGGAAGAGTGCCGAGGCCGAGCGTCTCTACAGAGAAGTGCTGCAGCAGCACCCTGACCACGTCGCCTCGCTGGTCGGTCTGGCGCAGATCCTGATCGATCGCGACGACCTGGCAGGCGCCGGCGCGGCGAACGAGCGCGCCCTCAAGCTGAATCCGCAATCGGTTCCGGCCCTGCAGCAGAAGGTCACCCTCCTCCTGGCCCGCGATCAGACGGCGGAGGCGGTGGGGCTGGCGGAGCGGACCGTGGGTCTCGACCCGGGCTCCGCGGCGCTGCAAACCGCTCTCGGGGACGCTTGGCGCGCGTTCGGCGACCTGCCGCAGGCGATCACGGCCTACCGGAAGGCAGTCGGCCTGAATGCCGGCTGGGCGCCGGGCTGGACGCGCCTGGGCGAGTCGCTGGCGGAGAACGGTGACGCCGCCGAGGCGCAGGCGGTGCTGACGAAGGCGCTCGAGCTCAACCCCGAGTCGTATCCCGCCTACCGGGCACTCGCCCGGCTGTACTACGACAACGGTCAGCCGGAGGAGGCGGCGGAGGCTTGGGGCCGGGCGATCAGCCTGCAGCCCGACCGCGGCGAGGCGCACGAAGGGATGGCCGAGGCGCTGCTGGCCGCCAAACGGCCCGCCGAGGCCCGCCGCCAGGCCGAGGTGGCGCAGCGGCTGGGACGCAACGTGCAGGCCCTGATGGAGCAGATCGCCCGCGCCGAAACGCCGTGAGCGCGGCGCGCCGACACGCCTGAGCCGAATCGGTGGTCCGGCCGTAACGGGTTTGCCGGCCGGTTCAGGGACGCCGGTCGGCGCCCGCCTTCTCCGGCAGCCCGACCGTCACGACGATCGGCAGCTCCGCGGTCTCCTTGCGGCGGTTGAGGATGAACCTCCGGCCGTCCGGGGCCGCATCATACTGGCGCCCGGTGGCGTCATCGAGGTTTGCCGTGAACAGCGGCGACGGGGCCCCCATCGTGAGGGTCGTTCCGACAGCGGTCGGAACCGCCACGATGAAGCCACGCAAATCCAGATAGAAGAGCTCCCGGCCGTCCTCTCTCCAAAGCGGGGCGGTTCCCCCGTCTTTCGATACCCGCCACTCCTCGCCGCGGTCGAGCGAGCGCACATAGACCTCTTCCCGCCCGGTGGAGTCGCCGACATAGGCCAGCCAGCGACCGTCGCGGGTCAGCGACGGGCTGTATTCCGAGAACGGGGTGACGACGGCGGGAACCAGGTCGGCGCCCTCGCCAGGCGGCAGCCGGAACAGGTCGTATCGACCATCCTTGTCGCTGATCTGGAGCAGGAGACCGCCGTCGGGGAACCAGGCTTCCGCACCGATTGTCCGCTCACCGCGGCGCCGGAGATGACGCTCGCCCGGGCGCGTCGGATCGACCAGGTAGACGTCGGATGCGGCGGGTGAGGTCGTGGTCACCGCCAGCGTGCGGCCGTCGGGAGACCAGACCGCCGACTGGTCATCGTAGTCATCGAAGGTGACGCGGGTGTCGAGGTGGCGCTCGGCATCGTGAACATGGATGTCGCCGTGGCCGACGCCCGGCGCGTAATGCGCCACGGCGATCCGCCGGCCGTCGGGGGCGAGCCGCGGCTGAAAATGCCAGCCGCCATCGTTGACCGCGATCGACAGATCGCGCCCCTCGCGGTCGACCCACACGATGTGCGACTCATCCCCCAGGACCTGCCGCCAGGCGACGGTCCCCGCCCCCGCTGCCGACAGGAACCGGAAGCCGCTGATGCCGATGCTCCCCTGCAGCTCGGTGCCGACGGGGAGCGGCTCACCGACGAGCCCCGGCCGCTCGAGATCGACCTCCTGGGCCATGAGGCTCTTGCCGAGGACGAACAGGAGGCGGCGGGGTGGCAGGAAGATCCCCCGCGACTGCGCCGTCGTCAGCGTGTGCACGACACCCGACCCCAGGGTTCCCAGGCGCACCTCACCGGGCTCGGTCCCCGTGCCTATCGATGCATAGAAGAGAAAGCGCCGCCCGTCGGGCAGGAAGCTCGGCCAGCGATGGGTGCCGTCCTTGCGCGCCGCGTCGAGTTGCGTCGCCGGTGTCGGCGTCCCTCCGGAGGCCGCGACCTGGAGCAAGCCACCGGTGTAGCTCGGGGCATAGAGAATGACATCGCCGGCGCCCCAGGCCGCCCCGCGCGCATCGGGTGTGTTCGCGGTGCGGGCGACGCTCCTGACGGCGCCGCCCGCCAGGTCGACCACCTTCAGCTCGCTGTTCGCGAAGAAGCCGACGTGCCGCCCGTCCGGGGACCAGAAGGGGTACCGGGCGCCGTCCGTGCCGGCGATGCGGCGCGGCTCGACGGCGTCAAGGCTGCGCACCCAGATGGCGGTCTGACCCGTCGGATCGCGGGCGACGAAGGCCAGCGAGCGACCATCGTGCGACAGTTCCAGCCCGGCGACGAAGTGGTGCCCCTCGGGCGGGTCGAGGGTGAAGGTCACCGCGCCCGCGGAGGTGATTGCCGCCGGTGGCGGGGGACGGAACGCGACCGTCACCACCACGCCGGCAGCGGCCGCCAGCACGGCGATGCCGGCAAGGCGCATCCAGGCACGTCCGGAGACGGCGGGCAGCGCCGACCCGGTCGTCGCCGATGAGGCGCCATGCTCACCGGCGCCACGGTCCCCGCCGCCGCGGTCGGCGGCGCCCCGCTCCAGTTCGATGCGCGCCTCGCCGATCGCCTGCAGACGCAGCCGGGGGTCGCGCTCGAGGCAGCGGCGCAGCAGGCGCACGATGTGGGCCGGCGTTCCCGCCTGCAGCGCCGCCCAGTCGGGCTCGCGGGTCAGGACCGCGGCGATGATGTCCGACAGCGTCTCGCCCGAGAACAGCGGCCGGCCGGTCAGCATCTCCCACAGCACGGCGCCGAACCCCCAGATGTCGGCGCGCCGGTCGACCGCCCGGCCGCGCGCCTGCTCCGGGGACATGTAGGCGGCGGTGCCGAGGATGACGCCGACCTGCGTCCCGCTCTGCACCAGCGTCGGCGAGCGCGACAGGTCGCCACCGGGCCCCGAGGCATCGCCGATGGTGAGCGCCTTGGCCAGGCCGAAGTCGAGCACCTTGACCTTCCCATCCGGTGTCAGCTTGACGTTCGCCGGCTTGAGATCGCGGTGCACGATCCCCTTCTCGTGCGCCTCCTCGAGGGCCTCGGCGATGCGGCGGGCGATGTCTATCGCCTCGTCGGGCGGGATCGGCCCGCGCACGAGGCGCTGGGCGAGGTCCTCCCCCTCGACCAGCTCGAGGACGAGGAACGGGCTCCCGGCCCGCTCCTCGAGCCCGTGGATGGCGGCGATGTTCGGGTGGTTCAGCGAAGCAAGAAGCTGCGCCTCGCGCCGGAACCGTCCGAGCCGCTCGGCATTGGCCGTGAAATCGTCAGGAAGCACCTTGATCGCGACATCGCGGCCCAGATTCGTGTCGGTGGCGCGGTAGACCTCGCCCATGCCGCCGGCTCCGATGAGGGCGGTGATTTCGTAGGGACCGAGGCGGGTGCCGGGGGCGAGAGGCATGACGTGGGGGGCTTTATACACCGAACGCGGAAACCACGCGTCCGGAGGCTCTCGGCCGCAGGGACTTGAGCCAGATATAAGGCGCCTGGACGGTGGCCCCGGTCGTGGCGGCGCGGCAGAATCCGCCGCCCGGGCGACGGTCTCTGCGGCGACCGCCGGGACGGCACCGACCCCCTGGAGGTTTCCCGATTTCCCCGGGCGCGCCTGTGGGATGATGGTCCCGCTCTCGCACGAGGGGTCCCGCGCATGCCGGCCACGCCTTGCATGAACCTCCGCCGGAAGGTCGCCGTCGTCCTCGGCATCACCGCACTGCTGTCGGCCGCGGCCCCCCGGGCGGTTCATGGCAACGACGCGCCACCCGCGCCCGCCGTCCCCCGATCGACCTACATCGAGAAAGAAAGCTCCGAGCTCGTCCTGATCGAGACCTACGTCACCGACGGCCTGGGGAAGCCGGTGACCGGGTTGACCAGGGACGACTTCATCCTCGAGGTCGGCGGTCTTCGCAGGCCGATCGTTTCGGCCGACTTCCAGGATGCCGGTCCGCCGTCGCGACCCGCGCCGGTCGCCGCCGGGCCGATCGCCCCCGTGCCGACCAGCGGCGACACCGCGGGCCGGCAGGCGGGCTGGGCCCGGCGGGTCGTGCTCTTCTTCGAGGACGACACCTCGAGCCCGATCGGGCTGACCGAGGCGCGCATCGCCGCCAGCCGCTTCGTGGAGTCCGGCCTGGCGCCCTCGGACCAGGTGGCGGTGGCGGCCCACAGCGACCGGCTGCGGATCCTGGCGCCCTTCACCACCGATCGGGCCCTGCTGCAGAAGACCATCAAGGAGAGCATCGCGAATTCCGCGCGCTTCTCCAACTTCTGGGAGGAGGCCGCGCAGCGCCGTGGCGAGCTGATGCGCAACTTCCAGCCGATGCTGGCCGAGACGCTCTGCGAGGAGGAAAAGGGCCGACTGGCGGGGGCGTTGGAGGCGGTGGAGAGGGTGGTGGCCTCGCTCGCGGGCTGGCGCGGCTACAAGGCGGTGATCTACATGGGAAACGGGGTCCCCGAGGCACCGATGGAGGATGTCTGGAAGGCCTTCGCGCTGTGGCAGGCGAGGCGCCCCGCGAGCGCCCCGGTCGCCTTCCCGACGACCTGCACGCTGGGGACCGAGATCAAGGATCTGAGCCGGGCGGCGAGCGCCGCCGGCGTGACCATCCACACGGTGCAGACCTGGGGACTCACCGCCGGCTCCGTGGGTGGCCAGCGCATGGTCTCCGATCGATCGAATTCCCTGGAGACGCTGGCGCTGAACACGGCCGGCACCTCGACCACGACCAACGACATGTTGCAGGCGCTGCAGCAGATCGAGGCGGCGAGCCGGTCCTGCTACCAGCTCGCGTACGTCCCGCAGGAGCCGGCGGACGGCCGTTACCGCCACATCGTCGTGCGCTGCCGGAAGAAGGGAGTTCAACTGCGCTACCGGAAAGGCTTCACCCGGCTGCCTCCGGATGAGGTGCGCACGCAGCGCATCGAGGCGGCCTACCTCTTCCCGGAGATGTCGGCCAACCTCGGCCTGGAGATAGCGGTGGCGCCGGGTCCGGGCGACGGGAAGGACCAGGTGGTCGACATCGTGGTCCATCTCCCGCTCGGGATGATCCTGTTTCTGCCGCAGCCGGAGGGGGCGACGGCCCGGCTCACGGTCGGCCTGGTGGCGCTGGACGAGACCCAGCGGAAGACGTTCGAGACCTCGCGGTCGCTGACGATCCGACGCCCGGCGTCGGCCGACGACGTCACCGGCCTCGACCTCTACTGCCGCACGCGGCTCCCCGCCGCGAGCCAGACGATCACGACGGTCATCTCGGACGACCAGGCGGGCACGATCGGCGGAACGAGAGACCGCATCACCGGTGAACCCGCACCCGGCCCGATGGCGCACGGGCTGTCGCTCTACTCACTCGCGGAGCGAAGCCTCTGGGTCGAGGTCCCGCCGGCGCCGGCCGGCAAGGACGGGGTTCCGGACGCCACCGAACCGACCGTCGGCCCGGCGCTCAAGACGACCTTCATGGCTGGAGAGCCGATTGTGGCCGGCTTCAGGCTCGCATCGTCGCAGGGCGATGCCCCCGCCGCATTGCGCGTCGAGATCGCGCGCGGCGGCGACATCGTGCGCACCCGGACGATCGACAGGGCGCTCGCGGATCCGGGCGGGACAATGAAGGTGCCGCTGGCCGTGGAGGGGCTGGCCTCGGGAGAGTATGTCGTCTCGATCTACGCGGTCGGCGCCGATCGCGACACCCGGATCGGCGCGAGGGCCTTCCGCATCGTCGAGCCCGACAGGCAGCCCGCAACGCGCTAGGGCCGCGCCCAGCTCCCGTGGAAGTCGCGCGTCACCTGTTGCACGAGGGCGTCGACCAGTTCGCCATAGGCCCGCTCCGGGTCGTCGGCGTCGAACGCGAAGTCCTTGCCGCCGAAGACGCCGACGTTGCCGAGCGTCCTGCTGGCGCTGCCGGAGCCGTTCCAGATCGACGCCCCGGTCGCGGTTTCGATCATCTGCACTTCGAGTGTGGCGTCGACCTGCGCCGACACGTTGCCCGAGCGCAGCAGCGCCGACATCTGGATGCCGGGCTTCACCGACGAGACCTTCAACTGCCCGATCAGGAGCGTCTGGACGTTGTTCTCGCGACCCAGCGCCTTGTACATCTCGGGGGTCCACCGAATTTGACCGCCGCTACGCGCGACTTCGGCGCCGGGGCGAACGTCGACGATGCGCACGACGCCCTGATCGCGCCGGGCCGACTCGGTGAACCGGCGGGTCGCCATCGGGCCGAGGTGACCCTTCGAGTTCGAGGTGAACTCCACGATCCCGAGCATCTCGTGCTGCTTTAGGTCGATGCGCGGGGCCACCCAGATGGGCTGGACCGCCGGCGCTTTCCGTCCACCGGCGCAGCCCGGCATCATCGCCAGCGCGACAACCGCCATCACCACACCCGCCATCCGCTTCATGTTGATCCTCAGGCTCCGGCCATCGGGCGACCGGACGCGGGTCCCGGGCCGAGCGCTCGGGCCAGAACGTAGGTCCCGCCGAGGCGAGTGACAAGGAAGGTACCCCTATTCCCCGCCGAGCGCGGGGGGGCAACCTCCATGGAACGGTCTGCTCAGCCTTTGACCCGCGTCCGATATCTGTGGATGTACCGGTCGAGGTCTTCGCGGTCGATCAGGCTGAGAATATCGAGCCGGCCGGCGGGCAGACGGCGGTAGAAGAGGCGTACGTCCTGCGCGATCTTGATCCGGTACAGGCCGTCGGCGCTCTCGATAGGCTTGGCGTCGAGTCCCGGGTGTGCCGGATTCTGCGACAGCAGGAGGACCTTCTCGAAGGCGGTGCGGACGATGTGCACGTCCCATCGGTGGATGGAGTCATAGAACTCGGACGAGAACACGGGCACCTGAAAGGAGGTCCCCGGGTCCGGTGGCGGCTCGACGCTCGGCGGCGCCGTCACCGGGGCCGGGGAGGTCCGCGCCTCCTTGAGCCGGCTGAGGAGCTCCGCCTCGCGCCGGCGCGCCCGCGCCAACTCGGCCTGCAGCGCGTCCATCTCGTGCGCCAGCCGCGCCGCTTCGGCCATGTGGTGGCGGGCGTCGGTCTCGGCATCCCGATCGAGCCTCGCCGCCAACGCCGACCTGGATTCCTCGCTCGCCCGCAGCCGCCGTTCCGTCTCGGTCAGATCCACCTTCGACTGCGCCAGCCTCTCGTCCCGGAGCGCAACCTGACGCCGCTCACCGACCAGTTGGGCCCGGGCCGCGTCCAGCTCCCGGCCGAGCACCGCGGCGCGGCCCTCAGCGTCCTTGAGGCGGCGGCGCATCTCGCCGCGGGACCCTTCCTGCGAACCGGCGGAGTGGCCGGTCCGGACACGGCCCCCGACCTCGGGGCCCGCCGGGAAGTCCGCCGCCATCCCATCGAGGAAGTCGAGATGGTCGTCCAGCGCGCCGACGCCGGCCTGCCGGACCTTCTCGACGGGGTGGCCGAAGAACTGCCACAGAAGCGCGACGATCGCCCCTGGCGGCGCCGCCGCCAGGAAGGCCATCAGGCGGACGACTCCGGGCCGGATCGGCCCCGCCGGGATGGGCAGGGGGACACTGCAGACTTCGTCGAGACTGGCGTCCGTCAGGACGGCGGCGCGGGGGTTGGTCTGGTATTCCTCCGCCAGTGCGTGGACGAGATCGGCGCCGGGGACCTTCTCCAGCCGGTACCCGGGGAACGACAGCCCCAGTCCCCGGCAGATCCTCCTGAGAGCCGCGTCGGGGAGCGCCAGCGAGAGGAAAGCGGTCCGCTCGGACATTGAAAGGATGAGCAGCCGTGCCTTCTCCGGACGACCCAAGACGACCTCCGCGGGCCGCACTTTATCATCGCCGCGCACTGCCCTCACACTCGGTGTCGACCGCTCGTCTCTCCAACGTGCACTTTGGAGCACGCCATAAACCATTCCATCTAGACACCTTATAGAGCGTGCGTCATCTAAGATCAGTCGCTTGATCCTAAAGGACGGAAGGGTGCGATTCTCGAGAATCGCCTCTGGAGGGTCGTCGTGCGCCCCATTCCCGCCGATCAGATCGTCGACCGACCAAGTCGGGACAGCGGGAGTTCGATCGGGTCATGCTTCATTTCAGACCCACCAGCCTTTACGCATGCGACATCGGCCGCAACATCGTGCGTGGGATGCTCGCGACAAAGCAGTGGGCACGGGCGGCTTCGGTGGCAGATGAGCGAAGCCGACACTTGCCGCAAGCTCGTCGTCCCGCGCCTCCAGGTCACCTCCGCGGCGAAGCGCACCTATTGAATGTGCCCGGGTCACGCGCCTCGCGCGACCGGACCCCGAGCCCCCGGAGCCCGTGTCGCCCGACGATTGGCCCGCACCGCGCCGGACCGGCTCTCAACCGCCGCCCAATCGGACCAGAGACGCGGCTTGGGCTTCCTATTGGACCCATCGCCGTGGCATTCCACTTGACCCTGGCGCCACATCGTCGACAGGGATGGTATTCTCCGGCCCCATGGGCGATGCCAAGGACAGGGCCCGAGGGGCGCTCGCCGCGCTCATCTCGGAGTTCGAGGTATTGGACCGCGCGGCGCTGAC